>OJPH01000044.1_pt1 | contig 95311 bp, 61 predicted proteins | sample 1598481 | NCBI WGS metagenome assembly OJPH01 (sample SAMN03922482, study PRJEB24848) | human gut metagenome | isolation source: stool sample | host: Homo sapiens | place: Germany | collected 2011-05 | reverse complement strand
TTCTTGTTTTTTCGTCCGTTTTGAATTGTTTTTTATACTAACTTCCACCTTTTTTCCGCACTAACTTCCACCTTTTCCTACTGTGGAACTTACTTTGGGAATTTACGGTTAAAACGTTCTCAGACACAGTGCGCCGGCACACCGCATAATTATGCGGGTAAAATCGGCACATCGTCAAGGTGTAAAAACCGCTTGTATAAGCAGGCGTGACGGTGTATAATAACAGCAGTGAACAGCTTAAGGAGCGTGGATATGAGAAAAAGGATATTATGGATACAAACGGGCGGAACATTTTCGTGCGAAGGCATAAAAAGCGGACTTGCACCGCAGTCAAGCGAAGAGCAGGCAGGAAAAATACTGGCGCTGATGCCGCAGGTTTGCGAAAAATACGATATTGTGCCGATGGCGCTGATGAACATAGACAGCAGTGATATGACAATATCCGACCAGAAGCGCATTGCAGATACGATTGACGATAACATCGGGAAATATGACGGGATAGTTATAACGCACGGAACGGACACTATGGCATATACCGCCGCCGCTTTATCGGTCATGACGGAAAATCCGCCCGTGCCTGTCGTGCTTACCGGCTCGCAACGTCCGTTCTTCGACAGCGGCAGTGACGCACCGGCGAACTTTGAAGACGCTCTGGCTGTGGCAGGAAGCGGTACGGTGCGTCGTGTCTGCGTTGTTTTCGGCGGAAAGATTATGGACGGAAGAGATTGCACAAAGATCGATACCGTATCGGACAACGCTTTCTCTTGCGTGAAGGGGGATATAGGCACTGTAAAAAGCGGCAGGGTGAAAATCACCTGCAAGGAGCCTTGCGGCGGTAAATACAGGTATGACTGCTCTTTATGTGAGGCGGACGGTAAAGTCGCCGTTCTTGATATGCATCCGTCATTCAATCCGGATATAATAAAAATGCTGTATGAGGGCGGTATAAGGGGCTTTGTCATACGCTGTTACGGGGCAGGCGGAATACCCGAAAAAGTGAGGGCGGCGCTCGGCAGAGTAATAGCCGTGGGCGCAAAAGCGATTGCGGTTACTCAGTGCCTTTACGGAGGGGCTGACCTTGATATTTACGCTGTGGGTACAGACGCAAGAAAGGCGGGTATATCGGACGGAGGGTATATGACGACTGAGTATGCCGTGGCGTGGATAATGAGGGAGGTGGGGAAGTTCCCCTACTGAAGCTTCCGCAAGGAACAACGGCATCGCTTGCATCTGAAAGAAACAACGTTTGAAAAAAATGTATATTTCGGCGGTTCTGACGGGATTTTTTGAAATCCTGCATTTTTCGCTTGCAAAATTGAAGGAAATGTAGTACAATTAACATATATGAAACATTCACGAAATTTGGCGGAATGCCGGAAGGATACTAAAATGCAGGAAGATCTACTTGTCCAGATTGAAAATAAAATGAGCACATTCTCGAAAAGTCAGAAGCTCATAGCAAACTATATTATAAACAGCTATGAAAAGGCGGCTTATATGACCGCTCTGAAGCTGGGAAACGCAGTAAACGTCAGCGAATCCACGGTTGTGCGCTTTGCGATAGAAATGGGCTTTGAGGGCTATCCGGAGCTTCAGAAGAGCTTACAGTCGCTGATAAAGAACCGTCTTACAGCGGTACAGCGTATCAATATCACAAATGACCGTATCGGTGACGACGGAGTGCTTAAGAATACGCTCACGCAGGATATGGACCGTATCCGCAGAACGCTTGAGGAAATCGACCCGAAGGTTTTTGACAGGGCTATAGAGAAGATATGCTCGGCAAGAAGAATATATATACTCGGCGCTATGAGCAGCAGTATTCTCGCAAGATTTCTTGATTATAACTTCCAGCTTATATTCGACAATGTGCATTTTGTACAGGCTATCAATACAAGCGGTATTTATCAGCAGATCATACATATGAACAGCGAGGACGCATTTATAGCAATATCTTTCCCCAGATATTCGCAGAGTACGATAAAGGCTACGGCATACGCAAAGAAATGTAACGCAAACGTTGTGGCTATAACCGACAGTGTGACATCGCCGCTCGCCGCTTATGCGAACGAACTGCTTATAGCAAGGAGCGATATGGCAAGCTTTGCGGATTCGCTCGTTGCTCCGCTCAGCCTGCTCAATGCGATAATCGTTGCGGTAAGCGCAAGAAACAAGGACAACATCGAGCAGACCTTCGGCAAGCTGGAAAAGCTGTGGGAAGAAAACCAGGTATATAAAAAGGACGTATAATGAACTACGACTTAGCAATAATCGGCGGAGGTGCGGCAGGTATGGCTGCCGCCGTTTTTGCCTCTGAGAACGGTGTGCGCACCGTTGTGATCGAGCATAACAGACAGCTCGGAAAAAAGCTCTCCATAACGGGCAAGGGCAGGTGCAACGTCACAAACAACAGCGACAACGACAATATAATGAAGAACATACCCACAGGAAGCCGCTTTCTATACAGCGCTCTTGCGGGTTTTTCGGCGTATGATACAATGAATTTCTTCGAGGGGCTTGGAGTGCCTCTTAAAACGGAGAGGGGAAACCGTGTTTTCCCTGTTTCAGACAGTGCGAAGGATATAGTTGAGGCGCTGAAAAAACGCATGGGTACGCTTGGCGTCAAGGTTATCACAGCACACGCAAAAGGCGTTATAACCGAGGACGGCAGGGTAAAAGGAGTAAGGCTCGGTGAGAGTGAGGTTTATGCAAACAGCGTCATAATAGCAACGGGCGGAGCGTCCTACAGCGGCACAGGCTCGGACGGCAGCGGATATGAGATAGCCCGGGCGCTCGGTCATACGATAGTAGAACCAAAGCCTATGCTTGTGCCGATATGCGTAAAGGAAAGCTGTTGCTGTGATATGTCGGGGCTTAGCCTTAAAAATGTAACGCTGTCGCTTATTGATACGGCAAAGAACAAGCCTGTGTACAGGGAGCAGGGGGAAATGCTGTTTACACACTTTGGCGTCAGCGGTCCGCTGGTGCTTTCCGCATCGGCTTATGTCAAGAAAAGCACTTACAGGCTTGAGATAGATCTGAAACCTGCGCTTGACGATAAAAAGCTGGACGCAAGACTTCTGCGTGACTTTGGCGAACAGCACACAAAGCAGATCTCGACTGTTATGAGAGGGCTGTTGCCGCAGGCTATGGTAGAACCTGTGCTTGACAAGGTAGGAGTTGCGGCTGATACAAGGATAAGCGAGATCACAAAGGTGCAAAGAGCGGCAATTGTAAATGCGCTGAAGCACTTTGATCTTATGGTGACAGGGCTAAGGCCGATAGAAGAAGCAATAATCACTGACGGAGGAGTATCGCTCAAGGAAATAGACCCGAAAACGATGGGTTCGAAGCTGATTGACGGGTTATATTTTGCAGGGGAGATAATCGACTGTGCGGCTTATACGGGCGGATATAATTTACAGATAGCGTTTTCAACGGCGCATAGTGCGGCTACGGCGGTGGCGGCGGGTCGCCGCTGACAATTCCGCCTTTGGAATTGTCCGAGCTATTCGCAGAATAGCGAAACGGCGGGCGGCAATGTGCCGCTTCAAATTCCGACCTTTTAAAAGTTCGGTGTGTTATTGAGGTTAACAAAACGGTCGGGTGGCAATGTGCCGTTCAGATTCTGCCTATTAAAATAATTGTGCTGACGGAGTGCAATCCCCGCCATAGTTGGCTCGGCTTGACCGAGCAACAGAACCTCACCTTTGACAAGGGAGGCAAGTTGTGATAGTGCGGGGTGAGTGATAGTACGAGGACGGTGGAAGCTGTGATGTTATTAGAGTGATAAATACGCAGTTGCGTAATGTTGCCGCCGGTAACGGAGGTTGCTTATATCGCCGACAATCGGAACGGCGAATTTGTGGCGGCACATTGCCGCTCGCCGTGCTTGACAACGGTGGGAAAAGGTGATATACTAAACCTATATCAAACCGTTGACCGAGAGTAGTAATATCGGCAGAGATACCACAGAGAGCCGCATAAGCTGAAAAGCGGTGTATTTATCCGATACGAATGGACTTGCGAGGGCAGACCGAAAGCGATTAAGCGAGTAGTTTCTGACGGAAGGCTCTGACCGTTACACAGAGAGCGCATTTTTATGTGCGTAACAATAAGGTGGCTTGCAGATACGGCTTCTGTTCCTTATTCGGAACGGGAGCTTTTTTATTAAGCCGTATAAAAAATGAGGTAAATATTATGAGCAAGATTATTTTAACGGGTGACAGGCCCACAGGCAGACTTCACATAGGACACTATGTAGGCTCGCTCAGACGCAGAGTGCAGTTACAGAACACGGGCGATTTTGACGAAATATACATCATGATCGCAGACGCACAGGCGCTGACCGATAACTTCGACAATCCCGAAAAGGTACGCAGCAACATAGGCGAGGTAGCGCTTGACTATATGGCGGCAGGACTTGACCCCGAAAAGTCAACGATATTCATTCAGTCGATGATACCCGAGCTTACCGAGCTTACATTCTACTATATGAACCTTGTTACAGTATCAAGATTACAGCGTAACCCTACCGTAAAAGCGGAAATTACGATGAGAAACTTTGAAGCGAGCATACCCGCAGGCTTCTTATGCTATCCGATAAGCCAGACCGCCGATATTACAGCCTTCAAGGCTACGACAGTACCTGTAGGCGAGGATCAGCTACCTATGCTCGAGCAGGCGAAGGAGATTGTCCACAAGTTCAACTCCATCTATGAGCCTGTGCTTGTCGAGCCGGAAATATTACTTCCCGAAAACGAGGCTTGTATGCGTCTGCCCGGCACTGACGGCAAGGCAAAGATGAGCAAGTCGCTGGGCAACTGCATTTACCTTGCGGATAGTCCCGCAGACATCAAGACAAAGATAATGAGTATGTTTACCGATCCGCTTCATATACAGGTATCCGACCCCGGTCATATCGAGGGCAACACGGTATTCACCTATCTTGACGCATTCTGCACAGACGAGCATTTTGAACGTTATCTGCCCGATTATAAGAACCTTGACGAGCTGAAAGAGCATTATAAGCGTGGCGGTCTTGGCGATATGAAGATAAAGAAGTTCCTCAACAACGTAATGCAGGAGGAACTTGAGCCGATAAGACTGCGCCGTGAGGAGCTTGCAAAGAATATGGACTATGTTTATGATGTGCTGAAGAAGGGCACCGAAAAGGCACGTCAGTGTGCCGCTCAGACTATGAGCGAGGTCAAGAAGGCTATGAAGATCGATTATTTCGGTTAAGGCGTGAATAAATGAATATAATAACAGCCGTATTTGTTTTATGAACAAATACGGCTGTTTATTAATCTGTGATTTTACCGTCTGAAATGTGGATAATGCGGTCGCATTTTTCGGCAAGCTGATTATCGTGTGTTACTATGACTATTGTGCGGTTGTCGTTGCGGTTGAGGTCGATGAGAAGCGAAAGAACATCGTTTCCTGTCGAAACGTCAAGGTTGCCTGTAGGCTCATCGCAAAGAAGAACCGAGGGATTATTGACAAGCGCCCTTGCGATAGCCACACGCTGTTGCTGACCGCCCGAAAGTTCTGACGGGTATCTGCCGAGCAGATTTTCGACACCCAGCTTTTTTACGGTATCCGATATATCGGTTTTGCCCTTTTTGGCGAGCTTTGACGGAAGAAGTATGTTTTCTTTTGCGGTAAGTTCAGGTATCAGATCGTAAAACTGGAACACAAAGCCGATTTTGTTCAATCTGAAATCCGCCAGTGCCGTATCTGCGAGTTTTGTTATGTCGGTATCGTCATAGCAAACGCTTCCGCCTGTTGCCTTATCCAGTCCGCCGAGTATGTTCAGCAGAGTGGTTTTTCCGCTCCCGCTCTTGCCTGTTATTGCTACAAGCTCTCCGTCATCTATGCGTATATCTAGGTTATTTATAGCGGTCACGGCGTTTTCGCCTTTGCCGTATATGCGGGTAAGTCCGGTTGTTGTAATCATTGCCTTTTCCTTTCCTCGTTCAGTTGAACAGAAATTTCAGATGTGAATTTTTTTGTTGAAAGCACAGTGAGTATAACGGTTATTATCGAGATGGCGATAAAAATTATAACAAGCGGTTTTATAAGGGGAACCATCCAGAATTCGTCATTCAGAAAACAGTTGTTTATAATATCCGAAGCCGCCGATTCGTCAAAATCGGCTATACCGCTTTCAAGCTGTTCTTTCATAATATCGACCTTGTCGTACATCCTGCTTGTAAATAGCTGTACTCCGTAAGCGGCAAGACCTGCAACGGCTGTCGCTATGACCGGTATTCTGAGGTTTGAGATAAACAGCTTTCGCCGTATCCGTGAGAGCGGCGTTCCTAAAGCACGAAGCACGGATATTTCGTAAGACTTCATTCTTATTTTAAGTCCGATACAGCTGAAATAAGCCGCAAAGCCGAGAAGCGACATTATAAGAACAGTGGCGAGAGTACCCGACATTCTGTTGAATTTGTCTATGGCTTCCTGTTTTTTCATCTCGCCTAAATTGGTACGAGTCATACCTGATGTTGACGGAATAATACCGCCGTCAATATCGGTCGATGAATAGACGCTGTTGTATACCGCTCCTGAGAAGCCCGAAGAAGCCGCACCTGCGGCAGTGGTCAGCAGGAAACATCCGCTGTTTTCTTTTTCCTGAAAGCCGAAATCTAAAAGGCAACGGAGCGTTTTATCCGACAAATTGTTCAGTGTTAGCGTAGCGCCGACCGTGAAGGTGTGGTCTGCCACCTTGCCTATGCCGTAATTACTGTCGTTTGCGGTAACGCCCATAATCCGAATGCTGTCACCGACCTTATAGGTATTACGGCCGCTTTCCTGCACCATAATGACCTTTTCTCCGCTGTTTAGTGCGGAAATGTCGGGCAGACCGCCGGAAATATATGAGGAAAGCGCATTCAGCGTCTTTTCATCGGCAAGTCTTATCGGAATATTATAGCAGAATTTGCCGCCGATACCGTCTGAGCCGAAAAAGCTCTTATATTCTTTGTCGGAAAGCTCTGAAACGGAGGCTATCGTGTCATCATCTGTCTGAAGCGTTGTTTCGGGGCTGTTTTTATAGGCGGAGGTTTCACTGTCGCACACAGCGAAGGTGTTTTCGATATATCCGAAAGACAGGGCATCGGTGAATTTCACGGTGTCATTGTCAGACAGACCGTAGGTGTAGCCGTAATTTGCTATTTTAAGGTTGTGCGCTTCATCCTGTCCGAGAGAGGTCGCCGTTATCGGAGGGCAGGATAAATAATCGGCTATGCCGTCCTCCTCCATATCGAGCGAATCAAGCGAACCGATAGTATAGGTCGGCGGAAAGTCAAACAAAAGCCAGTTCATTACTACCTTTCCGTCACGGGCGTATCGCATATAGCCGAGAACGGTACCGAATACTATCAGCGACAGTGCGACGGTCTGTATAAGCGTTATGCCCTTACTGCCGAGTGAACGTGAAAGCATACCTTCCGCCGAATCTGAACAGCGGAGTAATCTTTTTTTCTTTTGCTTTTTTGACGAAAGAGTGATTGGTATAAATACAAGGTATCCGAGTGTGATGGTTATTGCAGAGAATATAACGGCGATCATAAGGGGGTCGGCGGTCGCACCGAGAACGATATGGTCGGTCGTAAAGGCGCTGTATCCGCTCATACCCATAATTCCTGTACGCACGGAGTAGGAAACGGAATAGAACAGTACGCCGAGAACTATTCCGAACACGGTCTGAGCGATAAAAAGCATAACTGCTTCGGTTGCGTACATAATAGCGCTTTTGCTCTTTGAAAAGCCTATATTGTGCAAAAGACGGCCTGTGTTTTCTCTTTCCCTGAAAACTATATTAAGCACGCAGATAAAAGACAATACAGCAATCAACGCACAGATGGACGACATAATAATAAGCCAGAGCGTATTTCTGTTGATAAGATGCTGTTCATCGGTGATATTTTCTTCGTGGTTGTTTGCGTAGAAATGTAAATATGCGTCATCGCCGTTTTGCGATGAAAATTTTTCTTCAATCGCAGTAACGAACTCACGGTCGGAAATCCCGAAAATGCTGAGTTCGCCGCTTTCCTTATTTTTTACTGTAATGCCGCCGCCTCCGTACAGGTCGATAGTGTAGCCTGTTGTCGCAGTGTCTGACGGTTTTCCGACATATATAAGGGGAAGGGGATCGGGAGGTATCTCATCTTCATCGGTATATTCGGCTTTTTCGCACAGTGGCCTTTCGGAGTACGCCTTGTCGATAATGCCCTTAAGAATATACTGCTTGCCGTTTATTGTTATGCTGTCGCCGGTTTTTCCGAGATAACCGACACTTTCAAGGAGCGACTGCTCGACAGCGGCTTCATTTTCAAAAGCAGGCATTGAACCGTTTTTCATCGGAACGTGAAGCAAATCGCAAGCCTTGTCCGTATAGCCGTAGTTATATTCCTTGCCGTAGAAATCGGCTTTTCCCGGTACGGTCACGGTTTCGTGTGTGAAGGTCAGGTCGGAGGGAATCAGCTCGTTTTTTATATCATCGGGGATGCCGCTCAGAATAAGGTCGTATTTTCCGAAGGAGTCGTATCCCGTTTCAACCTCACGGTTTATCTCTTCACGAATGAAAAGAAAAACCGATGTGATTATTGCGGTGAGCAGTAATCCGGAAAACAGCAGTGACAGAGCGGTACGCAAATGTTTTCTCCAGTATTTGCAGAGAATATAAAAATAACAGGACATCTTTTTACCTCGACGTAAGAATATAATTGAAAGAAATTTGTGCTTTGAATTGATAATCGGACAGCGGAATAAAATGTGATAATAACACACAAATAATACGCATTGAATATTATTTATATTATACCATAGCAAAAAGAGGTGTCAATCGCAAATTTATATCATTTATCACCCGATATGATATTTTGTAAATTATTCATAAAAATCGTTTTGCAGAATTGGCAAAAACAACAAAGCCTGTTTTTATTGCATCAGAATTTATCGGCAAAGTAAGCGATAACCGACATTTCTTTTCCTGTTCCTTTATCAATGCCCTTGACCGTTATGCCCGACAGGTTCATAAGCTCGCCTACACGCACTTCCGACAGATCACAGCGCATTACATCCCTGCCGAGACACACAAGGACAAAGTCGCCGTCCATAATGTTTACTGCGCCGTTTTCACCGAGCCGTACTTCCTTATAGGTTTCGGGGTCACGCATTGTGACGTATTTCAGCGGTCTTTTGTCGAGCCGTGTCATATCCTTTACGGACATTGTATCCTTTGGACGTTTGCTTTTACCGAACATAGTTATCACCCAATCAGATTTTTTTCTTTCAGTATAGCGTTAAAAGCAGGCTTTGTCAACTTACACAAAATAATTTATAGAAAGAAATGCCAATATTATTTAAATTAACACCGATTTTTTTTAAAAAGTTACAATATTATTACAAATCGGTTAAAAGCGTTGACATCCGGCGGTTTTTAAGTTATTATATAGTAGCTGAATTATAGAATTACCGCTGTAAACGGCGGTTATATACATAAAACTTTGCGAGGGTAACCCTCTTTTGAAAGGAATGTCTGAATGACAGAGATAAACAGACTGTGTTTAGGTTGTATGAACGAGAAAGAGAGCGACGGACCGTGCGAGAAGTGCGGCTACAGCAATGACGCTCCTTATCTGCCGTCATATCTGGCACCGGGAACGATACTCAACGACCGTTATATTGTAGGAAAACTGCTCAGCTATAACGGCGAGGGCGCTACATATATCGGCTTCGACAAGGTGACGGGTGCTAAGGTCACCGTCAAGGAATATATGCCGGATACGCTTTGCTCACGCAAGAAGGGCGATCCTCAGATAGTGGTTGACGCTAACAGGCTTCCGCTTTATAAAACGTATATGTCGGAATTCGTTGAGCTTAACAAGGCACTGCTCAAGGCACGCTCAATGACGCATATACAGACGGTGCTTGATATTTTCCCACAGAACAATACGGCGTATGTAATATTCGAGTTTATAAACGGAATCACTCTGAAGGCTTATCTTGCGAACTGCTCGGGCGAGCTTACCTGGGACAGAGTAAAGGAGCTTTTCCCTCCGATACTGACAACGCTGAGCCTTGTACATTCGGCAGGGATAATCCACAGAGGAATCAGTCCGCAGACCATACTTGTAACAGAGAAGAACGAACTTAAGCTGATAGATTTCCAGATAAGCGCAGGAAGAACAACAGGTACGGAGATCGCCTGCGAAATGTACCCCGGATATTCCGCTCCCGAACAGTATTCCTCAGCCGAGTGGCAGGGAACGTGGACAGATGTGTACGGCATATCTGCTACTTTATACAGGGTGCTGACGGGCTGTGTGCCTACAGAATCTATTTCAAGGCTGGGAAATGATAACTGCCCCGAGCCTATGGTGATAAACAGAAATGTGCCGAGCCACGTTTCAAAGGTCATAATGAACGGTCTTAAGCTGAATACGTCAAACCGTATACAGACTATAACGGAGCTTGTTGTAAAGCTGTTTGAACAGCCTAAGTTCAACACGGCAGAGCAGGAGCCTGTGCGCCCCGTTCAGCGTGTCAGAAAGGTTGAAACGAAGGAAGAAGCAAAGCCCGCTCCCACAGGCACAAAATCGGCTAATGCAAAGAAAAAGAAGCAGAATAACAAGATTGCCGTTATCGCAACGATAATTGTATGTGCGGTCATCGTGATAGGCTTTGCGATAGCGATAACTGTACTTGCAATCACGGATAAGGGCAACACAAGTTCGAAAGATCCCAATTATTATTCCGCTCCCGAAAGCACGACAACCTCGAGTGCTCCGGAAACCACCACGACAAATACTACGGTTTCATCAGACACTGCGCCCGACATAGTTTACGGATGCCCCACCTTCACAGGTGCGCTGTTTACTTCTATCCAGGATACATATAACTTTGTTAAAATAACCGCAGAGTATAAGTTTGACGATACGGTAGCAAACGGTATTGTAATAAGCCAGAGCATAAAGCCCGATACCGAGATTACATCCGGAACGGAAATAAAGCTCGTCGTGAGCAAGGGTCCCGCTTCAATAAAGCTGCCGGATTATACCGGTCTTAAGGTTGACCAGTACACAGCTTTGCTTTCACAGAAGAATGTAAAGTTTGAGAAGAAGGCAACGAGCGATACGCACGGCGTAAAGGACGGATATGTTGTTAAATGCAGTAAGGAGATTGGCGAAACGGTAAACGTGAAGGATTCAGAAAAGGTTACGGTTTACTACGCAAAGTCGGGCGGCTCGTCTTCATCATCTTCAACGTCATCAAAAACGAACTGATAAAAAATTACGATTGTCGCAGGACTTCCTATAAGCTCTGCGACAATTGCTGTATAATGTATAAAATGCCGAAATAAAGAAACGGAGAATAAAAATGGATCTTGCGAACATAAGAAAAGAGATCGACGCAACGGATGATCAAATACTCAGCTTGTTCCTTAAGCGAATGGAGCTTTGCGTAGGGGTCGCCAAATACAAGAAGGAAAACAATATGCAGGTATTTCAAGGAAAGCGTGAGCAGGAAATACTTGAACGTATAAAGAGCGAATCTCCCGATGATCTGGCGGAGGGCGCAGGTCAGCTTTTCACCTGTATAATGGATATATCGAAATGCTTACAGCAGAGAATATTGTCCGATGCACCCGTGCCGCACTTTGAAAGCCCGAAAACACAGCCGGTAAGAATAGCCTGCCCCGGAACAAAGGGCAGTAATACGGAGGAGGCATCGATAAAGCTGTTTCCCGACTCCGAGATAGATTTTTATCCCGATTTTTCGGACGTGTTCGAGGCGGTTGAGAACGGAAGCGTGGATTACGGCGTACTGCCTATAGAAAACAGCACGGCGGGCGATATAAGGCAGACATACGACCTGCTTGCGAAGTACAACTTCTATATATGTAAGCGAACGCAGATAAAGATAAACCACTGCCTTGCCGCAAAGCCCGGTGCGGATATAAAGACAATTTATTCACACGAGCAGGCGCTCAAGCAGTGCTTCGGATTTCTTAAGGAATATCCTGCAAGGCAGGTGCCTTATGCGAATACGGCTCTTGCCGCAGAAATGGTCGCAAACAGCGATGATAACACGATAGCGGCGATATGCTCGGAAAGATGCGCCGAGCTTTACGGACTGGAAATAGTCAAGCGTGATATTGCCGACAACCCCGATAACACCACACGCTTTATCTGCATATCAAAGCGGCCTGAGGTGACACCGGACGCAGATATAATTTCTATCTGTATGTCACTGCCTCATACGACAGGCTCGCTGTACAGAATGCTGATACGTTTTGCGCTGTACGGTCTTAATATCACAAAGATAGAGAGTGCGCCCGTTCCGCAGGCAAAGCAGGATATAAAGAGGGAAACGTTTGATGTGGTGTTCTATCTCGACTTTGAGGGAAATGCGCTTGACCCCGAGGTAGTAAGGCTTATGACGATACTTGAGGAGGAAATGAAGTATTTCAAGTTCCTCGGCAACTATAAGCATTTTGACTGATCGTAAAGGAGACGTATGTTTACAAGTGCGATAATACTTGCCGCAGGGAGCGGCAGGAGGATGGGCTTTGACAAGATGACGGCACGGCTTTGCGGCAAGGCGGTCATACTGTACAGCATAGAACGGTTTGTTGAAAGCAACGCCGATGAAATAATAATAGCGGCAAGCGAGAATAATACAGATAAAATCAGAGAGCTGGTAAGCGAAAACATACATACCGATAAGCCGATAAAAATTATCACGGGCGGAGCGACACGCTTCGAGTCGGCGGTGAAAGCAGTAAGGCAGACCTCTGAGAAGAGCGATGTGGTGTCGGTACATGACGGAGCAAGGCCATTTGTGACGGCAAAGACGGCAGACAAGGTCGCACTGGAGGCATTTCGGCACGGTGCGGCGCTTGCGGCGGTAAGAGCGAAGGACACGGTAAAGATATGCGATGACGGTATTGTCACAGCTACTCCGGACAGAAGCGGTCTGTGGCTTGCACAGACTCCTCAGGCGGCAAGAAAAGCGGACTATCTTGCGGCGGCGGAAAAACTTGATGTGAATGACGCAAGGATAACCGATGACGCATCGGTAATGGAACTGTATGGGAAAAAGCCGTTTATCGTTGAGGGCAGTTATGACAATATAAAGCTGACCACGAAAGAGGATATAGCAATGGCGGAATATATTATCGGGAAAACAGGCACACCAAAACTTCGTGTAGGTCACGGATATGATGTACACAGGCTTGTAGAGGGCAGAAAGCTGATACTCTGCGGTGTGGAAGTGCCGAATAAGGATAATCTGGGGCTTCTCGGTCACAGCGACGCAGATGTTGCGGTACACGCACTTATGGACGCTATGCTCGGTGCTGTGGCTCTGGGCGATATAGGACGGCATTTTCCCGACAGCGACAACAGGTACAAGGGTATCAGCAGTATGAAGTTGCTCGAACACGTCAGAAAACTGCTTGATGAGAAAAACGCACACGTTACGAATGCGGATATAACGATAATTGCGGAAAATCCGAAGCTTGCAAAGTTCATCCCCGATATGCAAATGAGCATAGCGGCGGCTCTGGGACTTGACACGGACGATGTCAACGTAAAGGCGACTACCGAGGAGGGACTTGGCATAGCAGGAGAAGGTATAGCCTCACACGCTGTATGTATGGTCGAAAAGATCGGCTGAAATGTTCAGATGCTGAATAAATATTTATGAAAAATTCATAATCATAAAAGCGTTACAGGAATGTAAAAATCCCGCAACGCTTTTGTTTATGCCGATTTGAAAGGATTCGGCCGAAAAAGAAAATACTTTAAATGTCAGCTTTACAAATAACAGTATTGCAAAAATGAATAGCGAGCCATTCAAAAAATTCATGGAAATTTGTCAAGAAAATTATCCACTTATAACATTTTTGTTTGGTGAATTCATAGATTTTGACGAAAAATTTTGTTTTAACATTCAAGGCAGATTGACATATTCTAAATAGGTGTTATAATACGGGCATACAGAAAAAACAAGGGCTATATCGCACAGCTGCGATATAGCCTTTGTGACGAAAAGAAAAAGTAGAACAAACGGAAAGGAAGATGAATTATGGATTACACATATCTGCTTTATATAGCGATAATCCTCATTTTCACAAAAGCATTCGGACTGCTGTCAAAGGTTATAAAGCTGCCTCAGGTAGTCGGCGCACTGGTTGCGGGCATTATTTTAGGCCCTGTATGTCTTAACCTTGTATCTCTTGACAACGCTCCGATACTCAGCAATCTGTCGGAGATAGGCGTTATCGTGCTTATGTTCGCCGCAGGTCTTGAAACGGATATCCGTGAGATGAAGAAGTGCGGACTTGCAAGCTCGATAATTGCTCTTATCGGTGTTATCGTTCCTCTGGTCGGCGGTGCGCTGACGGCTTTCTGCTTCGGTACAGCCAATCCCGATCTTTCAACCTCAGCATTCTTACAGGACGTTTTCGTAGGTGTTATCCTTACCGCTACATCGGTAAGTATCACTGTTGAAACACTTAAAGAACTCGGAAAACTCAATACAAGAGCGGGTAACGCAATACTCGGTGCGGCTCTTATAGACGATGTACTCGGTATCATTGCACTGACGGTAATTACATCGCTTGCAGATCCCGATTCAGGAAACATAGGTATAGTAATACTGAAGATACTCGGCTTCTTCGCATTCGCACTGCTGTTCGGTGTATTCTTCCACTTCGTGTTCAACAAGTGGACACAGAGAACGGAAGAAAATCAGCGTCGTTATGTTATCGTCAGCTTTGCACTCTGCCTTCTCTTTGCGTATGTTGCGGAGGAATTCTTCGGTGTTGCCGATATCACAGGCTCGTTCGTTGCAGGTCTTGTAATTTCAAGTACATCAAAGACGAAGTATATCGCACACAGATTTGATACAATGTCTTATCTGCTGTTGTCGCCTATCTTCTTCGCAAGCATAGGTCTTAAGGTAACGCTTACAAATATGACACCTACGATCATCATATTTGCCGTTGTACTGCTGGTAGTCGCTATACTGTCAAAGGTTGTCGGCTGCGGACTTGGTGCGAAGATATGCAGATACACCAATAAAGAGGCTTTGCAGATAGGCGTGGGAATGATTTCCCGTGGCGAAGTTGCGCTGATAGTTGCGGATAAGGGCCTTAATATGAGACTTATGAGCAGCGGACTTTTCGGCCCTATAGTAATCATGGTGGTTATCACTACTGTAGTAACTCCTATCCTGCTGAAGTTTGTATTCAAGGATAAGAATGATGCTTCGGGAGAGATAAAGTCTAAGGAAACTGCAGAGGTTACAACTTCAGACGACAGTCTTGAGTATGTTCCCGGTCAGGATAACGTGTGATTTAAAAAACAGAATAATATTCAGAGCCGCCGATGAGCATCAAAGCCGTCGGCGGCTTCTTTACACAAGTTTTTATTGACAAGAGGGCAGTTTTACTATATTATTATATTAGCTGCGTTTATTGCAGATATTTCTCCGAAAGGTTGTGTGTCTGTTGGAAAAAAAGCTGAAGCTGTACGGTTTCAACAACCTCACAAAGACTCTGAGCTTCAACATATACGATGTCTGTTATGCTAAAGGAGCAAGAGAGCAGAAAGAATATATAGACTATATCGACGAGCAGTATAACTCCGAGCGACTTACGGGTATACTGTGCGACGTTACTGATATAATCGGGGCAAATGTGCTTAACATTTCAAAGCAGGACTACGATCCGCAGGGCGCAAGCGTAACACTGCTGATAAGTGAAAAGGCTACGGACAGTATGGAAATAGACAAGTCGTGCAATAGAGGAATGGTGGACGGAAAGCCGCTCCATCCTCAGCGTAACGGTGCCGGCAAAGCGGCTCTGTCATCCGAAACGGTGGTCGCACATCTTGACAAGTCGCACGTTACGGTGCATACCTATCCCGAATATCACCCGAACAACAGTATTTCTACATTCAGGGTGGATATTGACGTTTCGACCTGCGGAGAGATTTCGCCGCTTAATGCGCTGGATTATCTTATCGGCAGTTTCGATTCCGATATTATAACGATAGACTACAGGGTGAGAGGCTTTACCCGTGATGTAGGCGGAAGAAAGCTGTATCTTGACCACGATATAACCTCGATACAGGATTTTATCAACGATTATACGCTGACGAAATATGACGCTACAGATATAAATGTGTATCAGGCGAACATATTCCACACAAGGCTTATGGTGCGTGAGATGGATCTGAAAAACTACCTGTTCAATACGGATATATATGACATTCCGCCTAAGGAGCGACTGAGAATTACTGAGAACTTAAGGCGTGAGATGATAGAGATATATTCGGGGATGAATATTTATGGGTGAGCAAACTTCACACTTCGTTCTATAAATCTACAAAAGACGTAATCAATAAATCTGCGGGAGGGGCAAGCCCTTCCCATACAAAATATCAATGTGATATTATGACAACATTACTTCCTTCCCGAAAGGACTGATGATATGCTCTCACAGGAGCGTGCGCCTATATATGAGGCGTTAAAGGAATACCGGGCAAAGCGCATAGTGCCTTTTGACGTACCCGGTCATAAGATGGGCAGGGGCAACCCCGAACTGACGGAATTTTTAGGCAGAGAATGTATGACGGTGGACGTGAACTCGTCAAAGCCGCTTGATAACCTCTGTCATCCGGTTTCCGTCATAAAAGAAGCGGAGCAGATAGCCGCAGAGGCTTTCGGCGCAAAGAACGCATTCTTTATAGTAAACGGAACAACAGCCGCAGTGCAGGCTATGGCACTTGCCGTTGCAAAGCGTGGCGAGAAGATAATAATGCCCCGTAACGTACACCGCAGTGCGATAAATGCGCTTATTCTCGGCGGAGCGGTGCCTGTTTACGTTAATCCCGGAGTAAACAAGGAACTGGGCATACCGCTCGGAATGACGGTCGAAGATGTTGAAAAGGCGATACTCGAAAACCCCGATGCAAAGGCGGTATTTGTAAATAACCCTACCTATTACGGAGTATGCTCGGATATAAAGAAGATAGCCGACCTTGCACACGCACACGGAATGTATCTTCTTGCGGACGAGGCGCACGGAACGCATTTCTACTTCGGTGACAATATGCCACTTGCAGGAATGAAGGCAGGTGCGGATTTTGCCGCAGTAAGTATGCACAAGAGCGGCGGCTCGCTGACACAGAGCAGTTTTTTACTTACAGCGGACACGGTGAACGAGGGCTATGTAAGGCAGATAATAAACCTTATGCAGACGACAAGCGGAAGCTATCTTCTGATGTCGAGCCTTGATATATCAAGAAGAAACCTTGCGCTTCACGGCAGGGAGATATTCGCAAAGGTGCAGTCCTATGCGCAGTATATGCGTGACGAAATAAACGAGATAGGCGGATATTACGCATTCTCAAAGGAACTGTGCGACGGCGGTGCGTTCTATGATTTTGACGTGACAAAGCTGTCTATACACACAAGGGATATAGGGCTTGCGGGCATCGAGGTGTATGATATTCTGCGTGACAGATACGGCATACAGATAGAATTCGGAGATATAGGAAATATACTCGCTTACGTTTCGATAGGCGACAGGGAGCTGTATTTAGACAGGCTCATAGGAGCGCTCAACGACATAAAGCGTATCTATTCGAAGGATAAGACGGGTATGCTTGACCACGAGTATATCAATCCTATAGTTAAGCTGTCGCCGCAGGACGCATTCTACGGAAACAAGAAAAGCGTACCGATCGAACAGAGCTCCGGCAAGATAAGCGGTGAATTTGTAATGTGCTATCCGCCCGGAATACCGATACTTGCACCGGGTGAACAGATAACAGACGAAATTCTCGCATATATAAAATATGCAGGGGATAAGGGCTGTTTCCTTACAGGTACACAGGACCTCGAAATAAAGAATATTATGATACTGGACGAATAAATTCGTCCGCCGTACCACATTGACTTATGCGTTTACAGATTGAAAGGACGGTAATACAAATGGATCTTTGGTTTACGGAAAATCACAGCGACAGTGTAAGATTTTCTATAAGAGTTGACAAACAGCTTTACAGCGAACAAAGCGAATATCAGCGCATAGACGTGTTTCAGTCGCTCGAATTCGGCAGACTGCTTGCACTTGACGGATATGTAATGATAACGCAGAAGGACGAATTCATCTATCACGATATGATAGTTCACGTTCCTATGGCGGTAAAGAAGGATATAAAGAACGTGCTTGTTATCGGCGCAGGTGACGGCGGTACGGTAAGGGAACTGTGCCGTTACAGCACTATAGAGCATATCGACCTTGTCGAGATAGACAAAAAGGTTGTCGAGGTCTGCGAGGAATATTTCCCCGAAATGACCGTTTCGATGCACGACCCCAGACTTGATATACATTTTACCGACGGACTTCGTTTTGTAAGACGCAAGCAGGGCGAATATGACCTTATAATAGTGGATTCTACCGACCCGTTCGGACCCGGCGAGGGACTTTTCACACCCGAATTTTACGGAAACTGCTACAATGCGCTGACCGATACAGGCGTACTTGTGAATCAGCACGAAAGCCCGTTCTATGTAAATGACGCAAAGGCTATGTGCAGGGCGCACGAGCGTATAAAGTCGGTGTTCCCCGTGTGCGCCGTTTATCAGGCTCATATCCCGACATACGCAAGCGGACACTGGCTGTTCGGCTTTGCGAGCAAGGGACTTGATCCGATAAAGGATCTTGATGAACAGCACTGGAATTCACTCGGAATTAAGACAAGATATTATAACACGGAGCTTCACAAGGGCTGCTTTGCTCTGCCGAGCTATGTAAAGGAAATGCTGGAAACGGGAGAGGTTCTCGATGTGCGCCGCTGATTTTAAGAGCGCCTGCGGAAAAGCGGGGCTTGCACTTATAATAATATTTGCAGCACGCTGTATTGCAGATGCGGCGGCGTGGCTTATAGGCACTGTTATGAGCGGATGCGACAGTCAGATAGTATCGTCTGTGCAGTCGCTTTCGAGCATAATTATATTATACGGTCTTGCGATAGCTGTTACCGCAAGGGTTTTCGGTTATCGGTTTGACAAGACGGTGTACAAAAAGCCGAAAAGGCTCGGCAAGGCTATATCGTGGTTTGTACCCATGTACGGTGCAGGTCAGATAGCTAATATAATAGTGCTTGCAGTATCATTTCTGCTTATACACAATCAATCGGCGGTAGAGGATACGCTTACTCCGATAATTTCTTCGGGAACGGGAAGCGGTGTATGGTATCTTGCGTTTTTGTTCATACAGATGGTAATTCTTGCTCCGTTGTTTGAGGAATACTGGTTCAGAGGCGTTATACAGACCTCGCTTATGCCTTACGGCAACGGCTTTGCGATACTTGTTTCCGCTCTTTGCTTCGGTATGGCGCACGGAAATATACACCAGTTCTGCTATACGTTTATAGTGGGTATCTGCCTTGGATATGTGAGATATGCGACAGGCAGTATTATGCCGACAACTATAATGCACGCAATGTTCAACTCGATAGCGGCAATAGCCGTTGTCGCAATCAAAAACGACATATTTGTAACGGCGATGTCAAAGGTGCAGAAGGGAAGTCCTGTGACAAGCGGAGAGGAAGCCTATCTTACTGTGCTGATGATTTATGTTGCGCTTGTGCTGATAATTGCACTTGTGGGTATGGGTGCGGCTATAGGAAAGCTGAAGAACAACCGCCTTTACCGTCCGGTAAATAATTACCCGGAGCTTTCAAAAAAGCAGAAATTTGCCGCAATTGCTAAGAATCCGATTTTTATCGTGGGATTTCTTGCGTGTACTGCGTATATAATAGTTGTGATGATTATTTAACGAAAGGACTCTGTTAAAATGCAGAAAAGCCTTATTGCTGTCATAGCGGACAGATACAGACAGCAGGATTTTGATGCGCTTACTTCGAAGGAAGATCTTAAGGCTGCGGATATACGCAGGATATGCTTTGATCTCGGAATAGCACTTATCATATCCGTGCTGTTTCAGAAGGTAATCTTTGTTGCGATGGTGTTTTTGCTCAGGGGCTTTGTTAGTGCAGGGCTTGACACGGGCAGTACACTGTTTACCGTACTGAATTACACTTTCAGCAATATATCGACATATCTGCCGAAAATACTGGCGTTCGGTGCGGTCTATCTTAAATACCGACCGCTGAGGCGGCTTGATACGCCGTATGAAAACAAGTCGTATTATCCGCTTATATTTATCCCTGCGATGTTTGCCTTTGCAATGTGGGGAAGTAATATAACCACCTGCATAAACTATATTCTTCAGCTTCTGTTCGGAGTGGGAGAGATAGAGAATGTGATGGACGCTATTGCGCCGTCGAGTTTCTCATCGGGCATTGTAACGCTGATATTTACCGCATTCGTTGCGCCGGTATTTGAAGAAATGATATACCGTCATTTATTGCTCCGCTCGCTGAAGCCCATAGGCGATACGCCTGCGATTATCCTGTCAGCGCTGATATTCGGGCTTGCTCACGGAAATTTCGACCAGTTTGCGTATGCGTTTTTAAGCGGCGTGATCTTCGGACTTATGGCGGTGAGATATGACTCGATAATTCCCGGAATGGTGCTTCATCTGATAAATAACTTCTTTGTTACGGTCATAACGTATCAGAAACAGCTCACGGGCATCGGCGGTTTATGGGACGGCCTTGTAAATGCGGCGGCGGCACTGGGAAACATTATCGTGAATATCTCCTACTTTGCGGCGCCGTTCGTGGCGGTACTGCTTGCGTTCTGCGGAGCGGCAAGGCTGACTGCCGTGGGCGGCGAAAACAAGCACAGAAAATTGCTTGCAATATTCTCACCTGTATTTATGGTGGCACTTGTCGTAATGCTGCTGCAGTTTAATTGAAAATAACGGCGGAATGTGGCTTCACATTCCGCTTTGCTATACCGATTTTCTTGTATGCAACGCAAAGTAGCACAGAAAAACAACGATTGTAAGCATATGTTTATTGCGGCTGCTCGAAAAACAGGGTACGATATAGCTGTTCACAAAAGCCAAACGAAAACAGGAGGAAGACAATATGGATTTCAGCGAAAAGTTAAAGCAGATAAGAAAGAATGAAGGAATTTCTCAGGAACAGCTTGCGGAGCGCATAGGCGTGTCACGTCAGGCGGTGACAAAGTGGGAAACGGGTAAGGGCTTGCCGGATATTGAAAACATGACAATACTTGCAGAGATATTCAAGGTAACGCTTGACGAGCTTATAAGCGGAACTGTGCCGAAAAACGAGAAATCAGAGATGTTCACAAGCGAAACGGCATACGATATAGATACCGACACACATTTTGATATTAATATCGGGAATATGCGTGACATAACGGTGTCGGGCGGAGCGGACGAAAAGCTGCATATAATTCTTTCATCGGAAACCGCCGAAGATATAGGCTCTGTATTCAAAGTTAAGCTTGACGGTCATAAGAATAAGCTTGATGTCGAATGTACCCGAAAGGATAAGATGAGTCGATATGAGGCACAGGAAAACGTGTCGGTGAAGATAGTCCTGCCAAAACAGCTTACCGACCACTGCGAAATATCGGCACAGACAAATCTGCTTTGCATAAGCTCCCTTGATATAAGACGTATCGAATATGACGGCTCAGCCGACAGCGTTATTATAGATAACAGCACCGGCAGTATCGAACTGACCTCAAAATCCGATATGGACATAACCGCAGATAAGATAAACGGAGTGCTTGATATTAATTTGTGGAGAGCGACCGCAAAGGTGCATATCCCGGCGGAGAATATCCCCAATATTCAGAGTAACGGCAGAAAGTGCGGTATAGCTTATATAAGGGACGGAAAACCATATGAGCCCGACACCGCAGAGAAAAGCGGAGTGATAAAGGCGGCGGGAATAGGTACTGATGTTGTTGTTGAGATTAAGTGAGATGAGAAGCGGCGGCTTGCGAGGGTAAGCCGTTACTTGGCTATTATGACAAATTTTGTTGGCTATATTTCACAAATCGGGGAGGGGAGAAATTGACATCTGATTAACTTCGTGATAGTATAAAAGCGGTAGATATACTATCAGTATCAATCTATACCTGCAGTTCTTATTCACAAAGCACAACTACACGAAAGGAAAAAATCATGAAAAAACTTACTAAAACAACAGCACTGATCTTATCGGCACTTATGTTATTCGGTTGTGCAGGTAACTCTGTGCAGAGCGGTGTAGGAGATACTACACCGCCTGCGGAAAATTCGGTTACTGACAGTAAAAATGAAAGCTCGGCTACAGAAAACAGCTCTGCAACTGATAATACAAGCAAGGAAAGTGAAGAAAACCTTGTAAAGAATATCGAGGGGTATCAGACGTTTTCGTATGATGCTTCGGTCTACGAAATTACAAACGATAATAAATTTAAAAAAAGGCTGATTTCACCGTATGATTTTGAAGATTCGTTTGAGCCAAATTATACAAATTTAAAAAGGCTTATGAGAGCGCCCGTAGTTGTAAAGTGCCATGTAGTAGGTGACAGCTATTTCATATTGGAGGGCAAATGCGGAGATGTTGAATTCAACCGTGACGAACGTGACAAAGGCGTCTATACATGTATTTATACTCCGGTTATTATCGATGAAATCATTGATGATTTCGGTGTTAAAACCGACTATAACACAGGAGATATTGTATATGTAATGGAAGATTATATCCTTACTGAATCTTACAACAATAATAAACCTCTCGAATGGCTGGATAAAAGCATGAAAGATATGGAAAAAGTCATCGAAAATAATTCCGATAACTATTTGGCGGAACAATTTGGTGAGGCACTTGAATCTGATAAAAAATATCGTGACTATCTGACGTCACATCAGACTGTAATATCTACCAGAACGGTTTTATTAGAAAAAGGGCAGTCATATTTAATGATTTTTGATGAAAAAGCAAGGGGCTTTGTATTTGACAATAATCAATATGCCGCAAATTACACAGTGACTTTTGACCTTGAAAACGATGCGCCGAAAGTATATATGAGCGAGGAAGAAGATTCGGACTATTTCAATGGCTATTACCGTTACAGAGATCAGTGGAAATATCTCAAAGAAAAGTACGGGGAGCGTTTCAAGAGCTGATTACAATTAAATAATGCACAACAGACTGAGTGATTCTGCTTTTTTCCTCATATCTGCCCCTCTTCGCCTTCAATTATACAATATGCACAAAAGCGGCGATTTAATTTTAGCCATTTTCATAGAAAAAAAGATTGACAAAATGCGCTTCAAATTGATATAATGATATTGTTAAAAAAATAACAAATGGGTAAACCGCTCATCCCGTGGTAAACTATAACAGATTGCCGCAAAAACGGTACAATAAAGAAAGAACAGTTTAAAACATTCAGGAGGACAAAATGGCTAAGAAGCAAATCGTAAGCAACAAGACAGCTGAATCTGCTCCCGTAAGCCCGCTGATCGTTGACAATGTTGACGCTCTCAAGGCTCGTATGGCAGAAGTAAGAGCTGCACAGCAGGAATTCGCAACCTTTACACAGGAGCAGGTCGATAAGATCTTCCAGGCAGCAGCAATCGCCGCTAACCAGATGAGAATTCCGCTTGCTAAGATGGCAGTAGAAGAAACAGGCATGGGCGTTGTTGAAGATAAGGTTATCAAGAACAACTACGCAGCCGAGTACATTTACAACGCTTACAAGAACACAAAGACCTGCGACGTTATCGAAGAAGACAAGGCTTTCGGTACAATGAAGGTTGCAGAGCCTATCGGTGTTGTTGCCGCAGTTATTCCTACAACAAACCCCACATCAACAGCTATATTCAAGACACTTATCTGTCTTAAGACAAGAAACGGTATCATAATCAGCCCCCACCCCAGAGCTAAGAAGAGCACAATCGCTGCCGCTAAGGTAGTTCTGGACGCTGCAGTTGCTGCAGGCGCACCTAAGGGTATAATCGCCTGGATCGACGTTCCTTCGCTCGACCTCACAAACGAAGTTATGAGAAGCGCTGATATAATCCTCGCTACAGGCGGTCCCGGAATGGTTAAGGCTGCTTACTCATCAGGCAAGCCCGCTCTCGGCGTTGGTGCAGGTAACACACCCGCAATCATTGATACTACAGCAGACATCAAGCTCGCTGTTGCTTCAATCGTTCACTCAAAGACATTTGATAACGGTATGATCTGTGCTTCTGAGCAGTCAGTAATCGTACTCGACAAGATATATGACAAGGTTAAGAAGGAATTCGCCGCTCTCGGCTGCTACTTCTTAAATCCCGAAGAAACAGAAAAGGTAAGAAAGACAATCCTTATCAACGGCGCACTCAACGCAAAGATAGTTGGTCAGAAGGCCGCTACAATCGCTGAGCTTGCAGGTGTTAAGGTTGACCCCAAGACTAAGGTTCTTATCGGTGAAGTTGAAAGCGTAGACATCGAAGAAGAGTTTGCACACGAAAAGCTCTCTCCCGTACTTGCTATGTACAAGGCTAAGGACTTCGAAGACGCAGTTGCAAAGGCTGAAAAGCTCGTTGCAGACGGCGGTTACGGTCATACATCATCTCTGTACTGCAACGCTGTTACAGAGCGTGAGAAGATCAACGAATTCGGCAACAGAATGAAGACCTGCCGTATCCTCGTTAACACACCTTCTTCACACGGCGGTATCGGTGACCTTTACAACTTCAAGCTCCTCCCCTCATTAACACTGGGTTGCGGCTCATGGGGCGGTAACTCCGTATCCGAAAACGTTGGTGTTAAGCACCTCATCAACATCAAGACAGTCGCTGAGAGGAGAGAGAATATGCTGTGGCTGAGACTTCCTGAGAAGGTTTACTTCAAGAAGGGTTGTATGCCTGTTGCTCTTGATGAGCTGGGCACAATAATGAACAAGAAGAAGGCATTCATCGTAACAGACTCCTTCTTATATCATAACGGCAACACAAAGGCTATCACAGATAAGCTCGATCAGATGGGCATTTCTCATACAGTATTCTTCAACGTTGCTCCCGATCCTACGCTTGCTTGCGCTAAGGAAGGTGCAGAGCTGATGAAGCAGTTCCAGCCCGACGTTATCATCGCACTCGGTGGCGGTTCTGCTATGGACGCAGGTAAGATCATGTGGGTACTTTACGAGCATCCCGATGTTGACTTCCTCGATATGGCTATGAGATTCATGGATATCCGTAAGAGAGTTTACACATTCCCCAAGATGGGCGAAAAGGCTTACTTCGTAGCTATCCCCACATCTTCCGGTACAGGTTCTGAGTGTACTCCTTTCGCAGTTATCACTGACGAAAAGACAGGCGTTAAGTATCCTCTTGCTGACTATCAGTTACTGCCCAACATGGCAATCATTGATACAGACAACATGATGACACAGCCTAAGGGTCTGACAAGTGCTTCAGGTGTTGACGCACTCACACACTGCCTCGAGGCTTACGCATCGATCATGGCTACAGATTACACAGACGGTCTTGCTCTCAAGGCTGCAAAGAACATCTTCGAGTATCTGCCCAGAGCTTACGCTGAGGGTCAGACAGATGTTGAAGCAAGAGAGAAGATGGCTAATGCTTCTGCTATGGCAGGTATCGCATTCGCTAACGCATTCCTCGGTGTTTGCCACTCAATGGCTCACAAGCTCGGTGCTTTCCACCACCTTCCTCACGGTGTTGCAAACGCTCTGCTTATCACACACGTTATGCGTTTCAACGCAGTTCCCAACCCCACAAAGATGGGTACATTCTCACAGTATGATCACCCCCATACTCTTGAGAGATACGTTGAAGTTGCTGAATTCTGCGGCGTAACAGGCAAGAACAACGAAGAAAAGTTCGAGAAGTTCATCGCTAAGATCGAACAGCTCAAGGAAACTGTAGGCATCAAGAAGACAATCAAGGACTACGGTATTGATGAGAAGGACTTCTTAGACAGACTTGACGCTATGACAGAGCAGGCATTCGACGACCAGTGCACAGGCGCTAACCCCAGATACCCGCTGATGAGCGAAATCAAGCAGATGTACCTCAATGCTTACTACGGCGTTGACGAAACAGTTTAATCGCATACTCCATAATGTTTTAAACTAATATAGAGAACCCCCTCAGGCGAGAGCCTGAGGGGGTTCTTGCTTAGTCTGTAAGAAATCTTGACAAAGTTGAATTTTTATGATATAATACGAATACAATAAAAGTGCAGTATACTGCATTTTGGCTTGGTCGTTACGATCTGGGCCACCGCAGACGGGGACACTTCCCCGTCATTTTTTTTAGATTTATGATTGCGGGATAACGAAAAATGGAAAAGATATTAAGCGTATTTGTTGATGAATCGGGCGATTTTGGTAAAGTGAACAACGCTTCGCCTTATTACATCGTAACATTGGTGTTGCATAATCAATCGGAAGATTTAAAACAGGCACTGGAACAACTCGAAAGCAGTCTGTCGTATATGGATCTCGACTTTTCTTATATACATACTGCGCCGATAATAAGAAGAGAGGTTCCGTATCATAATATGGCAATAGACGAACGCAGACAATTGCTTTATAAAATGCGTTGCTTTTTTCTTCACGCTCCGATAAAGCATAATTCAATTATAATAGACAGGAAGACTGCGGGAGATAAGTTCGCACTGAGTACACAGCTTTCAAAGCAAATAAAGTCGTTTGTCAGCAAAAATTACGACTACTTTTCATCTTTTGACAAAGTTAATGTGTATTATGATAACGGACAAACAGAGCTTAATCTTGTGCTTAATACTATCCTGTCTATGCTTTTGAGCAACGTTGAATTCAGGAAAGCTTCACCGGGTGAGTACAGATTGTTACAGTTAGCGGATTTTATATGCAGTATAGAATTGCTTTCGCTAAAGCAGCAGGAAAACAGACTAAGTAAATCGGAATCTTCATTCTTCTATAAACCGCAGGAATTAAAAAAATCGTTCATAAAGACGATAGCGAGCAAGCGTATGTAACAAATCCTGCCACAACCCCCCTCAGGCGAGAGCCGGAGGGGGTTCTTGCTTTATAAGAGCGGTTTCACTGAAAACTTACTCATATTTTCGACAAAGTTTTCATCAAAGATAAATCAGCCCCTTGCTTTTTTGCTAAAAACGGTGTATAATCATATTGAAAAGTAGCATAGTTTCTGTAGTAAGTTTTCAGCGGAGGTGTATTATGGAGATAAAACGTGACAGGTATCTTGAAAAGATAATTTCATATATGTGGGACGGACAGGTGAAAGTGATAACGGGAATACGCCGCTCAGGCAAGTCATATCTTCTCGGTACACTGTTCAGAAAATATCTGCTTGAAAACGGAACAAAGCCGGAAAATATCTTTTCCTACGCATTTGACCTTGCAAGCGATATAAAATACAGAAACCCTCTTGAACTTGTCAAAGCCGTTCGTGAAAGAGTAAGCACGGACAGCGAGCAGTATTATCTTTTTGTGGACGAAATACAGATGTCGGATGAAGTGCCGAATCCTTATAATAAAGACGGTAAAAAGATTACGTTCTATGACGCTCTGAACGACTTGCGTTCGCTTCCTAACCTTGATATATACGTCACCGGAAGCAATTCAAAAATGCTGTCGGCGGATATACTCACTCAGTTCAGAGGCAGGAGCGACGAAATAAGAGTGCATCCGCTTAGCTTTGCAGAGTATTATTCAGCTGTGGGTGGCGATAAATACGAAGCGTTTGACAATTATGCGTTTTACGGCGGTATGCCGCTCGTACTGTCAAGACCTACCGATAAAGCAAAGATGAACTATCTTAGCACACTGTTTTCGGAGGTATACATTAAAGATATAGTTGAACGCAGGAGAATAAAGCGTGAGGATATTCTGTCGGCAGTGCTTGATTTGTTATGCTCGTCTGTAGGCTCGCTCACAAATCCGACCAACATTGCAAACAGCCTTAATTCAAAGCAGAAGCTGAAGGGCGAAGGTGCGGTCGCCAATAATACGGTAAAGCAGTATATTGATAATCTGACCGACGCATATCTTTTCAGTGAGTGCAGGCGGTATGATGTCAGAGGTAAAGGCTATTTTGATTACCCGAACAAATATTATTGCGAGGATATAGGGCTGAGAAATGCACGGATAGGCTTCAGACAGCAGGAAATGACGCACATAATGGAAAATATCATATATAATGAGCTGGTTATCCGTGACTGTATGGTAGATGTCGGAGTGGTGTATTCGAGCGAAAAGGACGACAACGGAAAGCCAAAGCAGGTCGCAAGGGAAATTGATTTTATAGCAAATGACGGAGAGAAAAAGCTGTATATCCAGTCGGCTTTTGCACTGCCCGATGAGGAAAAGGCAATACAGGAGAACAAGCCGTTTTCGCTTACAGGCGATTATTTCCCGAAGATAATAGTACGTCATGATATAACTAAGCGTTGGTATAATGAAAGCGGTGTTCTTAATATAGGAATAGTGGATTTTCTGCTTGATGACAGCATAATATGAGTGTTATGACTTGATTGTGTAACTTCGTTACACAATCCTTGTGCAAAATGTACCACAAAAAGAAATCGCTTATATATAAAATTCACTAAAATTGAAGATTAGCACAAAATTTAGCAATTTGGCTATTGCTTTTTTGAATGCGTTGTGGTATCCTAAGAATACAGAAAACACCAAGGGCAACAGAAAAGGTGCTGAGAAGAAATTCTTCGGCATATATTTATTCTGAAGACCCACGGGGAATTTTGGATTTAACGGCGCAGACCGTTAAACATAAAAAAACTTTTACATATTTCAAGGAGGTAATTTCCCATGATAAAGAAATTACAGAAACTGAAAGCCAAGAAAGGCTTCACACTGGTCGAGCTGATCGTTGTTATCGCTATCATCGGCGTACTCGCAGCTATTCTCATCCCCACAATGCTGGGCTTCGTTACTTCTTCAAGAGTAACATCAGCTAACTCAACAGCAGCTGCAATCAAGAAGCAGATTGATAACTTCTTAACAGATGCTGATACAGCAGGCTATGGTATGAAGCAGTCTTCATCAGCTAAGGCTAACATCACATTCAAAATTAATGCAGACGGTGAATGGGAAGCTTCTGTAGTAACAGGTACTTACACAGGCGGTGCAGCCGGTGGTGCTCTTACAGACGCTTTCAAGACAGGCGGTTCTGTTCAGTGGGCTGCATCAGCTGATAAGATCAAAAAGGATACACCGAAGAGTTCTGCAGGGAATGCAACTGCACTTTTAACTATTGACCTTGCAAGCGTATTCCCCGATGTGAAGAGCTCATATATCTATGCTTACTGCGAGGGCGGCAAGACATTATATGTAGCTTATACAGCTGATGGCAATACAAAGCCTGCAAGCATGCCCGCAGAAGCTGATTTCAAGAAGGGCACATATGCATGGGACGGTAACACAGCCGGCATTACAAGTGACGGTATCACACTTGGTACAGCTCCTGCACTTACGCTTGGTTCAGCCGCAACATCATCAACGTAATAGTTATTGAGAGATGAGTCAATACATTAAGTAAACTTGTTATTCCCCCGACGGGTGACTGTCGGGGGATACTTGTTATGGTGGGATATGAGTAAAAAGGAAAAATTGATTTTAATTGCCGGCATAGCGGTTATTCTGATATGCACTGTGTTTGTGCTGTTTATGCTTGACCGTTTTTCTGTAATCAGAATTTTCCCTCGTCCTGCTCCGAAGCAGGAAAAGGTGATACAGCTTGATAACTTGGGCAGTGCTGATACGCCTATTGGGAAAACCGCAGTGGTCACTATATTCTGTAACGATAAACTCACTAAATGGGATTTCACTACAGACAATGATAAACAAACCAGAAAAAATGATTTTTGTTCGTTGAAAATTGCTATAGATTGGCTGAGCGAACAAGGGAAAAAATATAACAAGGATTGTGAGTTTATAATTCCGAATGATGAAGACAGCGACCTTTATTATGAAACTGCTTTTAAAAATATAGTAGGAAATGCGGCACAGGCTTTCGACAAGGAAGAAGAATGGAAATATATTGACAGTAATATAGACAGTGAAAGTCTGAAAAAGAAGTATAATTGTGATAATATTATATATCTTTTGTTCACAAACAACTATGACGCTGAATTAAAGAATGACGATGAAATTATCATAAATTCGTATGTTGTAAATGTTTATGACAAGGCTAACGCATATCCGTATGAACTTGCTTGCTTATCTAAATTTGCTGATACTGACAGGATTGCACCGTCAATTATTGCACATGAAATACTGCATTTATTTGGCGCACCGGATTTATATTGCTTTGATGCGATAGGTTTAAATTATGGCACAACAGCCGAATTTGTAGAATATTGCCGTGAAAATAACAATGATGATATTATGTTATCTACCTTAGACAGTGAAACCGGTGTAGCATTACCTAATTGCATAACACGGGAAATAACGGATATAACCGCATATTATATAGGCTGGCTGGAAACAGCACCTGATTGTATAGACGAATACCTGCTTGTACACTCACAGCATGAGTATAAAAACGGACAAGGGATAAATTCACAATAATATAAACAGAGAATATTATTATGTATCTGTTGATTTTCTGTGTGAAATGTGTTATTATTAACTTAATAAGCTAACACGGAGGAAATACGATGTATACAATTTGGCACTTACATAAGAAAAAAGGCTTTACTATAGTTGAGCTTGTAGTGGTAATGGCTATAATCGGCGTGCTTGCCGCAATACTTGTGCCCGTACTGCTCGGAGTTACGATAAGGGCGAATGTAGGCTCGGCAAACAGCACCGCTTCGGAAATCAAGAAGCAGATAGGCTATTTTTTGACAATGGCGGACGCCAACCGCAAGAACTATATGCTTATGGGCGAAGAATGTCGAGAGGTGTTTACTCTGACTGTAAGTGACGGCAATTGGCATATAGATGCGGCGCAGAATCCCTCTGCATTTTCTCCGGACACGGTAACGTGGGGGAATGCCGCAGACGTTGACGAAAGCACAACCACCACATCGTCGCAGTACGGAGAAGAATTGCTCGGAATGCATCTGAAAAACTGCTTTCCCGAGCTCAGAAACGGTGTAATAAGAGCCAACTGCATAAAAGGCGTATGCGTGTCGGTGTGGTATACGCCCGATACAACGAATATCTCCGATATAAACGATGTTCCGCAGTTCGGTACAACTGTCGCCTGGGTAGATGACAACGGCGATGAGATTACAAAGTACCGTTGGGACGGCACACAGGCAGGAGTGAGTGCGGACGGATATATAATAGGTACCGCACCGATGCTTGATCTCGGAATTTAAAAGCTGAATATATGCCCGATTGTGAAAGCAGTCGGGCATATCTTGACTACGGCAAAAAGGAGGGGTAAAATGGCGTACAGCGAGCTTATAAAGAACTTTGAGAAAATACGCTCATATATGCGTGAGTTCTATGTATTCGGCTTCAAGAGCAGAAACGGGTACGACAGGAAAAGCGCACGCTCGTATGACGATGAACGGCGCAGGGTAGAAAGCTGGCTCGGAGATTATATGCGCTTTGCAAAAACCGCCGAGGGCAAGAATGTATTTCTGTCGGTAGACAGCCGTACCGCCTGTAAAAACCCTTTCTACAAGGCGTGGAAAGCAAAGAGCTTTACGGACGGGGATATAACTCTGCACTTTGCTGTGTTCGATATACTTTACACTCCGGATATAAAGCTCACCTTATCGGAGCTTGTAGATGAGATTGATTCTTTGCTGTCGGGGGATTTTACGTTTGACGAATCGACCCTCAGAAAAAAGCTCAAGGAATACACCGCCGAGGGTATTATCATAACCGAAAAGCAGGGCAGAAAGGTGCTTTACAGCCGTTCTCCCGATATTGATGTGTCACAGCTATGCGATGTTGTTGACTTTTTCGGAGAAACCGCACCGTGCGGTGTTATCGGCTCGTTTATCTCGGACAAATTACCACCGCACAATGAACTTTTCACATTCAAGCACCACTATATCACGCAGGCGCTTGACAGCGATATAGCGGCTATGCTGTTTGACGCAATGCAGAAGAAAAGCTGTGTCACTGTGGAAAATCTCGGCAGGCATAGCGACAAGCCGATGTCAGTAGGGCTTGTACCGCTTAGAATTTATATCAGCGCACAGAACGGCAGACAGCACCTTATAGCCTATAATATAAAGCTGAACAGGCTGTTTTCGTATCGGCTTGATTACATATCGGATGTAAAAATCGGCGAAACGTGCGAAAGGTTTGACGAGCTGAGGGAGAAGCTGAATGCGGCTGAAAGCTGTATGTGGGGCGTAAACGGCAGGTTTGATACCGACAGCACGGAACACGTTGAGTTTGATATAAGAATAGCCGATGATGAGCAGTATATCGTAAACCGACTTGAGCGTGAAAAGCGGTGCGGCACGGTTGAAAAAATCGACGATAACCATTACAGATACTCCGCCGATGTATTTGACACTACCGAAATGATACCGTGGATACGCACGTTTATCTGCCGTATAACAAGGCTGAATTTTTCGGACAGAACGGCTGAAAATAATTTCAAAGCCGATATAGAGAAAATGTATGAAATGTACGGCATAGAGGATAACACGGAGGATAACACGGCTGACAGCGGAGGTGAGAGCGATGATATTCAGTGAGCTTTACTCGGCATATTATAACACGGTAGCAAGGATAATCACCGCCGCATTCGACAAGAATACGACAGAGAAGGACCTTGACCGTATCGTGAGCGAAAACGCATTTTCCGAAAGCGTGCTGACAATAATGCCGTCGCTTAAAAGCGGAAAGTGGAAACTGCTTGACGGCAATTTAAGACCGCTTTTAAAGCACGAGCCGACAATGCCGCTGACATTGCTTCAGAAGCGCTGGCTGAAAGCCGTATCGCTTGATAAGAGAGTGAGGCTGTTCGATGTACAGTTCCCCGACTTATCCGATGTCGAGCCGCTTTTCACCGAGGATGATTATAAAGTATACGATAAATACTCGGACGGCGATGATTTTGGCGATGAGGGCTATATTGCTCGGTTCAGGCTGATATATTATGCCGTAAAGAACAATCTGCCGATAATCGCAAGGCTGAATAACCGCTATGGCAAGGAAGCAACGCTGAGATTTTTCCCCAAAGGTTTTGAATACTCGGAAAAGGACGACAAGATAAGAGTAATAATGGACGGCTGTAAGTTCAGGCAGTTAAATCTCGGCAGAATTATAAACTGTCAGCTTTACGCAGGCACAGGTCGGTGGGACGAAAAGCCGGAAGCAATGCAGATAAGAGAGCTTACCCTGCAGATAACCGACGAGCGGAATGCGCTTGAGCGTGTAATGCTCCACTTTGCACACTTTGAAAAGCAGGCGGAGCGTGTTGACAATAATAAGTATCTGCTTCATCTGAAATATTACGCAACCGATGAAACGGAGATCGTTATCCGTGTGTTGTCCTTCGGCCCTTGCGTTAAAGTTATAAGTCCGGATGATTTTACAGAGCTTATCAAAAAAAGGCTGAGGGAGCAGATGGCGTGCGGAAAGGTGTGAATATTTATCAGCTGCGAACAAATACAGTTCGCAGCTTTTTTTCCGTGAAAAACCAAATCCCATCCTGTATAATAAACTCATGCGATGAAGGAGAGCTTCACCGCAGACAAAAGGCACTTACAGCAGTTTTTATTTAAGGATAAAACAGTGCCTTGCAGAATGTTAAGGCACAGACAGCAGTTTATATTATTTATATATGGAAAATAAAACAGTGCCTTGTAAAGACGCATACAGCAGCATTTTACACCCGTGTTTTTAACACTCTATTGCCGACCTGACGGCGACACAGCCTTACGGCTTGTTACAGTGCGGTTAAAGTCCGTGCACCCATTTTTAATTGCGTCTTGTTAACAGACAGCGTCCCTGCCTATTCCCATCATAGTTTTTATAAGGGACGTTGTTCTTATTTTTTGAGAAAGGAGAGCAGAGATATGCTTGAAATCAAAGGGAAAATCAACACCGCAATATGTTACGCAAAAGTAGTCGAGGACGAAGCGATAGAACAGATACGCAGAATGTGCGACTATGAGTTCACCGCAGGCTCAAAAATCAGAATAATGCCCGATGTACACGCAGGCAAGGGTTGCACTATCGGCACGACAATGACGATAACCGATAAAGCAGTACCAAATGTCGTAGGTGTGGATATCGGTTGCGGAATGTACACAACGGAGCTTGGAAAGGCGGATATCGACCTTAGTAAGATAGATGAAGCCGCACACTACATACCGAGCGGAAGAAACGTATGGGACGGACGTTATGAACGTTTTGACCTTACGGGACTTCGTTGCTACAGACATCTTGAACAGGCAAAACGGCTTGAAAGAAGCCTCGGTACGCTCGGTGGCGGTAATCATTTTATCGAGATAGACGTTTCCTCGGACGGTAACAAGTACCTTGTTATCCATTCGGGCAGCCGTAACTTAGGCAAGCAGGTAGCTGAGTATTATCAGAACCTTGCGATTGAGCTTGCGTCCGGTAAGGGCGAGCTTTTTGAAAAGAAAGCAGAACTTATAAAGACATATAAGGAGCAGGGCAGACGCACCGAAATTCAGTCCGCATTAAAGGCTATGGAAAAAGAGTGGCAGGCGAAGGTCCCCGAAACGCCCGCAGATCTCTGCTATCTTTACGATAATTACCTTGAGGATTATCTTTATGATGTCGAGATATGTCAGCACTTTGCAAAGCGTAACCGTGAGCGTATGGCTGAGATAATCCTTGACAGGTGCGGACTTACTGCCGTGTCTGCGTTCCATACGATACACAATTACATTGATACCAAGGAGCGCATACTCCGCAAGGGCGCAATTTCCGCAAAGAGCGGCGAGCTTGTGCTTATCCCGATAAATATGAGGGACGGAAGCGTGCTTGCGAGAGGAAAGGGCAATCCCGACTGGAACTATTCCGCACCGCACGGCGCAGGCAGGATCATGTCGAGAACAAAGGCTAAGGAAACGCTCGACATTGAGCAGTATAAGAAGAGCATGGAGGGCATATACACGACCTCGGTCAATAATTCCACCCTTGACGAAGCGCCTATGGCGTATAAGTCGCTGTCGGATATTATTGATGTTATCAGAGAGTCGGTAGATGTTATCGAAGTGCTGAAACCGATATATAATTTCAAGGCGTGTGAGTAACCTGCTCTGCGCCGCAGAGGAGGAAATCACAATGCTTGGATATTTAAAAGAAGAATCAAACATGACCCTGACCGAAAACGGCGCAACGACCTACATAAGCACAAAATCGCACTGCCTTGATCTGTTCGGTACGATAGGAGCGATCCGCAACAGCACCGAAAACGATATTATCAGCCGCTTTGTTAAAGCGTATTCGGAAGGTAAGAATCTTGCCGTAAAAACGCTTTTCTTCGCCCGTGATGCCCGTGAGGGTCTTGGTGAACGCAGAGTGTTCCGTGTAATACTGAACTATCTTGCAAAATATGAGCCTGAGAGCGTGCGCAGAAATATAGCGTATATCGCTGAGTACGGCAGATATGACGATCTGCTGTGTCTTATCGGTACGCCCTGCGAAAAGGACGCTTTGCAGATTATAGAAGGTCAGCTCAAAAAGGATATAGCGTCTGACAAGGGCGTGTCGCTTCTTGCAAAATGGCTCCCTTCTGTCAATACGTCAAATAAAGAAACTGTCCGCACTGCACGCCGTCTTGCACGTCTGCTCGGGATGAGCGAAAAGCAGTACCGTAAAACAGTTGTCGCACTGAGAAAAAAGATTGATATAGTTGAAAACCGTCTGCGTGTGCAGGACTATACCTTTGACTATTCAAAACTGCCCGCCCTTGCAATGCTGAAATATCGTGGTGCGTTCTATGAAAACGACTTTGACCGCTACTGCGAGTATATCGACAATGTGAAAAACGGCAAAGCGAAAATGCACACGGGTGTACTGACCCCGTATGATGTTATCGCTCCGTGCTTCAATTGGCGTTCAGAAGGGCTGTCCGCAGAGGAACGCACCGCAATGGATGTGACGTGGAACGCTCTCGAAGATTTCGGCAACGATGAAAACGCTCTTGCCGTGATTGACGGTTCGGGTTCGATGTATCCCAGAGCAATTGCTGTTGCGCTGTCGCTCGGAATATATTTCGCCGAAAGAAACAAGGGCAGGTTCCGTAATCATTTTATAACCTTCTCTGAAAGACCTCAGCTTGTCGAAATAAAGGGAAGTGATATTGCGGAAAAAGTGAGATACTGCCAGCGGTATGACGAAGTCGCAAACACGAATATATCGGCTGTGTTCAATCTTTTGCTGAAAACTGCCGTAAAGTATAATCTTCCGCAGGAAGAGCTTCCGAAACGGTTATACATAATCTCGGATATGGAGTTTGACGAGTGTGCGGATAACGCAGGCAAAACAAACTTCGAATGCGCAAGGAGAAAGTATGCCGAAAAAGGTTATACGCTCCCCGAGATAGTGTTCTGGAACGTTGAGAGCAGAAAAGCTCAACAGCCTGTCACAATGAACGAGAACGGTGTTGCGCTTGTTTCGGGCTGTTCGCCCAGACTTTTCTCGATGGTGGCAAGCGGCGAGCTTAACCCTTACAAAGCTATGCTCGATACGCTTATGTCTGAGCGTTACGCTCCGATAAGCGCCTGATATTACCGATATTTTCTAATTCCCTATACGAATAACCGCCGTTTTTCAGGACGGCGGTTATTTGTATATAAAGAACAGCGGTACCGGAAAACCGATACCGCTGTCTGAAGGAAAAGATCTTCGTCACATTAAAGTGACGTTAAGAAAAACAACTGTAAGGAGCTGTTGCTTTTAAAATTATTCTTCTACTGCTGTAGATGAGCCTATTTCCATAGTACCCTTCTTCATAACGTAGTCGTACTCTTTGCCGTCAGTGCCCTTGAGCTTGAAAGAGAGCTTGTCGTTTTCAAGCTTTACGCTCATCTGAATCTTGTCTGTGCTGCCAACTTCCATTATTTCTGCACCGTTGCTCTTGTACTGAACGTTGTGTTCTTCCGTAGCGGCAACTGACTTTATTATAACCTTATCATCTGTGAATGTCCATACGGATGCGAATGATGATTCGTCAACGCCGAGCTTAGCCGCATAGTCTGCTACAGAATCGCCTGCGATAGTTTCGTAGATCCAGTCGCCCTTCATCTTATCCTTTGCCGAGCCTGAGCAAGCTGCGAGTGCCATTACCATTACTGCTGCCATTGCAAGCGCGATGACCGACTTGATTACTTTCTTCATAATTATTCCTTTCTTTGCGGTATGTCCGCCTCTGATTATGTAATACCGGTTGTTTTTCCAACCTTAGCAAATTATACTCACCGAAATGGTTTAATTCAATTAACTGGCGTAAATCGGTTGTATTTTGGCATTATTCGGTGCAAATCGGGCTTGAAAAGGCAGTGAGTGGTTGAATTTTTATTGCACAAAAAGCGGAAATATAGTATAATCATAACAGGACATAATTACAGCGATGTAAACCAAGCAAAGCGGAAGGTACATAACCAATGGATCTCAGAATAGCAATTACGGACAACCTTAACTCAGAACGTGAAAAGCTGTCATCGGCAATAATCGCTCCGTTTTCAAAAGTGGGGCTGAACGTAGGCAATATAGACGAATATACAAGCGGCGAGGAATTGCTCGGGCAGTTTTCCGCCGGCAGATACGATCTGATTTTTCTTGACATATATATGGGCGGAATGAGCGGCGTAGAAACCGCCAAACGTATCAGGGCACTTGATAAGAATGTTATGCTGGTGTTTGTCACCACAAGCAACGAGTTTGCAAGCGAAAGCTATGCGGTAAAGGCGAACTTCTATCTGCTGAAGCCCGTAAGGGTGGAAAGCATAAGACAGCTTGCCGAAACCGTAGCGCAACAGCTTAATAATACCGGAAGTGCGGCGGCGCTCCCTGACGGTACGGTGATACCGCTCGCTTCACTGGTTTATACCTCGTGTTCCGGACATTATGTAAACGTATTTCTGGTCGGAAACGAGCCGCTTAAGATCCGTACAACGCATAAGATAATGGAAGAATCGCTTTCAAAATACGAAGGCGTGATTTCCTGCAACAAGGGCGTGCTTGTGTCGCTTGCAAATGTAGCCCGTATTGACGGCGAAAATTTTCTGATGATAAACGGCGATACTGTTCCGATAAGCCGCCGTAAGATGACGCAGATCAAAAACGACTATACACGTTTCGTTCTGAATCGTATTCACAGCGAATTTGAGAAGGATCAGGTGACTGTCAGATGAACGAGATGCTGAGTAAATTTATAAACGAGGCGTTATCCTGCCTTATAATCGTACCTGCGACGGCGCTTTGATTACTGCCTATGAAGGACAAGATGAAATATTCCCTCAAAAATGTCCTCCCGTTGTTTTTAGGCGTGCTTGTTATGGTGACGGTGATAGTTTCGGGCGTAACGGCATTGCTCCCCGTAGACCCGAAAGTAGTATTCTATATTATTCTGGTGCCTCTGTTCCTTGCGTACAGGGTCATTGTCGATGCGGATATTGTCAAATGCTTTGCAACGTTTCTACTGTCATTTACCATAATGAGCTTCTGCAAGAACTATGCCCTAATGTGTGACGCAGTTATACACCCTGAGCTTGGATCACCGTCCTTCAGCACGGATGGCGCATTGATACAGCTCGGAATATCCTGTGCGGTGACTGCCGTTATTGCTTATCCGGTAGCAAAATACGGCTCTCATCTTATAAACGGGCTTCCGTACAGAAGGGTATGGCTGATTTCGATAGTAATGTCGCTTATGTTTATCGGATTCAATTTTACGGTACAGCCCGTGCATTATCAGACGCTTTATCTTAACCGTGTTTTTCTGGTTTATATTCTGTTAACATTATGCTCGTGCTTATGTATACTGTGTTTTATTTCATAGCGTCCGCTTTGCTGAAAGCCGGCAAGGACAAGGAGCATATAAGCGTGCTTGAAATGCAGAAGAAGCAGTATGATGCCCAGCAGAAATATCTTGAGGACACCTCACGCATACGTCACGATTTCAAGCACTCAATCATTGCAATAAAGACGCTTGCCGATGACGGTGATATAGAGGAGCTGAAAAGCTATCTTGATAACTATATAGATACCTTTCCGAGCAGATCGCCCGTGCGTTACTGCGGAAACTATGCGCTCAACGCTCTGCTGTGTCACTTTGAAGAGCAGGCACAGCAACACGGCATTACTCTCAGATTGCGGATAGATACCGATAACAAGGAGGTCGTGCTGTCCGACGATGAGCTTTGCTGTATAGTCGGAAACATACTTGAAAATGCGATAAAGGCAAGTGTTGTACTGCCGCAGGGCAACAGGCTCATATCTCTTTCGGTAAAGGCGGACGATGCCTCAGGCAACCTTTACATAGTAGCCGAATATAATTTTAACGGTAAAGTACGTTGTGAGGGCGGACACTATTATTCCACCACCAAGGGCGGTAACGGCATAGGGCTTGAATCGGTGCTGTTCACAGCCGAAAAACACGGCGGTACGGCAACCTTCTATCATAAGGACAAGGTGTTCTGCTCCGATGTGGTCATACCGCTAAAATAAGCTGAAATAAGATAAAATAAGATAATATAAGAATAAGCACCCCCGTTCAACCGAACGGGGGGTGCGCAGTCTGTCGATAAATCGATTATTAAAACAGTATGATGAAATATATCGCCAACACCGCTTAAAACACTTTCCGCATTGATAAGGCATTAATAATTTCGTGAGTGTATCGGTGCAACTGCACTGACATTGCTCTTCAAAAAAACGCCACTAACCCGAGATATATGTACTAACTTGCGGACGTGTAGCGTTAAGCGTCCCTGTTTGGACAGGATATACAATGTTCAGGCGGTTTTACAAGTTCCGCCAACACCCCGACGGGGTGTGGGTATGGGTAAGGAAAGAGGGAGCCAAGAGGGAGAAAACCTAAGGGACAGGGAGAGGGGCTGTCAAGTCCCTTGTCCTGATCCCTTTGGTTGTCTCCCTCTTTCATATTGACAGGTGTGTTGATTTGAATAGCGTACCCGAGAAGTGCTATCCGACAAAAAGAACTATCGGTAGCTTGCTATCATAGTCAGAACCGAATGATATAGCAGAAGCACATTAAACAAAAGACTTTTTCTACAAACTGAAAGCTGTGGTTTCGATTATGAAACCACAGCTTTTGCTATATCCGTTTTATGCGTTCTGCTTTCTTCTCTTAGCGTCTTCCTTTGCACGAAGATCGTTATCAAGAATCTTTTTTCTGATTCTTATCGTCTTGGGAGTTACCTCGACAAGTTCGTCATCGTTAATAAATTCAAGGCTTTCCTCAAGGCTCATTCTCTTATAGGGGATAAGTCTTAATGCATCGTCACTGCCGCTGGCTCTTGTGTTTGTAAGGTGCTTTTTCTTGCACACGTTAACATTAATATCGCCGGCCTTGGGAGATACTCCGACAACCATTCCCTCGTAAACGGGAACGCCTGCGTCTATGAACAGAGTACCTCTTTCCTGTGCGTTAAACAGACCGTAAGCCATCGCCGTACCCGATTCAAACGCAACAAGCGAGCCGACCGTTCTGGTAGGAATCTCGCCCATATAAGGACGGTAGCTGTCGAATACGGTATTCAGTACGCCTTCGCCCTTAGTATCTGTCATAAATTCGCTTCTGTAACCGAATAAGCCTCTTGAGGGGATAAGGAACTCTATTCTTGTTCTGTTGCCTATAGGCTGCATGTGAACAAGTTCTGCCTTTCTTACGCCCATCTTTTCCATAACCGAGCCGACACAGTTGTCCGGTACATCTATCAGCAGACGTTCTATAGGCTCGCATCTTACGCCGTCAATTTCCTTGAAAAGTACACGGGGCGTACTTACCGAAAGCTCATATCCTTCACGGCGCATTGTTTCGATAAGGATTGAAAGGTGCATTTCGCCTCTGCCGGCTACGTTATAAGCATCTGAATTTTCGCTGTCTGTAACTCTCAGCGATACGTCCTTCAAAAGCTCCTTGTAAAGTCGCTCTCTTATCTGACGTGAGGTAACGAACTTACCCTCTCTGCCTGCAAACGGGCTGTCGTTTACCGAGAATGTCATTTCGACTGTCGGTTCGCTTATTTTTACAAACGGCAGAGGTTCGGGATTATTTACCGCACAGATAGTCTGACCGATAGTAATGCCCTCGATACCCGATAAGCATACAATATCACCGATAGTAGCCTCTGTAACGGGTACCTTGTTCATACCCTCAAATGTATAAAGGCTTACTACCTTTGACTTGAAGGGCTTGTGTGAGCCGTTGTAGTCGCATACCATAACTTCCTGGTTCTGCTTTATCGTACCTCTTTCGATTCTGCCCACCGCAATTCTGCCTACATAGTCGTTGTAGTCGATAGATGAAACGAGCAGCTGTAAATCGCCGTCGGGGTCGCCCTCGGGACAGGGAATGTGTTCTATTATCTTGTCGAACAGCGGCTTGAAGTTTTCGCCCATAACATCGGGTGAATATGATGCTACACCGTTTCTGCCCGAGCAGAAGATAACAGGGCTGTCAAGCTGTTCATCCGAAGCGTCAAGGTCAAGCAGAAGTTCAAGCACCTCGTCCACGACTTCCTTGTTTCTGGCGTCGGGACGGTCTGTTTTGTTTACTACAACTATTACCTTGAGTCCAAGCTCAAGCGCCTTCTGAAGAACGAATCTTGTCTGGGGCATTGTACCCTCAAAGCTGTCAACAAGGAGCAGTACGCCGTTTACCATCTTCAATATACGCTCAACCTCGCCCGAAAAATCGGCGTGTCCGGGAGTATCTACTATGTTGATTTTAACGCCGTTATAGTGTGCGGCGGCATTCTTCGCAAGGATTGTGATTCCACGCTCTCTTTCGAGTGCGTTGCTGTCCATTACTCTGTCTTCAACTTCCTGATTGTCACGGAATACACCGCCCTGCTTCAGCATTTCATCGACCAGTGTCGTCTTGCCGTGGTCAACGTGTGCGATGATCGCTATATTTCTTAAATCTTCTCTTTTCAACGTCAAGTCTCCTTCTTTATAATAAAATCTACCTTTATCCTTATAATTATACTCATTTTCCGATTTTTTTACTAGATTATATTTAGATAATTTTGCACAAGGGATAAAACTCCGCCTTGTTTATTTTTCACAAAAAAATCGGGAGCCCCGATGGAGCTCCCTTTGCCGTATGGTTATCAGCAGCCGCAGCCTCCGCAGTTGTTGCCGCATCCGCATCCGCCGCCGCAGTCGTTGTTTGCACAACCGCCGCCGCAGTTTCCGCATCCGCAGCATACGAATAAGAGGATAAGAATGATCCACCAGCAAGAGTTGTTTGAACAGAACATGATATGTTTCCTCCGTTGTTTTATTTGAGCTAAGCCGTTTGAGCGTTGCTCATAGTACATAATATGCCGGTGGCTGAAATGTGTTACTTTTGTTTTTGCCGTAACGCTGTGATTTTGTGATTAAACCGGAAATATCCGCCTATAATTGTATATGAGAAAGGCGGTCATAGTATGGAATTCAACGGATTTACAGATAAGGCTAACGATGCACTCAATTGTGCGCTTACCTGTGCTATGAGCATGGGACACACTTATGTCGGCAGTGAGCATATACTTTACGGCTTGTGCGGCAGTAACGGCGGTGTGGCTTATACGGTGCTTCGCCAAAACGGAGTGACCTGCAATTCTATAGCGTCACGGATAAATGCCCTCATCGGAAAAGGACTTCCCACACAGCTTACCGTATCCGATTTCACTCCGAGAAGCAGGAGGATACTTGAAAGCGCCGTGATGATAGCAAGAAACGCAGGAAAAACCGCCGCAGGAACAGATCATATACTTCGTGCCATAATGCGTGACAACGAGTGCTATGCTTCGGTATTCCTGCACGAAATGGGGATTTCGGGCGAGGCTGTGCTGGATCAGGGAGCGGCTACGCAGAAAAATACTCCGCAGGGTAAAAGAAACGGCGGCGCACTGCCATCCGCACTTTCGGGATACGGCAGGAATCTTACTTTGCTTGCACAGGAAGGAAAAATAGATCCGTGCTTTTGCCGTGAACGTGAAACAAACCGTGTTATAGAGATACTTTTAAGACGCTCGAAAAACAACCCCTGCCTTGTAGGTGAGGCAGGAGTGGGAAAGACCGCTATTGCGGAGGGCCTTGCGATGAGAATTGCAGGCGGAAACGTACCCGATGAGCTGAAAACGAAGAAGATATATATGCTTGACATCACATCTATGCTTGCAGGCGCAAAATACAGAGGTGATTTTGAGGAAAGGCTCAAGCGTGTGTTTGATGAAATAAGAAACGACGGTAACATTATCGTGTTTATCGACGAAATACACAATATAGTCGGAGCAGGTGCGGCAGAGGGTGCGATAGATGCGGCAAATATTCTCAAGCCGATGCTGGCAAGAGGAGAGATAAGGCTTATAGGTGCCACGACAAATGCCGAATATAAGAAGTATATCGAAAAAGATCCCGCACTGGAAAGAAGACTTCAGCCCGTCACCGTAAACGAGCCTACGGAAGAAGAAACCGTCACTATTCTGGGCGGCTTGCGTTGCCGTTATGAAAGCTATCATAAAGTGAAGATAACCGATGAGGCTATTTCCGCCGCTGTCGGTCTGTCCGTAAGGTATATAAACGACCGCTTTCTGCCCGACAAGGCTATCGACCTTATTGACGAAGGCTCGGCAAGAATAAGGCTCAGCCGAAGCGGAGAAGACAGCATCGGCAAAAAGCTGAAGGAGCTGTCCGATGAAAAAATACGGGCGATAAACAATAAGGATTTCGCACTTGCGCTGAAACTCAGAGAGCAGGAAAAAACGCTCTGTGCAAATAACGGCGGATATACTGCGACACTTACAGCCGACGACATAGCCGATGTGGTAACACTGTATACAGGTATCCCCGTAAGGTATAACGGCAATGATACAACAAAGTGGCTCGCCGGCCTTGAGAAAACGCTGTCCGAAAATGTTATAGGTCAGGAAAAAGCCGTCAGAGCAGTAGCAAACGCAGTAAGGAGAGGTCGCTCAGGGCTTTCGGACGAACACAGACCAGTCGGCTCGTTCATATTTTTAGGTACGACAGGAGTAGGCAAGACAAAGTGCTGTAAGGAACTTGCGAAAGCACTTTTCGGCACGGAAAAAGCACTTATAAGATTTGATATGTCGGAATACAGTGAAAAGCATTCCGTTTCAAAGCTGATAGGCGCACCTGCGGGTTATGTCGGCTATGAGGACGGAGGCAGGCTTACAGACAGAGTGAGAAAATCCCCTTACAGCGTTGTTCTGTTCGATGAGATAGAAAAAGCGCACCCCGATGTTTTCGACATTCTGCTTCAGGTGCTTGATGACGGCAGACTTACCGATTCCGGCGGAAGAACGGTCGATTTTACAAATACCGTGATAATAATGACCGGCAACATCGGAAGCACCCTTATCGCAAAAGGCAAGAGCAGGCTCGGATTTGGCACACAGCAACGGCAGGAGGAAATTTCGGGACTTGTAAAGGGAGAGCTTGAAAAATACTTCCGTCCCGAATTTCTCGGCAGAGTAGACGAGGTGGTCGTATTCAATGAGCTGTCCTGCGCCGAATATAAGCTGATATGCGAAAAAATGCTTTCAGAGCTTTCAAAGCAGTGCGAAAGGCAGGGTATCGCTTTCTCGTGGAGCGAAAGGCTGTCAGAAAAGCTATGCGCCGAAGCGAAGAGCAGAAACGAAGGCGCAAGGCCTATAGCAAAGCTGATAGACAAGAACGTCCGCAATATGATTTCAGACGGTATTATTTCGGGAGAATTCAGCACGGGCGACGGCATTTATGCGGATATTGCGGATGATGACAGCTACAGTGTCAGAAAGATAAAAAGCTGTACCTGCTACCGATAGTGTAAAAAAGCTCCGGCATTCTACCGGAGCTATCAGACTGTCGATAAACTGATTATTAAAGCCCACGCAGTGAAATATATCACCAACACCGCCGAAAACATTTTCAGTGCCGACAGGACATTAATAATTTCGTGAGTGTATCAGTGCAACTGCTCTAACATTGACTCTTCAAAAAAACGCTACTAACCTAAGATATATGTACTAATATGCGGACGTGTAGCGTTAAGCGTCCCTGTATTAACAGGTCATACAATGTTCAGGTGGTTTTACGAGTTTTGCCAACACCCCAGCGGGGTACGGGTGTGGGTAAGGAAAGAGGGAGCCACGAGGGAGAAAACCTAAGGGATAGGGTTAGGGGCGGCAGTCCCTCACCCTAGTCCCTTTGGTTGTCTCCCGCGTGAATAGCAGCAACGTTATTAAATGGAATAGCGAACCCGAGAAGTGCTATCTTGCAAAAAGAACTATCGGTAGCTTGCTATCATAGTCAGAACTGAACAATATAGCAGAAGCACAGCACATCAAATAAAAGACATTTCTGCAAGAAGCGGAGCGTGAACCCACGCTCCGCTTCTTTTATCATTACGTCGTTTTCTTTTTAAACCCGTATCCGCTCATATAATCTATCATCCCATACTCGTCAATAAGATTGGCAACAGCAGGTATAAACTCATTCTCCCATTTGTATTTATCGGGATAGAGCGACCTTGCCACCGCCATATAGGATTTAAGCGTATTGTCAGGCTCAAAGCCAAGCCCCTCAGAACTTTTCGGTGCATTCGGGAACGGATTCTCATATAATCTCGTATAATGAGCGCACACGTTCCTGAGATCCGACAGACACAGCATTCTGTCCTCTACCGTTCTGTAGTTAAGATCAAAATGCTGTGAAACCATATCCTTCTTATCCGCCGATTTCATATCTATCAGAAAATATGTCAGCGTTCCGAAGCTGAACAACTCTACAGCCGCCCACACCGGCATTATACCGCCGTACTTTTTCTTGTGGTGCTTTACGAATTCCTCATTCTCGTTCGCCTCGATAAGCCGCTCAATCTTCGACAAAAACGCCTGATGGTTATGATGCGGATCGAATCCGGACGCATTGAGATAGCCCAGTGCCCCGTACTTCATAGCGTGATAATTTGAGATTATCGCCCTCATAGAGATTTCGATTTCCTCAAGATAGGTCATCAGCATACGGCGCAGTACCCTGTCAAAATCATAGACCTTCATTATCTGCTCAAAGGTCGTACCGTCCCTGTACTTGCCCTTACGCTCAAGAAACGGCGCAAAGTAATAGGCAAGCCGGTAATAGTTGATATTTGTAAGGCACTTTTTTGCATACTCCTCATCATCTATTATACAGCCTCTCTGCCTCAGTATCCCGATCTGCTGTTTTATGGTAGCAGGCGTTTTGTTGAACTGCATTATTTGTTTTCCTCCGGTTTTTCAAGATTGATGAAACGTCCGAGCGTAAACGAGTATATTATCATCTGCTTTACCGGCACGGAAAATTCCTTCTCCAGTGCCTCTTTATATATATCAAGCTGTAACTTATAATCGTCCTTGTATTTCTGCTCATCGTCCGTTTTGTCAGTCTTGTAATCGACCAGCACTATACCGTCATCTTCGATAAAGAACATATCGGCTATACCCTGTACATAAGGCTCTGCGCCCTCAAGCATTTCACGGCTGTCCGCCCCGAATATTGCAGGATCGTAGCACTGCGTGTCAAGTTTGTGGAAAATAGGATACTCCCTGTACAGCTTTCCGTTCTTATTTGCCTTCACAATACGCTTCGCAACGTCATTTTTGTAGAATCCCGCTATATCTCCTGCGTCTATGCTGTTTTGCTCCGCCTTGTCAAGAAAACCTGCGGTACTGTTTTTGATATAGTCGCTGATTTCGTCTTCGCTTAGTATTTTCTCAAAAGGTATATGCTCCATCAGCTTATGATATGCGTCGCCACGGCGCTTTCCGCTGAGTTTGCCCGTATTGTTTTCGGTAAGGAATGAAGGCTTTCCTATAAACAAGCCGTAGTTTTCCTCACCGTTTTTTTCTCTGAGATTAGCCGCAAGCTCGGTAGCTGTAAATTTTGCGGAAATTTTCGTCAGCGGCTCGTATGCGTATGCCGCATTGAGCTTTTTCTCAAGCTCGCTTCTGTACTGCCCGTCAACGGCTATACCCGCACTGTCGGTTTCTATAGTGCTGTCTGTATATTCATCGGCAGTTTCCTCTCCCGTATTAAGTGAAGGAATTGTAAGGCTGTGTTCATCGTCTCCGTATGCAAGCGGATAAAAGATATATCTTACATCGCCGTAGTCTATTATACCGCTTTGCATATCGTTTACCTTATCGCACTCGGCAGACAGTGCATCGGTAAGCCACGAAAGATAGCTTCTGCCGTCGCACCTTGCCGTTTTCTTACCGTCACGGTTTACATCAAGCGAAGAAATGAATTCCTCGCAGGCTTTGGATATATTTCCTGTGAATATCAGCTTGTTCTCCGCTCTTGTCGCCGCAACGTAAAGAAGACGCATCTCCTCGCTCGCAAGCTGTTTTTTTACATCCTGAGCCGCCGCATGATATGCAGGCGACTGAATCTTGCTCATAGTGGAAATATCAACGCTCTTTGACGCTATCGCATATTCCTCGCTTATCACAACATCGCCCGTGTAGTCGTCATCGTTGAATGACGAGCCGCAGTTTGCAACAAATACAACGGGGAACTGAAGTCCCTTTGACATATGCGTTGACATTATCTTTACTCCGTGACCTCCTGCCGTCTGTGCCGCGGCAAGACCGCCCATATTCTCAAGGTTGAAAATAAGATCACCGAGCGTACCGCCGTCCTTATAGTCCGAATATTCACGGGCGTATGAAACAAGCAGTTCAAGGTTTGCCTGCCTTGCCGCAGGATCGTCACCGATGCTGAGCAGCTCGTCTGCAGAAATACGGTCATATATACTGCGGATAAGCTCCTGCGGAGATACCGCTGTCGCACTGTTTCTGAAATTGTCAAGATCGTTTATGAACAAGGCGCATTTACTGTCGGGCTGTACATCCTTTGTAAGTTCGTGAAGTTTTTCGTATTCCGATGTATCGTAACCTCTCACTGCCTGCATAAGACAGCTGAACAGCGGTTTTCTTTTCATTCCGACAGCTTCCCCCGAGCCAAGACAGTACCGTTCAAGCTCATCGGGGCATTCCGCTTTTATCCTGCTTATATCAAATCCGAACGTTCCCGTCCTGAGCCTTGCCATTTCCTCCGCACTGAAGCCGTAAAGCGGCGACATAAGCACCTTTGCAAGCTCAATATCGTTATACGGATCGTTTATGACCTTCAGGAGCGACAGCATTAGCCTTACCTCCGACCTGTCAAGCAGGCTTGCCTTCTGACTATACGTTACGTTCAGTCCGTTAGCGGTGAGAACATTGACATAGTCGGCAATGCGGTTTTTCGGAGAACGCATTATAATTGCAAAGTCCTCCTCACAGCAAGGACGCCTGTCGCTTCCAACCTTATACCCGTCAGCAATCATCTGCTTTATTCTTGCCGCAATGTATGCCGCCTCCGTTGCATTGGCGGTTTTCCTGTCGCCTGCCGAAATAATGCAGACCTCCGTCTTATCCTCGTTTGCTATAGGGCTGTCGCTGTCCTTTTCAAGACCGCACACAAGCCTTCCGTTCACAGCATAGTCAACACCGCCGTTCTCCTCTGTCATCATTCGGTCAAACAGCGTGTTTATTCCGTCAATAACGCACCTGTCACTGCGGAAATTTTCGTTCAGCGGCAGCTTGTCGAAATCGTCCGATTTGCATATACCCGAAAATACCTCCGGCTGTGCCCCTCTGAAGCCGTATATCGACTGCTTTATATCTCCGACAAAATACAGCCCCTGCTTGTTTTCGGTCAGCATTCTGAATATCTCATACTGAAGCTCGTTGCTGTCCTGGAACTCGTCAACGATGATAAGGCTGAAGCCCGATCTTTCACGCACCTTTTCGCCGTTTTCGCAGAGCATACGATATACTCCTCTTTCCGCATCGGAAAAATCGGCGCAGTTACGCCTCTGCTTTTCCTCGCAGTACGCCTTGTCAAAACGCAGTACAAGATTTTTAAGCGCAGTAACGGCAGGCAGACTTTTATCCATATCGCTTTCAAAAGAGGTTATCTTATCGCAGGTCTTTATAAAATATTTCTCAAATATACTCTTTACGGCTTCCCTATGGGCCTTTACCTGCTTTTCCGCACTTCTGTCCTGCGGCGCACGTTCCTTCGGGAACGAGGCGATATAGCCCTTTACGGTATCGTCTATGCAGAAACCGTTTTTAACAAGAGCGGTCACCGCCTTGCCGTAGCTGTCCTTTATACCCTGTGCATAATCGCTGTGCTTCGTTATCGCACCGTCGTTATCCTTTGTTCCGCCGTCATATTCCGCTATTGCGCTGTCAAGGCCGGCCGCTTCGCTCTCAAAACGCTCCGCATACATTCCCGCAAGACTGATGAGCTTTTTCTTTATGTCCTGCATTATCTGAGGATCGTCCGTGCGGTCTAGCCACTTTTCAGGGTCGGTGTGATTGAGTGCTTTTGCGTGAATATTAAGTATAAGCTGACGCAGACGGCTGTCGTCCTTTACGATATAATTCTCAACGACGGTTTCTTTGTCGTCCTTGTCGCCGTTTGCGTAAAAATCCTCAAGCATATCCGACAGCACATCGTTTTTCAGTGCGTCACCCGCCGTTTCGTCTATAACCGAAAATCCTGCGGATATATTGTCGGCAAGGTCGATATTCTCCCTGAGCAGTGAAATGCAGAACGAGCTGATAGTTGATATTCTCGCCTTTCTCAGCTTCATTCTCTGGTTACGCAGAAATCTCACGTCGGCGGAGCTTACAGCCTCGTTTATCCTCTGCCTCATAAGAGCGTCAAGCCTTGCCTTAAGCTCATCCGCCGCCTTTACCGTAAATGTTACCACAACGATTTTTGACGGGTCTATATTCTCGCTTTTGTCGCATATCATTCTTATAACACGCTGTGTCAGAACAGCCGTCTTACCACTGCCTGCGCCTGCGGATACTATAGCAGGGGCTCTGCCCTGATTTATCGCCTTTATCTGAGCGTCGGTATATTTCATCACTTATCCCCCTTGCCTTTCTTCGCCTTTGCAACAACTATATCCTCACCGAATTCAACAGCCTCGGCGGACCCGACATCAACGCACGAACGCTGTTTTGTTCCGCATATATCCTTGAAATCGCAGTATTCGCAGGATAATGCCTTTCCGTCATCGACAAGCGGCCTTGCGTCTACAATACCGCTTTTTACCTGTTCGGTGTTTTCTTTTACAACCTTTTCTATCCTGCTTTCGAGCTTTTCCAGCTTATCGCCCGCTATAGTCACAGCGGAATAGAAATTGGTGCTGACTTCCTTGTCCCTTTCAAACTTCACGCCGCTGTACAAAAGGCGTTCCTCCTCCTGCTGAGTACCCTCAACGGCAAAGCCCTTCTCCTTATGCTCGTCAAGCCAGATGCCACGCTTAAGCTCATCGGACGGCGCTTTTATATCCTTAAGAGAAGTTTTTCCGGACGGATGGTACAGTGCGGCTGACGGCGTAAAGCCGTTTGCTCCGTTGTTTTTTGCAAGTGTGAAAAGATACAGCAAAAGCTGCAGATCAAGCCCGTAGTAGATACGGCTCAGCTTTGCGTCCTTGTTTCCGGTCTTGTAGTCTATTACTCTTATCTGACCGCCGCTTTTGTTATCGTTATACGCTATATCTACACGGTCTACCGTTCCGCCTACCGTTATCGTCTGACGACTTCCGTCTGCAAGCTCTATGTCAAAGCTGTACGGCGAAATGTTAAAGCCGTTCTCGCTCTTTCCGCTTTCCAGCTTAAGCTCGAAATATGACGGCACAAACCTGCTCTTTTCAAGCTCCTGCGCCATATATTTTATAAGATAGAACGCAGTTACCGAAAGTGCGTTATAAAGCGTGTTGAACCTTGCGCTCATATTCTCCTCGGTAAGCAGATACTTTTCCCTGTAATCCGCAAGCGCACTTGCGATAAGCTCCTTTATTCTGTCATCGGAAACGTGAGGATTTCCGTTTTCTCTTGCACCGTCATACATATTTTCAAAGCAGTATTTCATGATATAGTGCATAATATTGCCATAGTTGCTCGCATTCATCGCAATGCCTGCGGAAGCCGAAAGGTTCATGCCGTAGCGCAGGAAATACGCAAACTTACAGCCGTTCAGCTTTTCTATCGCCGTAGGCGAAAGGGCTGTCTGCGGGAAAACTATCGGCGCAATATCGCTTATCCTGTGTATGTCGGAGTTTCCGCTGTTATTGCTCATTACAGCCTTTATCCTGTCAATCGAGCTTGATTCCTTTTCGTTTTCCGAAAGCACGGCTTCAACAGCTTTCTTCTGCCCGTCTGTCAGACGGGAATTGTTGATGACATACTGCTTTTCAGCCGACTTCACGCTTTCGGTCATATAAAGTGCGTCAAGATTATCCACGTTTAAAAGCTTTGCACCGAAGTGCTTTGCTATATCGGCAATATATTCCGATGCGTTTTCCTTTTCACCGGTAAACGTGATAAACAGCTTCTCGCCTGCAAGCGTCATAGCCTTATATGCGTCAAGCACCGCCGATGAATATCTCGCCTCGTCATTTTCAAGTTCAATATCGTTTTCTGCAAGACGCTGTACATCATCAGATGTGAACACGCTGTTGCTCTCGGGATAAATGTCGGGGAATGCGCCGTCTGCGGCTCCCATCACAAATACCGCCTTTACCTCCCTGCTCCTCGTTCTTGCAGGATCTCCGAACAGCACGCTGTCAAGAACATTAGGAGTGCGTGATATACTGATACGGGAGGCACAGCTATGGATAAGTGCGGAGAACTCCGCAAGCGTAAGAGGAGTATCGTCAAGCGTTTCATACAGCGATGTCAGCATTTCCGACACTGTGCGCCACAGCTGGTTATATTCCTCGGTAAGCTCTTTTACATAGCGGAGCTGTCTTGTAGAGTTGTCCTGACACTTGCCCTGTATAGCGGCGCTTATATCCACCTTGTCGAACAGGAAAGCGGTAAACTTCTTTACAAGCTCCCTGCCGCCGACGCCACGCACCGATTTTGCGAATTCCACAAGAGGTGTAACTGTTGCGATTCGTATCTCCTCTACCCTCTGCTCCGATGCGTTTGTTATATGCGGCATAGGCTTATCCCACTTCTTGCGTTTAAGATCCCAGCACTCCGCATATTCCTCCATAAGATGCTGTTCTACAAGGTGTCTTTCCTTGAGCGTCATAGGGACTGTCTTGCCCTTCTTTTTTTCGGACGGCAGACGCACAAAGCCGCTTCTTATATACCGCAGTATATTTGTGCCCGTAGGATTGTCCGCCGCTTTGAGAAGCGCCTCAAAGAATCTCAGCATCGGCTTCTCCGAGATCGGCACGGGAAGGTCGGCGAATACAGGCACATCATATCTTGCCGCCGCAGAATTTACTGCGTCCTTGTATTTTGCGGGAGATGCGCATATCACCGCAATATCCGAGTATCTGTAGCCCTCACTGCGTACCAGCTTTCTGATATTTGCGCACACAAAATCAGCCTCGCCGCTGACAGAGGACGAATAAGCCATTGTTATGCCGCCACTGTCAGCCTTGCTATCCTTTACCCCCGTCTGCAAAAAGTCACGCAGTGCCTTGAGATTGCCGTTAGTGTAACGGGGAGCCTTGCCGCTAAGACGGGTATGTTTAATGTCCTCCCTGTTGCCTCTTTCGAACAACCGCTCTGTCCTGTCGCACGTTGCAAAGACCTCCGCCTTATTTTCGTCCGTACAGAGCGCAACTACAAAGTTCACACCCTTATCCGCAAGCGCCCTTAAAAAATTCTGCTGTGCTCCGCTGAAGCTGTCAAAGCCGTCAATATATATCGTTGTGTTTTCGTCAAAGCTGTCGCCGTTTCTTATCACCTGTGCGGCAAGCGTAAGATTATCCTGCCTGTCTGCATATTTCTCGGTCAGCTTTTTATCATAAACGCTGTATACCGCCGCAATATCGCCCATCTTCTCTGCAAGATGGACAGGCAGGCGTTCAGCCGTATTTTTTTCGGGAGAATACAGTGTTTTCGTCAGTTCATCTGCTGATATGCCTGCCGCCTTGAGCTCGTTTACTGCCGAAAGGCACATCTCAACAAAGCCGTTTTTCCTTGCGGCATTGCCGTAAAACTTAAGATCATTGCACAGCCCTCTGACAGCGCCGCTCATTATGGCTGTCTTTGCCGTGGTGTCTGCGTATGTTTTCTGAGGGCAATGCTTTTTCAATATGCTTTCGGACAGCGACATAAAGCCCATTACCTTTATATCCGAAGTCTTTTCACCGGTTTCCTTGGCGACACGTCTTTCGCTTTCAAAAACAAACTGATCCGGAACAAGAAGTATCCTGCTTTTGCTGTCGTTCTTAAGAAGCTCGTAGAGTGCGGCTGTCTTGCCGCTGCCGGCAGGACCTGTGATGATATGTGTCATACTTTTTATTTCCCTCCGTAAAATATATTCCGTAAAACGAGATACGCTTTTTGCTATCGTTAATATAATAACATATTTGCTGTACCATTTCCAGTACAGGAACGATTTTATTCGGCAGTTACGGCACATTTTCAACAAATTCTTTACATCCCGGCAAAAATGTAGTATAATATAAGGGCAAATACAAATCGACAGCCCCGTCCGACACGGAATTTATAACGGAGGCAGTATCATCACACGGGACAGCGTATGCCGTCCCTGCATTTTTGAAAGGAAACATCTTATGTCTGAATTAATGTTAGGTAATCAGGCGGTCGCAAGAGGTCTTTACGAGGCAGGAGTCAGCGTTATATCAAGCTACCCCGGCACACCCAGCACCGAGATAACCGAATTTTCGTCAAAATATCCCGAAGACGAAATGTACTGTGAATGGGCGCCCAACGAGAAGGTAGCCTGCGAGGTCGCAATAGGCGCAAGTATTGCAGGCGCAAGGAGCTTCTGTGCTATGAAGCACGTTGGTCTTAATGTAGCAGCAGACCCTCTTTTCACAGCAAGCTACACAGGCGTAAACGGCGGTATGGTGCTTGCAGTAGCCGATGACCCCGGTATGCACAGCTCACAGAACGAGCAGGACTCTCGCCACTATGCCATCGGCGCTAAGGTTCCCATGCTTGAACCGTCTGACTCACAGGAGTGCAAGGACTACGCAAAGCTCGCTTATGAGATTTCGGAAAAGTTCGATACTCCCGTGATTTTAAGACTTACAACAAGAGTAAGCCACTCTCAGTCGGCTGTAACAACAGCAGACAGAATCCCCCACGCTATTCCCGAATACAAGAAGAATATCGCAAAGAACGTAATGGTTCCCGCAAACGCTATAAAGAAGCACGTTGTAGTTGAACAGCGTACACTCGACCTTATCGAATATGCGGAAACATCGGGTATAAACACGGTTGAGATGAACAGTGACGAGATAGGTGTTATCACATCGGGTATCTGCTACCAGTACGCAAAGGAAGCGCTCGGCGACAAGGCAAGCTACTTAAAGCTCGGTATGGTAAACCCTCTGCCCGTAAAGCTGATAAAGGACTTTGCCGCTAAGGTAAAGACGCTCTATGTTATTGAAGAACTTGACGATGTTATCGAAACACACTGCCGCAAGAACGGCATTGACGTAAAGGGCAAGGAGCTGTTCACCCTTCAGGGCGAATACTTCCAGAGCAAAGTAAGACAGGTCGTTCTCGGTGAAAATGACGAATGGCAGACTCTTGATGCCGAGATACCCGTTCGTCCTCCCGTACTCTGCGCAGGATGTCCCCACAGAGGCGTATTCTACATACTCAAAAAGCTCGGCGTTATGGTAAGCGGCGATATAGGCTGTTACACGCTCGGTGCCGCCGCTCCTCTCAGTGCGATTGACACGACAGTATGTATGGGCGCAAGCATAAGCGGTCTGCACGGCTTCAACAAGGGCAGAAAGGGCGAATATGAGGGCAAGGCGGTAGCCGTTATCGGTGACAGCACATTTATGCACAGCGGTATCACGAGCCTTGTTGACATTGCATACAACCGCAGTAATTCTACCGTTATCGTCCTTGATAACAGCATTACCGGTATGACAGGTCACCAGAACAACCCTGCAAACGGCAAGAATATATACGGCGATCCCGCATCTGCCGTTAACCTTGAGGCACTCGCTCACGCTATCGGCATAAACAGCGTTACAGTCGTAGACCCTGGCGATCTTGCCGAAACCGAAAGAGTTATAAAGGAGGAGCTTGCAAAGGCTGAGCCTTCGCTCATAATCGCACGCAAGCCCTGCGCTCTGCTCAAGACCGTAAAGCACAAGCCTCCGTTCCATATAGATGCCGACAAGTGCAAGAACTGCAAGTCCTGTATGAGAATAGGCTGTCCCGCACTGGTTTCAGGCGAAAAGTGCATCACTATCGACAATACCCTGTGCGTAGGCTGCGGACTGTGCGAACAGCTCTGTAAGTTTGACGCTATCAAGGAATAAGCTCTGAAAGGAATATAGCTATGGAAACAAAATCAATAATGATAGTCGGCGTTGGCGGACAGGGTACACTTCTTGCAAGCCGTATACTCGGCAGTGTTCTCGGCACGGCAGGCTATGAGGTTAAGGTAAGCGAAGTACACGGAATGTCACAGCGTGGCGGTTCTGTTGTAACATACATAAGATACGGCGAAAAGGTATACAGCCCCGTTATAGAAAAGGGTCAGGCTGATATGATAGTAAGCTTCGAACAGCTTGAAGCCGCACGTTATGTATCATACCTCAAAAAAGACGGTACAATAATCACAAACACACAGAAGATAAGCCCTATGCCCGTTATCACGGGTGCGGCTGAATATCCCGACGGCATTATCGACAAGATAAAGGCTATGGGCATAAACATTATCGCAGTTGACGCTCTCTCAGCCGCAGAAAAAGCCGGCAGTGCAAGAGCCGTTAACGTTGTACTTATGGGCGTTCTTTCAAAGGTACTTCCCGGCATCGAGCTTGACGCTTGGAAAAAGGCAGTTGAAAAGTGCGTACCTGCAAAGGTTATAGAGATAAACGAAAAGGCTTTCGATCTCGGCAGAGATATGTAAGCGTTCAAAAAGGAGTTTTTCTTGAAGATTATTTCCGACTCAACGCCGCTCATTGACGGCTACCGTATGCCTGCTGAGTTTTCCTCGCACAACGGTTGTATAATAATATTCCCCGAGCGGCCGGATTCGTGGCAGTACGGCGGCGTAAAGGCAAAAAAAGCGTTCTGCGAGGTTGCCTGCGCCATTGCAAAAAGCGAAAAGGTCACCGTTCTTGCCTCCTTTGAACAATATGAGAACGCACGCAGAATGCTCCCTCCTCATATCCGTGTTGTCGAGATGTCCTCTGACGATGCGTGGGCGAGAGATGTTTCCCCCGAGTTTGTCGTGAACGATAAGGGCGATATGCGTGGTGTGGACTGGTATTTCAATGCGTGGGGCGGCCTTGTTGACGGACTTTATTTCCCGTGGGACAAGGATAACAAGATAGCCCGCAAGGTCTGCGATATGCTCGATGTCGATGTTTATGACTTCAGCGACTTCGTTCTTGAAGGCGGAAGTATAAGCGCAGACGGCGAGGGTACGATCCTTACCACTGAAGCGTGTCTGCTCAGCGCAGGAAGAAATCCTCAGCTGTCAAAAGCGGAAATCGAAGAAAATCTCTGCGAGGGACTCGGCGCAAAAAAAGTAATATGGCTTCCGGGCGGTATACTGGGCGACGAAACAAACGAACACGTTGACAACATCTGCGTGTTCGCCGCTCCCCACACCGTGCTTTTATCGTGGTGCGAGGACGAAACGAGCGAGCAGTACAGGATGTGCCGTGCCTGCCTTGACGTGCTTGAAAACAGCACAGACGCACTCGGCAGAAAGATAGACGTTGTAAAGCTTGCTATGCCAAAGCCAATATATATGACTGAGGAAGAAGTCGCAGGTCTTGACCTGTTTGACGGCGAGCCTACAAGAGATACCGTAAGTCCGCTCAGCGCAAGCTATGTGAATCTTTATATAGGCAATAAGACAGTGGTAATGCCCGCTTTCGGCGGTGAGAATACAGAATATGACCTCAGAGCAAAGCAGGAGGTTCAAAAGGTATTCCCCGACCGTGAGATAATACAGATATACGCCCATGATATACTTATCGGCGGCGGAAATATCCATTGCATAACCCACCAGATACCGTCATTTGTCAGAAAGGAAACTCCATATGATAAGTAATGTCAAGGTTGCGGCAGTACAGATGAGCTGCAGTGACGACCGTGAGGAAAATATAGCAAAGGCAGAGCGTATGGTAAGACAGGCGGCATCGGACGGAGCAAACGTGATACTTCTCCCCGAGCTGTTCGAGCTTCCGTACTTTTGTCAGGAGAAGAATTACGATTACTATTATCTTGCCGACAAAACCGAAGAAAACCCTGCCGTAAAGCGTTTTATGCAGGTTGCAAAGGAAACCGGTACGGTTATCCCCGTCAGCTTCTACGAAAAGCACGGAAACGCATTTTTCAACACTATAGCTATGATAGACTGTGACGGCTCGCTTATGGGAATATACCGTAAGAGCCACATACCCGATGACCATTTCTACCAGGAGAAGTTCTACTTCACACCGGGCGACACAGGCTTCAAGGTTTGGAATACAAAGTTCGGCTGTATCGGTGTCGGTATATGCTGGGATCAGTGGTTTCCGGAGGCGGCACGCTGTATGGCTCTTATGGGCGCAGATATGCTCCTTTACCCCACCGCTATCGGCAGTGAGCCTATACTGGAGTGCGACTCGATGCCCCACTGGAGAAGAGCAATGCAGGGTCATTCGGCGGCAAACCTTGTTCCCGTTATCGCCGCAAACAGAATAGGCACAGAGTACGTTCACCCCACCCCCGAAAATCAGAATCAGGACTCATCACTGACCTTCTACGGCTCGTCATTCATAACCGATGCTACGGGAGCGATAGTTTCAGAGGCTGACAGAACGGACGAGGCGGTTATAACAGCGGTCATCGACCACGAGCAGAACCGTGACCTGCGTCAGAGCTGGGGCGTGTTCCGTGACCGCCGCCCCGAGTTGTACGGAAAGATTATGGAGCATTGACTTAAACCGTTGTGTTCCTACGATTTGTTTATTCGGAGATTAGCATGACCTGTTTTTATTGTAAAGGCGATATGACTGAAAGCACAACCACACATTTTGCCGAACTGAAAAACTGTATAGTTATCATCAAAAATGTACCCTGTTATAAGTGTACTCAGTGCGGTGAAACCGCATATACCGCCGATGTTGCCGAGCGATTGGAGCAAATTATTTCAACGCTCGAAAAAAATCTCACCGAAATAGCTGTGGTAAACTACTCTGCGGCATAAGCGATAGTTGCGCTTCTTGACAACCCCCGACCGTTATGCTAAAATAACAATACAAACAATACAATAATTCTGCCACCGGGTAGAGATGCGTAAAGCACCGTAGTACATCGTTAGGTCTTTGAAGATGTACCTGCGGTGCTTTTTCGGTAAATTTACGGAGGATATAATGCTCAGAAAACTGAACAACTACTTCACAACCTTTGAAAAAATACTATGGATAGGCTCGTTAGTGCTGATAACAGGCTCTGCTGTTATGTTCGGCAAGGACGGGATACTGTCCGTCATAGCGTCACTTATCGGCGCTACCTCGCTTTTGCTCAATGCCAAGGGCAACCCCATAGGACAGGCTCTCGGCGTGGTTTTCAGCATACTCTATGCGATAATCTCCTTCTCCTTTGCGTATTACGGCGAGATGATAACCTATCTCGGACTCACAGGACCTATGGCGCTTGCCGCTTTTATAAGCTGGATAAGAAACCCGTTTGCAAAGGGCAAGGCTGAGGTAAAGGTAAATCATATCCACAGGGGCGAGGTTCTCTTTATGTTCGTACTTACCGCCGTTGTTACTGTAGTTTTCTACTTCGTACTCGACTTTTTCAACACGGCAAACCTTATTCCGAGTACCGTTTCCGTCACAACGAGTTTCCTCGCCGTATATCTCACATTCCGCCGCAACCGTTTCTTCGCTGTCGCCTATGCCGCAAATGATATAGTGCTTATAATCCTGTGGTCGCTCGCCGCCTTGACCGATATAAGCTATATCTCAGTCGTTATCTGCTTTGTGATTTTCTTTGCAAATGACATATACGGCTTTGTAAGCTGGAGCGCAATGCGGAAAAGACAGGCGGCTGAAATTCAGCCGTGAATATAAGGCATATAAAAATGACGTTACCGACAAGGTAGCGTCATTTTTAATATGCAGTTTTTCGGCATCCAAAGCTCCGTCCGCATATATCCACGGCAGGCAAAGTTTGCTTTATTTCTTCTTGGCTTTCTTTTTCGGCACAGGCGTTATCCGTTCGAGAATCCCGACCGCCTTTGCCGTAAGTTCCCTGTCCTCTATATCAAGTATATAATGCTCCTTTGCGCTGTCATACGGCACACCGCACTCAGCACCCGACATAAGTTCTTCGATTTCGGGGAGCTTTTTAACATATACCGTATTGTCGCAGACAAGCAGGACAGGCTTATCGTTAACATAAACCATATATTCTCCGAACATCTTTTTATACCGCACGTTTTCGATACCGACAAGCTGTTCACAGACAAATTCTATATATTCCTGCGATGTTGCCATTTATACCTCTATATCTCCGCAAAGCCTGTCAGTTACTATGTCTTTGCAACGCTCTCTGTGGGCAACGTGCAGAGGGTGGTTCATAAACGCTTTCAGCGACTGCTCGTTGTCAAACTCCGCATAGAACACCAGGTCATAGCCGCCGGCTATATTTTTGCCAATCTCGGCATGAATAAGCCCGTTGATATTGCCGTTCATCGTATCGACCGACTTTTGTATAAGTCCCAGCATTTCGTCCTCTTTTTGTTCCTGCTTTACCTTATCGGTATAGTTCCAGAAAAGAATGTGTCTTATCATATCAGCCCCTGCCTTCTTTTCTCTTTACAAAAAATCTTATTGCAAACAGCACCGCCAGCATAAGCACCAACGAGAAACCAAGCACTATGAATACGTTATGCACAAAGCCCGACAGCAGATAGCCGACAACGCACACCGCCGCAACTGTCAGCGCATAAGGAAGCTGTGTCGAAACGTGATTGACGTGGTCGCACTGCGCACCTGTCGATGCCATAATGGTGGTATCCGAGATAGGCGAGCAGTGGTCGCCGCACACCGCACCCGCAAGGCAGGCTGAAATGCAGATGATGACCATTGACGGAATTTCTCCCGTCTGCGAAACATTCGCAAGCTCCGCCTCAAACACGCTCGTAACGATAGGGATAAGTATGCCGAACGTTCCCCACGATGTACCCGTTGCAAAAGCAAGCCCGATAGCCACCACGAACAGTATTACAGGCAGAAGTACGCTCAGTGCCGTTGCACTCTGTACCACTCCCGAAACAAAAGCACCTGCTTCAAGGTGGTTTGTCATCGTTTTAAGCGTCCACGCAAAAGTCAGTATGAGTATCGCAGGCACCATCTGCTTGAATCCTGCGGCGATAGAATCCATACATTCGTTGAACTTCAGCACACGGCGGAACATATAATATGCGATTATAACAATAAGTGCCGAGATAGAGCCGAGCGACAGTCCGTAAGCCGCATCGCAGTTTGCAAATGCCGTCACAAAATCCGTACCGGAGAAAAATCCGCCCGTATAGATCATACCCGCAACGCAGAACACGATAAGCACAGCAACCGGAAGTATAAGGTCAATAACCCTGCCACGCTCGGTCACCGGCTGTGCGTCCTGCTCATAAGTATTGTTTTGTGTCGTGAAAATATCACCGTTCTTTGCGTTATCCTCGTGTATTTTCATCGGTCCGTAATCCGTATCGCTCACCGATATGAATATTACCATAAGTATCGTTAAAAATGCGTACAGATTATACGGGATAGTGTTTATGAACAGCGATATTCCGTTTACGCCCTCGACCGTACCGCTTACCGCCGCCGCCCATGATGAGATAGGTGCGATAATGCAGATAGGTGCGGCTGTCGAATCTATAATATAAGCGAGCTTTGAACGTGATATGTTATGCTTATCGGTTATCGGCCTCATTACCGAGCCTACAGTCAGACAGTTGAAATAATCGTCAACGAATATCAGCACACCGAGGAAAAACGTTGACAGTGCAACTCCCCGTCTGCCCTTGATATGAGCCGCCGCCCATTCGCCGTAGGCACGGCTGCCGCCCGCCTTGTTCATGAGTACAACGATTATTCCCAGTACAACAAGGAACACCAGTATTCCGACATTGTATGCGTTTGAAAGATTTGTTATAAGGCCGTCCTGCACAACTGCCTTGAACGTTCCCTCAAATCCCGTTCCCGATGCCACCGCATAGATTATTCCGCCAGACAATATTCCGACAAACAGCGAGGAATACACTTCCTTCGTGATAAGCGCAAGCCCTATCGCTATGACCGGCGGAAACAGCGACCACAGCGTACCTTTGGCTTCGGTTATCGGTGCGGCAATAATACAGCATACCGCAAAAGCCACGATAAGCAATCCGAACACCGCTTTGCTCAGATAAGATTTTTTCTTCTTTTCCATTGTTACTTCCTTTTCGCCCGTAAGCCTGTCACTCGGGCGGATTTACGTTTTAAGATACTTTAATGGTACATTATTTCGGCTCTGTTGTCAAGCGTTTATAGCTTAAAAACACTGTAAATCTGTGGGTTTCTGAACTTGTGCAAACAAAAATCCGCCCCGATAATACGGGACGGAATAATCTTGTACCGGATGTTTTATGAATGTGCTCTGCAATAGATCTCAATTGCCTTTGCCGTAAATATCGCTGTGCCTGCTCCTCCATACTTGTCGATATTATCGGTAAATTCGCCGCCTGCCGCATACATTGTGCCGAGAGAGGACAGTATATCCGTATTGCAGTCATAATAATTGTCCGTTATGAACCGGCGCAAGATTTCAACCTGTTGCTGTACCTCTTTGCTGTCCGGCGACTTGTCTTTCAGTCTGCCGAACTCAGCGAATATCATCATAAATCTCTTGTTGACATTGCTTTTTTCATCATCGGACAGACTGCCCGTTTTTTCTTTGTACTGTTCGTACTGTGCGGTGTTTCCCCACTGCTCTTTCGCTTTTGCTTCGTATTCTTTCATCTTTTTCGTATCAAATACAGAAAAATCCATTATATCAACTCCTGTTGTTCTTATTTTACGGGCAAATTCTATCAGATTGTCGATATGTTCTCTTTTCATTGTCAGAAGTTCTATCTGCTGTTCAAGTGCCTTGTCCCTGTCAAAATTATCGGCGCTGATTATCCTGCTTATGTCTTTCAACGAAAATTCCAGTTCCCTGAACAGTAAAATCTGTTGTAATCTTTCAAGTGCCGTATCGTCATACAGCCTGTATCCCGTATCAGTACGTCCGCTCGGTTTTAAAAGCCCGATGTTGTCATAGTACTGAAGAGTGCGTATACTCACTCCGGTCATTTTACTTACTTCATTTACCGTCATCATCTGATTTTCCTCCCGCAAGACACATTATAAACTATTACGCAGCGTCAGAGTCAATACTTTTCCGAAAAATTTTTAAAAAATATTTCAACAGCAAATTCTTTCTGTCACCGTTTTCTCTTATTGTCGTCTTTTCTTATGATATAATCCTCTTTCACAAACAGCTTTACAAGTCTGGGGTATCTGTCCGCATTGCTCATTACATAAGTCGATGCAACAACATACAGTATCGCAAAAGCGAAGAAAACTCCCGATAAAATGAATGAGGTCTTGCGGTTTTCAATGTTTACGCTGTTTACATCGTCAAGCGAAACATAACAGGTATTGCCGCAGGAAAACAGGCGTATATCGGTTTCTCCGTCGTTTTCTTTATCAATGTAACCTATCTCAAATTCCCTGTTCTTTGATATGTTTATCTCAATATCTTTATATTCCTGCGAATTATCTTCTATAAATCCGGTCGCAAACGTCCGCTTCTCACCGGTTCTATCAGATACCGTGATTATAAATCTGCCGCTGTTATCGCTTTTGTCAAAGTGATATTCCGTAATTCTGCCCGTATATATTGTTATTTCATCGGGCGTTATATCGGGGTTTGCAAAGAGCGCAACAACGAGCAAAAATGCAGGTAACGCCATAACAATAATATCAACAAGAATAAACTCCTCCGGTTTGCGGATATTACCACGGAACAGCTTTGATTTTTCAGAGTTTATGACCTCGGCATTTTCCGAACGCTGTATCAGTTTCTTTGCAAAGCCGTCAATATTGAAAGCATTTTCATCTATCAATATAAGCCTTTTGCCGACAGTGATAATCAGATTTTCGCCGTAACGTATTTTCTTCACTTGTGAATATTCATACCTGTGTGTTATCCTCAGCATATCCCGATAAGTAAAGTCCTTGTCGGTGTAATCTACCCTCTGGTTTACAGTAAGGACAAGTATAACGCCAAGCACGGCAAATACGCCGAATACGGTACAAGCAGCCACACCTGCACCGCTTATTGCCGCAGCTACCGTCACAACGCCGAAAAAAAGTGCGCATACAAGCCCGATAACCGCTATCTCTCTGCTGTTTATTACCGTCTTGTAATCTATTTTATTTTTTGATTTATATTTCATTGTTCCCTCTCACGAGTACATCTCTGCATTATCTTCGTTCATTATATGATCTGTTTTTTCATACGCAATACGGAGTGAACCGTCAGCAACATAAATGATACCGCCTTTTGCAAATCCGTTTTTCTCAATAAGATGCCTCGTTATCTTGTTATCCTTATGCGTAACTATCGCACAAGAGTTATTGTCAGCCGAGACATCTGTTTTCTCCTTGCCGTTTATTCTTATATGAATTTATTATACTCGATTTAACTTCTTCGGTCAAACAAAAATTCCGCCATTTCCAAAGCAGACCATTTTATATCAAAAACAGCGTTTTATCTTCGTGCCGCATATTACACTCCGTAATATTTTAAATCCACATTTCCATTTCTCCGCTGTCGCTGAATCCGATTTTTTCATACAGCCGCCGTCCGACAGCCGACGGTTTAAGCCGTACATTGTGAACTCCCTTGCCTTTAAGCCATTTGATAAGTTCTTTCATTATAAGAGAAGCATACCCGTTTCTTCTCTTTTCGGGAACGCAATATACATCAATGACATATCCGTACATCGGAGTTTTAAAAAAGCAGAACGGCACATCTTCCTTTATCACAGCGCCGCCGCACGCAACCGCCTTGCCGTTTTCATATACAAGATAATGACAGCATTTTTCCTGTGTGTACAGTTCTTTGTATTTTTCGTATATTTTACATTCGGCATTGTCCTGAAGCAGTGTTACCGAACCTACCTCTTTGAACATATCCATTTTCATTCTGACCACAATGTCAAGGTCTTTTATCTCCGCTTTTCTGACTTCCATAATTACTGCCTTTCACTTATTCGATTATATAAACATTGCCATATAAACCGGAACGCATAAAATATCCTGTTCCTTGCACATATCCTTTGTATACACAATGTATCTGTTCAGTATCCGCCCGGAATATTTTTCGGTAAATACATCAAGCGATCTATGCGTTTTATAACCCGATGATTTCACCTCTATCGGCACTATCTTGTTTTTCCTTGCAAGCAGGAAATCAACCTCATAATTATGCCTTGTTTCTTCGTTCATAATTGTATAATAGAATAATTCGTCACCGTTACTTGCAATACACTGTGCGACCGCATTTTCATATAAATATCCGAGATTGACGCTCAGCTTATCGCTGAGAACTTTCTGATATATATCATTTTCCGTGAAATCCTTATCCTTGAACATAAGCGTTACAAACAGCCCCGTGTCACTAAGGAACAGTTTAAAGCGGGATAAATCCTTAGTGCTTGACATTCCTGTGTTCGGGTCATTTACATTATACGAAACAAGGACGGTCTTTGAATCCTTAAGTTTGGCAATAAGTTCCAGAATTTTATCCGATTGCTCTTTACCGATTACTGTGCCCGGCTGAAATCTGGCTACATTCTTATTAAGCTGTGCCGGTATTGCATCAAACAGCATCGAGAGCCTGCCCGTCTGATCTATTTTTGCAAAATCCGCTTCATAAAGGCTTAATATATCACGCTTGATTTCATCAACTTTTCTGAAATTATTGCTTTCAATATAAGCACTCACCGCCTGTGGCATTCCACCGACAAGCATATATAGTCTGAACTGCCTTAGCTGTTTACGGTGTACTGCGTCCCCAAGCGGAATATTTTTTTCAAAACATTGTCTTAGTAAAGAAAATGTCGTTTCATCGCCTATCGCCCACAGAAATTCCTCATAGTCCATAGGGTACATACTGACTTTTCTTTCTTCACTCGGGATCACTATATCTCTGACATTTTTCTTTATCGAAATCAGCGAACCCGTTTCTATATAGTCATATCTGTGATCTTTGACAAGTGCTTTTATAGCCTGCCGTGCCATAGGGCATAGCTGAACTTCGTCAAATATGATAACCGACCTTCGTTCGTGCAGATCCTTCCGGTACTGTAGCTGAAGCTGCAAAAAAAGATAATTCAGATCGGAAACATCGTCAAAAAGCTCTCTGACCTCTTTCGACGCTGTCGCAAAATCAACAAGTATATAGCTTTCATATTCGTTCTTCGCAAACTCCTCAACGACTGTAGATTTTCCGATACGCCTTGCACCCTCTACAAGCAGAGCAGTATTGCCGCCTGATTCATTTTTCCACTGTAACATTTTGTCGTATATCTTCCGCTTGAACATAGGCTTTCTCCTTTTCGCATTTTTCATTTCGCCGATTTCAAGAATAATCGCATTTTTTATAAAAACGTTTTTATGCTTTATCGCAATTTTTATTTCCGCTATTTTATCCGTTATCGCAATTTTTATACTTCAATATTACCACTTTTCCGCACTTTTTGCAATACCCATCCCCATTTTTGCACACAAAAACCCCGCCCCCGAAACCTCGGGAGCGGGGAAATCGCCTATATCTATCGCTTCACTTACGCATTCTTGTCAAGACCTGTGATCTCAAGTGTATCACGGGCGATAAGAAGTTCCTCGTTTGTAGGAATTACCCATACCTCGACCTTGCTGTCGGGAGCAGAGATCTTTGTGAGCTTGCCCTTTAAGCCATCGTTTACAGAGTTGTCGAGCTTGATGCCGAGATATTCCATATCCTCGCATACGCCCTTTCTGACTTCGGGAGCGTTCTCACCGATACCGCCTGTGAAGATAACAACGTCAAGACCGTTCATAGCGGCTGTGTAAGAACCGATGTACTTCTTTATCTCGTATGTCAGCATATCTGTAACAAGCTGTGAACGCTTGTCGCCGTGCTGTGCGGCGCTTGTAATATCTCTGTTGTCGCTGAACTGACCCGAAAGTCCGAGGAAGCCCGACTTCTTGTTGAGATAGTCGCTCATCTGTGCGGGAGTGAAGCCCAGCTTGTTCTGAACGAATTCAACAGCCGAGGGGTCAACACTGCCCGAGCGTGTACCCATGATGATACCGTCAAGAGGAGTAAAGCCCATGGATGTATCTACAGACTTTCCGTCCTTGATAGCTGTTATGGATGAACCGTTGCCGAGGTGGCAGGATACGATGTTAAGACCTTCAAGGCTCTTGCCTGTGACCTCGCCGTACTTCATTGATACAAAGCGGTGTGATGTTCCGTGGAAGCCGTACTTTCTTACATGGAACTGCTCATAGCACTCATAAGGCATACCGAACATATAAGCCTTGGGAGGCATTGTCTGGTGGAACGCAGTATCGAATACTACTACCTGAGGAGTTGTTTCGGGGATAACCTTCTTGCAGGCTCTCAGCGCAAGTGCGTGTGCGTGGTTATGTACGGGAGCAAGGTCTGCAAGACCGTCAATCTGATCTATAACCTCGTCCGTTACGATCGTTGTCTTTGTGAATACCTCAGCGCCCTGCACTATTCTGTGACCTACAGCGCCTATCTCGCTCATATCCTTGATAACGGCGGCATCGCCCTTTGTCATTACCTCAACCAGCTTTTCAAAAGCCTCTGTGTGAGTGGGGAACGAACATTCCTCTACATATTCCCTGCCGTCAAACGTCTTGTGAGTGATCTTTCCGTCTATACCGATACGCTCGCAATTTCCCTTTGCTATAACCGACTCATCCTTCATATCTATAAGCTGATACTTCAGTGATGAACTGCCGGCATTTACTACCAGAATTTTCATTTAAATAAGATACCTTTCTGAATTTATTTTTGCTGAACGCAATATCATTATTATTTTAAACCAAACCGCCCGAAAAATCAAGTGCTTTGACGAAAATTACGACAGCTTGCCGATATTTTTACACCGTGAGGAGAAAACAAAGAAACCGCCATGTTTAAAAGGCGGTTGATTTTTAACTCAATCTTGGGAGCAGCTGTTTATGAAGTTGCATTTCCCCAAATAATATGCTAAAATACTCTCGAGGGAAACCTTGGACGTCAGGCGGTCAATTCATCTCCCGTAAGTGCCTAAGCACTTTGAAAGGAGGTGAAGCTGTGTACATAACGCTAAGTGATTTAACACAGATAGGAATATTTCTTACTGCTTTCACAGTTATGATTTTCACAATCATTTCTTTTAATAAAAAGAAATAACCGCCCCATGTCGCAAACTTGTAGCGGTTATTTCGTAATAACACTCAGGGAGCGACCGTCTGTCGTTTCCCTCTTTTTGTATCTATAATATAACATAAAATCAGGCCGGTGTCAAGTGCATCACCCGGCATAATCCGAAGACCGCCCCGTTTAAAAGGCGGTTCTCCGTTTATCCGGTTTTCCTCACAGGCCTTATATACTTCCAGTATCTCTTGCAGTCGTGATAGAAATAAAACACCCTGCCCTGCGTTTTGTCAAGCTCATAGCCCGACTTTTCATAGTCAAAGTCCTTCATAGCCTGTTCTATCTTTGCTTCAACCGCACTGTTTTCGGTCTGAAAGTCGAACGGCCCGTGTTCAAATACGATATACTCGCCCTCAGGCACGTCCATAATCTGCATCTGCTTTGGTATCTCTCCGCTGTAGTCGGCAGGAAGCCTTACACCGTAAGCCTCAGCCAGCGGAATGCCCCAGCTGCATATTCTTCCCTCAGGCTCGTTTATGAACGCCATCACCTGACCGCTTCCGCTATCGGCTTCATCGCCGCCCATATCGTCGAGTTTGCCCTTGATACTGTCAAGCAGTCCGCATATAGTTTCGCAGTCCTGTCCGGGAATATGGCTCTGCTTTTCCCAGAAGTCGAAATAGCCTATACTCTCATAGTTTCTGATATGCAGAAATTTATGAGCCGGTATCGTTATGAAATACACCTTAATATCACTGTTTGTCTGTGCCATACCTGTTCCTCCTATACCTAAAAGATAGCAGTCGAAAGGTCTTATAGCCGTGCGGAGAATTACAGGCACAGGGTGTAAGCGGTAAGCGCTCGGAGTAACGCCGTATGCCGCTTTGAATGCCCTTGTGAATGCCTCGTGAGATGTAAAGCCGTAGTCAAGCGCAATATCAAGTATACCCTTGTCGGTATCTCTCAGTTCCCTCAGCGCAAAAGCAAGCCTGCGGTATCTCATATAATCACGAAGCTTCATTCCCGATATTTCGCTGAATTTCCTTGAAACATAGTATTCCGAGTAGCCGAGCGTCTGCGACAGCCTGCCGAGTGTCAGCCTTTCGTCCTCACCGCTTTTTATGCACCTGTCTATGTCGTCAACGATATTCTGAATATTCATATACCATTCGTTTATCCCGTTCATCTGTTTTTCTCCCCTTACAGCTTTCTTCCGCCTTTCCGACTGAATTTATTTTACCATAAAAGAGAATCGTCCGCTTGATACGGCTTGCCGTCCTGCTTATTCCTCCGGCGTAAAGAACACATTCCCGTCATCGTCTGTCGTAAATACCGTGAAGCCGGTATAGCACACATTTCCGTAAATGTCGTTTATAACGAAGCTGTATCTGTAGTCGCCTGCAGGCAGATTGACAAACTCTATCATATTGTCACCGCTGTAGGTGCATTCATCACCCTCCGCCTTGCCTGCAAAGTTACCCTCACTGTCGTAGGTATTGAATATCGGCACTATGACATCGCCCTCTTTAAGCGGAACAACGCTTCTTGCCGACTCGCCGTTTTCGTTTACGCCGTCCCATGTTCCAAGCACCGTTATGTCATACGCATTGCCGTCCTGCGTCATAGCTATACGCAGATTTGTTTCCTTGCCGTTGAGTTTTACGGGAGATGTATATACCGAGCTGTTTTCGTTCTTCTCCACTATGAACATAGGGATAAGATTATTCTCGATCATATACCACTGACCGCTGAAATTATCCTCGACCAGTCCCGATGAGAAATCTACCTTCGTACTCTGGTCAACACCGAATTCGATAAGTTCACCCGTTTCTTCGTCAACACGGTAAACCGAGCAGTTTACGCTCGCAAGATTATTTATAGTATCGTCCGTAACATTGAAGTAGAACGTTCCCTCATCGTCAAGCACAGGGCCGACATCTATCTGTACACTGCTCTTATCACCGCAGAAACCCATATTGTCGGTCTTGTGGTTGTAATGCTCCCAGTTGCTCTCATAGTCGGAATAATCCCCGTCGCTCCAGTACACCGCACCGTCCGCAAGCCACGTTTTTTCACCGCTGTACCCGTCCGTACTGCCGTTTTGTGCGCCGTATGCGATTCTGTCAACAAACGTCATATAGTACGGGCTTACGCACACCTTGCCGAATGTGGCAAGTTCGGTAGAGCCGGAAACACCGAACGGATAGTAGGTCGAAAGCCCCGTCGAGCCGCCCTTGTCCTCACCGTAGATGTTATACACTACCGCCTTTTCAAGCGCCGACATGACCTTATCCGCCTTGTCGCCCGATACCGTAGCCTTTATCATAGAGCCGAGATCCACCATATTGGTATATCCCTCTGTATCGTTGTTACTGCCGTATGCTCTTACGGTATAGATACTTCTTACCGCATCTGCAAGCAGTGCAGGGTCAGAAGAAATGCTGTTCATTTCCTCTGCGGCATCATTCACCGCCTTTACAAGCTCGTCTATACGACTGAGATCAGTTATCGAAAGCGTAGCCTCGCCGCCTGCGCCGATAGCCTCGCACGATGCCATAAAGCTGTCAGCGACCTTCTTTCCAAGCTCGGCTGTATCCGCTGTCGGATTACTTTCCATAAAGCCTGCTATCTCGGTATAATCCCAGCCGTAGCCCGGTTCTGTTTCTTCCGATGCAAACATATAGTCTGCGTGCGGTACAAGCATATTCGCCGTTTCGACCGTTGCCATAAGGCAAGCGTCAAAGCCGATGAACGCAAACTTATCCGTCATCTTGTCATATACAGACGTAAGCGCAGTGTCTATTTCCTCAAGCGACAGCGAATCGTTCTCGTTAAGTTCGTCAAAGCACACGCCGCTGATACTTCCACCGCCGTGGTTCCAGAAGATAAGCCCCATTTTAGCCGCCGCATAGTTTTCTATACCCCAGCTTAAAAAATCGACAAGCACATCCTCCTTGCCCATATTGACAGATTCTTTTTCTTCGATAAGGCTTATTTCTCCGCCCGTTACAACATAACGCTGTGTCTTTTCGGCAGAGATGCCGTATGTATCTGCCCACGCTCCCGCACCGCCCGTCTGAATGACGAACTTCACGTTCTCGCTTTGTGACCCTGCGATCATTTCCTCAATGTCGCCGCTCGCAAGCCCGTTCTCGCTTTCAAGGTCGCTTCCGCACATATACACGAATACCGTCTGTGTGCCGTCCTCGCCCATAGGCTTTTCGGCTTCACGCTGTTTTCTTGTAATGCTTATCCCGTCCGAACCGCTGAACGTCAGCTTTGACGCACGACTGCCCGTAACGCTCCCGTCATATTTATTATCACTGCCTTCACTGCTTTCCGAATTGCCGCCGTCACTCGTCTGCCTGTTGTCGCTTGCCGTGCTGTCGGAGATCTCCTCCTCATCGTCAAGACAACCGCTCGAAAGCACAGCCGTTGTAAGCACCGATACCGCAAGCAAGGTCCGTAATATCTTTTCGTTTCTCATAAGCTCTCCTTTTCTCTTAACCGGAATTATAACCATATTCTCACATATTAATTATAATCGTTTTTCTCGGCAATTGCAACGAAAAAGGCACAAACGGCATTTAATCGGCTGAAAACAGTAATCCCTCACAAACCTCCTCCAAGTAACCCCCACTAATCTAATTTCCACAAAAAATTTTCAAAAACCTCTTGACAAACGTCGAAGTATCGGTTATAATAAAATCAACAAATCAGTAAACGTTACTGATTTCGCCAAAAACAATAAGAAAATAAAGATTTTATCATTATGAAAGGATAGGTAATTTACTATGAAAAAGTGGGTATGTCCGGTATGCGGTTACGTTCATGAGGGAGACACTCCTCCCGAGTTCTGCCCTCAGTGCAAGGTTCCCGGCAGCAAGTTCACAGAGCTCAAGGAAAACGATAAGCTCGTGTTCGCTGACGAACACAAGGTAGGCGTTGCAAAGGCAGTTGAGGATGAGGAGATCATCGCAGGCTTAAAGGCAAACTTCGAGGGCGAATGCACAGAGGTAGGTATGTATCTCGCTATGGCAAGAGCCGCTCACAGAGAAGGTTACCCCGAGGTAGGCCTTTACTACGAAAAGGCAGCTTGGGAAGAGGCTGAACACGCAGCAAAGTTCGCAGAGCTTTTAGGCGACGTTGTAAGCGCTTCGACTAAGGAAAACCTTGAAAAGAGAGTTGCCGCAGAGCACGGCGCTACACAGGGCAAGCTCGACCTTGCTAAGAGAGCAAAGCAGTTAAATCTTGACGCTATCCACGACACAGTTCACGAGATGGCAAAGGACGAAGCCCGTCACGGCAAGGCTTTCGAAGGTCTGCTGAACAGATACTTCAAGTAAGCGGCGGCAAGCCGCACCAGATTCGCCTTTTTCAAGCTCTGCTTACCGCAGGACAGCGAAACGGCGGTATCATAAAAACAATACAAAAACCCAGCCGTAAGCCCCTCGCTTACGGCTGTTTCATATTATCCGAAATCGCTTTACCCGCATATTTTATCATTGCAGATATGCAGATAATCCCATTACAGACCGAGAGCCACGGCTTTTGCCGTGGCTCCCTTTCTTGCTTATTTCTTTGTGGTTACATTGCAGTAGCTGTATGCACTGTATTCCGTCACTTTGCCTGTAGTCTTGAACGATCTCATTCTGAACTTATATGTCGTTCCCGACTTCAGACTGCCTGCTGTGTAGGTCGTGTTTGCGTTTGAAGTGTAACGCTTTACCTGTACCCACTTTGTGCCGTTATACCTTTCGATGCTGTAGCCGCCTGCGCTTGTATTCTTGTTCCACTGTAAGGTTATCGACTTCGTTGTTACGGTCTTCGCCTTCATACCCGTTGTTGTGGCCGGCTTAGTAGTCACAGTGATGTAAGTATAACCGCTGTATCCACCCGAGCCGCCTGCTCTTATACGGAACTTATACGTTGTGCTTGAGCTAAGACCACGAACGGTGAAGCTCGTAACTTTGTTATCACTTATCTTTGCCGCCTGCATCCACTTGCCGCCCTTGTACTGTTCTACATAGTAGCAGCTAGCCGATGTGTTCTTGTTCCACTGAAGCACAACAGTGTTATTTGTCTTGCTCTTTACCTTTACGCCGCTCATTGCCGCCGGCTTTGTAACCGCCGTAAGATATGTGTATGAGCCGTAGACCGTAGAACTTCCGAACACCTTATACAATCTTATTCTGAACTTGTATGATGTTCCTGCCTTAAGGTTCTTCACTGTATTATTCAGTGTTGCGTGGTTTGCAATCTTTGCAACCGATACCCACTTCGTGCCATTATAGCGTTCAAGCATATAGCCGTCGCCGCTAGTGTTTCTGTTCCATACAACATTCAGCGTCGAGCTTGTTGCACTCTTGAGTGTGAACCCTGTTATTGCAGAAGGCACAGTGTTGATATTGAGATAAGCATATGCACTGTATACCTTACCCTTATACGCTCTTGCCCTGAGCTTATTCGTGCTTCCCGCAACGAGCGTTTTAGCCGTAAACGAAACAGTTGAGTTGCTCGTTATCCTTGCTATAAGCATCCATCTTGAACCGTTGTACTGCTCGATAATATATCCGTCTGCATTGGGATTCTTATTCCAGCTTATTTTTGCGGTTGTATCTGTTCTGCTTACTGTTTTGAGTCCGCTTATCTTGGCAAGAACAAGTACGTTTGTATAACTGTCCTTATATGAACTGCCGCAACGTGAACACTTATGGAGAGTGTAGCCCTTTTCAGTATAAGTAGGCTTGATTACTGTATCAACATACTTGTGGCCTGTCGCAAGTATTACTTCCGTTTCAACCTTATCGCACCTCGAGCACATTCTTACTCTGGAGCCGTCCTTCGTACAGGTCGGAGCTGTTAAACTCCATTTGCCAAACGAATGTCCGAGTGCGTTTCCGTACTCAAATGTTGCCTCATTCTCAGTACCCTTGCTTGACAGTCCGCATTCTGTGCAGGAAGTATAGTATACAGCCTTTGCCGTGCAGGTTGCCGCAGATTTAAGATACTCAGACGCTTTTATATGCGCATAGCTGTGCGGCTTGATTTCGCCATACTCCGCTCCGCATATTTTGCACTTTGCCTTTTCGGTGCAGGTAGCCTTTCCTCCGGAATGCTCACATTCGGTTATCGTAGCCGTTACAACGTCCGACTTCATCGAAACTCCCGCCGTTGCAGCACTGCTGTAGGTAAGACGGCAGTAGTACCTGCCCGTTGTGAGATTTTCGAGCGACAGCTTTCTGTCTGTAGCGCCCTCTATCTCTGTTTCGTTGCCGTTTTCATCAATGGCGATCCACTGATAAGCAACTTTTGCGTTGACCTCGTCTGAATACCACGGCTCTGCATTTATTTGAAGTGACGGTATACCGTCGGGATAATAGCCGTTGGTGTAATATACAGTATCAATCGGCTTGATTATCTGCATCGGACACAAACGTACCGAAAGGACGTTTGTCGATGATGCCGTTGCCTTATCAAGACTGTATATATCTATCCACTCTTTTGTTCCTCTGTCCTGTACCCAGAAGCCGGGATCAATATAATCGGCTATCACCTTATCACTGACCGTAGTTACGATTTCGGCAAACCCACCTGATGAAATGGATACATTACCGCCGTTTATAGTAAGGCAATTTATATTGTTTGCGGCCATTGTAACATTTCCGCCGTATATGGTCACATTGCTGCCTGTTGCAAGCCCGTCAAATGTGACATCACCGCCATCCACAAAGAATGCGTCCGGATTCTCAGACGATGTTACCGCACAACGTCCCGTAACCTTAAGCTTTGCGTTGCCTTTTATGACAACAGGATTTGAGAACGCTGTACGAACTGCGTACTTGAGCGTGAAGTTACCTTCGGTTATGGTCATCCAGCCGTTGTATCCGTACTTGTTATAAAGCGGATATAAGGTACAGCCCTCGTTTTCGCTCTTCTGAGCGTCTTTCGCAGCCTCGTCAAGATTGTTATAATACCTGACATCGTCGCCCTTTGTTATCTTTGCATTGAACTTGCTCTCGCATATCTCGCAATATGTCGGCTCAGTAATATTACCTGCGATTTCCTTGTCCGCTGTAGGATCGACCACCTGAGAATGATCACAGTCAACAAGGTCTATGCTTACAGTGTTCGACTTTATTTCATAGCCGTCACCGGTAGTAACTACGAAGTATATCTTGGCAGCATCGCTGTCGCCTGCCCTCATAAGTATATCGTCTGCCGACAATTTAGCGTCCTTTACAAGTGCGCTTAAGCTGTAATAACCCGTATCTCCGCATTCATAGGAGTTTATACCGTATCTCATCCTTACATCCGAGTCGTTCAGGTTCGAGCCGTGAGCAATAGTAAGGTTGAACTTCAGCGTGGGATTTGCGTTGCTGTTGCGATACAGCTTGTTTATTTTTGTGCTAAGCGTTGCTTGTACTATCGGTGCCTTAGCAACGGTAACACCGCTTGCTTCCGACACCTCACGTTCTTTAAGCGTCAGCCATGCACCGCCCTCTGTTTTCTTATACGCATAGCCGTTGCCGAGAATATCTGTTATCTTGCCATCTTTTACCGTAATGTTATCATATTGTCCGCCGCTGAGCTTAACATCTCCGCCGTTTACGGTGAGATATGCGATTCTTGTGGCTTCTTCGGCAGTCAACCTGGAGCCCGGCTCGGCAATTACAGCGAAAATATTGGCGTTGCCTCTAAGTGTCAGCTTACCGCCATCGGCGACCTTTACTGTATTATACAAGATGGCGTTATCGCCATTTGCAATAAGTGTAACATCACCTGTAACAGGGAGGTAGTCTGTATCATAAGCGGAAGACATCAGCATTGTTATTGTTGCACTTGCAACGCTGTTTACCTTGGCAAACGCCTTTCCCAGATCTTCCTTAACAAAATATTCTGTCTTTTCCGCTCCGTTCTCGGTATAGCTTACGCTTGCAGCGATCAATGAATTGCAGTATATGCAACGGTTATCTCTGCCCACACCGTCCGGGTGGTCGCATCTTATTATTCTTACGTTATCGAAGTTTGACGAAGCGTTTGCTTTCAGATCGCTGTACAGCTGAGAATCGACACGGCTGCCGCTCGCTAAAATTTGATAAAGATAAATTTCATTTGAGCAGTCTATATTAGCGATATTAGCATTCGTGATACTTGCCAGCTGTTTAAGCAGAACACCGTCTTCTAAAATCAGCGTGTCAATTTTCAGCGTTTCAACATAGGAGGAGAAATATGTGGCATTTAATTTCACATTCTGGCAAACTACGCTGACCTCTCCCGAGAAAGTAACAGTGCCGCCGTCCATGCTAAATCCATTTTCAACCCCAAAAGTACACTTACTGTCACTGCGTATAGTGATTTGGGTTCCGGATCCGTTAAAGCTATTGATATAGACACCAAAGCCGTTCATATCGACAGTAAGTTCTCCGCCGTTTACGTTAATGTCAGTATTTCTATCGAAGAAATCTCTGAGCATTTTCAGCGTACAGCCCTTGTTTTCGTTCTTTGCCGCAAACTCAAATGCTTCCGTAAGTTTTGCAAAGTATTTTACCGTTGTTTCGGTCTCACTCTTTACAGTGATTGCAGCGTATATCTTTGTGTTACACTCTCTGCACACGCCTGCTTCGGTATCAACGTCATCGTGTGCGCACTGATAACCGCATGTGCAATAGCCGTACTCGTCAAACACATGCTTGCTGTGGTCGATTACCGTAAGTGAATTATCGCTTTCCGAAACCTTGCTTGCGTCAAACAGCTTTCCGTCGCTTGTCGCAAACACCTTGTTCTCGCCGAGCAGATCTTTCAGTGCCTTGCCCTCTGCGCTTACATCTATGCTGCTGAATGTACCGCTGTTTATAGTGACCGTACCTCCGCTGACGCTCAGCTTATTATAAGTACCGCCGTTTATAACAGTCTTGCCGCCGCTTACGCTGATACTGTCATCGTTGATAGTTATGTCATCAAATGTTACCGTGCCGCCCGTTACAGCTATGAGATATCCCACCGAGCTTCCCGGATACTTCGATAATGTACAGCCGTCATCTCCCGTGATCTTGACATTTCCGCCGCTTACTTTGATCACAGCAGATGCACTTCCCGTTTTCTTGAATAAAACGGTAAAGCTGCCCTGTGTGATCTCACAGTCTCTGTTCACACCTCTGTATAATTCTAATGTACAGCCGTTGTTCTCCTCAAGCTGTGCCGCTTCAAATGCTTCGGGCACATTGTCGGTATAGCATGCCTTGTCGCCGTTTGTTTTAACAAGTATCGCATTTATGCTGGCATCACATAACGAACAACGATAGTAATCATACTCGTCTGTCGTTAATGCGTCATACGGATGCGTACAGGTCGCCATTTCAAACTCGACATCATTCGTCACATACTCATATCCGTTCAGCTTGATAACAAGATGTGCCTTTACAGTGCCGTCAGTATCGGAAATTTCACTTGCATTTGCAAACGTAGATGAATTTCCGCCGAAGTCGCTCTCTCTTATTAAGGTATCGCCGACATATAAACCGACTGTGACCTTATTGGCATCACTTACCGTGTATCCGTCGCTTGTCTTAACATTGAATTTAAATGAGATCTGCCGTGCACCTCCGCCGTTGCGGTACAGCACAGTCTTATTTGCTGTCGCCGTTGCACTCTTTATCGGTGCTTCCAGTATGTTTACACTTGCTATACCCTGCTTTTCACGTTCTGCAACAGTAGACCAGAAGCCGTCGAAATTCTTATAGGCATAGCCATCCGCAAGAAGCTGTCCTACGTTTCTGCCTTCGCCTGAAACCTTTATGCTGTTGAATTTGCCGCCATTAATTACAGCGTTACCGCCGTCTTCAATTCTGAAGTCAGAGAAAGTACCGCCGTTGATTTCCGCATCGCCACCGTTGCGAACGACAGCACGTTTTATTGTACCACTGCCGTTAACGGTCAGCTTACCGCTCTTCACTTCTATGGCATAGAAGGGATCAAAACCGGGAGTTGAGAGCTTTTTATCGTTAAGTTCAACCGTAACATTGCCTGTAACAGCTATCGTTTCTGTAATATTGCTTTCAATATCCTTATACAGCGTTACAGTAGCCGTACCTATCTCATTAGCCTTGTCAAAAGCGTCATAAATATCGCTGAACAGCTCTGTCTCTTCGCTTTTGCCCGCCGTATAGCTTACAGTTGCAACAATTTCCTCATTGCAGTAAGGACAGGGGGTTCCGTCAAGCACATAATTGCCTTTTCCGTCCTTATGGCTGCACTTATCAACAAAAATTCTATAGGTACTGGTCATGGTCTGAATAGCTTCGTATGTGTAAATAGTAATGCCATTCATATTACTGTCGTAAACTCTGCTTCCACTCGCAATTGCCATACCTAAAGTATAACCGCTGTCTCTTTCGCAAGTGGTGCTTCCGAACGTACCGGTTACGATAGAGAGGCTACCGGACCCGTTGAAATTCATGCTTAAAGAATCAGCTTCAACACAATTGATGACCGTGTCTCCGCCGTTAGTTTGCAGTGCACCGATTATTGCATCGTCTATAACAGCATTTCCGCCAATTATTGACAGTTCTTTAATATAACCCTGGGTACTGTTTACTGTAAGCGTACCGCTTGATAATGTTACACTTCCCAGCTTGATTTTACCGTCAATTGTAACCTTAGCGTCAGTTCCGTTTACTTCGATTCCGCTTATCAGAGTTTCTACATCGGCTTGTTTTACCGAAGAAGTGAAAGTCACGTCACCGCCGCTTACAGCGAACTGATAAAATACCTTCTTACCGTTAAAGTCAACAGTAAACCTGCCGTCTGTCACGGTAATGTCCCCAGATACTCCGTCCGACATCAGCTTTACAGTGCTGCCCTCGTTCTCCTGCGCCAGCTTTATGGCACTCTCTATATCCGCATAGCCTAACGACTTGCCGTCAGCATCTACTACCTCGGCTTCTATCAATGCAGCACATATACCGCAGATTACCAAACCGTTGTTTTCGTAATTAAATCTATCCTCCGGGTGTGAGCAGGTCGCAAGTGTAAACTTAAGTGCATTCGACTTATATTCATATCCGTCACACTTCAGTACAGTGTAATATTCAACCTCACCGTCTTTAGCCGCAAGCTTACCGATTTCATAACAGTGTGCTATTATATTAGTGTACAAATTAGAATCTTTACTGCGATTATTGCCGTTTACATAGTCCGAATAGGTTACACCCCTTGAACCGTCCGCCAATGTGTATGTAACACTGACGTTTAAATATTTATCTCCGTTACGGTATATAACAGGCGCTTCTCCGCCCGCCCACGCAATACTTGCACTCTTTATGGGTGCTTCTTCTACACTCACCGGTTTATCTTCGTTATTCGAGCTGTTATAAACATCCTCTGCACGTTCTGCAATTGAAAGCCATTCACCGCCGTCTATTCTATAAGCATAACCGTCAGCTAGAACAGATTCAAGACTGCCGTTTGTTATCCCGATAATGTAGAATTGACCGCCGCTGATTTTTGCGTTGCCATAAATTTTCAGATATTTTATAACGCCGCCTTTGATTTCTGCGTTGCCTTCTTTGTTAACTCTCACATAGGTTAATTCACCGCCGTTAATGACTGATTTTGAGTTTTCATTAACGTTAATAAACATCTGCAAATCGCCATCGCCGTCTACGGTAAGCGTACCACCGTCGGATACCTGCATATACGTTCCGCCGGCACCACCCAGTGTTTTACCGTTCAGATTAAGCGTTACATTGCCCGTAACGGTAATCTCCCGTGTAAATTCGCTGTTTTCAATATTCTTATACAGCGTTACAGTAGCCGTACCTATATCATTAGCCTTGTCAAAAGCGTCAATAATATCACCGAACAGCTCTGTCTTTTCGCCGCCGTCGGTATAGCTTACGCTTGCGGCAAACTCAGAGTTACAGTATTTGCATATACCGCTGTCATTAAAGGCATAACTGCCGTCCTCATTCTTATGGTCGCACTTGGTAAACAGATAATAGCTTACAGTTTTGTTTTCGGAGTCAAAAATATTTTTTTCGGCTATATCGCTGTATAATAAAGCCGTTGCTGTTTTCTCCGCAGTCGGATCTGTCGGATTGTCGTAGCTTATCACATGCACACCGCTTGCGATTACGTCCTTTAATTTAAACTGTCCGAGATAGACATTGCCGTAAGTGCCGCCGCCTATAGTAAGCTTTACATCAGTTGCGTCTTCGTCTACACTTAAATGATCAACACCCGCATTATTGTCAACATTGACGCCTTCGCTGACAGTTACGGTACCGCCTGATATAGCAATACTATCAAATCCGGCGCTTGAGCCCTCAGGTAATGTAAGAGATCCGCTCTTCACATTAACCTTGCACTTGATGAACATATAACCTTCAGCAATAACATCCGCACCGTCAATAGTTATTGTCTGGTTGTAATCATAGATAGTACCATAATTACTTGTGGCAATAGTAAACTGACCGTTTGACAGCGTAACCCCACTATTGATCTTACCGCTTGTTACAAGAGTGAAAACACAGCCCTTGTTTTCAGCCTTATCCGCATACCGTAAGCCCTCGGTTATGTCGTCAAAATACTTTACCTTTCCGTCGGCAGTAGTTACCTTTGCGTAAATTTTCGCACCGCACTCACTGCACACCTTGTTGGCGCTGTCTTCATTTACCTGACCCTCGCCGTCATGCAGACACTTATATCCGCAAGCGCAGTTGCCGTGATCATCGTATGTATGCTTCGGGTGAGCCGTAACAAATATATTATCGCCTGCTTTGTATATTTGTTGTACGCTTGCATTCAGTATTTCTCCGCTTTCACTTGCAAGCGCCTTACCGCTACCCAGTATTTCAATTACACTTCTTCCTTGAACATAAATGCTCTTGAATACTCCGGCATTGATCAAAGCGTCGCCGTCTTCAAATGTTGCAAAAGTATCGAATTCAATATCTCCGTTTACAGTTACCATTCCATAGGAATAAACGCCGGTGGCGTTTATAACTGCACGGCTGCTTCCGCTGTTTTCAAAGGTTACATTTCCGTAAACCGCTACTGCGCTTATTTCCTCGGTACCGACCGAAACATTCAGCGTATGACCGTTCATGTCGATCGTTTTATTGCCGTTTATTATTATGCCCTTAACAATACAATCTACATCGCCGGTCAGCTTTAATACACCGTCAGCCTCATTTTCCGCTATATTTTTAAACTGTGTTGCGCTTTCAATAAATGTATAAGTTTCAGAGCTTTGTGTTGTCTCGGTAAATATAGCAAGCGCACAAACGCCGCACGGACACTTGCCTGTTTCCACGTTGTATCTATGCTCGTGCTCTACAACTGTGACATTTCTAATTCCTTCGCTGAGTGTCACCGCACTGCCGTCAACTATACTTTCGGGGAGATGTGTCACACTGTTTAAGGTCGCAAACGCATAGCCCTTCGCAAGCAGGGCGCTTACAGGCGTGCTATCAGTTAAATCATTTGTGTTAATTGACTCGTAGCTTCCGCCGTATAAAGCTATACCGCTTGTGCCGTTATTTACTGTTAAGCCTTCATAACTACCACCGTAGATCTCCACACGTTTAGCCGCATCGGCGGTTACACCAAACACAGAAACGGCTGATCTGCTGTCATCCGCAGTACCGTTTATAAGCGTACCGCCCTTATTCACGTCTATTTCTGTTTCTATACTGCCGTTTTCCCCGCTGTTTTTAAGATACAGCACGCCTCCGTCGTTTACTTTAATTCTGTACGCCAATAATATAGAATGTCCGTTCATATCGACAGTAACCGTTGCATTGCCGATCACTATGTTCTGCGAAAGCTCACAGTCCTTGTATAATGTCAGCGTACAACCGTTGTTTTCCGCCGATAATGCCGCAGTAAAAGCGTTGTCTATATTATCGAAATACTTCGCTGTTCCCACGCCCGAAATGCTTGCAGTAAACTCATGCTTGCAGACAGGGCATACACCTGTTTTGCTGTCAACATCCGTATGACCGCACCGCTTACCGCAAATCGTGCACTTGCCCGTTGTGCTGTCATAACCGTGATCTTCATGTGGTATTACAATAACAGTTGTTGCAAAACCGTCTTTCAACAGTGTTTTTGAGCCGTCTATCGGCTCACCGTAACGCTTCATAAACATACGGTTCTCAGCCAACAAAGTCAGTATTTCTGCGTTTGCTCTGTCCCCGCCGCCGTTATAGCATATTTTTATGAAAGTTCCGCCGTGAAGAATTACGTCACTGCTTGCATCGTTTATATTGAGTGTTGTGCCGAGTGAATAATAGCAGTCAAATGTACCTGCACCTACCGACACAGTTCCCTTAGCGCCGCAGTTTTCGTCAAATGTCAGCTTACCGCCGTCCGCTACATTGAAATCGCCAAAAATACTATTATTTTTTTCAATCCCGTAACGGTTATATCTCCCGAAACAGTTAACTTACCTACATTGGCATTCTCAGCGATCCACAGCGTGAACTTACCGCTGAGTGTTGTATAGCTGCCTGCATAATTCTTGTATACTTTTAATGTACAGCCGGTGTTTGCGTCGCTGTCAGCCGCTTCAAAAGCCGCTACCATCTCAGTTTCCTTATAAACGGAAGCTACAGCCCCGTCCTTCACGATAACAGCCGCATACTGATATTCACACTCTGTACACTTACCCGTGTCAATATCAATATTGCTGTGAGTGCATACATATCCACAGTCGCACTTGCCGTCAACATAGGTATGGCTGTGGTCTTTGACTATCAGCGTTACACTGCTTGATATTTCCTTAACGCTTGCGTTGAAAAGAGTTCCGTCAGTCTTGAAGAAAGCCTTACCCTCTCCGAGCATATCGTATAATGTCTTGCTGTCCCTTGCGTAAAGTCCGGCATGATATGTACCGTCTTTCAGTATAACCGTACTCGAATCATACACATAGATCGAAGTGTCTAAAACTACATCGCCGTCTATTATAAGCGTACCGCCGGCGTAGGAAGCGTCGTTTGTCGGATATACATTACAACCGAGCATAACCGGATTGCCGCTGTTTTTGATCGTAAGCTTTCCGTTTTTGCAAGGAGTAATACTCCGGATTTTAAATTGGCGTCCGTTTAAGTCAATTGTAAGTTCTCCGTATAAGTCATACTGAGCGCTTGATTTAGAATAATCCTCAAACAGCTTTACTGTACCGCTTCCGTTGTATTCATTCAGTAAAGAGTGAAGCTCATCGGCATCTACATACTTCGAGATTCCGTTTGCATCTGTATAGATTGCGACAGACACAACCGCACCGCAGATTGAACAGATGCCGGTGTCCGTGTTTATATCACCGCCATGCTCGCAGGGCTTTCCGCACCCATCGCATTTGCCGTCTCCATTGCTGTATGTGTGGTCAGCGTCAGTATGCTCTACAACAGTAAGCGCATAGGACATACTTGTAATTCCAAATTTTGCATAAAGGTCAAGATAATTGCCGTTATCGTCACGTCGCAGTGCCTGCCGGGTAACATCAAGAAGATTACCTAATTTCAGAACTCCGGAATTGTTTTGGCGATAATATGTCAGCTCACCTATCTTCGTTCCCGTAGCAAGCTTTACAGATGTCGTTGTAGTTCCGTCATCATTCACGGACGCCTTCACAGTCAAAGACCCTACCGTTACTTTTGCACCATCGCTTACAGTAAGTCGTGCATTATCCTCAACAAAAATTGTTTCAAATTTTGCATTTGCTTCGCTGTCAATTACGAAAGATCCGCCTTTGCGAACATACACCTGCTTAACATAACTGCCCTCTGTGCCGGTTAATGTAAGCGTGAAGTCTTTGTTGACCCCAAGCTTGATATTGTTCAGCTTGTGACCGTTAAGGTCGATCATAACATTGTGATTTACATCTATAATAGTATCTGTAGTTGCCGCTGCGTCACCGATATTCTGATAGATCTTAACATCGTTTCCGCTATCGGCAGTAATGCTGTCAAGGCAGTCTGCGAGCGTGTCATAGCCTGTCGGCGCACTACCGTCGTGCTGATTGTAGCAACGAACTGATGCTCACACTCGTTACACTTACCCGTGTCAATGTCAATATCGCTGTGATCACATAACGCTCCGCAGTTTGTGCATTTACCGTCGGAATAACCGTTTTCATGTGCACATTCTTTATATGTAAATGTAAATTTTTCTGTAACAGTTTCTGTGCTGTCACCGTCTGAATAGGTTATATCGCAATACAGAACATAATTTCTGGCAGGAATATTATCCGCAAGCTTGAATTCGCCGCCAGTTCCGGATACTGCCACACCGAGCTCATCTGCACTGTATGCACTGTTCGTACTGTACCAGTTATAGCTTATGCTTTCACTGTCAACCGTATAGGTGCTTACAAGCTTGTAATTGTCCTTCTCTTCCTGCGAAGTGTTTGTATAGAAAACCGTTCTGTTTGTGTTGTCACCCTGTGTAACCTTGTTGAAACGGTTTGCATTCGACTTTACCTGAACGGTATTGGATACAATATCTCCGCACTTTATTGTAAGAGTATTATCAGTGTCGTATGTAACCGAAAACTCGGTATCGCAGACCATGCACACCCAGCCGTAATCGGTCTTGATTATGCTTGCTGATAAATCGGGTTCATCGCCGCCGAAATAGCCTCTTGCGTCTGCAAACTCTTCATCGCTCATATTCTTCAGAGTAATATCAAAGTAAACCGTACCCTTGAGCTTGGTTTCAGCCATGTCGTCAATTATTTCATACTCTTCCGTCTTGAATATTCCTGTCTGCTTGCCGAGTATTATACGGGGAGAAGTATCAGGCTTTATAACTACCGTCTTAGCGTACGCTTCGCCAATCTTATAATAGACACCGTAAAGCGTGACCTCGCTTGTTACAGTGCTTTCCACAGCCTTGAACTCGGTCGAACCCTTTATTACAAATTCGTCCTCGTCTATTTTCGGGTCAGTGTTATCGATACCGAGTACACCGCCCGTAGCATATACCGAGCCTGTACCGCTCATTATAAGGTTTATACCGCTGATGCCGCACAGAGTGCCGTAAGCAGTAACCTTGCCGCTTATTTCGGCATTTATTCTCTTGCGACCTACTTCGTAGCATATTCCGTATCTTGCTCCGTTGCTTTCGGGCACAGTAATACTGCCGTTTTCGCTGACGGAAATTTTGTTGTCCTGATTACCGTTGAGTGCTATTGCGGTATTCATTATATCTTGATTTTCTATAGCACAACCTACGGCGTTAAGACTACCGTTTCCGTCAACAGTAATACTGCCGCCGACACCGACAGCCGCACCTTCATAAGATGCAGCTGACGCATTTGCGTTCAGCACACCGTCATTATGTATCTCGAGCGACTCTGCAACTACTTTACCTGTTGCGTTTACAGTACCGCCGTTCAGGATTATCGTTCCGCCGAGAGAGCGTGCCATACTGCTTGTAGAGAGGTTCTCTGCATTCAGCACACCGTCGCCGCTGATCGTCATTGTACCGTCACAGTTAGTAGTATCCGTATTTACGGCACTGAGAACGTATGTATAGCTGTCGCCGGTGTCCGTCTGTACGATAGTATTGTTACCGTTCAGCACTATCTCCGTACCGTCGGGGACTGTTACGACGCTCATACTGTCTGTTGTCGCCTGAATGTTCACTCCGTCAAGCGTCAGCGTCTTTGTGTCATAATCCCAGCTCCAGCCGGCACCGTTTTCGTCCGCCGTCTTTTCTCTGAAATCAAGCGGTGTCGTGATGACATTGCTCTAGCCGTCATGCGTATGTGTTTCGCCCTCGGCAAATGCCGATAACGGTACAGCCGTCAGCGTCATTGCCGCAGACAGCACCGCACTTATGAGCCGTACAAATTTTTTCTTCATGTTTTTCCTCCTGTAGATTACCCGTGCTTATGCCATGCACCTGCACTTATGCAGTGCCTCCTTCAGCTTTTCAAGCGGTATCGGCTTCTTGTGGAAATAGGTACAGCCAAGTCTGTATGACTGCGCCCCGAATCCCTCATCGTCCGACAGCCATATGACAGGCGTATCCCTGTCGGCATTCTTCGCCGCAATAACACCCTCCATACCGTCCGCTCCGTCGGCAAGCACGATTATAAGGTCAGCCGTCTTACACTCCTTCACAAAGCTCTCATACCTCTGACATACCCTATAGGCAATTCGTCAATATGCCGCCGTTGCGATTTGTGTTATTTTCGCTTTCAGTATCTCCGCCTCGTTTGCGGTATCGTAAACGCAGATGAGCATACTTCTCCCCCTTATAATTTTATAATTATATCATAACTCATTTGCTTTGCGATTTCAACTTTTTGGCACGAACGATTGTTATAACGGCGCAAACGGTCAAAAATGCGACACAAAACACAAAAAACCGTCGCCCTACACCCCCCGACCAAGTGAAATATATCGCCAAGCACTACCCCACCCGCCCGCACCACATTCTTGGCTCCCTTGCCAAAGGGAGCTGGCTTGCGACAAGGTTACTTCTTATCATAAATTGCCTTGCTTCGTGATTCAAGCCTCTTTAATATCTATTCAGCCCTATCTGTCGTAAGACTGAGGGATCGTTGCACCGAACCTCTCCATCCCCACAACCATTGCAAAACCGCACTATCCCTCGCTTCGCACCACCACCCTTGCCTTTTAATGAACGCTCCGTCAGTTTTGCCAAACGTAACAAACCGCCAACACCCTTGCCTCCCCTCGAAAAAGGGGAGGTGGCTTGACGGCATTGCAAAACCGTTATTCTACATAATCTTCATTTTGTAATTTAACGGACTGTTTCCAAAACTGCTATACTTTTTGCCGTCAAGACGGTGGGGATTGTTTTCCCTTAGCACCATCATTTCGCCGTCACCCCCGATGCCGTAACGGTTTACACCCCCTCCGACACAAAAACAGGTTCATCATAAATCATCACGCTGTGAATGACATATTTCATCTTTATTTTACACATATTTACTGTCGCCGCTTTACTTGCCGCTTTACTTGACAGAACAGCCTTTTTTGTATTATAATAAAGGTTGAAATTGAATTATACCGCCATATCGGGCGTATGAAAGGACAACTCGCAAAATGGAAGAGAAAAAATATGACTTTTCTGCCATAGAAAGTAAGTGGCAGAAATACTGGGACGAGCATCAGACATTCAAGGCTGAAAACGGCAGTACCAAGCCGAAATTCTACGCTCTCGTAGAGTTCCCCTACCCCTCCGGCGCAGGTATGCATGTAGGTCATATCAAGGCTTATTCGGGCCTTGAGGTAGTCAGCCGCAAGAGAAGGCTTCAGGGCTACAACGTGCTGTTCCCGATAGGCTTTGACGCTTACGGTCTGCCCACCGAGAACACCGCCATCAAGACCGGCGTTCATCCCCGTAAGGTCACCGATAACAACATAGTAAAATTTACCAATCAGCTCAAGCGTGTAGGCTTCTCGTTCGACTGGTCAAGAGTCATCGACACCACCGAAGAGCGCTATTACAAGTGGACTCAGTGGATATTCCTCAAGATGTTCGAGCATGGCCTTGTATTCAGGGATAAAACGCTCGTAAACTACTGCCCAAGCTGTAAGGTCGTACTTTCAAACGAGGACTCACAGGGCGGTCACTGCGACATCTGCCACAGCGAGATAGTGCAGAAGACCAAGGAAGTATGGTACCTGCGTATCACCGAATATGCCGACAAGCTGTTACAGGGACTTGAAACGGTCGACTATCTGCCTAACGTAAAGCTCCAGCAGGAGAACTGGATAGGCAAGTCTACAGGCGCTTTCGTCAACTTCTCCATCAAGGAAAACGGCGAAAAGCTCCGCATCTACACGACCCGTCCCGACACGCTCTACGGCGTAACATTTATGGTTATCGCTCCCGAGCATCCCATAATAGAAAAGTACAGGGATTCCATAAAGAACATTGCCGACCTTGACGCTTACAAGGCGGAGTGCAGCAAGAAGAGCGAATTCGAAAGAACACAGCTTGTCAAGGACAAGACGGGCGTAAAGATAGACGGTCTTACCGGCGTAAACCCCGTTACCGGCAAGGAAATTCCGATATACATTTCAGACTATGTAATGATGGGATACGGCACGGGCGCTATAATGGCGGTTCCTGCTCACGATACCCGTGACTATGAATTTGCGAAGAAGTTCGGCATTGATATAATCGAGGTTATCAAGGGCGGCGACATCTCGAAGGAAGCCTACACGGGCGACGGCGAGATGGTGAATTCGGGCGAACTGAACGGCATCACAAACAAGAAGGACGCTATCGAAAAGATGCTCGGCGTACTTGCAAAGCTCGGCTGCGGCGAAAAGGGCGTACAGTACAAGATGAAGGACTGGGCGTTCAACCGTCAGAGATACTGGGGCGAGCCTATCCCGATAGTACACTGCCCCGACTGCGGAATTGTTCCCGTACCTTATGAGGAACTGCCTCTGGAGCTTCCTCCCGTTGAGAACTTCCAGCCCGGTCAGGACGGCGAAAGCCCGCTTGCAAAGATAGATTCATTCGTACACTGCAAATGCCCCAAGTGCGGCAAGGACGCACGCAGAGAAACAGATACAATGCCCCAGTGGGCAGGCTCAAGCTGGTACTTCCTGCGTTACTGCGACCCCAACAACGACAAGGAATTTGCTTCGCAGGAAGCGCTCAAATACTGGCTTCCTGTTGACTGGTACAACGGCGGTATGGAACACGTTACCCGTCATATGATCTACTCACGTTTCTGGCACAAGTTCCTTTACGACATAGGCGAAGTTCCCACCTCAGAGCCTTATGCAAAGCGTACCGCACAGGGTCTTATCTTAGGTCCGGACGGCGAGAAGATGAGCAAGTCAAGAGGCAACGTAATCGACCCGAATGACGTTGTTGACGTATACGGCGCAGACGTTCTTCGTGTATACGTTCTGTTCATGGGCGACTATGAGCAGGCAGCTCCGTGGAACGACAGCAGTATGAAGGGCTGTAAGCGTTTCCTTGACCGTGTATGGAATCTTCAGAATATGCTTGTCCGTGGCGATGAATACTCAGACGAGCTGAGAACATCAATGCACAAGACGATAAAGAAGGTCAGCGAAGATATTGAGAAGATGAGATTCAACACGGCTATCGCCGCTATGATGTCGCTTATCAACGAGATTACCGCAAACGGCAAGATTAACGATGCCGAGATGAAATCGCTGCTGATACTCTTGAATCCTTTTGCTCCCCACATCACCGAGGAAATGTACAATTCGCTCGGCTACGGCATACTGAACGAGGCTCAGTGGGTAACATACGACGAGGCGCTCTGCGTTGACAGCACCGTTGAGATAGTAGTTCAGCTGTGCGGTAAGATAAAGGCTCGTATAAACGTGCCTACAGCCGCCGACAAGGACGAACTGCTGAAGATGGCAAAGGAAGCTATCGCACAGTCGCTCGAAGGCAAGACAATCCGCAAGGAGATAGTTGTTCCCGGCAAGCTCGTAAACATTGTTGCAAACTGATAATATAAGGATATGCAAAACCGCTCCCGAAGTGTTACGGGAGCGGTTTTTTGTTTAGTTTGTGTGCTTTTAAGGAGGCGAGGGTGACAGTGCGGTTTTGGATGGGTTGATAAAGCAGTATCGCCTTTACTCAAGGGAGCCATGTTTGGTGTTTGTGGTTTGTATGCGGTTGTGATGAATTGTAGGAATATTCGTAGGGGATGGGGCTTGCCCCTCCCGTTGAATCGAAGTTTTTTGATTTTCTGAGTGTTGTTAATCTGTCAAGTATCAAGAGTAAAACGCAATTCCTTTTTACATTATAATTCTATTAACTTGTTTTTGATAATTGCAGTGATGTTTCGGGAGGGGCAAGCCCACTCCCCTACGAAAAGCGAGTGGGATAGTTCAAATGCAAAACCGTATAAGTAAACACAGATGCTCCCCTACGAAAAGCGAGAGGGATAGTGCGGTTTTGGAAAGGATTGTGAAAATAGCAAAGTTCGGTGTAGCAATCCCTCCGTCTTGACGGCAGAAAAGTTTGTAGCATAAAAAAGGCGGATATACTGCAAGCAAACGCAATAAAGCAACAGTTTTTGTCTTGCCGTCAATCCACCTCCCTTTGACAAGGGAGGCAAGTTTAGTGCGAGGCGAAGGGGATAGTGCGGATGCGAAACAAGCAGTAACCGGTTTTCGTTTAGCCTATATACTTTCGAGTGCGTAGCCTTTGCCTCTTTCGTAGGTTATAGTCACATCGGCTTTGTTATCATCTAGCTTTTTATTTAGCCGTGAAACCGCCGTGAACAGTGCATTTGCATTGTCGGAATACGGCAGGCCCCACACATTTTCGTACAGTTCGGCTTTTGGCACGGTACTGCTATCCTATATGCTTTCAAGTGCGTAGCCTTTGCCTCTTTCGTAGGTGATAGTCACATCAGCTTTGTTATCATCGAGTTTTTTATTGAGCCGTGAAACCGCCGTGAACAGTGCATTTGCATTGTCGGAATACGGCAGACCCCACACATTTTCATAAAGCTCGGCTTTCGGCACGGTACTGCCGATATTACGGGCAAGCATAAGCAGAATCGAGAACTCTTTCTGGGTGGTGAGCAGGTCGTTTTCGGCAAAATATGCCGCCATTGAAACCGTGTCAAGTCTGAGCCTTCCAAATGAGATATAACGCTTGTCTTTCCGTACCGAGCGAAGCCTTGCCTCTACCCTTGCAATAAGCACCTGAATATCGTAGGGCTTAGGCAGATAATCGTCGCCGCCTGCTCTCAGCGCCGTTATAATATCATCGTTTTCGCTGAGTGCGGACAGGAACAGTATCGGAATATCGTACTTCGCCTTTATCTCACGGCAAAGCTCTATTCCGTCACCGTCGGGCAGCATTATATCGAGTATCACAAGATCGACATCGTTATTCGACAACATATAACGGCACTGCGCCGCATCTGCCGCCTCAAGAACGCTGTAGTCCTCCATAGAAAGACACGAGCTGTTTATCTTCATTATATGCGGATTGTCCTCTACAAGCAGAATCGTACTCACTTTGCATCTTCCTTTCCACACGGTACGGTAAAGCGGAACACCGCTCCGTTTTCACTGCTGTCTGCGGTTATTTCGCCGCCTGTCGATTCTATAATATCACGGCAGATATAAAGTCCCAGCCCGTTTCCGCCGTCCGTGCTGTAGCCTTTGTCAAACAGATGTGCAAGCGCCTCACGGGATATTCCCGTTCCGGTATCGGATACTGTGAACACGGCGAAATTATCACCGCCGGCGGATCTTTCTGCCGAAAATGTCACTGTTCCGTTCTCGGTATGCTTGCCCGAATTTACAGCCAGATTTATAAGCACCTGAAGCAGCATTTCACGGTTTGCTATTATATCGGGGCAGTTATCCGCCCTTGTGACAAGCCGGTTGCCGTGCTTTGCAAGTATAGGTCTGCAAACCGCCGCCGCATCTGAAAGAATGTCTTTTGCGGCAAACCTGCTAAGCTCCATTGCCGTTACCTCGTTATGAGATACCGAGAGCAGCTTTGTCACCATATCGGACAGACGCTGAGCCTCGCTTGAAATCGTTTCAAGATTTGACAATGTTTCATCGTTCACGACATTCTTTTCTATCTGCTTTTCGGTAAGCTGTGCGTATCCGCTCATTACCGTGAGCGGAGTTTTCATTTCGTGGGCGATATTGTGCATAAAATCGGTTTTCAGCCTGTCGAGCTTTTCAAGCGTTTCATTCATTTGGGTGACCTGCGATTCACGCTGTTTCGATTCGTCAAGGCGGCGCTCTGTTCTGGAAAGATTTATAGTAAGCATGACCGCATTGCAGAACACGAACAATATCGTGGCATAGGAGCGGATGTAGAATATCTTCGTGAAATAGGTAAGCCCTTCTATCAGATAAACGACTGTGGTAAGCACAACGGTAGAGCATACTATATTGCTGTCGATGTAGCCCATAAGCCTGTGTTTTACCGCCGTAACACAGATATATGCAGAAGAAAGAATCAGATAAACCGCCATAACAGTGCCTGCAACAACGGTAAAATGCGTATAAACGGTTGACGGCGTAAAGATGTAGAACAGCAATATCGCACCTGCAGAGCATATAGAGGTCACAACAAAATGCTTATGCGGTCTTAATCTGAGTGCGGCAAAGGCATAGAGCAATATAAACACGAAGTAAAGTATATTCGTGATGTATTCAAGTTTATGCTCCGTGTACCAGTCAAGATAGGGGAACAGTACGCCTATCTGCTTGCTTTCGTATATGAGATAATGCAGAGCCGCAGTAAGACAGGACAGTGAAAACCACATCATACTGCGTTTTCTGTTTCCAAGAAGGAACATTCCGAAAAAGAATATTGCCATAGCGAGCAGAGTTCCTGCAATAAGTCCGTCACTAACGGTCTGCGCCCTGTCATTTGCGAATATAAGCGGAGCTTTTGCAAGGCACAGCTTTTGTATCGTTCCTGTCCTGTGATTGAACCATGCGTGACGGATTATTATCTCCGCAGTATCCGCCTGTGCGGTAAAATATAGCGTGTATCTGTCTGTCGCAGGAATAAATTCTTCGGCATTGTCGGACACCTTACCGACCTCGCTGAGCAGTTTTCCGTCAATATAGACCTGTTGCGCATAGGTCGCCGTTTCTCCGGAAAGTCCGTAGGTGACACCTTTTTCAAGGGGCAGTACTATGCGGAATGTGGCGTATTTATCATCGGGATCGCCCTGCGATATATCGCCTTTTGCAAAATCGTCCGGGGTATACAGCCGTCCTGTGTAATATTCGCCGGAGGATATATCTATACCGACACCTTGCTTTGACAAATCGACATCCGCTATTTTGTCCGCAGACGGTATATCGACAGATTCCGGCATTGTGCCTGCGGTAAGAAGATAGAAAAACAAAGAAACTATTATTATAAACAATACGCAGACAAAAGCTGTTTTGGCGTTTCTCCCCACTTTTCCGTTCATACTCTCACCCCCTTGTATTTTACTCCGCTTTTTCGGCGGATACGGCTTTCTTGCCGAATTGTAAGAAAATTCTTATTCTATTTTAACACAAAAAAGGAAAGCCGACAAGGAGAATACGCAAAATAAAATATTAACAAGCAAAAAAGTCTTTTCTTTTTCGGCGATATGTGATACAATAATAGGGAACATATTTAAAAATCTCCGATGAAAAGGAATGGAATAAATTATGAAGAAGATATTACGCTTTGCATCCGCCTTACTTTGCGGAGCAATGTTACTTTGCTCGCTTTCCGTTACCGCTTTTGCGGAAAACGACGACGAGGTATATGATTTTGACCCGAACACCGACAAGATATACAGCGAGGCTGTGTATATGGTCAATACCGACACGGGCGATGTGGTGTACAAGAAGAACGAGAGCAAGAAAATGTACCCTGCTTCAACCACAAAAATAATGACCTGTATAATTGCGCTTGAGCATCTGTCCGAGGGAGCTTTGTCAAAGAAGGTGGAAGTGCCTTATGACTGCTTCAACGACTTCTACGAGGACCCGAACTACAGCGACCCGTCAAATGCGGCGATAGAGCCGTTGCAGGACAATCTGACATACAAGGACTGTCTGTATGCGCTTATGCTTCCGTCTGCCTGTGAAGCGGCAAACATTCTTGCCTATAATATAGGCGGAGGAAGCATCACAAAGTTTATCGGAATGATGAATGAAAAAGCGAAGGAACTCGGCTGTACCGGAACAAACTTCGTGAACGCTCACGGTCTGCATAACGCAAACAACTACACAACTGCGGAAGACCTGTATAAAATGACAAAATACGCATACGACAAATTTCCGCTGTTCAAGAAAATAACAAGCACATACGAATATGAGATGCCGAAAAATGACGCTAACCCCAGCGGTTACTCGATATACAGCACTATCTCACTTCTTCGCCCCGGCAGTGTTTACGAATATGAATACGCATACGGCACAAAGACGGGTACTACGGACGAAGCCGGAAGATGCCTTGTTTCAGCCGCTAAGAATCAGTACAACTATATCCTTGTGACGCTCGGCGCACCGGTAAAGGACAAGAACGGCGAATACTATGATGATTGGTATTCGATGGTGGACGCACTCAATCTATATCAGTGGGCATTCACAAACTTTGAAATGGCTACCGTTGTAAACAAGGACGAGCAGATAACCGAAGTCAAGGTCGAAATGGGAGAGAGCGCAACGCACGTTATACTGACACCCGAAAGCGACTACACGGCGCTTATGCCGAAATCGGTAAAGGAATCGGGAGTGCAGAAGGTCTTTAAGGCATACGAAAGCGTACAGGCTCCCGTGAAAAAGGGCGATATACTCGGCGTAATGGACGTTAAATTCAAGGGCGAAACTATTGCCACGATGAACCTTGTGGCTAACAACAATGTTGCAAGATCGGACGTGGAGTATTATATAGAAAAAGCAAAGGACGAGTTCGGCAAGCCGTGGTTCAAGGTTTCTGTTGTCGGAATAGTTGTACTGCTTATCTGCTTTATCGTTACAAGAACGATAGAAAACTCCAAGCGCAGAAAGCTGGCATCAAAGGAGAAGCGCCGCTTTGAAAGCTACGCTAAAAGACGCTGATGCAAGGTGTTAATATAATCTGCCTCGGCAGACTGAAGGAAAGCTATCTGAGGGATGCCTGCAAGGAATATGAAAAGAGGCTCGGCGGCTCCTGTGTGCTGAAAATATATGAACTTGAGCCTGTCGCACTGCCGAATGAGCCGTCTGACAGGCAGATAGAGGACGCACTCGAAAAAGAAGCTGGAATGATAGAAAAGAAGCTGGCGAAGAACGCTCTTACCGTAGCTATGTGCATTGAGGGAAAGCAGCTTTCAAGCGAGGAACTTGCCGCAAAGCTGAGCGATACGGCGGTGCAGGGAAAGTCGGCGGTGAACTTCATAATCGGAAGCTCGTTCGGACTTGCACCAAAGATAAAGGCGATGGCTGATATAAAGCTGTCGATGTCGAAGATGACATTTCCGCATCAGCTTGCAAGGGTGATGCTTCTGGAGCAGATCTACAGGGCGTATAGTATTATTGCAGGGAAAAGGTATCATAAATAAATACTAAACAGCTTCAATGCGATTTCCATAAACGGGGGTGTACCATGCTCACAAACGACAAATCGGCACTTTTGCAATCATTGCTTTTTCCTGTGTTAATTATTATATGGGGCATTGCACGCACTGTTACCGACTTTCTTTATGCAGGCGGAATTTCAGCATTTACACGGCTTGACGCTTTGTGGCGGTATGTTTGCTTCGGAGCTATAATATGCAGTGCAATTGCAATAATTATAACACTCTGTGGAAAGGTCGATACGTCACGTTACTTTTTAAAAAGGCTTATAGGCACATGCGGACTGGTTGTTTTATACGGCGTTGCAATGAGCTTCGCCACAAGTATGCTTCCTGCCGTGTTCATCGGAATTGCGGGTATTGCTTATCAGATACTCAGAGTGCAGGACGATGATTCAAGTAAAACGGAGCGTGCGGTACTTATGCTGTCTGACCCGGCTATTCATCTTACGGTGTTCTGGGGGATCCAATGGGTATCTGAATTTGTTAAAACGGAATAATCAAAACCACGCGTTGAACGCGTGGTATGCACTTGCCCTTCAAGGGCATAATA
>OJPH01000039.1_pt1 | contig 101618 bp, 96 predicted proteins | sample 1598481 | NCBI WGS metagenome assembly OJPH01 (sample SAMN03922482, study PRJEB24848) | human gut metagenome | isolation source: stool sample | host: Homo sapiens | place: Germany | collected 2011-05 | reverse complement strand
GAAAGAGTCAACTATTAATGAAACTACAAATTTTTCTGTCTACCATTAATGGAACTACATAATTTTTTTTGGCAAAAAAAGCCCTCTCGAAAGAGAGGGCTGGGAAAGTGCTGTTGTTTATTTTTTGTCTTCTTCGCCGATGCGATTTAGCAAATCGTCTATTTTCAATCGAAGCTGCGGCGAAGGATTGGCTGTGAGAGCCGTATTGGCCTGCCGGCGTGCTGTTTCCGCCGCGCCGATGCGCAGGCTGTATTCCGCCGCGGCATAATTGGAATTGGCCGTATCGTTAAGTCCGCCGTAAGCGCGCGACAGAAGCAGCCAGCCATAAGTGTCCGGGCGCTGCAAAAGTGATTTGTTCAAAATTTCGGCCGTATGCTCCAGTTCATCGCGATTAGGGGTGTCTTCAAGCACCGCCTGCGCCAGATTAATTTGAAACAACGCCGAGTTCGGTAACAGGGACAATGCTTTTTGATATTCGATGCGGGCCGGCTTTATTTTTCCCGTTTCCATGAAAATCTGCCCTTTGAGCTCGTGAAAGTACGGATTTTCCGGTTCTTCGGCAATCAGTTCGTTTAAAATTTTTAACGACTGGTTAAGTTTGAGCATTCTGAAAAAAACGATTGCCTGCGCATAGCGCGCCGGTGTCGATTTGTCGCTCGGCGGATATTTTTGCAGCACTTTGCGCGGTTCTTCCATAAAGGCGGACAATTTGGCCTTTACCCGCAGAAATTCGTTGCTGGGGTGTGCCGGTGCCGGAAAAGGGGATTGCCTGACCGCATTGTTCAGAAAACTGATGCGCTCGGCAGTAACGGGATGTGTGCGAAAATACGGATTTTCGGCAATGCCGTTCAACCGGTTCTGCCGGTCGATTTTCTTCATGAAATTTCGCATTCCGGCCGGACTTTGTTCTGTTTTCTGCAAAAGTTTTACTGCCGATTCGTCGGCGCTGCGCTCCTCTTCGACCTGATATGCCAGCATAGCGTTGAGCATGGAGCTTTGCGTTCCCATCATAATTGCAATGGCCGCGTCTGCCCGTCCGGTTGCCGCTGCTGCGGCGCCGGCAGCCAGCATGGAAGCCAGACTGATTTGCTGCATATTCTGCAGCTTAATCTTTTGCCTCAGAATATGCCCTCCCATAATATGTCCGGTTTCGTGCGCCAGCACGCCGGCAATTTCGTTTTCGTCGTTGGCTTTCATCAGGGTTCCGGTATGGACGAACATGTTGTTGCCGTCGCCGACAAAAGCGTTTAGGCTGTCGTCATTAACGATGTAAATATTATTGCGGTTGAAAGGAATGTTCGCCGCTTTGAAAACCGGTCTGAGCTGCCGGGCCAGAAACTGTTCGGTCTCTTCGTCCGAAATCAGACTGATTGAAGCCGCCGCGGCGTCAGACAAAAAGGCTGACTGCAGCAGAACGCTGCAGATCAGCCCTGTGACTGTCTTGCGAAAAAAGCCCGTTATCCGATTAATTTTCTCCACCAGTTGGTTTTCCCCTGTTTTTCATCGGTTTCCTGATTATTCGACGTATTAGATTTGATGTCTTCGTGCGAATTATACAAGATGATGGTTTCGGCTTTTTCCTTATGCTGGTCGTTTTCACGGATAGCGGAACCTTCGTTCTCGTCGCTGCCGCGTTCGCGTCTGTCACGGCGGCGGTCGCGACCTCTCCGGTCACGGCGTCTGTCACGGCGGCGGCCGCGGCGGTTGTTGTTGAGTTCGCCGTTTTCGGCAGTGGATTCGTTATTGCCGTTTTCATCCGCCTGCTGCTGAATTTCTGTATTTTCCGTTTCAGCGGCCTTTTCTTCGGGCTGGGTTTGTCTGCGGTCGCTGCGGCGATTGTTCCGTCGGCCGTTGTTTTCTTCTCTGCGCGGTTCGTCGTCGGACGTTTCTTCTGCGGCTTTCTTTTCTTCAAGGGCTTCCTTCTGGCTCTTGACGCGTTCCAGTTTAAATTCGGCGACGTTTTTAATGCCGTCGTCGGCACAAATGACGATTTCCATCTTATAGCGTTGTTCCAACGCGCAGAGCGTCTGCCGTTTCTGATTTAGCAGATAAATGGCCGTTTCCGTCGGTACGGCAATGCTGATCTTGGCCGACCGGTTTTTTATGCCTTCCTCTTCAATGGCGCGCAGGATAAGCACGGCGCCGGATTCCGTCGTCCGAACCACACCCTGTCCGTGGCAGTGCGGACAAACCTGATAATTGCTTTCCATAAATGAGGAGTGCATTCTCTGACGCGAAATTTCCAACAGTCCGAAGCAGCTCATTTTGGCAATCTGAACCCGGGCGCGATCTTGTTTCATGGCCTCTTTCATGCGTTTTTCGACGGCATGGTTGTTCTGCGGATCTTCCATGTCAATAAAGTCGACGACAATCAGTCCGGCCAGATTGCGCATTCTGAGCTGTTTGGCGATTTCGTCCGCCGCCTCCAAATTGGTTTTGAGCGCAGTTTCCTCAAGGTCTTTTTCCTTGGTGGCGCGCCCGGAGTTTACGTCGATGGAAACCAGGGCTTCGGTCGGATTGATGACCAGATAGCCGCCCGATTCCAGCTGAACGTTGCAGTCATGCAGTTTGTCGAGCTGTCCTTCAACCTGAAAACGCTGAAACAGCGGAATGTCGTTTTTCTTGCATGATTTGATTTTTTTCAGGTTATGCGGCGACAGGATTTTAACGAAGTCGCGAGCCATCTGATAGGCTTCGTCGCCATCGACGATTATTTCGGAAATTTCCTTGGTGTACATGTCGCGCAGCGCCCGTTTAATCAGGTTGCCCTCTTCATGAATCAGTGCCGGTGCCTTGTTGCTCAGGGCTGCCAGGCGGATTTGGTTCCAGCTGCGGATAAGATAATTGTAGTCGCGGACGATGTCGGCCTTGGTTTTGTCTTCGCCGGCGGTGCGGACAATCATCGACATGTCGCTGGTCAGCGGCAGTTCACGAACGATTGATTTCAGTCGTTTGCGGTCGGCGGCATTGGTAATTTTGCGCGATACGCCGCCGCTCTTGATGCGGTTGGGCATCAGCACGCAGTAACGTCCGGCCAGAGACAGATAGGTTGTCAGCGCGGCGCCCTTGTTGCCGCGTTCTTCCTTAACAACCTGCACAATCAGAATCTGCCCTTCTTTGATAACGTCCTGAATATTGCTGCGATGAAACAGTTTTCTTACTTTCAGCAGCTTTCTCTGCAGTTCGAAGTCGTATTCCTGGTCTTCTTCGTCATCATCGTCGACGGCTTCTTCATCGTTCATATAGCCCGAAGTCTTTCTGGTTTTGACGGGTTCCTCCGTCTCGGCGCTTTCCGTTTCCGAAATTTCTTCGCTGACGCTTTCTTCTTCGGTGCCGGTAGATTCGCTCAGAACCTTAAGTCCTTCCTTTTCGGTCTCGGTCTGATGTTCTTCGGCCAGTTTTTTCTTATAACGTTTTTTCAGAATTCTTCTTTTACGGGTTTTTTTGCCTTCTTCCTCAGCTGTCTCTGTGATGTTTTCTTCCTCGGCCGGTGCGGACGCCGCTTCGGTTTCTGCCTTGGTTTCGGGGGCTGTTTCTGACCGCTCTTCAGGCCGGAAGGCTGGGGTTTCTGACGTTTCCGTCACTGCGTCTTCGCCGGAAACCGCCTGCGTTGCTTCTGCAGCTGCTTTTTCGGCCTCCTCCTGAGCTTTGCGGGCTTCATACTGCGCACGTCTTTCGGCGCGTTCGGCACGCTGTCTTTCGCGCTGTTCCTCGCGTTCTTTCAGCGCCTGCTTCTTGGCTTCGATGATTTCGTCAACCTCTTTGTCGACTTCGGCCATTTCTGTATCGGAAATGTTGTAATAGTCGGGATGAATTTCTCCGAAAGCCAGAAAGCCGTGCTTGTTTCCGCCGTAATCCACAAACGCGGCCTGCAGCGAAGGTTCGATTCTCATGACTTTCGCCAGATAAATGTTTCCTTTGATTTGTTTGCGGCTGCTGGATTCGAATTCGACGTCTTCGACTTTGTTTCCGTTAACGATGACGACGCGGGTTTCTTCGGGATGGGTGTCGTCAATCAGCATTCTTTTGGTCATAAATATAAACTCCGTTATAGCTGCAGAACGGGTTGCCTGCAGAAAATTTCGCCAGCCGGCAGGCTGAGGGAGCTATTTAAATTAAGCCAGATTTTTATCCCTGAATTTGTCCGGGGATAAAAACTTCATATGTCTTATAAAGCTTCGTCTGATTTTGAAGCCTTAAATGTATAAACTCTCTCTTTCGGTTTCGGACATCTTTATTGCTTATTTATTATCTGTGCCCGGAACCCGGACCTTGTCCGGCAAAAATCTTTTCTTCTTCCTTGCATGCAAAGCACGTTCCTCGCTGTGAAAAAACGGCGCTGTCAGAAATTAAGTCTTGAAAATAAGTCCGAAATTCTATAAGAAGACTTAAAGCCGGCAGATGAAAATGCATGCAATTCTGCATTAGAATATACGATTTGATTTAAAACACAACAGCAAATTTATGCGGAAGGTTAAGTTTTTTTATCCGGCGTTTTAACAGATTGGTAATAAGTGTTTCTTATAATCTGTAGAAGTAAAGTTTATCGAGAATCGGATATGGGGACGATAATGGGAAAATTTTCGGGTTTTTTCAGCGGCAGGCTTATTGCAGGCCTGTTGTTCCTTTTCGCGGTTTTCGCCTGGCTGCCGGCGGCGCATGCCGCTTCCGGCATTACTTCCATGCGTATCGGGCAGGGGGTCGGCAGTGTCCGCATCGTGCTCGATGCGGATAAAAATTTTGATTACAAGGCCTTTATTCTCAACAATCCCAAGCGTTTGGTCATTGATACTTTTGACATTAATGTCAGTCCAAGGCTCGAAAACTACAGAGATAAAAACAATCTGGTTGACAAAACCCGTTTGGGCAGCGTCGGCACTGACGGAACCCGCATCGTTTTCGATTTGAAAAAGCCGGCGATTATCAAAAAGGCGTTTATGTTGCCGCCGCAGTCGACTTTCGGCTGGCGTTTTGTCGTTGACGTGGCTTTGGCGTCTGAACGCGAGTTTGCCTCGAAACTCGGTTCCGACAACGCTTTTTCCAGCGATTCCGCGCCGGTTAAGGTAGCGTCCAAAACGCATTCCAGTCCGGTTAAGTCGGCTAAGAAGGATGCCAAGAAAATCATTGTTCTCGACCCGGGTCATGGCGGCCGGGATCCGGGAGCCATCGGCTATTCCGGCGTTTATGAAAAAAATATCACGTTGGCTATGGGCAAAGAGCTGAAAAAGATACTCGAAAAAGAAGGGTATAAGGTTTATCTGACTCGCAGCACCGACATCTTTATTCCGTTGCGCGAACGCGTGCGCATAGCGCGGCGCCATAAGGCTGACCTGTTCCTTTCCATTCATGCGGACAGCGCCGTCAACCGCAGTGCCAAAGGGCTGTCGGTTTATACGCTGTCGGAAACCGCTTCCGACAAAGAGGCCGCGGCTCTGGCCGAGCGCGAAAACAAGGCGGACGTCATCGGCGGCCTTAATTTGGTCGAACACTCCAAGGAAGTGTCGGATATTCTTATCAATCTGGCACAGCGGGAAAGCATGAACAGGTCTTCCGAGTTTGCAACTTTTATGGTTCAGGAAATGCGCAAGTCGGTTCAGCTGGTGGACAATACGCACCGCTTTGCCGGTTTTGCCGTGTTAAAGGCGCCGGATATTCCGTCTGCGCTGCTGGAAATGGGCTATCTCTCCAACCGTACCGAAGAACGGCTGCTGAAACAGCAGTCTTACCGCAAGAAACTGGCCGTTTCGACCTCCCGCGCCGTCAACAAGTTTTTTGATAATATGCAGCATGCGTCGATTTTTTAGCGGCAGCGCATAAATTTATCCAATCCGCTAAAATTTTACTGTTATATTATAACAAATTGTAATAAATTGCTGTTAACGTAAAAAATTAAATAATTTTTCGGATGCTTTTTGATGTTTAAAACACTGTCTTCTTTGTTGAGTACGTTCTTTTTCTTTGCGGTAATCGGCTTTGTCATCGTTATCAGCAGCTTGTGGAAATATGCCGGCGAACTTCCCGACTATCATCAGCTTGAAAAATATGAGCCGCCGGTAACCACGCGGCTTTATGCCGGCGACGGCCGGCTGCTGATGGAATATGCAGCCGAGAAACGTTTTTTCGTTCCGGTCGACAAAATTCCCGAGCAGGTTAAAAACGCTTTCATCGCCGCCGAAGACAAAAATTTTTATACGCACGGCGGCATTGACTATGTCGGCATTGTCCGCGCGCTGCTCGGCAACATCAAAAACATCGGCAGCGGCAGGCGTCCCGCCGGCGCTTCGACCATTACCCAGCAGGTGGCCAAAAACATGCTGCTTTCTTCCGAGCTTTCCTATACCCGCAAGATTAAGGAAGCGATTCTTGCCACCCGCATTGAGAACGCGTTCAGCAAAGACCATATCCTTGAGCTTTATCTGAATGAAATTTATCTGGGCAACCGTTCTTACGGCGTGGCCGCCGCCGCGCTGAATTACTTCGGCAAGTCGCTCAATGAGCTGAACATTGAAGAAATCGCCTATCTGGCGGCGCTGCCCAAAGGTCCGAACAACTATCATCCGAAACGCAAATACGAGGCCGCTGTCGGTCGCCGCAACTGGGTGTTGGACCGCATGTCCGAAGAAGGCTATATTTCGGAGGAAGAGGCCGCAGCGGCCAAAGAAAAGCCGTTGACGACCGTTGAACGCAGCGGCGGTTTTTTGAAAAATGCCGAATATTTCAGCGAGGAAGTCCGCCGTGAGATAAACGACGACTTTGGCGAAGAAGCGCTTTATGAAGGCGGTCTGATTGTTCGTACCACGCTGGATCCGAAACTTCAGAATATTGCCACCCGGGTTTTTCATGACGAAATCATGAACTATGACCGCCGCCACGGCTGGCGCGGCGCAGTTGCCAACATTTCTCTGGAAAAGGGCTGGGAAGAAGCTCTGTCTAAGGTTGAGATGCCGGGCGGCGCTGACGAAAACTGGGAAAAGGCGGTCGTTCTTGAAGTTAAGCCGGACAAGGCGCTGATTGAAACCTCCGCAAAGGAAAAGGGCGAAATTCCGCTGTCGTTGCTGGGTTGGGCGCGCAGGAACCTGCCCAAGACTCAGGACGTCGGCGGCGCTCCGAAAGCCGTTTCCGATGTTTTGCATGTCGGTGACGTCGTTTTTGCCGAAAAGGTTTCCCCTAAAACGGCCGAAGCCAAAAAACTGCCGGAAAATTCTTACGAACTGCGTCAGGTGCCCAATGTCGAAGGCGCGCTGATAGCCCTTGATCCGCATACGGGCAAAGTTCTGGCCGTCGTCGGCGGTTATTCTTTCCGCAAGTCGCAGTTCAACCGTGCCACGCAGGCGCGCCGTCAGACTGGTTCGGCTTTCAAGCCGTTTGTTTATCTGACCGCATTGGAAAACGGCTATTCGCCGACCGATTTGATTCTTGACGCGCCGTTTGTTTTGGATCAGGGGGCGGGATTGCCGAAGTGGAAGCCGGTCAACTATTCCAAAAAGTTTTACGGGCTGATGACGCTGCGTCAGGGTATTGAAAAATCGCGCAATCTGATGACGGTTCGTCTGGCGCAGGATGTTGGCATGGATAAAATCTGCGAAATGTCCAAACGCATCGGCGTTAATCAAAATCTGCCCAAACTGTTGTCTATGTCGCTCGGTGCCGGCGATACGCGCCTGATTGACATGGCCAGTGCTTACGCGGTTATTGTCAACGGCGGCAAAAAGGTGGAACCATACTTTATCGAGCGCATTCAGAACCGTGACGGCAAGACGATTCTGAAACAGGATAAGCGCAGCTGTGAAAACTGCAATGCCGACAAATTCGAAAATCAGGAAATTCCGCATCTGCCCGATGCACGCGAACAGATTGTCGACCCGCTGTCGGCTTATCAGATGACCAGTATTCTGGAGGGTGTTGCCCAGCGGGGTACCGGCGCCCGCTTGCGTTCCATCGGCCGTCATCTCGCCGGCAAGACGGGTACGTCGAACCAGAACAAGGACGCCTGGTTTATGGGCTTTTCGCCGGATTTGGTCGTCGGCGTTTATGTCGGGTTTGACGAACCCCGCACGCTGGGGCGCAGAGAAACCGGCGCTGCCGCCGCTCTGCCGATATTCTACGGCTTTATGAAAGAGGCGCTGGCCAGCCAGCCGGATATTCCGTTCCGCATGCCGCAGGGCATCAGGCTTGTCCGTATCAATCACGATACCGGCAAACCGGCGGTTCCGGCCGACAAATCGGTAATCGTCGAAGCCCTGAAGCCGGATTTTGACTTTGACAAGGGCCGCCAGCGCGTTATCGGCAGCAATACCGAAGCCGAAAACGAAAATGAAGGCGGCGAGGGCGGCGCGTTGTTTGAAAACGCTTCCGAAAACAGCAATTTTCAACTTGGCGCCGAATATTAGGAGAAATTGAAAATGAGAGCCGAAATTATTGAATCAGCAGACGCCGTCAAGCAATCGTTGGAATTGCTGAGGAGGTCTCTTTGACTACGACAACGCAGTTCTCCGGCTTGATGAGCTGAACGCGCTGTCCGAAGATCCGAAGCTTTGGGACGACGCCGAAAAAGCGCAGAAACTGATGTCTGAAAAAAACAATCTTGAAACGGCGTTGACAAACTTTAAGGAAATGCAGGCCGCTCTTAACGATCTGACCGGTTTGGCAGAAATGGCCGAAGAGGAGGGCGACGAAACGGTTGTTGCCGAGGTTATGCAGCAGCTTGAGGAATTGAAGCAGCAGGCGCGCCGCGGCGAGCTTGAGGCGCTGCTTTCCGGCGAAGTCGACGCCAACGACGCCTATCTGGAAGTTCATGCCGGCAGCGGCGGTACTGAAGCGCAGGACTGGGCCGAGATGCTGCTCCGCATGTACAGCCGCTGGGCGGAAGCGCATAAGTACAAGGTTGAATATGTGGAAGAAACCGAGGGTGATGTAGCCGGTCTCAAATCGGCAACCGTTAAGATCAGCGGGCATAACGCTTACGGTTGGTTGAAATCCGAAACCGGCGTGCACCGGCTGGTGCGCATTTCGCCGTTTGACAGCGCCGGTCGCCGCCATACCAGTTTTGCTTCCGTCGGCGTGTATCCGGTAATTGACGATAAAATCGAAATAGCCATCAATGAGGCTGACTGCCGCGTCGACACTTATCGCGCCTCGGGTGCCGGCGGCCAGCACATTAATAAAACCGATTCAGCCGTCCGCATAACCCATATTCCCACCGGCATTGTCGTACAGTGCCAGAGCCAGCGTTCACAGTTCCAAAACCGCGAAAGCGCCTGGAATATGCTTAAGGCCCGTTTGTACGAGATTGAATTGAAAAAGCGTGAAGACGAGGCGCAGGGCATTCGCGACGCGCAGGGAGACAATGGCTGGGGATATCAGATCCGTTCCTATGTCCTGCAACCGTATAAGATGGTCAAAGACCTGCGTACCGAGGCCGAAACTTCGGATACCAAAGCCGTTTTGGACGGCGACATTGATTTGTTTCTGTCGGCGGCTTTGGCCGGAAAGGTTGGTGCGGCGTGAAAAGGCTGCTGGCTTGGGGCGTTGGTGCCGTTGTCGCATTTTATCTCTTTTTGTGCGGTCTGATATATTTTGTGCCGCAGCTACTGTTCTATGCGCCTTCGTCCCATCCTTCGGATATTGAAGAGGCTCGTTCGTCCGGTTATTTGGCCGAACGCGAAGAATATCGGTCGGCGGATGGCACGCCGCTTTTCGCCTGGTATACGAAACCCGCGGCAAATCGTTCCGAAATTGTTGTTTTCATGCACGGAAACGCCCATAATGTCGAAAGTTTTTATCATAAAATGCAGCCTTTTGCCCAAAAGGGTTACGGAACCTTTATGCCTGAATATCGCGGTTTCGGAGGCCTCGACGGTCGGATTAACCAGCAAAACCTTGAAGACGACGCCGTTGCCGCCGTTGAACATTTGCATAAACTCGGCTATCAAAACCGTGACATCATCATTTACGGCATGTCTCTGGGATCGCATATGGCGTTGAACGCTGCCGTCCGTCTGCAGGCGGAACAGCCGTTTGCCGCGGTGGCCGTCGAGGTTCCCTTTGACACGCTGCCCAACGTGGTTGCCGATAAGGTTAAGGTGCCGCTGCCTCTGTCTTTTCTGATGCGCGGTCATCTTTATGACAATCTGGCTCTGGTCGGCCGGATTAAAAGCCCGTTTCTGGTTATGGGCGGCAATGCCGATGCCCTGATTCCGATAGCTTTGGCAAAAAATTTGTATGAACATGCTCAAGAACCGAAAAAAATGATTATCTATCCCTATGGGACGCATAACGATTTATACCGTTTCCGCAACTACGAAGACATGATGTCCTGGCTGGAGAAAAATGAAAAAGGTATCAAATAAGTTATATAAAGCCCGCAAAATTATGGATTACACCGGCGTCGTCTTTCTGGTGCTGCTGCTTTTGTTTATCTGGCAGCTTTACCGGGGGCCTGTCGCCGTGCCTTTTTTGAAACCCTATATCATCAAAGCTCTCAATCATGACGATTCAGAATATCAGGTAACGGTCGACGCCGTTAATCTGGAACTGGTCCGCTCCATTCAGCCGATTAAAATTATTGCCAACAATGTCGTCTACAAAAAAAATGACGGCACTTTCATCATCAATGCGCCCAAAACTTCCGTCTCTTTCAGTATCCGCGCGCTGCTGCGCGGCGTTATTGCGCCGAGCTCGGTCGAAATCAGCGCCCCGTCGGTCTACCTGTTTACCACTTACGGCATCGGGAAGGATAACCGGGACGAGGTCAACCGGAAGAAACTTGAGTATTATTTCGACGCCTTTGAAGATTTTGTCGAACGTTTCAATTCGGAAGACCGTGCTTATCCGGAAAGCTATATCAACGATATTTCCGTCAAAAATGCCGAACTTGAGTTTCATGAGGTCGATCTTGGCCGCAAATGGGTGTTTTCGGATCTGAATTATACTTTTGAACGCAATTTTACCAATATCGAAACGGATTTTAACGCGTTGCTTAAGCTCAAGGACCGCATTTCCACCGTCGGCATTGACGCGGAATATCGTCCCGGCGCAGCCAAACTGGCACTGCGTTTTTATTTTTCGGATCTGGTTCCGGCCGACGTCGTCGATACGTTTCTTGAAAAACAGTTCAGCGAAAACCTTTACGGCGTTAATCTTCCCGTAAGCGGAAAAGTCGATGCGCTGATTGATTTTGAGGATGTGCTCAGAAACAAGGACGATATTGTCAAAAGTCTGGATACGGCCGTGGAAAATATCGATTTCCAGTTTGAGGGCGGGCAGGGAAATATCATGTTTTCCGACAATGAAGATTTCCGCTACAACGTTTCGTCTTTCCTGCTGGAAGGTAACATTGACGGCGGTGTTGACAAGGTCAACATCAAAGACGCCGATTTTGACCTCGGCGGCCAGAAGATGAAACTCGGCCTGCAGATAACCGGCATGAAAAAGTTCTTTTTCGAAAATTCTCTGAGAGATTTAAAAATTTCGGCTTCTGCCGATGTCGAAAAGCTGGCTTTTGACGATTTGAACAAATACTGGCCGCGTTACATTGCCGAAGACGCCTGGCTTTGGGTCAAAGACAGCATTTACGGCGGCGAAATCCGCGACGCGTCGTTCCGTTTTGATTTTGATTATGACGCCGGAGCCAAAGGCCTGCGCTTTTCCAATCTGGACGGCAGGGGAACCATTGTCGACTCGAACCTCAATTATCTGAAAGGCATGCCGGATATCAGAAATATGTACGGCACTGCCTATTTTAACAGCGACAGCATTAAAATCGACGTTGACAAGGGCGTTTCCGACGGCGTTATACTGACCGGCGGCAGCGTTCTTCTCTATGATTTGGATAAATATGACAATTTTGCCGACATTAATCTGGAAACGACCTCAAGCATTGCCGACGCCCTGAAGCTGATAGACAATCCGCCGCTTGGCTATACTTCGGAAATGGGCATGGACGCCGATGCGATTCACGGTGAGGCCGAAACCTCGCTGGGATTGAAATTTGAGCTGAAAAACGACTTGGAACCGGAAGAAGTCAGGGTTAATGTCAAATCGGTGCTGACGGACGTTTCCATTCCCGGCATTGTCAAAGGAAAAGACGTCAGGGCCGAAACCCTGAATCTGGTTGTCGACAACAACGGCATGTCGGTTATCGGCGACGCGCAGCTTGACGGCATTCCGCTGCATTTGGTCTGGGACGAAAATTTCCTGAGCAAGGATTATAAGAGCAAATACAAAATCTCTTTCCGGTTTGACGATGCCGTCAAGAAAAAGCTGGGCATCGACATTGGCGTGCTGAATCCGCCTTATATTGAAGGTTATGCGAATGTTGACGCCGAAATTACCAAATATGACAATGACCGGTTTGACATTGATGTTATTGCCGCGCTGGCCGACGCGACGATTGATTATTCCTTCCTCGGTTTCCGCAAGCCGCTGAAACAACAGGCGGCAATTAAGGCAAAGCTGAATTTTGCCGGCGACCGGCTGACGGCGATTCCGAGTTTCAGCCTCTCTAAGTCGGATTTTAAACTGAACGGAAGCATTACGCTGGACAAAGACGGCGAAGTGAAAGTCGTTGACATTTCAAGCATAAAGGGACCGAAAACTTCGGCTAAGGCCAAAATCGAAATTGCCTATAAGCCGAAGAAAAAGGTCAAGATTAACATTTCCGGAAACAGTTATGACCTGACGGAGCTTTTTGTTCGCGACGAAGAGGTTATGCGCCGCAAGGCCGCATTGCGCAAAACGCAGAAACAGGCGAAAGACGATGATGAAGACTATTTGGAAAAAGTTACCGACACGGATATCTATATTGCTGTTAACAGTCTGTGGACCAACCCCGAAGTTCCGATAACCAACTTTGCCGGTTCGGCAATGCTGCGCAACGGGACCGGTGTTTCCGAAGCGCATCTGGTCGGCAATTACGGTACCAGCCGCAATGTGCGCCTTAAAGCGGATTACGTTCCGAAACCGAACGGCGAGTTTTTCCTGTCTATTGATTCCAACAATGCTGGCAGTACGCTGAAAGTTTTGCGTATATATGAAAATATGCGCGGCGGCAACCTGAAAATCGAGGCGCGGCGAACCAGGGAAAAACAGTTTATCGGTCATGCTTCCATCCGTGATTTCAGCATTTATAACACGCCGGTTATAGCCAAGCTGTTGACGATGGCTTCTTTTACCGGCATGGTTAATCTGCTGACCGGCGAAGGTATGGCCTTTTCGCATTTTGACGCGCCGTTCGAATACAAAAACCGCACGCTCTTTGTCAACGAAGGCAAGGCTTTCGGCAATGTTATGGGCATTACCGGCAGCGGCGCCTATAACCGCGCGACCGAAGTTCTTGACGTCAAAGGCGTAATTGCGCCGGCTTACAGCATCAATACCTTCATCGGCAAACTGCCGTTGGTCGGAAGTTTGCTGGCCGGCAAGGACGGAACCGTTTTTGCCGCCAATTATACCATTACCGGCAGCATATCCGATCCGAAAATCAGTATCAATCCGCTGTCGGCTTTAAGCCCAAGCTCGCTGAAAGACCTGTTCTCCAACTTGTTCGGAGGCGGCAATGACAAACGCAGATAAGCTGAAAATCGGTCTCGATTTCCATGGGGTTATTACCGATAATCCCGAATATTTCAAGGTTTTTGCCAACGAAGCGCTGCGCCGCGGATATGAAATTCATGTTATCAGCGGCGGTCCGAAGGCTACGATTGAAAAGTTTTTGTGGCAATGGGGCATAAAATATACGGATATTTTTGCCATTGTCGATTATTACGATGCCCGCGGCTGTGTCACTTTTTATGAGAACGGCGAGTTTAAGGTGCCGGATAAGCTTTGGAATTGTGCCAAGGCGGCTTATTGCGACGAAAACGGCATCAATATTCATATCGACGATACGATGAGCTACAGCGAAGGTTTTACGACGCCTTTCTGCTTTTATGACGTCAAGACCAGACATTGCCGCACGCAGGATCAAAAGGTTATCAATCTGGAGGTTTCGCCCAAAGCCGCCCTGGATGATATTGAGATTTTTGTAAGCGAAAGCCGGAAAAAGTGATTTTGCCGCCGCTTGTCTGTCAGATATAAAAAATCCCGGATAATTCCACCGGGATTTTTTTACGCTTATTTAGTTAGCGTTCTAACGTACCGTCAAAAGTCAGTGGCACACTTCATACAACTGTAACCGGTTGTATTTTCCGAAGCCCTGCAGCATTTAGTACAAATACTGCCCGCAGCTGTTCTGGTAGCTTTAAATCCATAGGAGCAACTGCAGCCGTCAGATTTGCTGTAGCCTACCGGACAGAGGTCGCTGAGGGGTTTTGTGCAAAGACTTCCGGACTGGGTGTAACCGGAATTGCAGGCCCAGGAGGAACACTTTGAAGGACAGGTTGAAAAATATGCCGTGCAGCTGGCGTTAGCCGGAACCAACACCGCCTTAACGCTGTCACAGGGATTTGCTTTGCAGGTCTGGCACTTGGAAGAACAGTCGGAGAAATACGACTGGCAACCGTAAGAGCAGCTGGCCGCCGTTCTGTTGCGGCAGTTGTCTGCATAACAACTGGTACACTTGCTGCAAGAGTTGGTCGCTTTGCAGCCATAGGTGCAGCTCAAAGACGACACGTCGCAGTCCGGATTGGTTTTGCAGCTGGTACAAATGCCGCAGCTGTTGGTGCCGGCGCAGCCGTAGGTACAGGATTTGGCAGTGACATCACAGTCCGGATTGCCTTTGCAGCCGATGCATTTGCCGCAGGAGTTAGTCGTGGCACAGCCGTACGAACAGGTCTTGGAAGTAACGTCGCAGTCCGGATTGGTCTTGCAGGCCGTGCACTTGCCGCAGCTGTTGGTGCTGGCGCAGCCGTACGAACAGGATAACGAAGTTGCGTCACAATCCGGGTTTCCGGTTGCGGTCTGGCATTTGCCCGGGCAGTCCGACCACCATTTCGAGCAGCCGTACGGATGCGAAACGTCGGTTCGGTTATGGCAGTTGTCGCTGTAGGCTACCTGACACTTTGAACCGCAGTCGGCAAAATACTGTCGGCATCCGTAAGGGGTGCTGACCGCTGTTCTGTTGCGACAGTTGTCGGTATAGCAGCTTTGACACTTTGACGAACAGTCGCTGAAATACGAAGCACAGCCATATGTGCAAGCAACCGCAGTTCTATTCTGACAGTTATCCGCGTGAGCCACCTGACACTTGGTGGAACAATCTGACCAGTAGGTCTGGCAGCCGTAGTTAGCCGGAACCGATTCACGGTTGCGGCAGTTGTCGGTATAAGCCGTCTGGCACTTGCTGGAACAATCCGCAAAATACGCGACGCAGCCGTACGGGGTTGAAACCGCCGTGCGGTTGCGGCAGTTGTCCGCATAAGCCTTCTTGCAGACCGTGTTGCAGGGCGCCGGATAGTATTCTTCACAACCGTACGCTCCCGCAGATACGCCCGCCGGGCAGGTACACTGCGTATATTTGCCGCCGCAGCTGTCCCCGCTCGGCGAACGCGGCGACGTACAGTTGGAGGTATTGTAGGCATATTCGCTCTTGCAGGCGCAGGACTGATACTTGCCGCCGCAGGAAGCGCCTTGTCCGACTTCCTTTGAAGAACAAGTCTTGAGCGCCGGGTCGCATTTGCATGAAGCGTATTTACCGCCGCAGCTCTCGCCGACGCCGACCTGTCCGGCGGGACAGGTTACGAGGTTCGAGGCGCATTTGCAGCGCGTAACGTAGGATTTGTTATAGGGGCAATAGCCTTCGGGCACCTGAACGGAATTGCAGTTGTTTAAGATAAAGCCTTCGTTTTTGCATTGCGCGGCGGTGTCAACGGTATAGTCTTCGCCGTCGCCGCCTTTGCCGTAGGAGATTTCGTTGTCGCAGTCGCCAACCCCGAGAAAACACACCGCCGCCGTCTTATAGGCGCGCGACATGTCTAAAAATGAGGCGGGCTTCAGTTCTATTTTCGTAGTGTGCTGTGTGTTGGCATTACCCGGAGGCGAATACGCCATTGCCGGCAGGCTGAAAAGCAGGCCGACCACTAATGTTAGGAAAGTTTTACATTTTGACATAATATCACCTCGCAAGTAATTAAAACTAAAGCCCGTTTTATAAGGTGACAGATATGCGAGAAGAGTTTCCGAAAGAGCAAACGCCTTCGGAAATGAGAAACACATCACAAACCACACCTTGATTCTAAGATAATACAGGAAGCAACAATTGTCAACATCTTATGAAGATATTATTTTTTTTGCCTATAAATACTGAAAAAGCCCGCGGCTGCGGGCTTTTGGGGAAAATCAAACTCTGTCAGTTCTGATGCTGGACAATGTTCTGCCGGGCAATATTCCAAGCGTTCAGAATGCTCTCGTTATCCGGTTTCAGGCTGCGGACAAAAGCCAAACGGCGTTCCATATTTTCCTTAAGCAGGTTCAAATCAATGCTCTTTGAAAATCTGCCCTTGAAAACAAAACCTTTTTCCTGTTCGGCTGCCGCCATTGTCCTTCTCCGTTTTTTGTTCGGTTATTTTAACACATTTTTTGCGCCAATTCAAGCTTTACCAGCGCCGAAAGTTTCTCAAAAGCTTTTTTTTCAATCTGACGGACACGCTCACGGCTGATGCCGAATTTGACACCGATTTCCTCCAGCGTAACCGGCTTGTCGGTCAGCATACGGCTTTTGATTATATATTGTTCGCGTTCGCCCATTTCGTTCAGGCATTCGTGCAGAACTCTGGCTTTAAGAGCGTTTTCCTGACGGCGGCCGAGGTTTTCCTCAATATTCTGACGGCTGTCGACGACAAAATCGACTTTTTCTTCGTCGCTGTCATCGCAGGCGGCCACATTAAGGGACTTGTCGCCGCCCATGCGGCGGTTCATTTCGACAACGTCCTTTTCGTCGACGACCAGCTCTCTGGCAATGCTTTTGACAACCGTCGGCTCAAGCTCGCGGTTTTCATAAATACCCAAGCGTGCCTTAATACGGTTGAGGTTATAAAAAAGTTTTTTCTGCGCGGCGACGGTGCCGATTTTAACCAGCGACCAGGAACGCAGAATATAATCGTTAATCGCAGCCTTAATCCACCAAATGGCATAGGTAGCCAGCCGAACCTTTTTGTCGAGGTCAAACTTTTTGACGGCCTGCATCAGCCCGATATTGGCCTCGGACACAATGTCGGCCATCGGCAGTCCGTAGCGGCGGTAGGTCAGCGCAATTTTGGCGGCCAGACGCAGATGCGAGGTAATCAGCTTCTGCGCGGCGGTCAAATCGCCGTTTTCCTTGAAATCGCGAATCAGCCGCGTTTCTTCGTTTTCGCTGAGAACGGGAAATTTCTTGATTTTTTCGAAGTACGAGAACAGGCTGTTCTCTTCAATAACCTGAGGCAGATTGCCCGTATTTCTGATTACCATAACTTCCGAATTTTGACTCATATATTTCCAACCTTCTTTCAACTGATACTGAAATATAATTTAGGTATCGAACAAAAGCCTTTCAATATCTCCGAGCAGAAATATTACGACTTTTGTTTTAGAGAATCAACATAATATTTTGCTTTTTGGAAAAATCGGCTAATCGTAGATAAAGGACAAGATGCCGTCGCCCGTACCTTCGGGCAGGAAGTTGATGATGTCGGCAACATTCCCCTCGCCGACCGGATAAACCAAAACGTAAACATCGGCGGCTTTGCCCTGTCCGAGACCGCGGCAGAGACGCAGGTCGGCATCGTTCAGCCCGCGGTTGATTTTGGTCATGATAATGGCATTGGCAACGTTGAAATCCTGCTTAGCGGTAAAGCCCTCAACCTTTACTTCGCCGAAACGGGAAAGATTGCGGCGCAGCAGAATGTCGCGGCGGCGGTCAATGAGCATGGCTGCCGGATGTTCGGACTGATAAGCTTCGATTTTTTCGACAATTTTCTGCGTCAGGCGCGGATCGGAACATTCCGGGCGCGGCGTTGCCCCGACTTCAAGTTCCGGCGCGGCGTCAAGTTCAGGCGCCGCAATTTCAACCGGCTGTTCCTCCGCAGCGGCAATCTGAGACGCCTCGTCCGGAGCGGCAGCCGCCGGCCGGCTCGTCTCCGCCGCCAGGGCAGACACCGCCGACAGCAGACATAAACTTAAAAAGAATCCCAGATTGCGCACGGTTTTATTCCTTTACGGTCAGAAGTTGATGGAGTTCGGGGTTCTCGGGAACGGAATCACATCGCGGATGTTGCCGATGCCGGTAACCAGCATCATCATCCGCTCAAACCCCAAACCGAAACCGGCATGCGGCACCGACCCGTATTTGCGGGAATCGAGATACCAGGCGTAGTCGTCTTCGTGCATGCCCATTTCATGAATTTTCCGCACCAGGACGTCATAGCGTTCTTCACGCTGCGAACCGCCGATAAGCTCGCCGATCCCCGGAACCAGAACGTCCATGGCAGCGACGGTGCGGCCGTCATCGTTCAAACGCATATAGAAAGCCTTAATTTCTTTCGGATAATCGCGAACGATTACCGGGCGTTTGAAGTGAACTTCAGCCAGATAGCGCTCATGCTCGGTCTGCATGTCAATACCGAACTCCGGCGTATACTCGAACTTGTGACCGGAGTTTTTCATAATCTCAATGGCCTCGGCATAGGTAATGCGCGCAAAGCCGTTTTCAACGATGTTTTTCAGTTTGTCCAGCAGGCCGGGTTCGACGAATTTGTCAAATAGTTCCAAATCTTCGGCGCAATGCTCCATAACATGTCTGACACAGCTGCGAACCATGTCCTCGGCCAAATCCATATCGTCATAAATGTCGGCAAAGGCCATCTCCGGCTCAATCATCCAAAACTCGGCGGCGTGGCGCGTGGTGTTGGAGTTTTCGGCACGGAAAGTAGGGCCGAAAGTGTAGATATCGCCCAAGCCCATGGCGTACATTTCGCCGTTGAGCTGCCCGGAAACAGTTAGGTGCGCTTCCTTGCCGAAAAAGTCCTGCGAATAGTCAACCCGGCCGTCCTTGGTACGGGGAACATTGTTCAGGTCAAGCGTGGTAACCTGAAACATTTCGCCGGCACCCTCACAGTCGGAACCGGTAATCAGCGGCGTATGGACGTAGCGAAAACCGCGATCATGGAAAAACTTGTGAACGGCGAAAGACAGTTCGGAACGAACGCGGAAAGCGGCGCCGTATTTGTTGGTACGCGGACGCAGGTGCGCAATGCTGCGCAGATATTCGTCCGAGTGCTTTTTCTTTTGCAACGGAAAATCTTCGTCGGCGACGTCATAGACTTCAACCTTTTCCGCAACGATTTCATATTTCTGGCTGCCGCCCTTTGACTCGACCAACGCTCCGGTCACGGCCAGAGAGGAACCGGTCGTGAGTTTTTTGACTTCGTCATAATTGGCTAAATTGTTATTGGCAATAATCTGAATATTTTTGAGACAGGAGCCGTCATTAAGCTCGATAAACGAAAAATCTTTTGCATCGCGGCGGGTTCTGACCCAGCCTTTGACCAGAACTTCTTGTTCCGGTTTGTCAGCCGCTAACAGGCTTACAATTTTAGTTCTCTTTAACATCTTAAATTTCCTCAAATATTCATTATTTTATTATTGCCTTTACAGAGCGTGCCCAATATATAACACTTATCTTTAATTGTCCAGCATTGACAAATGTTAATCTATGTATAATTATAACTTCAACATTAATTTTTTGCGGAGAAAACCCATGAAAAAAGCTGCCTTACTGATGATTTTGCCCATGCTGCTGACAGCGGGGGCCTGCACGTCGAGAATCGGCGCCGACCAATATGACACCAGCGCCGTCGGCGAAGTTAACCGTGCGGTTAAGGGAACGGTAGTTTCGGTGCGGCAGATTTCCATTGCCAGCAACAACGGCGCCGGAACGCTCATCGGCGGTGCTGCCGGCGGCGTGGCCGGCTCAATGATAGGCGGTTCGGACACCGCGCACATTCTGGGTGCCATCGGCGGCGCGGTCGTCGGCGGCATTGCCGGCAACGCGGCGCAGGAAGGACTTTCGTCTCAGAGCGGCTATGAATATGTGATTCAACTGGACAACGGCAGCATGGTTACCGTCTCGCAAGGCAATGACGTTCTGCTCAATCCGGGGCAGAAATGTATGGTACTTTACGGCAAACGCGCCCGCGTCGTCCCTTATTACGGAAACTAAGCCTTACAAAAGCCCTCTTTTCGGAGGGCTTTATTTTTGTGTATATTTGTAGCAAGCGACGTTTATTTTACAACAAAAACAAGCGCAGCCTTCAAGACGCGACGAAAACCATCAACAACTTTCAGGGAGCAATCCTCCTTTTATACTTAATCTTTTTTTCAACTTTGCGCTTTACACTAAAATGTGATCGGTCTTGGGAGTTTGTGCTATGAAAATGGTTGCTTTTGCATTTGTTGTTACATTTTTGTTCAGCCTGAATGTTAATGCTGAACTATACCATGGTATTGATATAGATGAAGTCCTTGCCCAAAGTGATTGGAGCAGCAAAGATAAAATTAAAGAAATTATCGACGATTATTCTTTATTACTTCAGTACAAAAATGAATTAAAGCAATGCACCAGCTCTGATAGTCAATTAAATTGTATGGATGAACTTACACAAAATATTATGAAACATTTTTACAGTTATAATTATGAAAATAATATTCATACTTATCAAAATTACGTTACATCAACTTCTGCGGTTTATGGTGTTGCTTATTGTTTAAATAAATACAACATTCCTTCAGGTAATATTTGTGAACAAGAAAAAAACACTCCGGTTAATAAAACTATAAAACAATATATTGAGACATTATTATCACAAATTGAAAAACAAATCAGCACATTTAGTTTTATTAAAGATTATAAATGAAGGGAGAGGGAATAAATACTCTCCCTAACTATATTATTTAATATGAAATATGGTATCCTTCCGTTCGATTATCCCATCCCGTTCCAAATTCTCCATACCCTCTTCTCTTTTTATCTTGCTCATGCACAAGTTTTTTATATTTATGTAAAAATTCATTGTAATTTGCGTTTTTTAATCGCTCCAAAGTATTTTTTCCTATAATATCACCAACAGGATTAATCTCTAAAGTTTGATGGGTTGTTTCAATAGCATTTTGAGGGCTGGTTCGAATTCCATGGTCAAATACAAATCCTTTAATTTCAGCAGGAAGTGTATTAATACCATTCCAATTCCATACTTCCTTATATAATAAGGCATTTGCTCTTTCTCTAGTAAGATTTTTAATATCTTCATTAGGATGATACCTTTTTGCAACTCCCATGTTTGTTTCTTCTCCCGGATCTTGAGGATTATTTACATATCCGCCTTCATTTGGAATTGCATATTCTTTCAATGCTCTTTGATAGTCTTCGTTGCTGAGCATTTCATCTATAAATTCTTTGCTAAAGCCATCCCCATAAAGAGAATAATCAATATTATTTGCCTTGGCTTTAGCATTTTCTGTTATATTACCTTTGGTATTTGGGACTATTTTATAAGAAGCGGCATCATTTCCGACTTGTTCGGATAATAAATCAGCTTTTATATTTGACGGCTCTTTCGTTTGGGCTTTGTCCTGAGTTAGGCTTTTCCTACCGTTTTCTATCAGGTTATACGGATTATATCTGCATTCTTCCTGTTGTTCTCTGGAGGTAAAGAAATAATTCTTCTTATTTACATTTTGCTTTTTCAGTTCTTCTGGGTCGTCCTGAACTATATATTGAATTAAATTTGACATATTCGTTCTTTCATTAATTGTTTAAACAAAAAAATCCGAAGATTAAAATCTTCGGATTTTAGATACACTTATAGTAAGTGATGGTTATTCTATAACAAAAACAAGTGCAATTTTCAAGACAAGATGAAAACCATCAACAACTTTCAGAAAACACCATTTTGTCTAATTTTGTCTTTACAGTAAAATTATTTAATGTTATAGTAAATGAACAAATAACTCTATTATTAACATTAAAACTTTGAATAAAATGGAAACAAAAAAATTTCATTTTCAAGGCACGTTGCTTGTACCTTCTAAAAATATTGAAACCAGTCTTAATTTTTTCTGGGCTGGTAGCCTCAAAGCTGAGAATAATGAAGTCTTTGTTATCGTCTTTAAGGCTGAAAACAAAGATGAATTTGTTCCGCTTTTGGAAAAGGACTTGAAAATTCTTCAAGACATGGAACAGACCGACAGCGTAAAACGGCAAATTGCGTTTATTGAAAAAACGCTCTCTGAAACAAAAAATCCAGTATTTGTCAAAGTGCCAGACCAACAAATGCTGGATGCCGCACAAGGTATTGTTTCTCAATATTTGAGAAGCGACAATTATCCGGTTCGTTTTACCAAAGAAAATGTTATTTACACATCGGGGATTATTGCTGCTTACTAATCTTTCCGTATGACCATAAAGAAAACTCTTTTGCGCTGTTAAACGCAAGGGAGTTTTCTCGTATTCTGGCCCTTTTATCACATATCATAAAAGACGGCGTTTTTGTCGGCGGTATAAATTCCGCCTTTGTCCGCTACATCGTAGTAAACATAAATGACATTGGCGCGCTGCTGCCCCCAGGCGTTGAAATTGCCAATAACTTGTCTCGATAAGCTATGCGTAAAAACGGAACGTATGGTATTGTCCAAATTGACCGCAAAAGCATCGCTGAAGTTCGGACTGGTTAAAATATTCATTACCACGATGCCGCCTTTTTTCAGATTATTTTTGACACGGGTAAAATATTCCTTCGTGATCAAGTCCATCGGAATTATGCCCATACCTGAATAGGTATCCAGCACAATCAGGTCATATTTCTGCGTGCTGTCTTTCAGAAACTGGTTGGCATCTTCGACAACAAAGCGCTTGTTCGGCGTCAGCTTATGCTTTAGAAACTTCTCTTCGGAAATTTTCAGAAGAGAACGGTCTATGTCCAGAAAAGTATAATTATGAAAAGCGTCGCCCTCACCCATGGTAAAGCCGCCCGCCCCCAGAATAAGCACGTCTTTTTTCCGGTCTTTGGGCAAAGTTTCGATAAAGTTTTCCTGAACATAGCGGACATAGCCGAACCAATATTTCCGGTCGGACGAAATTTTGGAAGAATTGCCGCCGTTAATGACCATCGCCCGCGCCTGCCCGTCATCAGTGTCAAGAATCGAAATCGTCGAGACGGCATTGTTTTCCACGATGTCGTAAACTTCGTGCAGCAGATTGCTGCGGTTCAGCATAACCGCAAAAACGATTATCAGCCCGAGCCAGTACCAGGCGGCCTTTTTAGCCAAAAGCACCGAGGCAGCGGCCGCGGCGACGACAACGACGATAATCGTGTGATTGACACCGATAAACGGCATAATGACCAGCGTGGTCAAAATTGACCCCAGCACCGAGCCAATCGTATCGACCGCCATAATCTTGCCGGTGCAGTTGCGGTTGTAGCGGTGCAGATAACGGCTGAGCAGCGCGGTAATTTTGCCGAACAGATACGGTGCGGAAGAAAGGAATATCAGCGAGTAGACAAAGGTTTTGAGAACGTTTGACTTAAGACCGGCAGCACTCATGAAACCAAAATACATGTCCAGCAGGACATAGCTTGAGGCCAGAACCACCATCAGCGCCACGGTGGCAAAGTCATGCGAAACGGCGGTGCGAACGGAATCGCGGCTCAGAGGGAGTTCGGCGCCGCGCCAGTAGCCCCAGGACATAAAGGCCAAAAAGATGCCGATAACCACCGAGGCGGTAATTGCCGTCGACCCGACGAAGCCGCTCAGCTGGCGCAAAACGATAAGCTCCAGCGACAGAGAAGCGTAGCCGCCGATAAAAATTGCCAGCAGCAAGACAAAACGAAGACGGCGGGTCATGACAATATCCTCAAAGCAAAAAATTCTCTACCGAAAAAACACAGCGGCCGTCCGGCTCACAGACGGAGGCAGAAAACGGCGCGGCGGCAAAACGTCCGAACGGCGCAGCCAGTTCGACCGGCGTATCGCCGATATTGACGGCGACAAACAGATTATCGCGGAAAAAGCTTAAAAACTCATTACCGAGTTCGGCACGGCGGTAAGGTGCGTCAGCCAGCGCCGGATACCGGCTGCGGAGTTCAGCCAGACGGCGCAGAATATCGGTCAGGGCATTATCGGGCTGAAGCTCCAGACAGCAGCGCAGTTCTCCGTCGCCGCCGCTTTTGTGACCGGGAACGCCCCATTCGCTGCCGTAATAAAGTGACGGAATACCCGGCATTGTATATAACATAGTGTATACAATCGGCAAGTGGCGGCTGTCTTTGAGCATGGAAGCCAACCGGCTGACATCGTGATTGTCGGCAAAGTTGTATAACGGCCAGCCGCGGTAAATACCCGGGCCGTCTTCGCCGAACTGGCGATCGAAGGAGTGAGCGATTTCGAACATATTATGCGTGTTGCAGCTTGACCAAAGGCCCTTCCAACATTCGTAATTGGTAACCGAATCGACCAAACCGGGGCGCAGCCAGCGGCGATAATTCGCCTTTATGACCTCGCCCAGCAGCCAGAATCCCGGTTTCAGCCCGGCGGTAAGATCGCGCAGCTCGCGCATGAAATCCATGTTCAGGCAGTAGGCAACGTCCAGACGCAGGCCGTCAATGCCGAAAGCTTCTATCCAGAAACGGACCGCATCCAGAAGACAGCGGCGGACTTCGGGTTTGGCAAGATTGAGCGTGACCAGGTCTTCACAGCCTTCCCAGGCATGATAGCACAGACCGTCGTTGAAACCGTTGTTTAAGCTGAAATTAACGGTAAACCAGTCTTTATACGGAGAATTTTCACGTTTTTCGACAACGTCGCGAAACGCCCAGAAATCACGTCCGACATGGTTGAACACTCCGTCCAGCACCAAATTCATGCCGGCAGCATGAACCGCCTCGGCAACCGCGCGAAAATCGTCATTTGAGCCAAGCCGGCGATCCAGCCGCAAAAAATCAGCCGTGTCATATCCGTGTGCGGAAGACTCCCAAACCGGCCCCAGCAGAAGCGTATCGCAACCCAGACTTTGAATATGCGGCAGCCAGCCGCTGATTTTGGAAATTCGGTTTACGGGTTCGGACGCAAAGCCGTTGCGCGGCTCAACAGCGCAGAAACCCAGCGGATAAATATGATAGATGATACTTCGGTCAGTCCGCATGGCACCTCCTATCGGCTAAAATACCCGATTAAAGATTTAATGCAATCTTTTTGTTTAGATATAAATATCTGTTGACATTATACCCCCTGCCGGTATATATTCCCCTTATACCCCGTGAGGGTATGTAATTTTAACAAGGAGATTTGAAATGGCCTGTAACAACCCCAAATGCAAAAACCCGAACTGCACCTGCGGCGACAACTGCACCTGTGACGAAACCCATCAGTGCGGCGAAGGCAAAGACTGCGGCTGCAAGGAAAACGAAAAAGACTGCGGCTGCCACAAGTGTGACTGCGACAAATAGCCAGACCAGCGAGGCCGAGATGGAAAACGAAAAACACCGGCACCCCTGCCACAAACAGGAGATTCCGCGCCTGAACAGAGTCATCGGACAACTGGAGGGCGTGAAGAAGATGATTGAAGAACTGCGCTACTGCCCAGATATTCTTATCCAGCTGCGCGCAGCCCGCTCGGCCATCCGCGCCGTGGAAAGCAACATTCTGAAAACCCATCTGCAATCCTGCGTAGCGCAGTCGTTTGCTTCGGAAGAAGACAAAGAGCAAAAGCTCAACGAACTGAAAGAGCTTTTTGACCGCTTTGAAAGCTAAACAAAACCCCTCCGGACGGAGGGGTTTTTCAATTACTGCATTTTGTTGGCGTCAAAGTTCTTTACTTTGGCGTCGGTCGCAAAATCAGCCGTATTGGCAATGGTATAATTTACGGACTCGGCCAGATAGTTTTCATAGACGTACAAACCGCCGTAACCGAGCGCCGCCAAAACAATGATATAAAAAATCGCTTTCATTTCCTTCTCCTTAATCATGATTGTCTTTGCGCAAAATCATATTGCAATAAAACAGTTATGGCAAGGCTCTTTATCTTTTTTTGCGTTTCATCAGCAGCTCGGGATAGTCCGCGCCGATACGCAGCGACAGTTCCAGCCCGACTTCGGCAACGACGGCATTGAGGCGGGCAACGTCCGCTTCGTTTTCTTCGCCCTCGATACCGATTTCGACAAAACGGCCGAGGTTTCTGACATCGTCAAGCGTAACGGCAACACCGCCGCGAGTGAAGACTTTGCGCTGCTTGTCCACGACGCATTTCTCCTTTTTGCCGCAAGCCGCCATAACCTGTTTCATTTTTTCGGCGTCTTCCGGCGCAAAGACGGTTTCGGTTTCTTCCGCCGCGTTGTCGGAAACCAGGCGGCGGAGACCTATCGAAGCGCTTTTGTTGACCGTATCTTCGCGAATGCGCAGCCAGGTACGGAAACCGCCAATCGTTTCATCGACAATATAGTAGGTATCCAACTGGCGGCAGAATTTTCCGGCCTTGTATCCCAGCGCCCGCAGCCGCGGTTCAAAACTTTTTTCGACCATAAATTTGAGTTCAAGTTCCATAATCAACCCCTCTCCCACACACTTTGGCATAATATAGTCCGGTTTATTTAAAAAAGCAAACGCCCGGCGCACTAAAGCGCGGGGCGTTGCAAATTTTCTAGTCCTTACGTTTGGAATAGCGGGCGTATTCGGCCTCGCGTTCGGCAGAAACGGTTCGTCCCCTGCCGGTAAGGCGTTTGGTCAGTTCATCGTTAGTTGACCAAGTTTGATAGAACATCGGCGTTGCTTGCGGCAAAACGGCTTTGAAGGCGCGACTCATGTAGTTCTGCCAGGCAAGCGCCGGATTTCCTTCGTCCTGCAGAGGCGAGGTTCCGTGCAGCTCATAGCCGTCGCCGTTCCAAGTGAGAACCAAATCCGCCGGCAGTCCGCATTGCGAATGGAAGCGCCGGAGAATTTCGGCCGCCTGATTGACGGTAAATTTTCCGCCGCAGGCAACAAGCGACTTGGTAACAAGCCCCGTACCTGCCGCTGCCACGCTGTTCAGCGGAACGGTGTAGCCTTTTTCGCGCAGGGCATCAATGCCGGCATTGGTTTTGACGATATTCCAAACCTGCCCGTAGGTCATCTGGTGCGGCTGCTCCGGTTTGAAGAACAGACCCAGATAAACGACTTCGTCGCAAACCATACAGGCATCTTGCAGAACATAGCCGCCGCAGTTTTCCAAAAACTTCTGCAGGCGCAGTTTGTTATTGGCAAGAAGATTCTCGACATGATTTTCTATCGCATCAAACTCGGAAGACGAAAGGTCAACCAAAATGTAAGGAATAAAGATTCCCGGAACCAATTTTGTTTTCATAAACTTAGGGATTTAATTATACAATTTTTTTCGGTAGTCAGGTTAAAGTATTTTTGTCTATCTGTCAAATATATTTATGTTATAAAATTTTAAACTTTTGCGGCTATATTCAAGGGCGAATCATGACCATTGTTTGAGGGAGGTTTTTATGGCCAAGCGTTTTATCTTAAACGAAACCAGCTACCACGGGCACGGCGCCGTTAACGAGATTGTGCCGGAAGTCAAAAGCAGAGGTTTCAAAAAAGCACTGATTGTTACCGACGCCGATCTGGTAAAGTTTCAGGTAGTTAAAAAAGTGACCGACATTCTGGACGCCAACAAGATGGCTTACGAGATTTTTGACAAAGTCAAAGCCAATCCGAGCGTCGAAGTGGTTCAGGCCGGCGTGGAAGCCTTCAGAAAAGCCGGCGCCGACTACATGATCGCCATCGGCGGCGGTTCGCCGCAGGATACGGCCAAAGGCATAGGCATTATCATCAACAACCCCGAATTTGCCGACGTTGTTTCGCTGGAAGGCGTGGCGCCGACAAAAAACAAGAGCGTGCCGGTCATTGCAGTTGCGACGACTGCCGGAACCGCGGCCGAAACCACCATTAACTACGTTATTACCGACGAGAAGAAACGCCGCAAATTCGTCTGCGTCGACCCGCATGACATTCCGGTCGTAGCCATCGTTGACCCGGACATGATGTCCAGCATGCCGAAGGGACTGACCGCGGCAACCGGCATGGACGCCCTGACGCACGCGATTGAGGGCTATACAACGCAGGCAGCCTGGGAACTGGCCGACACCCTGAACCTGAAAGCAATTGAACTGATTGCCAAAAACCTGCGCAAAGCGGTTGAAAACGACCCTGACGGCCGCGAAGGCATGGCTCTGGGGCAATATGTGACCGGCATGGCCTTTTCCAACGTCGGTTTGGGAGTCGTTCACGGCATGGCGCATCCGCTTTCGGCCTTTTACGACACGCCGCACGGCGTTGCCAATGCGGTGCTGCTGCCATACGTCATGGCATTTAACGCGCCTTATACCGGGGAAAAATTCCGCGAAATCGCCCGTGCCATGGGGATCGGAAACGTTGACGCCATGTCGCAGGAGGAATATCGCCAAGCCGCGATTGACGCGGTCAGACAGCTTTCCAAAGACGTCGGTATTCCGCAGACTTTAAGGGAAATCGGCGTTAAAGAAGAAGATTTGGAAGCTCTGTCCGAAGCGGCAATGGCCGACGTCTGTACCGGCGGCAACCCCCGTCCCTGCTCCAAAGAGCTGGTTTGGGAAGTCTACAAAACAGCTTTTAACGGCAAATAAACAACTCCGGGAGCTTTCCGAAGCGGAAAGCTCCTTTGTCAATGCCGGCTCAGCAATTTTAGACAAAAGTTGACTTAAACAGTAAATCAGTCTTGCCATAAGCCTGATAATAGGGTATAGATACAGATGAAAAATAACTTTATTATTAATTTAAAACCCTAAGACTATGGCACTCATTTTTTGGGAGAATACCCTGATTACGAGAGATGAAAAACCCGTTGTGGCTCTTTTGTTAGGCACAGAAAACGGAATGTATGAAACCAACGACAGCTATTGTCAGGCCATTGAAGAAGCCGGCGGTCTGCCTGTGCAGTTCGGCTTTGACAAGGTATATGACAAGCTGTCAGTGTTGAAACCGGATGCAGTTCTGCTTCCCGGCGGCGCATTCAGAACCCCTGATTGCTGGTACGGCAAGTTTGAGGGCGACGACAGCGTCAACGACCGGACAAAGGCATATCAGGAAATGATACGCTATGCCCAGGAATTCAGACTGCCTCTGCTCGGGATATGTGCCGGAATTCAGCTTCTGGCTGTCAGCTTCAGTTCGCTGCTGATACAAAAAGTTGACGGACACAGCTGCAGCGGCATTGACGAGGCTCATTCCATCCGCATTCAGGCAGGTTCTCTGCTGGCGGATATTGTCGGCCCTAAAGAACTGGTTGTCAATTCGCGTCACAACGAAGCGGTAAACCCGAACATTCTGGGCGACGAGCTGAGAATTACCGCAATGTCGGAAGACGGCGTGGTTGAGGCAATCGAGATGGTTGAACCCTGGTGCGAATTTGTGCTCGGCGTGCAATTTCATCCGGAAGATCTGGCAAATAAGGGAAATGCCAGATGCAAGAAAATTTTCCAACGATTTGTCGAGGCTGCGACCCGGCATGCCGGAAAATAAAAAAATTTTCCCAAAAACACGACAGCGCCCCGAAAGGAGCGCTGTTTTTTTTTACGTTTTCAAATTATTTACGGTTAATGGCAATTTTTTTCTTGCGGCCTTTTTCTTCCTGCGATTTCGGAATAAAGACTTTCAAAACACCATTTTCAAAGTCGGCTTTGGCATTATCAAACTTCAAATCCCAGGGCAGCGGGACGGTTCTTTTGAATGATCCGTAAGATATTTCTGAAAAATAGCTGCCTTTGGAATGTTCTTTTTTCTCCTGACGTTTTTCACCTGACAAAGTCAAATAACCATCGGAAGAGATTTCCAGGTCAACATCTTTTTCCGAAATTCCCGGAAGCTCGGCACAGACGGTTACGTCATTCTCGTTTTCCGCAACCTCTATTTTGGGTTCCATATTTCTGAGCACGGCACTTTCGGACGGAAGCTCGAGCCAACCGTTGAAAAGGCTGTTGAGCAAATCGTTAAAATCTTTGCGATAACCATAATGCAGAGGCGTATTATGGCTGTGTTCTTTGCGTGTAATCAGTGAATCAGACATTTTTTCCTCCTTAAAAACTATCACGTCCTAATTTCCAGTTAGGGTGCGGAATTTTGCAAATCAAGAGCCGGGCAAAAAAATTTTTCAGACATTTTGCATCGGCCAAATTGATTTTGCTTTTTTGGAGATTACATCTAGAAAACCCCAACCAATCAGCGAAAGGAAAAACGATGAAAAAATATCTGCTTCTCCTGCTGCCGCTGCTGGCCGCCTGCGCCGGCGCGCCGGAAGTGGAGATAGAGAAAAAAATAGAATACAAATGCGGCGAACAGATTATTTCGGCCGATTTTCTGGATGACGACTCAATGATTGCCCGCGTCGACGGCATCAACTATGTTCTGGTGCGGGTGGCCGCTGCCGACGGACGGAGATATGAAAACACCGCAACCGGCATGACTTTTATGCAGAACGGCAACGGCACCTATCTGACCATTAAAGGACGCAACTATCCAATGTGTCAGGAAATCGTCAGGTAAAGAAACCAAGCGACCGCAAAATCCCGGAAAAATCCGGGATTTTTTCATACCGCCAGCCAATTTAGACAAAAATTGATTTTAATGACAATAACCGGTTGTCTTTTTGTCAAAAATATGATACGTTTAATATTGTAATATTAGGTCGTTGTTTATTATTTGAAAAAAAGCTTTCATTTCCGCGTTAAATCTGCCGGTGAAATCTGTTTGAATAATAAACTTTCCTATGGAAATCACTCAAGTTTAACAATAAATACAAAAAAAATGAAAACTTTTGAATTAAAAAGCCTCAATGGCAAGTGGTATCAGGGTCAACTGGTTATACGTTATAACCTCCTGAACGTTCTCCGAGTTCTTATTCTGGCTGCGCTGGCTGCCGTGGCTCTTGCAATCCTCTATTGGATTGTCAAAGGGCTAATCTGGTGCTTTGTTCAGCTGACGCCGGCTTTTGTCTGGATTGGCGACAACTGGTGGTGGCTGCTGCTCAGTCTGCTGGGCATCGTCGGACTGGTCTGGGCCTGGATGTACGGATTGTTCCGCAATCTGTTCAAACGCAGACCGAAGTTGAACCGTCCGCAGCATGAAGGCAAAAGGAAACTGTGGCCGTGGCTGCTCCTTTTGGCGCTGGTGCTCGGTATTGTCCTCTGCTGGAAAAGCTGCAGCGGCGACGACAAAGAATCGGCTGCCGTCGAAAACGTACAGGCTGTGGTTTATGACAAGTCTTTTGACAAAGTCATCATCGCCAGAGCATATCTGGACGGCGTTCAGAAAGAAGTCCTTTCAGGCTGTCCGCGCGCGTTGGTCGGTTTCAAGTTCATAAACGACAAACCGGTCAGCGAATATGATTTCAAGGGTTTGACTTATGACGAATCCGTAAAAATCGTGGCCGAAGACTGGAAGCCGCTCGTTGTCGAAAACCTGAATCCGGCGTTGGAACTCAGCGAACAGCAGATGGCTGTAATTACCCTTGCGGCAATGCGTATGGGCAAGTATGGTTTTGCACGTTCAACCTTCTTACAGAAGGTCAATGAAGGAAACTTCGCTGAAGCCGCAAACTGGCTGCTTTTGCAAAAAGCCGACGGTAAAATCAGAAAAACCAAAGACGAGCCGAAGCAGTATTTTTATGTGCTGCGCGCCTTATGGACCGGAAAAATCGACATTGACGAACTGATTGACATGCCGATGTTTTCGTACAAAGCCGTTCCGGCACAGAAAATGTACGACAAAAACGGCGGATTTGTCTGGAACGAAGAAATCGGGCAAATTCTGGAGAACGGAAGTTTCGCCACGCCGAGAGAGGCCCTGGAGCTAAAATAAAGTTCCTGCTTAAAGAAGCCCCTTTGCATTCAGAATGCAGAGGGGTTTTCTTTTGCGCATTGGCCGCAGTTTGAACAGCCGTTGCAAATCAGGCGGCTGCCGCAGGTTTGGCAGCGTTCGCGGAAGAATTTTTTATATGTATTTTCTTCCCCAAAAAATGATGGTTGTGCTTGCCTTAATTTGAAGTTTTGCGCCCTTCCCTTATACTGCATTCCCGACCTGAAAGCCATTTCGCTTTGCAGACGCTTGTCCGGCATATGATAAGTTTTGCCGTCTTTGATAAAATATGTGCCCGTTTCTATAAAACAAAAAGTCACGTCGGCGGCAACACATTCGGCATGCAGCTTTTTAACCCAGTCAAACAGGCAGGGTCGCGAACCGTCATAATTTTCGCCGCCGGCAATAACCTGCTCAATCTGCCCGGAAGCCAGATATCCGGCAATGCTTACTTCGCCAATGAACGGGGCGGCCATAATTCCCTTATGCTTAAACGGAAGTTCCAGCAGCAGAGGAATACGTTCGTCCGCCATTTCCTGATTTTCGCAGGTAACGTTGAAAAAAACATTTTCCCAGCCGTCATTCCAATCCGGCGGCAGACATGCCCTTACCCGCTCGGGACGTTTGGTCAGCAGAAAAAAGACAACGTCCGGACGCTGCTTTATTATCCGCCAGGCTTCCGGACGCCAGCCATCGGCTTCGGCCAAAAAAAAGTCCGACGTCATGCAGACGCGTATCTGCTCGCCGCTTTTCACTTTGTAACGCCCGTCCCTGTCCTTTTGCAGCGGATAGTCAAAATTGTTTCTGACCTTGTAAATCCGGCCGCCGTCGCCGCCGCGCTGCCGGTCGAGAAAATACATATAGCAGTTGCGGCAGCCTTCGCTTTTTTTGATGCAGCCGTGCCAGGGATTCCAAATATCGTGCATTTCATTTCCTTCGATTTTTGTTCAGGCTAGCACTATTTTTGCAAACATCAAGAAAAAAACCCTGGGGGATATTTTCCGGGCGGGAGTTGCTTTTTGCGGGAAATCAGAAATAATGGCAGAGTGATTTTTTTAACAATCAGCGCAGGAGGCGTGTATGTTGTCAGACATTGAAATTTCTCAGCAAAACCAGCCGGAATCGATTGAACGCATTGCCGAAAAGGCCGGACTTTGCGAAGAAGACCTGGAACTTTACGGCCGGTACAAGGCCAAAATCGGCTTTGCAAAGCTGCGCGAACTGGCTGCCGAACCGCTGAAAGGAAAACTTATTCTGGTCACGGCGATTACCCCGACCCCGGCCGGCGAGGGAAAATCGACAATATCCATCGGCCTGGCCGACGCTTTGCAGCTCAGCCGCAAAAAAGTCATGCTGGCGCTGCGCGAGCCTTCTCTCGGCCCCTGCTTCGGACTGAAAGGCGGCGCGACCGGCGGCGGCTATTCGCAGATTGTACCGATGGAAGACATTAACCTGCACTTTACCGGCGACATTCACGCCATTACCGCCGCCAACAACCTGCTGGCAGCCATGATAGACAATCATATCAAACAGGGCAACGAACTGCACATCAACCCGCAGAGCATTTGCTGGCGCCGTTGTCTGGACCTGAACGACCGGGCGCTCCGCAACATTGAAATCGCCATGGGCGGCAGCACCGACGGCCTGCCCCGCCGCGACGGCTTTGACATCAGCGTTGCCAGCGAAATTATGGCGATTCTGTGTCTGGCCGAAGACATAAACGACCTGAAAAAACGGCTGTCCGGCATTATTATCGGCAAAACCTACGACGGCAAATATGTCACGGCGGGCGAAATAAAGGCGGTCGGAGCCATGGCCGCACTGCTCAAGGATGCCGTTCGTCCCAATCTGGTGCAGACGCTGGCCAAAACGCCGGCGCTGGTACACGGCGGCCCCTTTGCCAACATTGCCCACGGCTGCAACAGTCTGATTGCGACCAAAACAGCGCTGCGGCTGGCCGATTATGTCGTAACCGAAGCCGGATTCGGCGCCGATTTGGGCGCGGAAAAGTTCTTTGACATCAAATGCCGCGCAGGCGGGCTGGAACCGGCTGCCGTCGTTCTCGTCGCCACGGTAAGGGCTTTGAAAATGCACGGCGGCGTTGACAAGGACAAACTCGGCGAAGAAAATCCCGAAGCGCTCCGCAGAGGATTTGCCAATCTGAAAATTCATTTGGAAAACCTTGCCAAATTCGGCGTGCCGGCCGTGACGGCAATCAACCGTTTTGCAACGGACAGCACCGCGGAAATAACCCTGTTGCAGGAACTGTGCGCGGAAGCCGGCGTAACGGCCGTAACGGCAACCTGCTGGGAAAACGGCGGCAAAGGCGCTTTGGCACTGGCTTTTGAAGTCTGCCGCGCGGTTGAGGAACCGAACGGTTTTGGTCCGCTTTATGACGATAATCTGCCGCTGAAAGAAAAAATCAGCCTGATTGCCAAAGAAATTTACCGAGCCGGCGAGGTTACCTTCTCGGACAAAGCGTTGAGCAAACTGGCCGAGTTTGAAAGCCAGAGTTACGGAAAACTTCCGGTCTGCATTGCCAAAACGCAGAACTCGATTTCCGACGACCCGAAACGCAAAGGCGCGCCGCAGGGCTACAATTTTACGGTCAATGACGTCAGGCTCTCGGCCGGCGCCGGATTTGTGGTCGCTCTGGCCGGCAATATCCTGACTATGCCCGGACTGCCCCAACATCCGGCCGCGGAACGGATTGACGTTGACGAAAACGGAGTCATTTCAGGCTTGTTTTAGAAGTTTATCAGGCTTTTCCGGCCGTTGCCATACTTACCGGTTCTTCTTTTGTCATTGTCGGTTTTTTCCTGTCATTCCCATGCTTTTTTCTCTCTTGTCATGCCTGTGCTTTTTTCTCTCTTGTCATTGCCTCTCCCTCTTTCTGTCATGTTCGGCCTTGAGCCGGACATCCAAGTTGAGGCGCGCAGGGGCCGACCAGCGTGAGCTGGTTGGGGATTGCGCCTCAGCCGAACCGAAGGTTTGCGAAGCTAATTGGCTGACAAGCGGAGCTTGACTTCTGAACTTGCCTAATCCCAGCGGCGTAAGCCGGTGGTACTTTAGAAGGGAGATGCCCGGGTTAAACCCGAGCATGACGTAGAAAAAAAGCCCGAATATGACAAAAAGAAAAACATGCCCGACAATGACAGGGAAAAAATATGCCTGAGAATGCAAAAAAACATGTCAGAGAATAACGGGAGCTTTAATTTTAATTGCATTTTAAATAATCACTGCTAATATAAGTTTGCAAGGCGGAGAGGTAAGAGTCTCTGCAGTTTGGCCTTGTATATTATTTTGGATTAAGAACCCATGTGGTTCGGGAATTGTAAAGGAATTCCTTAATTTAATACCCAAGGGCGGTGTCAGTACCGCCAAATTATGATACTGACGCCGCTTTTGATAATTGAAAAGCGGTTTAATCGGTTTTATCTGCTATATAAATTCTTATGGCGGGGGCCGGTGCAAGTCCGCAGACTTTTATGTCTGCGGGCGGTTATCCTTGGGTATAACTTTCCTTTACATAGCCCGGCCACCGCCGCTTCAACCTGAAGCGCGGTGTTTTTTTTGGGCTTTCCCTTTTTTCATCATTCCGAATTCGTTCGCGGCGGCAGACACGGCGTTTATACATTTTCCCGCACGAGTACGGTTTGGCATGACTTTTTTATATTTTGGGAGCAAATGCAATGGACAACAACAATCACGGACTTTCTGAAAAAACGGACAGACCCAGCAGCCGCGGACGTTTGCCGGACGGCAGCGCCAATCCGATTGACATTCATGTCGGCAACCGTATCCGCAGCCGCCGCGCCCTGCTCGGCATCTCGCAGGAAAAGCTGGCCAAAGAACTGGGCGTAACATTTCAGCAGATTCAAAAATATGAACGCGGCATGAACCGCATGGGCTCAAGCCGGTTATGGGACATGGCGCAGGTTCTGGGGGTTTCGGTCAATTTCTTTTTCGAAGACATGGCGGCAGAAATTGCGGCGCAAAGTCCGCGCAGTTTCTTTTTACCCGACAGCAAGCCATGCCGTTTTGAACAGCCGACAGCGGCCGCAGAAGACCCGATGACCCGGACGGAAACGCTTGAGCTGGTAAAAGACTATTACCGGATAAACAACCGGAATCTGGCAAAGCGTCTTAAGCAATGTATTCACGAAGCGGCCAAAACCATGTATAATCAAAAAAATGACGATGAACCACGGTGAGAATTTCGGGGGCGGATAAAACACGAAAAGGCGCTTTCCTTAAGGAAAACGCCTTTTCTGTTTTTCAGAGGTCAATTACCGGATATTTGTCAGTCCGACCGTCGGGAAGCTCATAATGCCACCATTCGTGCAACCGGGGCACCGGCGCCAGACCGATGTCTTCCATCAGGGCACGCAGTTCATCGCGGTTGCGGATGGCTTCCGGGATGGTTTCGTCCTCATAGGTCAGCGCGGCTTTTTTCAAATATTCGAAAAAGCCGTCCAACCTGCCGGCCTGAACTTCGGCGGCATAGTACGGATTATAGGCATCAACAAGCGTCGGGTAAACCAGTTCGGTTCCGTCGGCTTCAAGCAGCGCCACATCTACGGCCGTCGCACGGCAATGCGGTGAGCGTTCGGCTTCGGGAATGAAGAAACCGTCCTGCGGAATGACGGCAAACAAACGCTTATGGGCTTTGACCGGGCGGAAGGCTTCATAAATTTTAAGCCTGCGTCCGGTTTTTTCCAGATAAGGTATCAGCTTTTGCAAAGCAGACCACAAATCCTGATGAACATAAGCGTGATTGCCCATGCCGATTTCTTCATAAACCGGACAGCCGGTCATGTTATGCGCCGTTCCGGCATACATCAAATCCACGACAAAATGCGGATCGATGATTTCTACCAAATTTTTCATATCTATATCTTTTTTATAATTTTACCGGATAAATATACCACAAGTTACAACCGGAATCAATATTAATCCTGTGAAAATTTTTTTGAGGGTTGGGCGGTACGGCGGAAAAAATAAATCGCCAGCAGGCTGAGCAAGGTCAGGAAGACGCCGGGCAGCGCCGAATATTCAACACTTCGGCCAAACACCATCGGCAGGCCGCCGAGATATGCGCCGAGCGCATTACCCAGATTAAAAGCTATCTGTGCGCTTGAGGCGCCGAGAATTTCGCCGCCCGGCGAATTTTCGATAATCAGGTACTGCTCGGGGCCGGAAACGCCGAATAATCCGAACACGCCCGCAAACATCAGGCAAAGCGCCAGACAAGCCTGCGACGCCAAAAAAAACATCAGCAGCGAAGCCGCAAACATCAGAGCAATCATGCAGGTTGTCAGACAAACCGGCGAAACGCGCCCGGAAAGGCGGCCGCCGGCATAGTTGCCGAGGACCATTCCCAAACCGGCAATTATCATAATTCCGGCCATGGAATAGGATTTGAACCCGGCAACGTCAATCATAATCGGGTTAATGTAGCTGTACCAGCAAAACAAGCCGCCGTTGCCGAACATAATCGTCGCCAGCAGCAGCCACGGCTGCGGCTTTTTCAAAAAACGGAACTGGGACGCAAGGCTACCGGAAGAAGCGCGCCCGACGTCGGGAATCCATTTGCCAACAGCATAAACCGTGAATATTCCCCACACGACAACAAGCGCAAACAGCATATGCCAGGTTACAATATGCGTAATATATGAAGCTATTGGAATACCGACAAGATTGGCAAAAGTCATGCCTGAAATCATAACCGCCATGGCTTCAACCTGTTTGTCCGGCGGCGCCAGCTTTTTGGCAACGATGCCGGCAACCCCGAAAAAACCGCCGTGCGGCAGGCCGGAAACAAACCGCGCCGCCAGCATGAACCCGTAGTTTGGGGCAATGACAGCCATAAAATTGCCGAAGCACATCAATATCATCAACATTATCAGAAGCTTTTTCAGCGGCCTTCCCTGCGCAAGAAAAACCAAGGCCGGCGCGCCGGCGCAAACTCCCAGCGCATAGCTCGAAACAAAATGTCCCGCTTCGGAAACGGAAACATCAAGCCCCTTGGCCACGACCGAAAGGACGCTCATCATGCCGAATTCGGCAATTCCCAGACCCATGGTTCCAAACGCCAGCGCAACCAGACTTTTTTTCATTGTAACGCTCCCTGTCAACCGTTGTTCAGCTAATAAAAAAACATCGTATATATAATTATGAAACCGGCAAAATAAAATTACCCTTTAGATTGGTTTCGCCGCAGGCAAACCGAATATTGACAAATTAAACAAAATAAGTTATTTTGTCCACATCATTTAGACTAAGGTTTTTAAGATGAACATCAAAGAAATTACGGCCGCTTTTAAAGCCAGGCGCCGCGGCATCAGTTTTGCCTTTTTGGCCGAACGGACGGAAACATCGGCGGCTTCCCCGTATCGGATTAAGCCGGCGGGAACGATCCGCCCTGACGAAACACTGGTTTGCGTCATCGGCGGCTCGGGCGGCAAAGGCGACCATATCCGCGAATACAACGGTTATCTCAAACAAACCGACACGTTTATTAAAAACGTTCCGGAACTGAAAGGAAAACCGGTTCGCGTCTGTGTAGCCGTTTGCAATTTCGGCGATTTCCATCATGACAGGCTTGCCCGCCGCTGCCTGTATTACAGCGCGCAGGCGCAGTCCTTTGACGAGGTTGTTGCCGGACTGTCGGCGCAGGAAAAAGAGGAAACTCTGAAACCGGCTTACATCCGGGACATTTTCGAACAAACCCTGCTGCTGCGAATCTCGACCGAAGACGGCAAAAAGCGGCTGCCGGCCGAAACGGCCGCCCGTTATGTCCGCAAAGCCAATTTCGTTACACACTGCCACGGCGCATATGTAGCGCGCGAACTGGAAAAACTGACTTCCGAAAAAATGAAAAACCTCGGATACAGCCCTGCGGAACAAAAACTTGTCTTGAGCCGGCTGATGGTTCTGAACTATGCGCCGGACTGTCCCTATATTGCATCGGCATCCAGTTTTGTTTCGATTGAATCGGCGGCCGACGATCATAATCAACTGCAAACTGCCTTTAAGGAATTTTTGCAGATGACCGAACCCGACTTTGGGCTTTGCCGGCTGCCTTCAAGAGGAGGAAACGTTTTTATGTGCGCCAAGATTGACAAAAGCGGCATTGAGGGAAATCCGCCCAAAGCATACAAGCTGGTTCCCGTTGAAGAATTCTGGGACAAACTGTCGCATAGGGACGAGGCGAACGACAGCCGGGAACCGGAGGATAACGACACGGCCGACGAACATTCTTTTCTGGGCTTTGCGCCCAAAAGCAACATGAGCCGCGGCGCTCTCAAGATGCAGCATTTTGCCAACAATATTCTGAAAAACGCCGTTTTGAACTCCCTCGCGCAAAGTCGGGATGAAACCATTCCCCTGCCCGACGTCAAACATTTGGCCGCGCAAACCCGACAGGAAAAATTTGCCTTTGCCCGAGCATATCTGACCGGGTATCAACTGTCGGCAAAATTTCTGGCCGTTAGCAAGAAGAAACTGATGCAGTTTATAAACTGGCACCAGAATTCGCGGATTGAACTGGACTAAACCTTCACCAAAACAAATTCAGGAACAGGACTATCGGGAGGCACCGTTCCAAAGCGTCTGCGGCATATATTTAAATGGGTGCAGCAGGCTGTCCAACCCGGCACGACGTTCTGCCGCAGCCTTTTCATACAACGACCGGCGCAGAGAATCCTTGCGCGTTTCAAAAGCGGCGCGTTGTTCCCTTTCCGACGCTGCGGCCAAACAGGCAACGGCATTATTGTTTTCGCGCCGCATCCGCCGCTCCTGCAGCAAGGACTGCGCCATTCGCGTACGGCGAAAATCGCGCTCAAACTCTTTCAGCGGATAGGCCGAACGCCGCTGCATTTTTTTCAGCACGCCCATTTTAACTTTCATCAGGCTTTGTCCGAAATTTACTTCCCGGCGCAGTTCGTCATCGCTTTTTGCCCACAAATCCCGATTTTCGCCGTAGCGGCCGCATTTGTAAATTTCCAGGCAAACCAGCTTATAATATTCCCTTCCGGTCTTCAGAAAATCTTCGCTGTAAACCGTATCCAATTCCTGTACCAGTTTGTTTTTGCGTTTTTCAATTGCGCCGAAACTCAGCGCATCAGCCCAAAGCCTGCCTTTTTCATTTCTGTAACGGGCTATACTTTGCAGCGAATCGACTGTCAGACTGTCCAGCCGGAGCGCGGCAAATTTTGCAGAATCCGGATTGCGGAAAGGCAATGCGTCTATCGCCACCAAATCGGCGATTTTAACGCCTTCCGGCGTATATTCGTCCATTCGGAACGCTGCCGGGGAAAGTTCCCTGACCTTTTTCTCCGGTTCTTTGGCCAGCTGTTGCCATTTTGCCTCATTCAGCTGATAACCGGCGCCGAATGCCGTTATCAGCCCTAAACCAATGACGGCCCGTTTCAGTGCCGGGCTTTTGATTCTGCTTAGTTTTTGCATATTTTCTGCTCTGGAAAAGTAAAATTGTCTTTGATTATAATACATTAATTTTTCACTTCAACAATTTTGTCATTTTTCAGAAAATTTTCAACCGCTTAAAAATATTGAAAAATAAGTCAGGGCGTTTTATTGTACATAAAGCACACAAATTAACAGATATTGCACTTCGGTAACATTAATGACAAAAGACCATACAGACAAAAACATCGTATCCAACGAAAAAATCAACCCGGTCAAGCTTGAACGGGCAAAAAAAATCATCCTGGAGCTGCAAAACGAACTGAAAAGCCTTATTGCCGAAGGAGCCGGTCCGTTTTTGGCCGCCGTTTATGACGCAGAGGGAAAACTGATTGCCAAAACGGCAAACAGCGTTGTTACCGAAGGCTGCAGCAACAACCATGCGGAAATGAACGCCATCAGGGCCGCCGAAAAAGCCCTGAACACTTTTGACCTTTCTTCTGCCAATCTGAGTTTATATGTTACCGCCGAACCCTGCATGATGTGCTTGGGAGGTATCATGTGGTCCGGCATAAAAGCCGTTTATTTTGGGGTGCCGTCCCAAAGGGTTGAAGAAATTACCGGATTTGACGAAGGATTTAAGCCGAACTGGTTCGACGAATTCAAAAAACGCGGAATTGCCGTTTACGGAAATATTGAAAGCGAGGCCGGCGAAGAAGTTTTGCGCGGCTATGTTACCGCCGGCAAAAAAGTCTATCAGCCGGAAAGGGCATAAAAACAGTTTAGGAAAAAAATATTTGACTTTTGTTTACAAGCTGCTATCTCTCTTTGCAAAATAATATTATTAATTAAGACCCGGCTAAAAAGGTAGCCGTTATGTTTAGGTATGGAAACAAGAAAAGACCTCACTCATTATTTTAAAGCGGTTAAAAAACGAGAAGAACTTTTTCGAAGGGTCGATATCGCGGCATATTTGTTTGTTCTTCTGTCGATTTTCATCTGTTGGGAATGCTTTTTCATTATACTGGCATTAATTTGTTATTGCTCATCAATATTTGATGCTGGTTATCGTTCTCAAATATGTGACGAATGGGAAAACGGAAGCATTAAAAACGGATTACGCTCTTTGCGCAAGGGGCTTATGGCTTTGCCCGTAATTGCCTTAGCAATCATTTTGGCATTTAAAACAGACAGCGTTTATGAGTTTTATATTGGCTTTAAAAACTCCGGTCTCCGATACTTGTTTACGGGTATATTGTATTTTGCGGTCGCATGTGCTCTGCTAAATACATTGAAAGAAAGTTATCGTTACCGGAAAAACAACGATAATTTTAGATGAATTAAACCTCTCTCCTTACTTTAACGGAGAGAGGTTTTTTTTATTGAAATCCCAGCGAGACTGTCCGCTACATTGCTTCGCAATGCTTTGTTCTACTGCGCTATCGTTCGCCGGCGTTCTTCCGACCGCTTCTCAGACTTGTCAAACCCATTTTTATAGGTTCAAATCCAGCTAAATTGCCAGTACAAAAACTCCTTCCTCAGGGGAGGAGTTTTTATTGGTAACAGTTCCACGACGAATTGCAAGCTTTGGCTAACCAAAGAATATTATCAAACCTTGATGGAAACTTACCGATTAGCCAAAGCTTTTTTACAAAATAATCAAGAATATTAATTTTAAAGTTTTACTTATTCAAGATATTGAAAATTCATATAGAAGAGTTTGTAGGAATATAAATAATGATTCACACGTTTTAATTCCTTTTTACCTTCCACAACATTTTTTATATTTCTTACCGCTTTGGCAGGGGCAAGGGTCATTTCTTCCAACTTTTTTAGAAACCACATCTGGATATTCTTTTGCCTGAAATTTAGTTGCTTTATCTAAGGGCGTCCTCCATATTTTCATTATATTACGTAGCTCTCTAAATCGTTGTTGTTGTTCATCTGTCCATTGCGAACAATCAATAAAAGCAATGTCTTCGGAGGTTGTCTTTGAATATTTTACTGGTTCTATTCCGATTGCTATAATTCTTTTTAAAGGATGTTGGGGTAGTTCATCTACAAACTTAGCTTTTAAACACATTCCGTAGGCTTCAATCAAATCTCTTCGTTTTTTTCTATAAGTCGCATAAGAGTCTGTAGATAATTGTTTTAGCTGTAAAAAGAAATATACCTGTTCTCTATTTGTATAGTCATAATATAAGCTAACATAAGGTAAATCTACATCTTTAGGGACAATATCTATAGGATAGCTATCGTAAGCTTGCTTTAATCTTTCACATAACAATCTTCTACTTGTTCGATCTTCAAGTGCCATGTATCGCAAAGCACCCTCATGTGGATTTCCTTTGGGATGTTCAGATTTAGTCTCTCCACTAAGTATACCGAAACCTGTTCTTTGTATTAAGCTGTCCCAAACATAACTAATTCTATCTGCATTTTTTTTAGAAAGATACTGGGGATTGCTCCATAAATTATTCCAATCTTCTTCGAAAAAAGTGCAGAATGTTTCTTTTATTTTTCTATCCGGTGCATTAACAAAAGTATGACGTCGTCTTCTCTCGTCATAATTTCTAATATAGTGGTATAGCAAATCTTCTTCACCAGTATAGCTTACTCCTTTTGCTTTTCTAATAAATATTTCTTTCTCTTCCAAATAATTAACAAAATCTCTAAGAGTATCTAACTCATTTAAAACAAAAGGAAATGAGAAGTCATCAAAAACATGAATAAAGGTTTTTGTATTATCGTAATCAGTAATATAAAACTCTCCATTAGCTAATTGATTTTCTGTCGTAACAACTTTATTTTCCGTTTCCTCATGCAACTTTTTATAATACTCTTTGCTTTTTTTCATTTTCTCTAAGTCTGTTGTAAACATTAGACTGCCTGTGCAATTTACTCCAAATCGCTTTTTACATGCCTCTTTAGCCCCATTTGCAACGCAAATTAAGTGAATTTTCATATCTTTAGCTTGTGGTAAAGGAACATGTAATTTCTGTTTACATTGTGGATCCAGAAAAATTTTCTCTGGAAACATTTTAATTTTTTGTTCTGCTTTTCTTAATTGTTGTATTGATTCTATTACAGCCTTATTATGCCAACGTTTCCAAGCAACAGATACATCAATATTCATATTAAATTTTATTTTCTTATCTGAGAATATCAATACGTGATTATCGCAAACAACTAGAAGGTCAGTCAGCTCTTTTCCAGGTTTATAGTAAACATTTTTCCAGGTTTATAGTAAACATTCGGATAACTCCACAATTCAAGAAAAACTTTTTTACCCAGTTTTACTAACCTTTTTTCACTTTCATTCAATCCTGCTGATTTTTCTACTTTTGCCTCTTGATTAATCATTAGCTTCTTTCGTTCATTTTAAAATAGGTAGTTCTTTTATCTAAGGTAGGTATTTAGTTGTAAAGAGTCAATCAAATTGAAAATCATATGTAAGTCCTAGCTTAAAGAACAAAGGTTTATTGTTATGTGGTGATGATATTATTAGTAATAAAATTGGGGCTATTCCGTAGTTTCAATAATTATACGGTCATCGATGAAATGCGAAAAACACCCTTTTCTCAAGGGTGTTTTTTTATTAACTGGTGATGCTTAACTCACTGTTTACGAGTTAAACTTTACATAATATTAACAAATAATCTTATAAAATACTATTAATGCGTAAAAAAATTGCAAATACAATTCAATGAATAAAGAAACCAAACAGAAAATGACAACTTCCGTATATGGGACAAGAATTTATTTATTTTTTCTTACAATAATAAATTTTATCTGGCTATATTGTATGGAAGTAAAAATTAATCTTTTTTCTCTTATTTCGGCATGCATAGTGTTCTTAATTCTTTTTCTTTTATATAGGAGGGAGGGAAAAGAATATGTGTTAAACATAGTTCAGAGTAACTTGTTTTTTTCTTTATTTTTTTTAGTTTTTCCTTTTTCTTTTTTAGCTTTGATTGCAGCTGTAGCAAAAGATTTTTTTCTTAAGAGCTTTGTTTTATGGTGTACCTCGGCATCTGTTTCTATATTTGTTTTCTCAGCCTTAGGTGGACTTATTATCTCGTTTTTTCCCTATCAAAAAGAAAAAGTTTTTCTAAAAATAAAATTTTGGACAAGATTAAAAATAATTCTGGTTACATTTTTAATTTTGCTGACATTTTATTCTTTACTACATATTATTTATAAAGGATAATTGTTTTAAATTTTCAAATCTGACTCATAACAAAAAAGACAATCCCGAGACCCAACGAGATTCAAACTTACTCAAGCCATTGAAAAATAAAGGATTATCATCAAACGAGTTCGTAAAATTCGCCCAAAACACTCTGTTCAAAAAACGAACATTCGAACTTGGTCAACTGCTTGATTTATAAAAAGAAAAACGGCAGTTTTTATACCTGCCGTTTGAAGTGGTGATCCCAACGAGATTGTAAATTCCCACGGCTCCCGCCGCGGGCCCCTTTCGCGACGTACGGCCCGCGCTTCTTTTAATCGCGCTCCCCAACTACCCGCTCCGAGCTCTACTCGTTCAAATCTCTCTTGGGCTCTTTACCAATACAAAAAAACCTCCACAAGGGAGGTTTTTTTGTATTGGTGATAGTTTCGCAACGAATTTCGAACTTTGGCTAACCAGAGAATACTACCAAGCGACAATGGAAACATACCAGTTAGCCAAAGTATTTTTACAAAATAATCAAGAATACCAAAACATTAACAGAATTTAATCTGCGTTATGTTCAACCCAAATATTTTGTTCAAAATCGAAATCATACCGAATACCTTTTAATATCAAACTCTTAACTTTTGCTTTCTTCAAATCTTTAATTTTTACAATTTTTTTATATTTTAATGATGAAGATGTTGCATCAAACAACAAATCACGCATTGTTTTGCCACCTACCTGTTTCAGAAATTTACTCAGTTGGTCACCAATATTTTTAGCTTTATTTTCTTTTTCTAATCCTACAGCCAATTCTTCTTTTAATTGCCGTTCTATCTCTTCCGTGTATTTATTTTTGCGTTGTTTCAAAGCTCTATATAATTCACAAACTATTGCGGAATAACCATTTTTTCGTTTTTTAAACTTTATATCAATAGGATTTTCAATCCCTTTTAACCTCAAACGGAATATCTGCGACTTAAATATAATTTGAGCAAATATAACCGTTTTCGGTTTAAGCGGTTTTCTCGGTTCCAGTTTTTTTTCTAGACTGTTATCTAAAATTTCAAGTTCGTATTTAAGAGAAGTATTTTCAATCGGAGTAATTTTGATTTTACCATTTTCTTGAAGCCGATTTAGTAAATAAATTAAATAATCTTCCAAAGTTTTTTCAGTTACAGTTAATTGTTCATCACTCACGATTAAAATTCCTAATCAAAAATTTATTTCTTCAAATTCAAGCATATTCAATATACTATGTCAATAGCTTGCTAATGTATGCCTTATTCTGTCATTTCCCTGACCAGGCAATATGTGCTTTTGTTTTTGATGTGTCTTTTATCATATTTTTAGTAATACCGATTGCCCGACCGAAAAAAATAAGTTTTTATAAAATCGGAATTTTAATTGAATTTTACCGAAAATGTTTTATAGCTAAAATGAGTGGTAATAATACTGCTTAGAACCAGTAATGGTTCGGAGCTTACATCGGCTCTTATTGCTGTCGATGTTGGATGTAACATCGTCATATTGTTAGCTATTCATCGCAGCGAGCAATAAATATATCCCCGATTCATAGTTAGCTATGAGTAAAAAAGCAATAAAATAAATGTAATAATAGAGTAAAAAGTATGTTTTCATTTGAAGAAATTTCAGAAAATCCTAGTTTAGACATATCATCCAATTTTCAGTTTGGTAAGGATTTTAAGATTTATGCTAGGGATTTGTATAAGTTGTGGAATTGTGGCATTGGTTTAATCGGTATAAAACACCCTACTATTGGAACTGAAGGTAAACTTGTATTTGTAGATAAAGAGGGTAAACTATACACTTCAGGTATTAAAGATTTTGAGTTTTGGAAGTCTGTATTGAAAACTGTTTCTTCTAATGATGTTCAAACAGTTTTAGGACGTTTATTGTCTTTAGCAGGTAATAAGTTGTCAAGAATTTATTCTAGTTGGGATACTTGTCCTTTATGTTGTATATCTGCTAGTAGGGATAATTTATCAGAAGAAGAAAATAAAAAACGTACTGAAAGTCTAAAAAAAGATTTATCTAAAGTTAAAGTGGGTGCTAAGCCAGCTTTTAGTATTGTACCAATAATAGGATATTATAAAGAAGAAAGTCAAAAAACTTTAAGTGAAAGGTCATTTTTAATTCTTGCACGTAAAGGTACTTCTGTTAAAAAGTTTAATGATTTAATGGAAAAATTGGGTAATAAATACGAACAAGATTCAGTACTTATTCGTAACCCAGGACAAGATAATGTACAATATCTTTATACCAATGATACAAAAGAACATAAAAGAGGTGATATTGAAAGTTTAGGGCATTTTCTTCCAAATATGATAGCAGGCTACGTATCTAAATTTATGAAGAAGAATAAAAAAGGTTCTTTTTCATTTAAACACCCTGTTTATGATTCAGATTTAAGATAAAAAGTATTGCCTATCAGTAGCAAATGATATTAAAAACGTAATCATCAATACAAGAATAAATTTTTTATATCACTAATAAATTACTTTTCAGCTTCAGCGATAATTCTCTTTAAATCAACTCCAATTACATTGGCAACCATTAGAAGTGTTCGCAATGTCGGGCTGTTCTTCTTTGAAACCATAAGAGTCCACGCCGTACGGCTAAGACCTGTTTTATTATTTATCTCGGTCTTAGTTATATTTCTTTTAACCCGTTCTTGTTCCAGAAGTTCAACAACTTTTTGGGCAATATTTTCGGCTTCAACTCTATTCATAATAAGTTGAATTTACCTGTTGACTTTCTTTATTTAAATGTAATTATAATTACAGTAATTTTAATTATATGATGCGGAGAAACGTTATGATTTCAAAGAATATTGCAAGTGCCGTACAAAAAGGTTCAAATGTTTATGTATATAATGAACAAGGATGCTCTTTATTTTATAAACAAGGAACACTAATCGGATTTACAGCTACCACAGTCACAATCAAAAGAGGCGATTACATTGAGTGCTATAATAATAAAGGAAGTAAGCTGTTTCAACGTTGTGATAAAAAATAATTTAGATGTCTCAGTATAGCAGAATTACCACCTATCTTGCAAAAAATTATCCGGATTTAGATTTTGCTGGTTTATCATATATAAAGAAATATTACGGTGCTCACTTAAAGATCATTCCTTTTTTAAGTGAATATCATACATATTTTAAAGATAGCTACACTTCTAAAAAATATATTTCATATCAACAATTGTTTGATAATTTTCCTTTACTTGGTAAATGGACGACAGAACATTCTTTTTACAATACTCCTCTATATACATATCTTAATCCGACAGAACCTCAATTTACAAAAGCATTATCCAAATTCTTATTTGAAAATCAGCAGAGTTGTTGGGCTTTTTTATTGGCAATTTTTGAACTATTAGGCAATTCGAATAAAAAATTGCCTTTGATGGGATATTCTTGCCTATGTGAAGTAGTTACCAAAAATGCCCGGCATAAAGATAAGAAACGTAAACGTATTGATAACGTTATTATATGGGATGCAGAGGCTGTATGCCTTGAAATAAAATTTGATGCTGAAATTGATAAAAATGATTTAAAAACATATGAACAGCAAATGTTCAAAATCGCTCATAATAAAAACATCACATACGTTGTTATCAGTATCCGAAATATACAAGATAAGATAATTCAAAAGAAGTGTGAAAATTGGAAGAATATATCTTGGAGCAAACTTCTAAGACTGTGGGAAAAGAATATCTATGATAACAATGTTACAGAAACTGAAGATATGAAACGTTATCGTACTTCTTTATGGCATAAAATACTTTATATCGGAGATTAAAATGACTATTAAAATTCCAGAAAATCTTATCAAAATTTGTAATGATAATACAATAAAAGCAGTTGGAATGTTAGATAATGTTTCAGAATTGAATGAAGATAATTTCGATGAATTAGAAAATTTTTATCAAGCTAAATTATTTATACAAAAACTTAAAACAGATTGTTGGATTTTATGCCGAAATATATGGGAAAAAGTTTGGGACAATCAGATTAAAGACAGACCCATTTCATACGTATCTGAGTTATGGGATTTATCAGAAGATGCCAATGATATTTCAACATTTTGTGTTTCTTATAAAATAAACAATAAATTCGAATTAAATTTATTTATATTATTAGTATGGAAAGATTATAAAATATATGCCGGTGCAGATGTAAATGATGAGGATGGTACAGAATACGCTCTGACCAGTTCTACTATGCAATATACAGAAAAAAAGGAATTTAGTACAACTGTCGGAGAAAGTTATAACCGTAGTAAATTTGGAATATCATTAAAAGATAATATAGAAATCAATGATGATTTAATAAATAGTCTAAATAAAGCTCGAGATGAAATTATTTCTTATTTTTATGAAAATAAAGAAATAATTGTCAAAGGTATTACATCTTAATAAATTCGTGGCATTTATTGTGGTGTGGACTGTAGGGACATTTTCCGCCGTGTGGTTTTGGGGCTTGCTTTCCACAATATCGGCAAACATAACCCTTTTTATTTAACTGTTCACGGAGCTTCTTCATCTCCAGTCGGAAAACCGCCAACAAATTTGCAATGTTCAATTCTTCATTCGGGTCAGATAATTTTTTCATCAGTAATAAACTCCTGATATATTGTTTTTACACAACTAAATTATCAAATAATTACCTGATTTTTCACAATATTTTACTTGCAATTTATAATAGAATATGTTATATTCAATCATAATAAAAATTGATTCGATTCGTTTTTATTATAAATCACAAAATATACGAAACCGTGTACAAAGCTGTTTTTTAGCAAGGGCAGCAAAGGTTTTGTATGTTTGAAAGTGAGGTGTAATATGCGATTTCTAACTAACAAACTCGAAATAAGTCAGTTAGAACCGTTTACAATCTCAATTTAACAATCGGAGCTTCACCAAGTGTGAGGCTCTTTTTTTATTTTAAAGGCGAGAAAATGAATATAGAAAAAATAAGACAATTAAACGATTCGTTTCGCAAGTCATTTAACGGTGGACGGGTGATTATTACCCCTTGTGTGCAATCATTAACCGATGATGACCGAAATGAGCTTATGAAACAAGTTCAGGAGTTTGATAATTTTACCGAGGACAACGATCCATACGGAGAACACGACTTCGGGGCTATCAATTTCAAAAACGATACGTATTTCTGGAAAATTGACTATTACGACACCGATTATAATTATTTCAGCCCTGACCCTAGCGACCCGAATGTCACAAATCGAGTCTTGACCATTATGCGTGGAGATGAATATTGACGGCGGTCATCAGTCAGGGCTTTACCTATTTATGTGGATGTTTTGCAAGTGTCATATCCACCACAAAAGCCATAAGCGGGTTCAAACATCTTTCTAAGGAGTATCAAAGAGAGTTGTTGAATGCTATTTATATAAATCTGGAAAATTGCGGCAAATTATTGAGTGTTCATTTAACCGGAACAGAAAATTCTCTGCTAAAAATGTATTTTATCTGTATTGATGAAAAGTTAAAAATTGATTTCGGCATATCCATTAAGGTTTCCCGTCCTCTGTTAAGAAAAAAATTGTCGGTTGATGAAGTGATAAACCAGATTAAACAATACTCGGAAATGCCTGACACTGCCGTTTTAATCGGGCTAGAGGGCAAATATTCACACTGGACGACCGTTGACAAGGTTATGAGTTCAATCAAACTCCTTGACAGCGGCAGTATTAAACAAATCCCCATCCGCAACATTCCGCAAATTCACCAAATCAGCAAGAACGACGTGTATGTTATCAAAGCGAGGGTATGCAAATGAAGTATACCGTATTTTCACAGATGATTTTATGTGCAATCGACATCAAAAACACGATTTATTGCACAGGTGTAAACTAAAGTTATAAACGTCAAATTCACACAAAGGAGCAAAAAATATGATTTTTAACTATAAGAGGGTATCGACCACCGACCAAAATACCGAACGCCAACTTTTAGATGTTCCGTGCGACCGTGCGTATATCGAAAAAATCAGCGGTAAAAATACCAACCGTCCCGAATTGCAGGCTATGTTACTCAATATCCGTACCGGAGATATTATCAACGTTCATTCTATGGACAGACTTGCCCGCAACACTAAAGACCTGTTAAATTTAGTTGAGGAGATAACCAGCAAAGGGGCTAAAATTGTTTTTCACAAGGAGAATTTGACATTTGCCCCTGATAGACAAGACCCATATCAAAAAATGATGATGACGATGTTAGGAGCGGTAGCGGAGCTTGAGCGTAATTTAATCCTTGAACGCCAACGAGAGGGAATTGCCCTTGCAAAAATGCACGGCAAATATAAAGGCGGTCAGCCTAAACTAACCGCCCAACAAGTCGAGGAAATAAAAGTCCTCATTACCAATCGCACACCGATTACCCAAATCGCCAAACAATATGGCATCTCCAGACGTACTGTGTATAATTATTTATAAAATCCTTCTTTTCGTAGCTTTTCCAAATTCAGGCAATGAAACTGCGGTCGTTCGCCGAAATCCACAAAATCAACTTGTTTATGTGTCAATATGCCTGATTCTTTCAAGTATCGAGTCACTAAGTCCGCTTGATATTGTGACGTGAAAACACTATCAAATTGAGATTTCCGAATGGCGATAAAATGTCGATTAGGAAAGCTATCCCGCATAATCTTAAAACCGAAAGCCATTTTTTCATCGTCGCTAAATTTTTTACCTTTCTGTTTTACTGTAACGAGATATTCCCGTTTAAGAGCTTTCTTCAACAATTTTCGTCCTTCCGTTTGCAACTCATCATCTGTTTTGTGCTGAGCTAGGACTTCTCCACACAATAAGCGTATATGCTCCTTTACCTTTGATTTTTTCATTGGCAAGATTTCGAAGTCAACAGCTGACAAACCAATGGCTTCCATAAACGCAAATCTGTTGGCAATTCGACCTTTGATATCTCCCTCTTCAAGTCCTTGCTCCTCAAAAAACTTCTTCATACGCCTTTGGATACGCTTTACATATTCTTCAGGTTCTTTAAGAAATTCGTTCAAGAACTTACGAGCCGGAGTTCCATAGTAAAGCCGGACATTTTCTTCAAGTTTTTTAGCTAATTTTGCGGAATCTTTCATTTTTTCAGGTAAGCTTGTAAATATGAAGTACTTGGGATGTCGTAAGGCATTAATCTCAAAACACCGTACTTCACGCCCTTTCAATAATTTTACATTTCCCTCTTTCAAAATCTGCGTAATTGATTTTTCACCTGAACTTAAAATCGGTATTGTCCAGTGACAGTCAACCCGTGAAACACTTTTAGCGTAAGCAAATGATGTGATTTTTCCGCTCCCGTTCGTAGCTTCATAAATCATCTGCTGAAGCTTAGTTGGCGTATCGCAGAATTTTGTAACTTCATCAAGAATAAACAAGGTATCGGAAAATGACGAACACTTATCCATTAGCCCTATTTTGGTAATGTCCCAAGTGGGCAAGGTATTTTTTTCCGCTTTCCGATACAGGCTCTGTCCAACAAGTTCAGTAATAGTTTTGCCTTTTGATGTTACAGCCCAAATGTGAATCATAAATGATTCTATACCGCAAGGCTTCATCGCAATAGCTCCCAGGCCCATACAAACAGCTATAGTAAGAAGAGGAGAATATTGAATATATATGCCGATGTTATCAATCCAATCTTTCAGTTTACCGGCAGTTTCCATATTTTGACTATAAACATTCGGATTCTCAACATACCGAATTTGCAAATCAGGAGTTATTTTACCATACTGCTTATCCGGGGTGACATATACATAGGGCTGCTTATTTTTCCGAGCTAACTCATCATCCAACCAACCAAGTTTTTCAGCAAATAAAGCATTTGCAGCCTTGTTACCCCTTTCTCGTAAAAAATCACACAAGATTTTTTCATCTTCTTTAAGAGGAACATTTGCATACCCATTACTCACGAGAAAACAAATTAACTCCCGATTGCTTAGTAACAAAGATGTCGGTATCACCTTTTTGACGATATCCCCATACATTTTTCTAACAAAACTTATTTCATAAAAGGCTACCCCACTTGCGGTTAAACCATACAAACTCACATCAACATACGGAGCTATTGTCCGTAAACTGTTTGGTGCTTCTTCAATTTGAACACCATTTTCAAAATTGGTAACTATTTTTACCATTTTTAAAATCCTTATAAAAAATTAACTAACTGAACAGTGAACAGATGTAGGAAATTCAAGGTGTTAAATAGCAACTGTTTACTGTTTATTCGAACAACTGATACCGATAACCAATTAGTATTACGGTATAAAAGGGAATATGATTTAGACCATTAACCACCCCCTTTTTTATTGTAAACATCGTGAACAATCATCAGGTCTTCGGGGGTATTGGAAGACAAGAAAAGGTATAATTCCCTTAGGTGTTTATCATCCAAGGGGTAATGATTGGTATGGTGACGTTTTTTAACCAGATACCGACAACGCTTTTCAAAATATGCAGGTATCGTATAGTTAAGAGACCTTTTTAGGTCGGAGTAATCTTTCAATATCTTAGGATAGACAGGGCGGCTAACAGTACTATCGCGAAAAAAAGATTTTCTCAGACATTCTATAAGTGGCTTTCGGTCAAATACAGCCGCCAAAAAGTGAAAATGCTGACAAATATAGTTCTGCCCATTTTCATAATTCCAAGAGTAATCAACCCCGCCAACTAGTGGAATTTTATCAAAATCATACTGTTTAAGGCACTGTTCAAACCATTCCTTAAAATTCCCCAATGTATCAACATTAGTATCAACCGGCACCCGATTAATTGCTGAAATATAATGCACGGGGCATTGTTTCATCAATTTTTTCCATATCGGTAGATGTTCTTTTAAATAACATAACCGAAACCGACGCAAACAGACAGAACAAGCCAATAAACAACACCTTTTGCCTTTTCGACACCGTTCTAGTTTGTTTGCCAAACGATGAAGTTTACAATCTTCGCTAGTTCGAAATGCCTTAATTTTAATGTGGTTACGATATTTAGCCTCTGACAGGGTTTCAATTTTCAAATGCTCACTATTCATCACGTACCTCTCTATTTTCTTTATCTGCATAGTAGAGGGTGAGGTAAAGTTTCAATAAACGGTCATAGATAGCTAGAGCCTCTGAATCGGACAAGTCCTTATCAGGATACCAGCTTTTTATGATTTCCACTTTTCTCACGCCTCAATCCTAGCAAATATTATGTTAAAACCGAGGCCACTAATATAACAAAAATATAGTAAAATCCAGAAAATACACTCGAATTATTATTTTGAAAATTCGATAATTATTCGATATTTGAGGGCTTGTTCTTTTATCGTCTTTTGTGTATCGTAAGTACGATAATTAATAAGTATGAGGTGATAAATGATAACAAATGCCGTTTTATTCAGACGAGTTTCAACCACTATGCAGGAACGCGACGGAAACTCTCTTCAAAATCAACGGGAGATGCTAACTGAATATTGTCAGAGAAAAGGGCTGACTATAATTAAAGATGCAGAAATAGTTGAGAGCAGCACCAAAGGGGAACGCAAAAAATTTATGGAAGTAATAAAATTCTGCCAACAACAACGTGGTGGTGTTGCTTTGGTATGTTTGAAGACTGACAGATTGTTCCGTAGCTTCAAGAATTATACATTGATTGATGAAATGAGACAAAGCGGGCAACTTGAACTTCATCTGACTCAAGATAACTTGATATTAAATAAAACTTCCAAAGCCGGAGATTTAACCATACTCGGCTTAAATGTCGTTATGGCTCAAAACTATACCCTAAGCTTACGAGATAATGTGGTTTACGGTATGGACTATTCAGTCAATCAAGGACGGTGTATGTCGAAAGCTCCCTTGGGTTATTTAAATATAAGAACATCAGACGGGAAAGCCACCGTCATTGTCGATAACGAACGGGCACCGATTATTCAGAAACTTTTTGAACAATATGCAACGGGGCTTTATTCAGTTAAGGATATGATGAAAAAATGTAAGGAATGGGGACTGGTCAACCGCTCTTCGAGAAAAGCGGTTAACACAAGTACGATTCACCGCATTCTGAACAATAAATTTTACATCGGAGAAATGCTGTATAAAGACCAATGGCACAAACACAATTACGAAACATTGATTGCACCGGCTTTGTTCAAAACTTGTCAGGATATTATGCACGGTCGCAAACCGGAAGAACCTAAACATTTCAAAACCACCGAAAAGCCCTTTATCTTTCGGGGATTGATAACTTGTGGGGAATGCGGTTGTATGATTAGCAGCGACCGTAAAACAAAACCCAGCGGCAAAGAATACGTTTACCTCAAATGTTCGCACTTCAAAGGGAACTGCAATAATCCGCAGGTTAACGAAAACGTTGTTTTACAACAAATCGAAGATGAGTTAAAGAATCTGTCCGTACCGCAAGAGATAATGAGCTATCTCAGGTCAGATATGGAGAAAATTATAAACCGACAGAATGAAGCCCATAACCGTGAGGTAAAAACCATTCGCAAGAAATACGATGACTGTCAGAATAAAATCAAGCGTCTGCGGTCTTTGTTATTGGAGGGGCATATTACACCGGAAGAATACCGTGATATGAACGAAGACCTCAAAAACGAACAATACGAACTCGAGGGAAAGTCGGAACTGTTGACCGAAGCCGATGAAAAGTTTTCAATTGCAGTCGCCACCATACTTTCCTTAGGTAATAATGCGTACCAAATCTTCCAGAGTTCGAAAGTAGAAACAAAAAGAGAGATTTTACACATCTTACTTTCGAACTTGAAATTACAAGACCGCAAAATCTCTTATACGCTTAGAAAACCTTACGATTATATCAAGTCTTTAAACAAAAAAACACCCTCCAAATCGGAAGGTGTTGCAATTGGTGATCCCAACGAGATTCGAACTCGTATCGCCACCGTGAAAGGGTGGTGTCCTAACCATTAGACGATGGGACCGTTAGGACTTCAAAATAATAAGGACACCAGCTTGATTCTCTAAAACTCGTATCGCTTGACACCTCGGCGCTCACTCGTTAAGACAATCAAGATGTTGCAGACAAAAAATTAACACCGTTAATTTTTTACTTAGCCATCCTAACCATTAGACGATGGGACCGTCAGGGCTTTTCAGCAGCAATCTGCCAAAAAACTAACGAATGTATATATGCAAATATCGTTCAGGTCAAGACATATTTTTAAAAATTTGCAAAAAAAATTTTCATTCAGCCGGGTTTTCTTCAAAAGAAGCCTTCAGCTGCGGGTTTAAAACCTTTACGATTTCGCTCATATGCACCAGCTTTATTTTCTTTTCCGGCAGGCGGGGCAGCCATTCTTTCAGCGCCTGATACGTTGCGCTCTTCGGATGGCCGATGGCAACCACATAACCGTTGCGTCGGGCAATATTTTCTGCCAGGCGCAGTTGTTTGTTCACATAGTCGACCCGGTTTTCGTTATCCAAAAAAACGTGACGGTGCGCATAAGCCACCCGTTTTTCACGGGCAACACTGCGGCCGACCGATTGAGCCGACGTCTTGGAATCCAGAAAAAACAGATTATTATCGCGCAAAACGTCCATCACATAGTTCATCCGCCGTTTGTCTTCCGTAAACTGCGATCCCATGTGATTATTGATGCCGCGGACATTTTTAAATTTTTGCAGCATGGTTTGCAGTCCGTTTTTTATTTCGGCCTCGTCCATTTCCGTCGTTAAGGTATCAGGCGCCAGATTAGCCTTGGTTTTAGGTTCCATGGGCACATGTATCATGATTTCGTGACCGGCCTGGACTGCCTTTTTTACCTGCCGGTTCAATCCGGTTCCGTAGGTAAGGAAAGAGGAAGTCAACGGCGCGTTCAAACGGCTGATATCCGCCGTGCGGCGCTGATTGATGCCCATGTCGTCAATAACAACGGCAATTACCGGTTCCGGACCGAAATAATAAGGTTTGCGGCTCAGGGTAACATGAACATTTTTGATGTCCTTATGGCGATTATATACAAAATAGCCGTCGCGGGAATCGGAAAATTCATCTCGAACCTCGCTTTCGGGCAGTTCCTCCTCATAAAGCTCATAAGACTTGCGATCGGCCAAGTCATTTTTTTCGACATGGCACAAAACGTCCCAAATGCCGTCAGACGTGCTGACACCGGTTGAAACGCCGTTTTCCACCATCCCGGCAATGCGATAGGAAATATCCGTTTCCTCTTCGTCCGTAAACAAAGCCTGCGCCAGATACTCGGCATCAATTTTCTCCGCAGCGGCAATCTTCACTTCTTCGGTATCATCATGCAAAAAACGGTTTCCCGGTTCGGGAAAAGGCGTCAACGGCTGATAGCGATAATAGCAAAGTTCCGTTTCCGACTGCGCCGGAACCGTATCCAATACAATCAGCGCCGTCGGCACGGCACCGGCAAAAAGAGCCGCATTATCATCGTTCCTCTGCCAAAATTCGAGAAACAAAGCCGCCGCCAATAACGCCGCAAAAATAAAAAAGCTCCCTGCCGCCGGCCATTTAAGCCGACGGGGGAGATTTTTCCGCTGCAACCTTTTTGTTTTTCCGGCGGCCTTTGTCAAGACTTAATCTTTCTTGCGCAGGGTCGGAAAGGCAATAACGTCGCGAATGGTATCGGCACCGGTCAGCAAAATGGCCAAACGGTCAATGCCCATGCCCATGCCGCCGGTCGGAGGCAGACCGTTCTCAAGTGCGACGACATAATCTTCATCCAGCATCTGAGCTTCGTCATCGCCGGCATCGCGGGCGGCACACTGCGCGTCAAAACGCTCCTTCTGCTCCAGCGGATTGGATAACTCGGAATAAGCGCAACCGATTTCCATGCCGGCAATATAGGCGTCGAAATGCTCGACCAACCGCGGATTGGAACGATGCGTTTTGGCCAGCGGCGAAACGTCGCGCGGCATATCCATGACCAAAATCGGCTGAATCAGATTATGCTCAACCTTTTCGTCAAACACCTCCTGAACAACTTTGCCCCAGCATGAGCAGGACGACGCGTCAACTCCGGCGGATTTGGCCATGGCCTTGGCCTCTTCCAGCGTTTCGGCCTGCATAAGGTCAATACCGGCGTATTCTTTAACCAAATCAACAATCGACTTGCGGGCAAAACCCTTGGAAAGATCAATTTCATGTTCGCCGAACCTGATGACGTCGGTACCAAGAACTTTCTCGGCAACGTAAGGAATCAAACTGGCAAACAAATCGGCCATGTCATTGTAATCGGCATAGGCCTGATAGGCTTCCAGACCGGTAAATTCCGGATTATGGCTTTTATCAATACCTTCGTTGCGGAAGTTGCGGCCGATTTCAAACACGCGGTCAAAACCGCCGACGATCAAACGCTTCAGATAAAGTTCCGGTGCAATGCGCAGGTACAAATCCATGTCCAGCGAATTGTGATGGGTAATGAACGGTTTGGCGTTGGCGCCGCCCATAATCGGATGCAGCATCGGGGTTTCCACCTCCAGAAAACCGTTCTCCTCAAACCAGCGGCGGATAGCCGAGGTTATCTGGCAACGCTTCTTATAGATTTCCTTGCTGTCCTCATTCATAATAAAGTCAACATAGCGCTGACGATAACGGGCATCGACATCGGTCAGGCCGTGGAACTTCTCCGGCAGCGGCTGCAGCGATTTTGAAATGATATCAAACTTTTCGGCGGCAATCGAGAGTTCGCCGCGCGGCGTACGGCGTACATAACCGGAAATGCCGACCATATCACCGACATCCAGGCATTTGAGCCGTTCAATATCTTCCTCGCTCAAATGATTTTTGTGGCAGAAAGCCTGAATTTTTCCGCTTATGTCCTTTATGTCGATAAACATGCCGTTGTTACGGACGGCCATGGCGCGGCCGGCAACGGTCACGCGGTCTTCGGTATCGGCGCCGGGTTCAAGCTCCTTATATTTTTCCTGAAGGTCGGCGGCAAAAGCGTCAGGGCGGAAACGATACGGATACGGGTTGTACCCCTTGTCCTGCAAAGCCTTTAGTTTGGCAAGGCGGGATTCACGATGGACGTTGGTCTCAATTGTCATTTTTGTTCCTATTTGCGAATTAATTTCAAGTTTTGAACAAACTATAAACGCTGGCAAATATTTTTTCAAGACAATTTGCAAAAGATACTGGACGAAGGGCCGGAAAAAGACTATATTATTAATGAATAAACGGAGAGAAAAATGGAAAAAGATTTGATGAAGGATGCCGGAGAGGCGTCCGCTTTATTGTGGAAGAAAACCGTGGACGCGGTCAAGAAAATCCCGGCGAAGTACAAAGCCTTTTTCGGCGCGGGTTTGATTACGCTTTTTTCGCAGACAGCCAACGCAGCGCCCAAAGCGCCCGAAAGCAGCCGCGACGACGTCAACTCGGAAATAAGCGCCGAAACCGGCAATAAGGCTGATTTTGAAAAAACCGTCAGTTTTACGGAAGCCGCAAACAGCATGAAGGTCAAAGCCGGCGGCAAATACAAAGGCGTCGACATGAAATTTGCCGAAATGGAAGCCCCGGACGTCGGGCATTTGTTTGAATCAGGCATGAATCCTTACATTATGGGCAGCAACCAATATCTCGGACTGTATCAAATGGACATCGGCGGCACGATGAACACGTTTTTGTTCGGACTGAAGAAAAAAGACAAAGTCGTCTGGCCGGGCGTCGCCAAGAACTATCCCAAGCTTGCCGCCTTGGGCAAAACCACGGAAGCGCGCCGCAGCAAAGCCTTTAAGACCATGTTTGGCGACCTGTCAAAAACCAAAGATTTCCGGCATAAGATGGACAAATATATGCGCATCGTCAAATACGAGCCTGTTTATGCCGCCCTGAGAGAGATTCCGGAACTTGATTTTGACAACCGCGGCGAAGTTTTTCTGGCAACGGTCATGTCGGCCGCCAATCAAAATCCGTCGCCCAAAGTCATTGCCGGCATCTATGGAAAGGCTCTGACCAGAGCAAAAGCCGAAGCCGGCAGACAAAAACGCGGCGTAACCACGGCCGACATCATCCAAAAGTCGTATGAAGTTCGGAAAGAAAGATGGGGGCTGGCAACCAGATATAAGGAAGAATGCCGTCTGGCACTCGACTGGCTGCGCTTTGAAGAAGCCATGAACAGCATTAAGCTGGCGAGAGCCAAACACGAGAAAAAAGCGGCCGAGCTTCGAAACGCGATGAAACCGCTGGTACCGTTCGCGCCGGTTAGTTCGCTGGCCGTTGCCCCAAAGCCGCATCCGCAGGCGTTGAAAATGTCACCGCAGCTGATTAAGGCCGCAAAAGGCAAGAAAGGAAGATAGCATTTCCGCTTGACAGCAGAAAAGAACTAAAGTAGAACATTTACATCGGTGTTCTACTTTTTTATAAGGGCTTTTTGATATGCTGACCCAAAAACAATACCAGCTTTTGATGTTCATCAACAAGGTTATCAAGGAAACCGGCTGCTCGCCTTCCTTTGAAGAAATGAAGGCCGCCGTCGGACTGAAGTCAAAATCGGGCATTCACGCGTTAATCGAAGCTCTGGAAGAGCGCGAATTTATCCGAAAGCTTCCTCATAAAGCGCGGGCGCTGGAAGTTATCAAAATGCCGAAGTTTAAACCGAAGGCAATCATTGAAGAAGAAAAAAAACGTGAAATCGCCCTGCAAAACAGCGCCGCACAAATTCCGCTTTACGGAAAAATTGCCGCGGGCACGCCGATTGAAGCGATTGCTAACGAAACGGAAAAGGTTTCGGTGCCGTTTGAGATGGTCAACCGCGGCCAGTTTTACGCGCTGACGATTGAAGGCGACTCAATGATTGAGGCCGGTATTCTGGACGGCGACACCGTCATTATCAAAAAAGCCGATACGGCCAATAACGGCGAAATCGTCGTTGCGTTGGTCGATGAAAGCGAGGCTACGCTGAAAATCCTGAAACGCGAGAACAACGAAGTCGTTTTGATTCCCTGTAACAGCGCCTATCAGCCGCGGCGTCTGCCGGCACAACGTGTCCGGGTTCAGGGTGTTCTGGCCGGGCTGATGCGTTCTTATCATTAACCGCATATTTTTCCGGCCCTCTCTTTTGAGAGGGCTTTTTTTATAAATCCCGGTTGCAAAATAGAAATCATTCTTTATAATCAATTTTGCCGGCAGAAACGGTTAGACTGCCGGCGGAGTATGCAAACTCCTTATAGAGAACCAATTATAACCTCCTTTGTGGAGGATGACGCGAAATAAGCCGCTTTTGCGGACGAATAAGCGTACTGTCTCTATACAGTTTGCAACTCCTCCGCTCTCTTTTGAGAGCGGTTTTGTTTTAACAAAACATTGAAGGAGTTGAACATAATGGCAACCAAAAACAACGAAATCATCAAAATCAGAAACGGCATTGCGCGCCAGCTGCGCGAAGCCCGTATCAGCGCGCACCTTTCGCTGGCGCAGGTCGAAAAGCTGTCCGGCATTCCGGCCAATATTATCGACTTACTGGAAGTCGGCATCAAACCGGTCGACCTCGGCCATCTGCACCAACTGGCCAAAGCCTACGGCAAGGCGGTCAAAATTACCCTGATATGAAAAAAGCAACGATATTAAAAGAGTCAAGCATAAGAAGAAATAATATTGTCATTTCCGGACTTTTATTCTTTCCTGTCATGTTCGTGCTTATTTTTCTTTTCGTCATTGTCGGCTTTGAGCCGACAATCCAGAGATCCCCGGAACGAGCTGCGCTTGTCCGAGGATGACAGAAGAAAAATAATACCGTCATTGCCGGACTTGATCCGGCAATCCAAGAGATCCCCGGAACGCGCTGCGCTTGTCCGAAGATGACAGAAGAAAAATAATACCGTCATTGCCGGGCTTGACCCGGCAATCGAAGAGATCCCAAGGTCGCGCTATGCTTGCCCGGGGATGACAGAAGAAAAAAATATTGTCATTCCCGTGCTTGACACGGGAATCCAAAAAATACAAGGCACGAACTTACGATATGCACACCGGAAGCAACGCGTTTCGATAAAGGTTCGTACCGCAGCCGGTGTTGCGGTCAAGCTGGCTACAGCTTGTCAAAGGTTATGCGCGGATCGACCAGCGAATAGGTCAGATCGCTGATGAGTTTTAAAAGCAGGCCGAGCAGGGCAAAAATATACAATGTTCCGAAAATTACCGGATAATCGCGGGTCATAATTGCCTCATAACCGAGCAGCCCCAGGCCGTTGAGTGAAAAAATCACCTCAATCAGCAGCGATCCGGTAAAAAGCATTTTAATCAGCATGGCCGGCATTCCGGCAATGACAATCAGCATTGCGTTGCGGAAGACATGGCCGTAGAGCACCTGATTTTCGCTCAGCCCCTTGGCGCGGGCAGTCAGTACATATTGTTTGTTAATCTCGTCCAGAAAGGAGTTTTTAGTCAGCATGGTCAGGCTGGCAAACCCGCCGATAACCATGGCCAGCACCGGCAGCGTGATATGCCGGAAATAGTCGGCAATCTGTTTGTACCAGGGCAGTTCCGCCCAGTTGTCGGAAGTCAGTCCCCGCAGCGGAAACCATTGCAGATAGGTTCCGCCGGCAAAAAACACGATTAAAAACACCGCAAACAGAAAAACCGGGATTGCCGAGCCGAGAATAACCGCGAAAGAACTCCAGACATCAAATTTCGAGCCGTCGCGCACCGCTTTTTTTATGCCCAGAGGAATGGCAATCAGATAAATAATCAGCGTTGACCACAATCCGAGCGAAACAGATACCGGCAGCCTCTCGACAATCAGTTGTCCGACGGTTTTGTCTTTATAATAGCTGCGGCCGAAATCAAATCGGGCATAGTCCGCGGCCATTTTCAAAAAACGTTCGTGCACCGGTTTGTCAAAACCGAATTGTTTTTCAAGTTCCTTAACCAGCTCTTCCGGCACGCCCTGCGCGCCCTGGTATTTGGCCGCCGAACTTTCCATGTTCATGTCGGCCGAAGCCGTAAACTGCGATTTTGCGTCAACGTTCATGCCTCGGTATTTGGCCAGCACATATTCGACCGGACCGCCGGGTGCCAGCTGCACAATCGCAAAATTGATTGTCAGGATGCCGAGCAGTGTTACCGGAATAAGCAGCAGTCTTTTCAAAATGTAGTTTCTCATTTCCGGCCTTTCGTCCTTGTTTCTTTCATCCACCAGGTAAACGGCTGGTATCCGGCCTTGATTTTGCTCTGCGGGTGCCCGAATTTGTTTTGGTAAGCCACGCGGTTATACGGCGAATACCATTGGAAAATGACATAGTGCTCATTAAGCAGTACCCGGTCAAGCGCCCGGACGTGCGCCTCGTAATCTTCTTTTTCCTGTGCCTGAATCAGGCCTTCGATCAGAGCGTCAACCACCGGATTTTTAATGCCGATAACATTATAGCTGCCTTTGGCGTCTGCCGAACGGCTGCCCCACATCTCGCGTTGTTCGTTGCCCGGCATGCGGCTCACGCCGTAAGAAACAATGGCCATGTCAAAGTCGAAGTTGTCCAGCCGGTTTTTGAAAATGTTGACTTCCAGATTGCGGAACACCGCCTTGATGCCGATTTTTTTCAGATTGTCGATAAAGGGCAGCATAACCCGCGTAAAGGAACTTCCGTTGGCCGAATTGCTCAAAATCTCAAACGCGAGCGGTTCGCCGGTTTCAAGGTTGGTCATTTTACCGTCGACAAAGTCATAGCCCGCTTCTTTCAGCAGCCGGACTGCCCGGCGCAGGTTTTCGCGCGACGCCTTAAAGTCGGGATGCCGCGGATTGGCGAATTCTTTGTTGAATACCGATGGCGGCAGCTGCTCCTTGTAAGGCAGCAAAAGCTCTTTTTCCTGTCCCTGCGGCAGTCCCGTCGCTTCCATGCCGGTGTTGGTAAAATAGCTGTACAGCCGCTGGTACTGATTGTAAAAAAGCCGGTCGTTCGCCCAGTCGAAGTTAAATGTCAGCCCGATAGCCTCGCGCACCCGCCGGTCGGCGAATTTCGGCCGCCGGACGTTAAAGGCGAAGCTTTGCAGAATGGCCGGATTATTGTGCTCAATAGCCTCCTTGACTACCTGTCCGTTTTTAACCTTGTCGTTGTTATAACCGGTTACCCAGATTTTGGCGATATATTCCTCGCGGACGTCGATGTTTCCCGAAAACAGCGCCTGCAGCGTAACCGTGGTGTCCTGATAAAAGTCAAACCGCACTTCGTCGAAATTGAAGAAGCCTTTGCGCGTCGGCAGATTTTCGGCCCAGTAGTCTTTGACCCTTTCCAGCACCACGAATTTGCCGGGCTGAAAATTTTTGATTTTGTAGGGACCACTGCCGAGCATCGGCTTCAGACTTGGTTTGGCAAAGTCCTTTCCTTCCCAGTCGGCTTTGGACAATATGCCGATTTGCGACAGAATCAAAGGCAGCTCGCGGTTGTTGGAACCCTTGCGGAAATAAAAACGTACATGCCGGTCGTTTATTTTTTCCGCTCTTTCGACGTCGGCATAATACATTTTGTACAACGGCTGGCCTTTTTCAATCAGACTGTTGAAGCTGAAGATAACGTCGTCGGCGGTAACCGGCGTCCCGTCATGAAAACGCGCTTTCGGGTTAAGGATAAAGCCGACAAAGGATTTGTCCTGCGGCAGTTCAAATTTTTCGGCCAGCAGCGGATAGGCGGCCGAAGGGTCGTCCGCCGGCGACACCGCCAGTGTATCCAGCGTCAGGCCGACGGCGGTTGCCGGCGAAATGCCCTTGAAGATGAACGGGTTGAAACTGTCAAACCCGCCGTAGTCGGGCATGACGATTCTCCCGCCTTTCGGCGCGTCGGGATTAACGTAGGAAAAGTTTTTGAAACCCGGTTCGTATTCGGCTTCACCGTACAGGGCAATATGATCATATAACGGTACGGGCGCAGCTTTGGCCCAGCCCGCAAACAACAGAAATGCCGGCAGTAAAACGGCGTATATCAGCTTATTTGTGATAATTCGCTTCATCTGTCCAGCTGCCGAAAGGATAAGCGTAATTTTCTTCCTCCGTCTTGTCGTCGGCCCGGCCGGCTGGCTCTTTGTTTTCCTGAGACGGTTCTGTTGCGCTGCGCATCTCGGCCCATTCCTTTTTCAGGTCATTCAGCGTTTTGTGCGTATTGGCAAAACGGTCATCTTCGCGCGTAACGACGATTTCCTCGCGTTCAATCTTCGGTGCCGGAACCGGTTCTTCGTCGTCTTTGCCGGTTTCAAAATGCGGTTCGCTGTCTTCATGCTTCGCCGGAATTGGCGCGGGCATCGGTTCCCCGTCAAAAACCGGTGCCAAAACCGACGGTGCCGCCGGTTCGTCGCCGAAGCTGCGTTCCAGCGCAATGGACAACGGGTCGCGCTCTTCGGTCGGCATTACCGGTTCTTCGCGGTGTACCGGTTCTTCCTTTTTTCGAAACGGATTAAGCCGCGCAGCGAAAGATTTGGTATCTATCCGTTCAAAAAGGCCGGTTTCGGTTTCCGGTTCCTGTCTGGCAAATCCGGGTTTGGGCTTCGGGGCCGGCGGAACTTCCGGCTCAAAGGATGACGGTGTTGTCTGCTGCGGCGCGAAAGCCGGCGCTGCCGGTCCTGCCGGTGCAAATTCGCGGCTGCGGCGGATTTCGTCCGAAACCGGAGCCAGAATGGAAAAGACTTTGCCGAAAACGCCGGTTTCGATAATCGCAATGAAAACGCGCTCTTTGTCGTGCTTTTCGAGCAGGGCGGTCAGACTCAGATACCGTGCGCACCACTCCAGCACCGTGCCGGCAATCACGTTGTCGCGCTGCGATTTTTCAAACACCCGCATCTGAAAATTGGGCTGATTCTGGTTAACTTCGATCAGCACTTTGCCGAAAGCCCATTTGCCGCCGTTCTGAACCTTGGTCCACAGGCGTTCGATCTGTTCGGCCGAAGCAATGTTGCAGCGCAGCAGCAGGTCTGCGATAAGTTCGTTCATGTCGGCAATAAACAGGTCGAATTTGCCGAGAATGAACCCGTCTTTGATTTCCTGTTCGGCTTCAAGCATAATCCGGGCAATCAGGTCGGTATAGTCCTGATTTTTTTTCATTTGCTTAAACAGAGAGAACATATTGTTGGAAAGCGTGCGGCTGCCCAGATACTGGTTGATGAAGCCGAAAACCATCCACAAAACCAAAATCGGCAGCAGAATAAGCGCCAGATAAACCGAAATGTCCGTAATGCCGAGCGCGCCGAAAGCGACGCCGCTGAGATGGTCGTTGATGTAGGCGGCGGAAAATATCAGCCAGGTGAGGGTCGAGAAGACCGAAATAAAGAAAGCAAGCGCCAGCACGTCTTATTCTCCTCTGAGGTTTAATTTTTACTGATTTTAGCCCTTTTGCTCATTATTTCAATTAAAATCTGCAAGCTCTGCCCCGCTTTGGGATATGTTAAGCCGCTGATAATCAACATAACTAAAAAAAGAGTCGAAATTTTGAATAAATTGTGCTAAGACGTCATCAGGTTTAATTGCTGAAGAGAATTTTGATGAACACGAACAGTACAATGGTTTTGGATTTTGAAAAGAATATTGTCGAAATTGAAGCTAAAATCGAGGGATTAAAGCTCCTCGCCAAAGACGAAGATGTCGATATCGCTCATGAAGTCAACCGTCTGCAACAGAAACTCGAGAAACAGGTGAAACAGTCTTACGCAAATTTGACGCCCTGGCAGAAGTCGCAGGTGGCCCGCCATCCGGACCGTCCGCACTGCCTGGACTACGTTCATGCCCTCATTGAAGATTTCACGCCCTTGTGCGGCGACCGCGCGTTTGCCGACGACGAGGCCATGATCGGCGGCATCGGACGCTTCAAAAACATTTCCGTCGTTGTGCTTGGCCAGGAGAAGGGACACGACCTCGAAACCCGTATGAAACACAACTTCGGCATGGCCAAGCCGGAAGGCTACCGCAAGGCGCAGCGCCTGATGGACATGGCCGACAAGTTCAATATGCCGGTGCTGGCCTTTGTTGATACCGCCGGCGCTTATCCGGGCGTTGAGGCCGAGGCCCGCGGTCAGGCCGAAGCCATTGCCGCCACAATTCAGAAATGCCTGCGCATCCGCGTCCCGCTGGTTTCCGTTATCATCGGCGAAGGCGGTTCCGGCGGCGCCATTGCCATTGCCACCGCCAACCGGATTCTGATGCTTGAAAACTCCATTTATTCGGTCATTTCGCCGGAAGGCTGCGCTTCTATTCTCTGGCGCTCGGCCGACAAGGTCAAGGAAGCCACCGAGGCTTTGCGTCTGACGGCGCAGGATTTGAAACATTTCGGCGTCATTGACGAGATTGTCAGAGAGCCGGTCGGCGGCGCTCACCGCGACCCGCAGACCACCATCAGCCGTGTCGGCGACGCGCTGCTGCGCAATCTTAAAGAACTGCTGCCGTTGAGCGGAGAAGAACTTAAAAAGCAGCGTACCGAAAAATTCCTGGCAATGGGCCGCAATCTGCCTGAATAGGAACATAATGTTGAACAGTCTGCCGATTTCTGCCGAAACTCTGCTGCTTGCAGCAGCAGGACTGATCTTGCTGTTGCTGGTTCTGGTGCTGTTTCTGGCTTTGCGCCGCCGGAACGATCCGACGCTTCAGTCTTTGGCCGAAACGCTGTTTCGCGGTCAGGCCGAGCTTGCCGGGCGTTTGTCGCAGCTTTCCGAGAGTACGGCTTCCCAGCAGTCCAAAATCGCCGGCGCCATTGACGAACAGCGTCTTTCCATGCTGAAGATGATGGACGAGAAGCTTTTGCAGGTTACCAAAAATGTCGGCGAAGGCTTGCAGAAGTCAACTTCTCAGACTGCCGAAACCCTGCAGGCGCTGCGCGAGCGTCTGGCCAAAATCGACGTTGCCCAGCAGAAAATTTCTTCTTTGTCCGAGCAGGTCGTTTCGCTGCAGGAAGTCCTCTCCAACAAACAGGCACGCGGCGCTTTCGGCGAAATCCAGCTCAACGATCTGGTAACCAACACGCTGCCGCCCTCCGCTTACGAGTTTCAGGTGGTGCTGTCCAATGCCAAACGGGCCGACTGCGTGCTCAGGCTGCCTAATCCGCCCGGCACCATCGTCATTGACTCCAAATTTCCGCTGGAAAGCTACAATGCGCTGCGCATAGCCTCTTCCGAGCGCGAAAAGCTCGAGGCCGAACGCTTTTTCCGAGCCTCGGTGCTGAAACATATTAAAGATATTGCCGAAAAATACATCATTCCCGGCGAAACCGCTGAGTCGGCGCTGATGTTTCTGCCGTCCGAAGCCATTTATGCCGAACTTCACGCCAATTTCCGCGACGTGGTTGAGGTTTCCTACCGTTCCAAGGTCTGGATTGTGTCGCCGACCACGCTGATGGCAACGCTCAATACTGTCCGTGCTATTCTCAAGGATGCGCGCATGCGCGAAATGGCCGGCGTCATCCAGAAGGAAGTCGGTGTTCTGGTCGAAGACATCGGCCGGCTGGACGACCGTATCGAAAACCTTTCCAAACATTTTGAAATGGCCAGCCGCGACATCGGCGAGATAAAGGTGTCTTCCGGAAAAATTTCCCGGCGTATTGAAAAAATTGAGGATTTGCAGCTTGGCGAAGCCGAAAAACCGCTGTCGCTGGAGCATGCCGCCGTCAACGAAAACTAGCTATAAAACTTTGGATAACTGCGCAATAAGATTTTGGCTTTTTTTGAAAACGGTCTATTGATTTATAAAACAAAAACGGATAGATTATAACACAAATAAAATAATATAATTAAAGAGGTAATGAAGTGACTAAATCAGAGTTAATTGAAAAGATTGCAGAAAAAAATCCCCACCTTTTGCTCAAAGACGTTGAGCGGATTGTCAATGTGGTTTTTGAAAAAATTACCATGTCGTTGGCTCGGGGCGAAAGAGTAGAATTCCGCGGTTTCGGCGCTTTCTCGGTTCGCAAACGGTCGCCGCGCATTGCCAAAAATCCGCGTACCGGCGAACAGGTCAAGGTTGAGGAAAGAAACATTCCCCACTTCAAAACCGGAAAACAGCTGCACGAGTTATTGAACAAATAATCATCAAGCAACCTCATCAAGGAAAGGGCTGTAGCCATGGGTTTCATAAAATTGCTTATCGGTTTGCCGCTTGTCGTCGTTATTCTGGTCTTTGCCTTTGTTAACAACGATTTGGCAACGTTTAACCTGTGGCCTTTTTATGTCGAAATTACGGTTTCGCAGAGTGTGGCTATCGTTTCCTTTGTCGTCTTTGGCTATATTCTGGGCAAGGTCAGTTCCTGGATGTCCTATGCGCCGGTTCGGGCTCAACTCCGCAAACAGAAGAAGGAAAACAAAAAGCTCAACAAGGAACAGCAGAAACTGACCGAAAAGGTCAGCGGCCTGCAGGAAAACCTCGAAACGCTCAAAACCCAGACGGCGGAGATTTTGCCGCCGAAGCCCACGCTTAAAGACATGATGAAAAACATCTTTAAGCGCAAAGAGAAAGAAACTCTATAAAATGACGTTTTAACAACAATGGTACAGTATAATGAATTGGCTTACAGATTTCGTTCGACCGAAAATTAAAAAAACCACTCCCAAGGAAATTGCCGACAACTTATGGGTCAAATGTCCCGTCTGCGGACAAATGCTTTTCTCTAAGGAGATGAAGAAAACCCTTTATGTCTGCACCAAATGCGGACATCATCTGCGCCTTTATATCGACAAGCGGCTAAAAATGCTTTTCGATAACGGCGAATATAATGAAATCAGCCTTCCCAGAACCAAAGAAGACCCGCTCAAATTTCGCGATTCCAAAAAATATACCGACCGTTTGAAAACTTATCGCAAAGCTACCGGCAATGACGATGCCGTCAAGGTTGCGCAGGGCGAAATCGGCGGTATAACCTGCGTGGTTGCGGCACTGGACTTCTCGTTTATGGGCGGTTCCATGGGCACGGCGGTCGGCGAAGGCATTGTCAAGGCTGCCGAAATGGCGCTTAAAGGCAATTATCCGCTGATAACCGTCGCGGCTTCCGGCGGCGCCCGCATGCAGGAAGGCATTTTGTCCCTGATGCAGATGGCCCGTACCACGGCAGCGATTAATATGGTTAAGGAAAAGGGTCTGCCCTTCATCTCTATTTTGACCGATCCGACCACCGGCGGCGTGTCGGCTTCGTTCGCCATGCTCGGCGATATTCACATTGCCGAAAAGGGCTGCGTTATCGGTTTTGCCGGTGCCCGCGTTATTGAACAGACCATTCGCGAAAAACTTCCGGACGGTTTTCAGCGCGCCGAATATCTGAAAGAACACGGCATGGTCGACATCGTCTGCACCCGCGACGAATTGAAAAATGAACTTGTCAAGGTCATCAGCATTCTGACCCATAACAAACCGCGGCTCAATACGCCGTTGCTGGACAACAAATAAACAAAAAGCCCCTCGGAAGAGGGGCTTTGTTTTTTTGTCATGTTCGACCTTTTTTCTTTGTTATGTTCGGCCTTGAGCCGAACATCGCCTTTATAGATTCCCTTGCTTCCTCCCTTTAAGTCATCCCCGGGCAAACGTAGCGCGACCCGGGGATCTCTTGGATTCCCGTGTCAAGCACGGGAATGACGGTATTTTTTTCTTCTGTCATCCCCGAACTGTTCCCTGTCATGTTCGGCCTTGAGCCGGACATCTCTTTTAGATTCCCGTATCAAGTACGGGAATGACAGAGGAGAAAAAAAGTCCGACAATGACAATATTGTTTTTTCTTATGCTTGACTTTTAATATCGAGGCTTTTTTCAGCGTCTTTTTTGCGGTCAAGACCGCTTTCGCCTTTGAGCAGCCTGGCAAAATTAATCGTCCGCTCATAATAATTCAGCAGCAAAAGAACATAGCCCCAACGAACGTCTCCTTTGCCGATTTCCAGCCGGTCAATGATTCGAATCGGAACGCCGGTCTTTTCCTGAACGTGTTTCAAAGACTGTCGCAGCTTTTGCCGGCAGGCAAATAACTGTACACCCAGAGTACGCCGCAGAGCGTGCTGTTTTTGTTGCGATTGTGACGTGTATTTTATCAGATTCATTATGTTCAACTCCTTCAATGTTTTGTTAAAACAAAACCACCTTACTTTGGGTAAGGTGGGAGGAGTTCGAAACTGCAAACAGACAGTACACTTATTCGTCCGCAAAGCGGCTTATTTCGCGTCATCCTCCCTCGCAGGAGGTTAATTTATCGTGGTTCTGTTTGAGGAGTTTCGACACTCCGCCGCCGGTCTAACCGTCTCCGTCGGCAGGGATGATTATAAAGGCTAAAAGCTATTTTGCAACGGCTTTTTTCACGAATGGTATTCCCTAAGTCATCCTCGGGCAAGCGTAGCGCGACCCAGGGATCTTTGGATTGCCGGGTCAAGCCCGACAATGACAATTATTTATTCGTCATTCCTCGGTTTCCCTCTTTCCCTCGTCATGTTCAGGCTTTTCTCCCTCCTGTCATTCCCTTGCTTCCTCCCTCTAAGTCATCCCCGGGCACTTTTTCTTTTCTCTGTCATTCCCCGGCTTGACCGGGGAATCTATGGATGTCCGGGCTAAGCCCGAACATAACATAAAGAAAAAACAACCCCAAACATGACAGAAAGAGAGCAAACATGACGGAGGAGTAGAAAAACTGAGTATGACTAAAAAGGAACGATAAGAATGAAACAACGGTTTATCGCTGAAAATGTTTTCAGAGCGGTTGTTCCTGAAAATATTTGTAGGCATCAAGAATTTTGCGCAAATGGTAAGGTGTCATCGGCTTTTGTCCTTCTTCCAGCGCCTTGAGCGTTTCCGGCGAAAGGCCGCTGCGTGCCGCCAGTTCCTGATAACTCCAGCCGGCAGCCTTGCGCAACCGGCAGATTTTTTGTCTGGCTTGTCCGGCCAGTACCCTTTGAATAAAGTTTTCTTCTTCCTGAACGCTCATTTTGTTTTCTTTCCGCTAAGTACGTTCTTGCCGCATTGCCCGCAGAGCGGTTTCCCAACTTAGGTTTTGCCTTTTTTCGGCCAGATAGCCGCCGGCGAATTTTTCCCGGACGTTTTCGGCTTTCTGCGCATAAGCGCGGTATTTTCCGGCAAACTTGGCAGCGCGCTTTTTCAGCCCCTTATATTTTTTTATATATCCGCTCTGTTCGAAAAAGTCGATTCGCGCCTGTACAAAGGCATTGTAGAAGGCCTCCTGTTCTTTGTCGGTGCAATCGTTCAGAAACGGCGGAACGTCTTTCCAGTTGCGCGGCCGTTTTTCAATGTCTTCGCCGCGCAGTTGCATGACGGCAATCAATCCCTCTTTGGCAAAATTTCGAAAAGTCTTGTAGTCATGGTTGTAAACGGCGTCCAGCAGCATTTCCGACAGCGAATTGTTGCGGATTTCGTTTATTTTGTAATGTTCGTAGAAAGCCACCCGCATAATCTTTTTGGCCTGGGTGCGGGAAATGTCCTTAACCGTTTCCGGAAAGCCTTTCGCCTCTTCCGGAAATTTTTCCTTAAACAGTTTGAGCGTCGGATTGGTAACGCCGTATTTGGTTTCCTGGTCGGCTTTTTTGTCGTCGGCATAGCCGCCCTCGCAGCGCAGAATTTCGGTTGCTGCCAATTCAAAGCGCAGCATTTCGCAGCCTTTGAAACCGCCTGCCGATGCGCCCGCAATCAACGTACCGTAAAGAAAGCTTTTTCTCTTACGCCTGATTTTGGCCAGAATGGTTTCGCGACTCTTGCTCATAGATTTAATATAATCCATGCCGTTTTTTCTGTCTATGCCAAAAAACAACCCGGTATCGGAAAGATACCGGGTGTTAAGGTCAATAATTCGTTACGACAGGGCGGCGCCGATTTGTTCGTCGAAAAGTTTGAGCACTTCCCCGAACAGTTTTTGACAATCGGGAACCGCCATCAGCTCGGCTTTGATGTCCAGCAGCGCAGCGGTGTCATACTGCGAAATAATTTTACGGGTTGCCGTTTTTGCCTCGCGGTTGCCGGATTTCAGCAGTTCGTTGAGGCTGCTGTAAACGTCGGCGAAAGTCATAACCGTTACGCTTATGTTCCGGTTGCGAAACTCTCGGACGATTTCCTTTTCGGCCGCATTCCAGTAAGCCGTTTCCAGAGAGGCGTCCAAACCGCGCTCTTTGGCAAAATGGTCACGAATGCCTCTGGAAGCCGAAAGCAGCTGTCCGAGTTCGGCATTGTCCAGCTTTTGCAAAGCTCCGGGCTTCAGATAGCGCTTCATCTGAGCTACCGTCATATTCTCAAAATTAATCATAAGCCTTCGGTTATATCTAGTTCAACAAAACGGTGCGCTTTTGCAACTGCTGCCGCACTTCTTCCATATAGGGCCGGTAAAGCGGCGGGTTGGAAGACAAAACCTTTTTGATTTCCGCTTCCACGCGCTTTAACGCCTCAAAATCGAGAATGTCCAGAATCGAATAGGCCTGAACCTGAAAGTCTTCGTCTTCCATGTTCAGAAGTTCGACGGCGCTTTTGCCTTCGTTGCCTTTTTCAATCCCGACGTACATCAGCTGAATGCCGCGGCGGTTGACTTCTTCGGTTATCAGCGCCAGAGCGGCATTCCACCATTGGCGTTCCATAACCGCGTCCAGACCGCGGGCGTTGTTGAGTCTGAACAATTGCGAATTGACGTAACCGAACAGTCCGGCCAGGTCGTTTTCGCTCAGGCTTTTGATTTTTGCTTCCGAGCAGAGCCTCTTGACTTTCTCGGACGAGAGCTTCTTAAAGTCGTACATGTCTTTTGATTTTTTAGGTTTTCTCTTTTGGGTTCTGCATAGGCGGGCTCGTTTTCAACCGTTACCTTAACGCAGACGCATACGCCGAGCGGCGGCATCTGCATGGCGATTTCCAGCGGTGCGCTGTCCAGATTGCGAAGAATGCTTTCTTCATAAAGAATGTCGTCCATGTTTTCCCGAAAAAACTTGTAGTCGTCGTCTTCGGGGACGGAACCGGTTCTTTCCAGATAGCGGCGGTTGATTTCCTGCTCAATGTAGCCGACCAGATCGCGGGTCAGCAGAAGCGTATCGTATAAACGGCTGTCTGCTTCCGGGTCACGGGACGACAAAACGCATACAACGTCTATCATGTCCAGCTTGTTGACCAGTTCTTCCCGAAGACTGATAAGTTTTGAAACCGGCGTCAGAAAAATTGACGACACTGCACTGTTTGCAAAGAAAAAATTACTTTTCATAAGATAAATATTTTAGATAAAACAATAAGTTAATTGCGAAAAATATTGTGTCTTATGCCCAAAGGAAAACGAATAAATCCGTATTCATTCATCATCTATCCACAATAATTTTTCTTAAGACCTTCATCAATATCATACTTTTAGACAAAAAACAATAAAAAAACCGCGGCCGGAGCTGCGGTTTGGTATAAAAAGACGTTAAAATCAGGAAGCTTTGTTGAATAAATCCTTGATTTTGTCAAAAAATCCTTTCGTTTCCGGCTGGCATGAATCGTCTTTGCTGATTTCGCGAAACTGTTCAAGCAGTTCCTTCTGTTTGGCCGAAAGGTTGACCGGCGTTTCGACACGGTATTTGACAAACAGGTCGCCGCGTCCTTTAGCGCGGATGACCGTCATGCCTTCGCCGCCGATTTTCTGAATTTGGTCGGACTGGGTGCCTGCCGGAACAGACAGTTCAATCGTCGAACCGTCGATGGCCGGAATTTCAAGTTTGCCGCCCAGCGCCGCGCAGGCCATGCTGACCGGTACGCGCATATACAGGTTGGCGCCTTCGCGGCTGAAAATCTTGTGCGGTTTTACGGTAATGAAAACGTACAGGTCGCCGTTTTCGCCGCCGCGGCTGCCCGCTTCTCCGGCGCCCGGAATCCGCATTCTGGTGTCGTCTTCAATACCGGCCGGAATTTTGACTTTAAGTGTTTTGTCTTTGTTGACCACGCCGCTGCCGCCGCATTTTTTGCAGGCTTCCTTAACCAGACGCCCGCTGCCCTTGCATTTTGGACAGGTCGTTTCGACGATGAAAAAACCGCCCTGCTGCTGATGAATACGGCCGGAACCGCCGCACTTGTCGCAGATCGGCGCTTCGCTGCCGTCTTTGGTGCCGTGGCCGTGACAGGCTTCGCAGGTTTCGGTCGACGGAATGGTTATTTCTTTCTCAACGCCGCTGAAGGCTTCTTCCAGACTGATGCTCAGATTATAACGCACGTCTTCGCCGCGTTGCGCATAAGAGCGTTGTCCGCCGCGACGGCCGCCGCCCATAAATTCGGAGAACACGTCGGCGAAAATGTCCGAAAAGCCGCCAGACCCGAAGTTGAATTCAAAACCGTTAAACGGGTTGCCGCCTGCGCCGCCGGCAAAGGCCTGATGCCCGTACCGGTCGTATGCCGCCCGTTTCTGGCTGTCTTTCAGCACGTCGTAAGCTTCGTTGATTTCCTTGAATTTGGTTTCGGCTTCCTTGTCGCCCGGGTTGCGGTCCGGATGATATTTCATCGCCAGCCGCCGGTAAGACTTCTTAATGGTTTCGCCGTCGGCGTCGCGGGAAACTTCCAGCAGTTCGTAATAGTCTTTTTCAGTCATTTCTTCTGCTTATAATTCATTGTTGCAAAATCGATTTTACCCTTATTTAGTTTTTTTAAAAGCAAAAGGCAAGCGATTTTCCATAAAGTAAGGCATTTTTTAATAATTTTCCGCTAAAATTCAGACAGTAAAGAGAATTAGACAAAAACTTATTGCCAGAATATACAAAATATGGTAAGGTTTTATCATATTTAAAACTTTTTTCAGGAGCATGTCCATGGCTGACATCAACGAAATTTACGCGCAAACGCCGGAATACAGAAACTATGTGCAGAAAAGCGGCGATAAAGAGCCGACGGTTGAAAAATTTTTGGAAACGATGTCACCGCAGCAACGCGTGGAATTTGAACGGAAATACGGCGGCAAAGATGACCGTGCGGCCGAGGTGCAGAAAAAAGACAAACCTGTTGAAGAACTTGAGAATGTCGCCGAGACCGAACGTCTGAGAAGCATGTATTCCGACCAGAACGAAATCTGGCTTGACCGCATCCGCGTAAAAGTTCTCCAATCTATGAACAAAGTTGACGGCAGCATCAACGTCGATACGCTGTCTGTTGAGCAGCTTGTGGAAGAGGTTAAAAAAGCCGAAGCGCTGAAGGAAGATGAACAAAGGCAGTATCGCCGCGCCGTTGAAAAAAGTCTGGAAGCCGAAATGAATTTCGATCTGGTTCCGCCAAAAGCGCTGGTCGGGTGGGAAAAACACCTTAACAAAGACATTGCCGAAGCCAAAAGCAAAGACGCCGGAGCCGATACGACCAATGAAGAAACGGTTCTTGCCGCCGTACACGGGCGTATGGACAATCTGATTAACGACATGGCCGATCGCAGCGGCATGTATTGGGTAGACAAGAGCAACATTGCCGACGTTTATGACGGTTATCTGGAAATGATTGAACTGCGCAGCCAGAATAAAAAGGGAACCTCTGCCAAAGGAATTCTGGACGAATGGATGGGCAAATACGAACATGACTTCGGTCTGGAAGGCAAAACGGAAAACGATGCCGCCGTTCTGGAGCGGATTGCCGCCGATACCGAGCGCAAGCTGGAAGACTTTCAGCTGGACAGCGACAGCCGCAAGATTCTCAATGCTCTGAACGTCGCCGGCGCCAAAAGGGAAGATATTGAAGAAATTTTAGTTTTGGCAGCCAAAAGCGACGCCCTGGACGATCAGGTCTTAATCGAAGGCAAAGCCGCCGGGAAAAAAGATGTTCATGCCGCCGTCAATGACCAGTTTGTCAAAAACGTCACGATGCTGGTTAACGCCGATCGCGAGTCGAAAAAACAGCCGCCGGTGCCGTTTGACATTCTGCGCGCGGAGCTGCTGGGCGGCAAGACATATGAGGTTTCCGCCGAAGGTTTTGACGGTGCGCGCGATGCCTGGGTAAACAAGAAAACGAGCAAACTGGCGCGTCTGGGCAAGAAAATCGGCAAGTCGGCTCCGGCCTTGGGACGTCTCTATGCTCCGGTCAGAAAACTGGACAAGCTGGCCGAAGCCCGTTTTGAAGAAAAGGCCGACACCAAAAAATATCGCAGACAGTTCTGGGCCGGTCTGGCCGGCAACGCCGCGCTGGTCGGTACCATTTCCGCGGGCTTTGCGGTTGCCAGCCGTATTCCGGGCGGACAAACCTATTGCGCCTATGCTTCTGCCGGTCTGGCGGTTGTCGGTATGACCGTCGCCTATCAGCAGCGTCGCCGTGCCGCTCACGCGCAGGGCAAAAAGTACAATTTCTTTAAAGATCCGGAAGGCATGACCAGTGTTCTGATGAGCGGTGCCGCAATGGCCGCCGTCGCCTGGGGGCGTCCCGAAGGCCTGTATGCCGTCATGGGCGCCAATATGGTCAGAACCGGATATTTCTCATATAAAAAGGCAAAAAAAGCCGGTATCAAAAAAGGCGAAGCCGCGGCAATGACCGCCGCCGCCGTTTTGACCACGCCGCTGGCCGCCTGGGCCGGACACGCGGCCGGTACGCATATCGGCGATTCGCTGGCCGGCGAAAACGGCCCGTTCGGTCATTGGGCCGAGAAGGACGGCGAGATTATCCCCGGCGAAAAACACGATATCAAGACCTATGAACAGAAACACATTGACAAGGCTGAAATCTGGAACAACAGCGACGGCGTCAGCCACGGCGCGCGCTATACGCCGGACGGCTCGCAGCCGATGGAATCCGCTTTCCATGCTCACGGAACCTATAATGAGGCTTTGAACAACTTGCAGCAGCATCATACGGGTTGGGCGCCGGAAGCCGCCGATGTCAACCTTGCCAAGCTTGAAAATGCCCATCTGCTCGGCGCGCCGGATACGCCGCTGTCCTATGATCCTTCCAAAACGCTGGGCGATGTTATGGGTGTAACCGATGCCAACGGCAATCACATTACCTATGACGATGTTTTCAAACATCTGACGACGGATCCGCAGACCCCGCTGAGCGAAGCCGAAATTCAGGTAATGGACAAAGTGGCTCAGCATATCAGCGCCGATGCCAACGGTCATATGGGACACCTGATTCCCGACGTCGGCATTAAGCCTGAAGACCTTTACTCTTACGATCCGTCGCGTCCGGACGGTATTATTCATGACGTTACGCAGGAACCGGACCGCGTAATTCCGGGCGAAAAAGTCTGGGTTCCGAACCCGGCCGAAAAAATTGTTCCCTATATTCCGCCGTATTTCTTTGCTCAGGTTAAGAAATTGAAGCAGATTAAGGAAAAAATCGGTTCTCTGGCCGACCGTATCGTCAAAAAGAAAAACGGCGGCAGCGACAAAGTCGGCGTTACGCCCCCGGATAACGGCAAAGAGGACAAAGTCGGCATCGTACCGCCGAACAACGGCGGCAAGGATGATAAGACCGGCGTCGTTATCCCCGGAGACAGGGATAATTCCGACGCGGTTCCCGTAACTCCCGTTCCGACCGACAAAAATGAAGCCCTGGCCGAAAAACTGGCCGGATTGCAGGGTGACAACGTTTATTACGGTCCGACCTCCGGCGAAGTTGCCTATAACGAAGTCGAAGGTCTGGAAGACAAACCCGAGACCAAACGCGCAGCCAAAGAAGACGTCAAAACGCCGCCGCGTTATGAACTGACTGACAAAGACAAGGAAACGCCGGAATACAGCGAAGCCCTTTCCAAAGCGCTGGACGGCGATGCCAATGCCGTTGAGGCATACCGTCAGAAACGCGAAAAGGAAGAAGCCGCCAAAGGCGAAGTTCAGGAACATATCCAAAAACGCAAGGAAGAACTCCGGGCGCGGCAGCATGAATGGAAAGGCAAAATGCATGGTTCTGTCGTTGCCGACAAGTTTGCCGAGGAGGATATTCATGGCGTCGAAATTTCCGAAAACACTCCTGAAGGCTATAAACAAGCGCAAAAGCAGCGCGAAGCCGATAAGAAAGAATTTAAGGAAACCGGCAAAATTGCCCGCTTTATGAAAATATTCCAACATGAAAAATAAGTTGCAGATGCCGGGCTTTTTGCCCGGCATTTGTTTATCGGCTTTCGGCAAAATTAACTTTTATTAAATGAAAATCGTGCCATAATAACCCATATTTTCACGCTGGCTTTTTTGAGGGTAATTGATGCTGACACTGAAACACCTGCCGATAAATTCTTTTAACGAAAACCTGGCCTATGTTCATAAGGACTGTACGGCGTATAAGGTAGACGACATTCGCTCGTTGACCAAGGTCGAAATTCACGGCGGCGTCAAAACGGTTTTTGCCTTTCTGCAGGTCGTCGACGATGCCCGTCTTTGCAAGCCCGGCGAACTGGCGTTGAACACCGAAGCCTTCAATCAGATTAACCTGCCTGAGGGTGCAAACGTATCGCTTACGTTGTCGGCGCCGCCGCCCAGCCTCGCTTCCATCAAACGCAAAATTGCCGGCAATATTTTAAGTTCCGGCGAATACAGTGCCATCATCAACGACATTGCTTCCAAACGCTACTCCAATATGGATATTGCCTCATTTCTGGTTGCCAGCGGTTCGTTTATGAGCGCCCCGGAGGTTTTGGCGCTGACCGAAGCCCTTATCGGCGACCGGGTGCTGCATTGGGACAACGAAAGCATTGTTGTTGACTGTCATTGTCTCGGCGGCGTTCCCGGCAACAAAACCGACATCATCATTACCGCCATCGTGGCCGCCTACGGCCTGCCGATTCCCAAAACCTGTTCCCATTCGCTGACTTCCTGTGCCGGCGTGGCCGATACTTTTGCGGTGCTGGCCAATGTTGATGTTGACGAGAAGGAACTAAAGGAACTGATTAGGGAAAACCGCGGCGCCATCGCCAGTTACAATTCGCTGGACATCGCCCGCGCCAACAAAATGGTTTCTTCCGTCGAACGTCAGATAGGTATTACTCAGCAAGAACATATTGCCGCGTCGATTCTTGCCATCAAACTTTCGGCGGGCATTACGCATCTGGTTGTCGACATTCCCGTCGGTCCGAAATCGCGCATTAAGAACACCAACGAAGCCATGCGCCTGCGTAAACTGATAGAGTATGTCGGCGATATGCTTTCCATTGAAATTGACGCGGTCATTACCGACGGTTCCGAACCGATAGGCAACGGCGTCGGAGCGGTTCTGGAAGCCCGGGACGTTATGAAGGTTCTCCGCAACAAGGACGATGCGCCGCAGGATCTGCGGGAGAAATCTTTGTTCTTGGCCGGCCGCATGCTCGAATTTGATCCCAAACTGCGCGGCGGGCAGGGATACCACGTCGCCAAGGAGATTTTAAATTCTGGCCGTGCGCTGGAAGTTATGAATAGGATTATTCATGCCCAGGGCAAAGCTCCGCAGCCGCAGCTCGGACATCTGACCCGCGATATCGTTTCCAACGTCAGCGGCGTAGTCGAAGCGATTGACAATGCCCGTATCAACAAAATCGGCATTTGGGCGGGTGCCGGCCAGTATCCGGGAGCCGGACTGGATTTGATGAAAAAAGTCGGCGACACCGTCGAACAGGGCGAAACCCTGTATCGGATTCATTCCTGCAATTCGACGGATTTTGCCTTTGCCAATTCGGTAGTTGACGGCTATACCGGTTATGAGATTTCCGGCCGCGGAGGTTATTAATGGACAAACTCAGAATAGCGGTTGTCGGCTGCAACAACATGGGTAAAAAGCATGTGGCCGTCTTGCGCGGGCATTTTGCCGACCGGGTTGAAATTGCCGGCATTCTCAATTCGTCCGTCGAATCCTCGGCACGCGTTGCTGCCGAATTAAATGTGCCTTATTTCAAAAATCTTGATGACATCGACAGGAAAACCGCTGATGCGGTCATTGTGGCAACGCCGGGCGTAACCCATGCCGAAATTGGCGCTGCACTGCTTGCCCGCGGTTTGCCTTGCCTTATTGAAAAACCGTTGGCAACTACGCTGTCCGGCTGCGAAAAACTGATTGCCGCGGCGGGGGAAGGGCAAACGTTTATTCTGCCGGGGCACAGCGAAAATTATAATCCGGCGGTGGTCCGCCTGAAAGAGGAACTGCACTCGCCGATTGTCCGTATCAGGGGAATTCGTACCAGTCGCAATGCAGCCAACAAAACCGGCATCAGCGCCGTTCAGGAACTGATGATTCATGATTTGGCCATCGTTTATTCTTTGCTTGGCAGCGACATAAAAAAGGCTGAAGTCGGCAAACGCCCGGATCTGGGCTGGGAAAATCATGCCGTGGCGGAAATGGAATATAAAAACGGTGCGTCCGTAAAATTGGAAGCGTTGCGGGAAGACAGGGAAATAGAGCGTTTTATGGATATTGACGACGCTCGCGGGAACACTTTCCATATTGATTTTACGGAGCGCCGGCTGCTTAAAAACGGCCGGATATTGACCGACGGCGGCAATTCGCTGCAAAATGAACTGACAAATTTTCTAAACAGTGTTGAAGGCAAGGAAATACCAAAAGTCAGAGCTGAAGAAGCCGCAAACATTTTAAAACTTTGCCTGAAGTTAGAGCAAAATTCTTCGATGATTGACTATTTTAAAGTTTGTAAAAACGAAGGCAGATAAAATCAGCGGCCTTGGTGTTGAAACATCTGAAAACTGCAGAGTGAGATTGTAAATGCACTTCGCGTTTTCCCCGCATTCAGAAACTCAAGATTTTGTTGTAAAGAACCTTTCGACTTTTTGTCTGAGCTGTCTTTTGTCCATACTTAAAATTCCTGACTTCGTTATAACTGTTACTTTATCATAATTTTGACAAAAGCACAATCCGGCTTTCTCTGAAACAATTGACTTTTTGTCAATTTTTTTATATTCTGTTTTCGAGATATTAAACATATAAATTTATTAAGTTTTACAATTATGGAAGATGAATTGGGACGTGCCTATAGTTTGGCAGTAATAAAAAGACGGCTGTGGTATGCGCCGTGGTGTAAAAAAGCAATCGGTATCCGCTTCAACATGTTTTTCATTCCGTTGAAGCAGCCTGCTCCCGCAACTTTTAACAAAGCTTTCCGCAAATGCGGCCGCTTGAAAATGTGGGGCAACAAGGGGCGTCTCGGATCAGATTGGAGCTGGAGCATTATCTTTGACGAAAAAAAACGCATAGACGCCTTCCTGACGGAAAACGGCGGTGATGTGCTTCCTGACAAAGTGATGACCGAAGACGGCGAGATATGCTATGTCAACGGCGACGTCTGGAATATCCCTCAAGGTGCGCTCAAATGCGAGAAATATCCGTATCGTCCGCTGGTCAAGGCTGACAAGGGATAATTTCGTAACTTTCTTAAGGTTCGAAACAAAACGTTTCGAACCTTTTTTGCTGCCGTCAAAAAAAATGTAAAAAAACTTCATCAAGACTTGCTTATGCTTTTCCGGCTTCCTATATAAGTTTACAGAAAGAATTAAAGCAGTTCCGCCCTGTGGCGGGACGAAGATTTTTATAATAAATGAGGATGATAAACTATGAGCAACAAAGTTATTGGTATTGACTTGGGTACGACCAACTCCTGCTTTGCCGTTATGGAAGGCAAGGAAGCCAAGGTTCTGGAAAATTCTGAAGGCGCCAGAACCACTCCGTCCATGGTCGCCTTTACCGACACGGAAAGATTGGTCGGTTCGGCAGCCAAACGTCAGGCCGTTACCAACCCCGAAAACACCCTTTTTGCAATCAAACGTCTAATCGGGCGTCGTTTCAACTCTCCTGAGGTTTCTAAAGACCGCGGGCATGTTCCGTTTAAAATCGTCGAAGGCGACAACGGAGACGCCTGGGTTGAAGTAAAAGGCCAGAAATACGCTCCGTCGCAGATTTCCGCAATCGTTTTGCAGAAGATTAAGGAATATGCCGAGAGCTATCTGGGTGAAAAAGTTGAGAAGGCCGTTATTACGGTTCCGGCATATTTTAACGATTCGCAGCGTCAGGCAACCAAAGACGCCGGTAAAATTGCCGGATTGGAAGTTCTGCGTATCATCAACGAACCGACGGCAGCGGCTCTGGCTTACGGTATGGACAAAAAGGCCAACGGCACCATCGCCGTTTATGACCTTGGCGGCGGTACGTTTGATATTTCCATTCTGGAAATCGGCGACGGCGTTTTCGAAGTAAAATCCACCAACGGCGATACTTTCCTCGGCGGCGAAGACTTTGACCAGCGTATTGTCAACTATCTGGCCGATGAGTTCAAAAAAGAGTCCGGAATTGATCTCCGCGGCGACCGTCTGGCTCTGCAGCGTTTGAAAGAGGCTGCCGAAAAAGCCAAAATCGAGTTGTCTTCCGCTACTCAGACCGATGTCAACCTGCCGTTCATTACCGCGGACGCAACTGGTCCGAAACATCTCAACATCAAACTGACCCGCGCCAAACTGGAATCTCTGGTTGAAGATTTGATTGACCGCACGGTTGAACCTTGCAAGAAGGCTTTGGCCGATGCCGGCTTGAAAGCCAGCGATATCAACGAAGTCATTTTGGTCGGCGGTATGACCCGTATGCCGAAAGTTCAGGAGAAAGTTAAGGAAATCTTCGGCAAGGAACCGCACAAAGGCGTTAACCCGGATGAGGTCGTTGCCGTCGGTGCCGCTATTCAGGGCGGCGTGCTTATGGGCGATGTCAAGGACGTTTTGCTGCTGGATGTTACCCCGCTGTCTTTGGGTATTGAAACATTGGGCGGTGTCTTTACCAGACTGATTGACCGCAATACCACCATTCCGACCCGCAAGTCGCAGGTCTTCTCGACGGCCGAAGACGGTCAGACCGCGGTTACCATTCGCGTCTTCCAGGGTGAACGTGAAATGGCTGCCGATAACAAACTGCTTGGTCAGTTCGATTTGGTCGGTATTCCGCCGGCACCGCGCGGTATGCCGCAGATTGAAGTAACGTTTGACATCGACGCCAACGGTATTGTTAACGTCTCGGCTAAAGATAAGGCGACCAACAAAGAGCAGGCCATTCGCATTCAGGCCAGCGGCGGTTTGTCCGATGCCGACATCGACAAGATGGTCAAAGATGCGGAAGCCAATGCCGAAGCCGATAAGAAGAAAAAGGAACTTGTTGAAGCCAAAAACCAGGCCGAAGGTCTGATTCATACCACCGAAAAGACCTTGAAAGAAAACGGCGATAAAATCAGTGCGGCCGACAAGACGGCGATTGAAGATGCCGTCAAGGCTCTGAAGACCGGCGTTGAAGCTGAAGATTTGGCTGTCATTAAGGAGAAAACCGAAGCTTTGATGCAGGCTTCTCTGAAACTTGGCGAAGCAATGTATAAACAGCAGGCCGAAGCGGCCGGTGCACAGAGTGCTGCCGGTGCTGACGCCGGAGCTGATGCGGGTGCTTCCGGTCAGCAGAACGGCGACGAAAAAGTCGTCGACGCCGACTTTGAAGAAGTCAAATAAATAACTTTGGCTTAATCCTCAGCAAACACCCCCGTTAAATTTAACGGGGGTGTTTGTCATAGGACTAAAATTCCAATATTGGCTGAATGCGTACAGTCGCTTTGTCTGACTTGTTTGCATAGCTGCTGTAGGTCCATACAAATCTGTCTTTGTACCCGTAAAGATTCGTTTCTGTTGATGACCAAAGGGAATTAGAATATACAGCAAGCCGACGTATAGGCTTCTTTATTATACGCCTTATAGAAAATTCCCGGTTTACGGGGAATATTTTTTTGCAAAAAAAAGTCTCCGGCGGATAACCGGAGACTTTTTTGTAGTGCTTAAAGATAAACTTAAGCGTTTTTCTTCAAAGCTTCGCCCAAAGCATCGCCCAGAGCAGAATTGGAAGAACCGGTTGAAGAGTACTCTTCCAAAGCTTTTTTCTCTTCTTCGATTTCGAGAGCTTTGACCGAGAGACCAATCTTGTTGTTCTTCTTGTCTACGGAGGTTACTTTGGCTTCCAGAACGTCGCCTTCTTTGTAGTTTTCGGGATTCTGGGCAGCTTTGTCCTTGGACAGGTCGGCCTTCTTAATCATTGCGGCAACGCCGTTAACTTCGACGTTAACGCCTTTGTCGTCAATTGAGGTGACGGTTGCTTTGACAACGTCGCCTTTCTTGAGACCTTCCATGGCTTCGGCCATGGCGTTTTCGGACAGCTGTTTGATACCGAGGCTGATACGTTCTTTCTCAACGTCAACGTCGATAATTTTAGCCTGAATGTCCTGACCTTTGGTAAAGTCTTTGACGGCTTCTTCGCCGGACTTGTCCCAAGAGATGTCAGACAGGTGGATCATACCGTCGATTTCATCAGACAGGCCGACGAACAGACCGAATTCGGTAATGTTCTTGATTTTGCCTTCGATGACGGAACCGACCGGATGCTCTTCAACATAAGCAGCCCAAGGATTCGGGGTGCACTGTTTGATACCCAGGCTGATGCGGCGTTTGTCGGCGTCGACTTCCAGAACCTTAACTTCAACTTCCTGAGAAGTGGAAACGATTTTGCCCGGATGAACATTCTTGCGGGTCCAGCTCATTTCGGAAACATGAACCAGACCTTCAATGCCGTCTTCGAGTTCGACAAATGCACCGTAATCGGTAATGTTGGTAACTTTGCCCTTGTAGACTTCGCCGACTTTGTACTTGTCGGCAACGGCCTGCCACGGGTCACTTTCCAGCTGCTTCATGCCGAGGCTGATGCGCTGGTTGTCTTCGTTGAATTTGATAACTTGAACCTTAACCGTCTGACCGACCGACAGAACTTCCGCCGGATGATTGATTCTCTTCCAGGAAATGTCGGTAACGTGCAGCAGACCGTCAACGCCGCCGAGGTCAATGAACGCACCGTAATCGGTAATGTTCTTGACAACGCCTTCCAGAACGGAACCTTCTTTTAGGGTGTCAATGAGTTCGGCACGCGCTTCGGCGCGGGTTTCTTCCAGAACGACGCGGCGGGAAACAACGATGTTGCCTCTGACCTTGTCCATCTTCAAAATCTGGAACGGCTGAGAAATGCCCATCAGCGGCGTAATATCGCGGATCGGACGAATATCAATCTGAGAGCCGGGCAGGAAGGCAATGGCGCCGTTGAGGTCAACGGTAAAGCCGCCTTTGACGCGGCCGAAGATAACGCCGTTGACTCTTTCGCCGGAGTTAAGGCATTTTTCCAAATCCTGCCAAACTTCTTCGCGGCGTGCTTTTTCGCGCGATAAAACAATCTGGCCGTCTTTGTCTTCGTAGCGGTCGACATAAACTTCGACTTTGTCGCCGATTTTGAGTTCGGCGTTCTGACCGAATTCGCGCAGCGGAATACGGCCTTCCGATTTAAGTCCGACATCGACGATGGCGAAGTCGGGAGTCAAACGGATGATGGTACCCTTGACAACCGAGCCGGTAATGCCCTTGTCGCCGAACTGTTCGTTCAGGAGGGCTTCAAAGTTTTCGTTTGTTTCGGGAATTTTTAATTCGGTATTTGTCATAAAATATTGGTATTTCAAAAAACTGCCGGCCCCAAAATATCTGAAGGCGGGGCGGACTTGTGCGGATTAAACATGATACGCCGGCGCACCCCGGAAACATATCGGGTTTGTTTATACACCTAAATTATTATTTTTCAAGCGGATTCTTTATGGTTTTCGATAATTTCGCGGGCTTTGGCAACCACTTCGTCAATGTCCATGTTCGAAGTGTCGATGATATGTGCGTCCGGTGCCGCTTTCAGCGGCGCGGTTGAACGCTGCGAGTCCCGTTCGTCACGGGAGACGATGTCGGCCAGAACTTTCTCGTAAGGCGTGTCGATGCCTTTTTCCTGAAGCTCCTTAAAACGTCTTTTGGCCCGGACTTCCGAAGAAGCGGTAATGAAAAACTTGATGTCTGCCTGCGGACAAACCACAGTGCCGGTATCGCGGCCGTCATAAATGGCGCCTTTGGCCGTCGAACCGTCGGCGAAAGACGGATTCTTGGCAAAATCCTGCTGCATTTTGAGCAGGGCGGCGCGAACCTTTGGTTGAGCGGAAACTACCGACGCGGCAACGCCGCCTTCCGAAGAGCGAAACTCCCTGTGTTTGGAAAGCTCGGTCATTTTTGCAAAGGTCAGCGCCTTGGCCGAGGCTTCGGCCAGCGCTTCGTCGTTGATGTCCTGATTTTTCAGACGAAGGTCAAGTCCGACGGCACGATAAACCATGCCGGTGTCAAAATAGGCCAGATGATAAATCCCGGCCAGAGTCGATGCCAGAGTGCCTTTGCCGGCGGAAGCCGGACCGTCAATCGTAATAATCATTATCCTCGTCCAAATTGCAGCAAAAATTATTTATTCCTTAACATATCTGATATAAAATCTGATGTGTATGATATTTTGAAATTATACCAAACTTTTGTGCACAACCGGACAAGGTGTTGACCATGAGATTCAAAATTTTTGCCATAACCGCGGCGACGCTGCTTTTAAGTCAGCCGGCCGCAGCCAAAACGGCCAAGCATAATATCGTCGTGCAAAGTTATCGCGATATTCAGAACAGCAATATGTACGAGCCGGGTTTCAATCAGGGCGGTTATGAGGCGCGTGTCAAACAAAAGCAGAAAGAGTCGGTTATTGCCGTAGCCGAACCGGATGAAAAGCCGGCTGAAGATTATAATGAAAAAATTGCCGGCGAACTTTTCAAAAAAGACATGTCGCCGGTTACCGTCGAACTGTTGGAACCCAGGACCGGAGTCAGGGTAAATGTCGGGCAGCCGCTGCAGATTTTGCTGCCGGAAGACGAAAATTCGCCGACCAAATGGTACTACGGCGGCAATGATCTGAAACATGTGCAGATTGCCGAGGACTACCGTTATATGGGGCAGCGGATAATCAACGTCAATATTCTGGAACCGGGAAAGGAAAAGGTCTTTTTTGATTTGATCGACGACAGCGGCGAAAAGATAAATGTTTTGGGTTCAAGGGTTTTGAATATTACGGCGGAATGAATATGGCGGGAAAAAAGGCGAAAATAAGGCTTTGGAGCGAAACGCCTCTGGCGGCGGGACGGAAAGTCATGCTGAACGACAAGCAAAGCCATTATCTGACCAATGTCATGAAACTTGCCGCCGGCGACGCGGTTTTGGCTTTTGACAACGAGCACGGAGAGTTTCTCTGCACATTGAAAACCGCCGGCAAAAAGAGCTGTCTGCTGGAAGTTTCCGAACAAACCCGCGGCTTTGAAAAATGTCCGGATGTTTGGCTGCTGTTTGCGCCGGTAAAAAAAGATCAGACCGATTTCATCATTCAGAAGGCAACCGAACTCGGCGCGGCAAAAATTATGCCGGTCATTACCGCGCGCACCATTGCGGACAAAGTTAAGAAAGAACGCTTCATTGCCCAAAGCACGGAAGCTGCCGAGCAATGCCGCCGGGTAGATTTGCCGGTGATTGCCGATGCCGAGCCTTTGGATAAGGTGCTGAAAAACTGGGACAAGGAGCGGGTTCTCTATTTTATGGACGAAACCGGACAGTCGCCTTGCGCGGCGGAGGTTTTTCGGTCTCAGAACAAAAAAGCGGCGCTGCTGATTGGCCCGGAAGGCGGCTTCAGCGAAGCCGAGCTGAACACTTTGCGGACTTTGCCTTTTGCCCGCGGCGCCGTGCTGGGCAAACGGATTTTAAGAGCGGAAACGGCAGCGGCCGCGGCTTTGGCCGTCTGGCAGTCTGTCGCCGGAGATTGGCGGGAGGAATAAAATGCGCATTTTGGTAGCCGATGACCATGAGTTGTTTTTGAAAGGACTGGAATTTATCCTTTCCGATGTCAGCAAAGACCTGCAGTTGGTTTTTGCCAAGAGTTATACCGATATTTTCAAAATTCTCGAGACCGACCGCGGTTTCAATTTGGTGTTGACCGACCTGGCCATGCCCGGCGCCAACTGGGAAGAGGCGATAACCCGGATTCACAGCACGCTGCCCGAAACGCCGATAATTATTCTTTCGGCGGTGTTTGACAAGGAAATTGTCGAAAAAACCATCGAAATCGGCGTGTCCGGATATATTCCGAAAACTTCTTCAAATGCCGTTATTCTTTCGGCGGTCAATCTGGTCATGTCCGGCGGTGTCTATATTCCGCCCGAGCTCCTTAACCGCAAGCTTCCCGACGAATTCAACGAGTTTCGACAGGCGGTCGAACTCCCCGAGGGAAAGGCTGTTGAAGAAAACATCAAAAGTCTGACCCCGCGGCAGATTGATGTTCTGCGCTGTATTTCGCAGGGAATGTCCAATAAGCAGATAGCCTATGCGCTTGGTCTGACCGAAGGAACCGTCAAACTGCACGTGACCGCAATTTTGAAAATTCTTAACGTCTATAACCGCACCGGCGCGGTGGTGGAGGCGTCCAGGCTGGGACTGATTAAGAAAAATGACTGATTTTGACGCAGACAGGCTTGGCGAATATCGCGATATGCTCGGCTCGGCAGCCTTAAACCGGCTGTGGCGCGAGTTTTCCGCAGACACGGAAAAGTTTTTCGCTTCCGCCGCCGGTTTAAAACGGGAAGAATTGCGCCTGAAGTTTCATAACCTGCGCGCCGGCGCTCTGGTCTTCGGGCTGCGGGCTTTTTCCGCTTCCTGTGCCGTGCTGGAGGAAGCGGTCATGAAAGAAATTTCCGCGGCGGATCTTGCCGCGGAAATTAAGACGGCGCAAAAAACTTTTGCGAACCAAAGCGCAGAGGTCGATGCATTTTTGGAGTAGGTAAAATGTTTAAGATTGTCGATGATGAAAAGAACCGCGTCAGTGAAGAGGAACTTCTCGGAGCCATAGAAGAGAACGAGGAGCCGAGACCTGTGCTTCCCAAATATCTGACGGCGATTTATGGTCGGATTTATGAAAATCTGAAAGTAAGCAGCTTTCTGGACAATCCCCGTCTGCTTAAAATTTTTACGCTCGGAAACAGCAGCCGGTTGATTGACGCCGCGTTGAAGGAAATCAAACAAAGCCAGAAGGTGCTTCAAATCGGCGCGACCTTTGGCGACCAGATTGAACAGACCGCCGACCGCATCGGCCACTACGGAAAATACGATCTGATTGACATCAGCGAAACTCAGCTGACCCGTGCCGAAGAAAAATACAAATATCTTTATTCCAACATGCGTTTCCTGCGCCATGACGGCCGCGAGCCGCTGAGCGAAAAATATGACGTCGTGCTGGTCTACATGTTGCTGCATGAACTGCCGATTTTGAGCAAAATACAGGTTGTCAACAATGCCCTTTCCTGCGCCAACGAAAATGGCAGAGTCGTTTTCATTGATTATCATAACCCGGTCAAATGGCACCCGCTGCGCTATTTTGTCCGTATGTTCAACCGCCTTTATCAGCCGTTTGCCGAAAAACTCTGGGATAGGGAAATTTATACGCTGGCCGATAAGAAAAACAGTTTTTTCTGGCGTAAAAAGACCTATTTCGGCGACATGTATCAAAAAGCCGTTGCTTCTCGCAAAGACGACCGCAACTTTTTCGGCGGCGACGAAATGGAATAACGCCGCCCGGGACAAAAGCCCGAAAATTTGCCGCAAAGCTACAGGGCGTCAATTTTCTCGGCGATTATTCCTGCCGGATTAAGAGTTTTCTGAGGTCGGAAAGACAAAGCGTCCGGCGCATCAATATGCACGGCATAGCCGCCTTCAATCAGCGATTTTACAAACCGTTCATGCTTGGGCGTCAGCCACCTTTCACCGGTAAACAGCAGCACCGGCTTGCCGGATCCGCAGCATTCGCAGGGCATGGAAACTGAGTCTCCGGTGGCGATAATGTTGTCGGCCAAAGCCCAGAAACCCATAATCGGATTGTCTTTCTTCTCGCCCCACCAATAAGTGTAAGCCGGGATTCCCTCGATTTCTTTTTTGATTATGTTTTCGGCTTCGGCGCCGGTGCGGCGCGAAGTCGTAATCAAGATTGAACCGCCGGTCTGCTCTTTGATTTTGCGAATGCTTTTGCCGAGCCTGCGGGCATTTTCGGCCGTAAAGGGTTTGTTTTTGATGGCGCCGCCGACAATTACCGCCGTCAGCGGCCGCGGCAGCGAAGCAAAAGTCTCGGACCATTTGCCGGCGGCCTCGGCCAGTGCTTCCGGCGTTACGCGATGCGGGCATCCGGTAATGTAAAAAATGTTCGGCGCAGGCGTTTTGCCTCGGTCATGTTCGGGAACCGCCGCCAGTGAAAAGTCTTTCAAACCGCTTTTCCCCGGGTGCATCAGCTGAATCAGTTTGGTCATTCCTCCGGAGGCCTTTTTGATGAAACGGGCTGCCGGAACCGTCCGCCGGCTGATAGATACGGCCAGGTCGGGCCATGGTGCCCGCAGTTCTTTCCGGGTAGCGGCAGTGACGCCGAGCAGGCTTTTGCCGAGCAGAAAATTCGGCAGGTTGGCCAGTCGGTTGTAGTCGATTTTCTTCTCAACGATTTCATAGCGTTCTTTGTCCAGAGCTTGGATAATTCCCTTAGCCTGTCCGACGCTTCCCATGCGGTTGTCCATTAAAAACCAGATGATTTTTTTCATGTGTAAACTCTAAAATTTGAATAGTCAAAGGACTCGAATTATTATATCCTCACATCATATAAGGTATCTTAATTAACGCAATGTTTTTTTAAGAAAGGAACAGAAAATGAAGAAACTCGGACTGGCCGTCGCTGCTTTGGGTATTTTGGCCGCCGGCAGCGCCGCCGCCCAGTACAGCGCCCAAAACGAAGCCAAATATATAGCGACGCTGAAGGCTGTGGTTAATTATAAAATTGACGATCAGGAAAATATCCGCGATATTGAAGCACTGCGCCAGAACCGCCAGTTTAACGAAAAGCTGCAGCGAATGCTGGACAAGCTCAGCAACGAGCGCACCAAAGACGCCAAAAACCGCCGGGTTTTAAAAGTTCTGGAACAGGCCGGCGAAGAAATTTACAAAATTCTTGACTAAAGCGGAGGACGGGCGATGAAAATACTTTTGAAATTGGCCGCGGTCAGCCTGCTGGCGTCCGCCTGTACGGCTTTGCAAAGCGGTGGCAAAGTGGAAGACGACTACTATAGCAGCAATATTGAGCGCTTTATGCAAAATGTCGCCGTTAAGGAAGAAACCGCCCGTTTTGTCACTTACGAATATAAAGACGTCCGTATTGACGAAGTTTCGTCGCTGGCTGCGCGCTATTGTGCCGAACACGGCGAAAAAAAGGCTTTTTTGCGCGAAAACATAACCTATCGCAATCATCTGCGTCGGGCGACTTTTGACTGCGTCAACTTGCAATAACCCAATTCTCTTCCTATATAGAAATTTAGGATAAGAATTAAGGAAGCGCTTAATAAAATGAATAAAAATCTGTATCATGTTCTGGGGGTTTCCAAAGATGCGGGCGATGCCGAAATTAAATCGGCATACCGCAAGCTTGCCCGCAAATATCACCCCGATCTTAACAAAGACGACAAAGATGCTGCGGAGAAGTTCAAGGAAATTTCCTGTGCTTACGATATTTTGGGCGATAAGGAAAAACGCAAAAAATATGATAACAACGAAATAGACGCTGACGGCAAACCGACCGGATTTGGCGCCGGTTTCGGTCAGGGCGGTTATTCGTCTTATGGAGGCGGTCCTTTCGGACAGGGAGGCAACCGAACCTATTACAGCGGCAACGGAGAAAATTTCGACTTCTCTTCCATTTTCGGCGACGATATTTTTTCACAGTTTACCGGCGGTGGTTCCGGCTTTCAGGGTTTTGGCGGAGCTTCGCGCCGTGCCCGCAAGGGTCAGGATATTGCCTATACCATGCGGGTCGACTTTCTGGATGCGGCCAAAGGCGCTGAAAAAGGCGTCATTATTAACGGTAAAAACATCAACGTCAAGATCCCGGCCGGAACCGAAGACGGACAGACCCTGCGCCTGAAAGGACTGGGATACGAGGGGTTTAACGGCGGGGCCAACGGCGACGTGCTGATAACGGTCAATGTTGACAGGCACCCGTATTTTGGCAGCGAGGGGTTGAATATTCTGCTCGATTTGCCGATTACCGTCAAAGAGGCGATTCTCGGCGCCAAAATAACCGTGCCGACCATCAGCGGTAAGGTTGTGGTCAACATTCCGCCCTATGCGTCTTCGGGCGAAAAACTGCGGTTGAAAGGCAAAGGCATCAAAAGCCGGAACGGACAGGGAGATCAGTTCATAACGCTTCGTATCGTAGCCCCGAAAGCCAAAAACGCCGAATTGGAAAAAGCTCTGGCCGCAATGCCGGATGAAACGGTCAGGAACTTTTAATGTTTTTGGAACAGCTGCGCGACTTTGAATGGTATAATGAACCCGCCGACGTCTCTTTCGACGAAAGAGGCATGCGGGTTTTGAGCCGGGCCAGAACCGATTTCTGGCAGAGTCTGCACCACAGGTTTTCCAAAGACAATGGCCATTTCTTTTTCACGCGCAAAACCGGCAATTTTTCCTGCACCGTCAAATGGAATTTTGAAACCGACGGCAGTTTTGACCAATGCGGCATTATGCTTCGTATAGATGAGCGCAACTGGGTAAAGGCTTCGGTAATGTTTGAAAATTTCCGGGCGCCGCTGCTCGGTACCTGTGTAACCAATGCCGGCTCTTCCGACTGGGCTTCTCAGGAAATTCCCATTGGCATTAACCAAATCTGGTATCAGCTCAAGCGTATTAACGGCGATTGTGTGCTTCATGTGTCGCTGGACGGCAAAAAGTTTAAACAGGTGCGGATGTTCCATCTGCTCAATGATTGTCCGGAAGTCAAAATCGGCGCTTATGCCTGCAGTCCGCAGCGTGATGATTTCGAAGCGATTCTGTCACAGATTGACTTTGAATAAATACTCGAAAAAACTGTTCAATTTTAAAAATCTGTGCTTAGGTTAAAAAGTCAGGAACAAAGATTATATAAGGAAAACGCAATGATGAAAAATAAGTTTTGGATTTTTTTGATGTCAACGTTCTTATTATCGGAGGCAGCTATGGCAGAAGCAGTTATAAAAAAACTTCCCGCCCCGGTCGTTACCGGTGGCAAACCGCTGATGGAAACGATAGGCGAAAGAAAAACGATTCGCGAATTTAAGGCGCAGAATGTTGACGACCAGACTCTGAGTGAAATTCTCTGGGTTGCTTTTGGCATCAGCCATGACGGCAAAAGGACGATTCCTACGGCCATGAATCAGCAGAACCTCAAGGTATATGTTGTCAGAAATGACGGAGCCTGGTTGTATGACGCCGCTGAAAATTCCCTGACGCAGGTAACCGCCGAAAACCTTCAGCCGTTGTTTGCCACGCAGGATTTCATGAAAGATGTTCCGGTCAATCTGGTCTATGTCGGCAGCGATGAGAAATATTCGCCGATGCATGCCGGTTCGGCTTATCAGAATGTCGGGCTTTATGCCGCGTCAAAAGGCATGCACAGCGTTGTCAGAGGTTATTTTGACAACGACAGGGTAACCAAGGCGCTTAATTTGGAAAACGGCGAAAGAGCCATCGTTTCGCAGGCCATCGGTTGGTAAAACGCCGGTTTGTAAAAATTGCCCGCCTTTATTGCTAAAGGCGGGTTTTTTTAGAATTCCAATACGCCGATATAAGAGTTGCCGTCGTCTTTATCATTCGGGTCAGCAGGATCTCCCGAACGATGGTCGTTATTTAACCGGATTTCGTCAACGTCGGAACAGTATAACCACATTTGCGTGCTGTCATATTCGGTAGATGACCAGAAACAGTCGAAGATTACCGTCTGTCCTATTTTCTTTAAGGATTCGTTTATGACTGTTAAGTTTTGTTTATAGCTGTTCAACACGCCGGCCGCAGGCAGGCACCACTTGCCTTTGGTAGCGGGTGTCGGTGCATAGCTGCGTATTCTTGCCGCCGCATAACCGCTGCCGACGGCGCTGACGATGATGTCCGTATTGGCACAGCTGTCAAAATCTTTTATCGCCGCTGATTTGCTTGTCCGGTTCGGCAGGGCGGAAATGTCAAAGGCGGCTCTTCTCGAAAACCATTGCTGGCCTAAAACACCGCTCATGACCTGTCCGTGTTCTCCGTCCGGTGTCACATAAGCCACAACGCCCAAAGCTTTTTTGCTGCTGTCGTATTCGCTTGAGGTCGAGCAGCTTCCGTCGCTGTAGTAAACAGAACCGATTTGACACTTGGGTTCGCTTTTTGCAACTTCACATTTTGCCTGACAGTCGGCATAATAGCTTTCGCAGCCGTATGGATGAGAAACTTCAATCCGGTTTCGGCAGTTGTCGTTATAAGCCGTTTTGCATTTACCGGAACAGTCCGGCCAGTATTCGGCACAGCCATAAGGCGTTGAAACCGAACTGCGGTTATGACAGTTGTCGGTATAAGCTTTCTTACATACTGTTTCGCAGGGAGAAACATAGTATTCTTCACAGCCGTATTGCCCTTCGACAACCCCGGCCGGACACTTGCAGGATATGTATTTGCCGTCGCAGCTCTCTCCGGAGCCGATTTGCGGCGTTAGGCAGGAAACCAGCGTTTCAATGCATTTGCAGCTTTTGCCGTAAGTCGTGTTATATGGACAAGCTCCGTCAATTTCCTGTAAGGAGGAGCAGTTCAGTCTGACAAAACCTTCGTTTTTACACTGTTGCTCCGTATTGATTTTGTAATCGCCGTTTCCGGAATCAAAACCCGCCTCGCCGCAGTTGTCGGCGCCAAGAAAACACACGGAAGCCGTCTTATAGGCATGAGCCATATCGGCAAAAGAGACGGGCTCTGGCCGGGGTGTGCGTGTGTGTGTTGCATAAATGCCTGAGGCAACTGCTGCGTCGGAAAGAGCAAGTGCCGTTCCCGACAGTAAAGAGATAAGTAAAACAGATTTCTTCATCATAGTATCACCTCACGACAGTTAAAACCAAAGCCCGCTAAACAGGTGAGGAAATTTTGCCCGAAAATATGGCAGAATGAGGGAAAATGATAATCCTGAATCGATTCTTCCGACACATATCCGCCGGCGATATTCCGCCGCGGTTAAACATCCACACCTGTAAATTAGCATAAACTGATTCGCAGAAATAGTCAACCATTAATGAAACTACATTTTTTTCTGTCTACCAATAATGGAACCGGTTTTATTTTTGTCCCATCTTAAAAAACATAAAAAAACACCCCGGAAATCCGGGGTGTTTAAAAAGATACGAACTTACTTCTTCAGCTGGGAAGCGACTTCGGCAGCGAAATCTTCATTGCGCTTTTCCAAACCTTCGCCCAGACGGAAGCAGACAAAAGCCTTCAGTTTAATGTCGGCACCCATTTCTTTGGCTGCGTCGGCAACAATCTGTTTAACCTTTTTGTCCGGATCCATAATGTAAGCCTGTTCTTCCAGAACGACTTCGTCAAAATATTTTTTGATACGGCCTTCAACCATTTTTTCAATAATGTTTTCAGGCTTGCCGGAAGCTTTGGCCTGTTCGGAGAAAATGGCTTTCTCGTGGTCAATCGAAGCCTGGTCGACGTCGGCAATTGTCAGAAACTGCGGATTCGAAGCGGCAACGTGCATGGCGATATGTTTGCCGAGTTCCTGCAGTTTGGCTTTGTCGCCGTTCGATTCGAGAGCGACCAGAACGCCGATTTTGCCCAGATTCGGTTTGCAGGCGTTGTGAACGTAAGAGGCGATAACGCCGTTGCTGACTTCCAGCATGGCGGCACGGCGCAGGTTCATGTTTTCGCCGATTTTCGCAATCAGGTCAGTCAGGCGTTCCTCAAAGGATTTGTGAACTTTCGGGCACTGAAAGGTCTTCATGTCGCAGACTTCGCCGTTGTGCATCAAAGCAACCAGAGCGGCGTCGGCAACATATTCCTGAAACATGTCGTTCTTGGCGACAAAGTCGGTTTCGGAGTTTACTTCGACAACGGCGCCTTTGTTGCCGTCAACGGCAACCGCAACCAGACCTTCGGCCGCAATGCGGCTGGCCTTTTTGGCGGCCGAAGCCAGACCTTTTTTGCGCAGCCAGTCAATGGCGGCTTCCATGTCGCCGTTGGTTTCGGTCAGGGCTTTTTTGCAGTCCAGCATGCCGGCGCTGGTGCTTTCTCTTAAATCTTTAACCATTTGGGCAGTAATTTCTGTCATTTGTTTTTTTCCTCATCATAATTTTTAAACCATTGCGGCGATATTCATTAAAAAACAAATACCGCCGCATAAAGTTTCAGACTTTATTTTGAAAGAATATTTTTCAATTATTCTTCAACGGCTTCAACTTCCTCTTTAGCTTTTTTGGAAGTTCTCTTTTTGGCCGGTTTGGCTTCTACGGCGTCAACGGCTTCTTCAACCTTAACGCCCTGAGCCGCGATTTCGGCCTGCATACCGTCCAGAACGGCGCCGGAAACCAGTTCGCAGTAGAACTGAATGGCGCGGATGGCGTCGTCGTTGCCCGGAACCGGGAAGTCAACGTCGTTCGGGTTGGCGTTGGTGTCGGTAATGCCGATAACCGGAATGCCCAGCTTCTTGGCTTCTTTAACGGCCAAGGCCTCTTTCGGCGTATCAATGACGAACAGCAGATCCGGCTGACCGCCCATGTTCATGATGCCGCTGAGTTCGCTGGCCAGTTTTTCACGCTCTTTTTTCAGGTTCAGCATTTCTTTTTTGGTATAACCCTCATAAGCGTTTTTTTCTTCCATTTCGTTCAGTTTGACCAAACGGGAAATTGATTTGTATACGGTTTTCCAGTTGGTAAGCATACCGCCGAGCCAGCGATGGTTGACATAATACTGTCCGCATCTTTCGGCATTCTCTTTGACGATGTCCTGAGCCTGTCTTTTGGTGCCGACAAACAGAACCTTACCGCCCTGAGCGGCAATGTCGCGCGCGGCGGCCAGAGCCGTATACAGCATCGGATAGGTTTTCTGCAGGTCGATGATGTGGATGTTGTCTTTCTTTCCGTAGATGTACGGAGCCATTTGCGGGTTCCAGCGGCGTGCATGGTGACCGAAATGAACACCTGCTTCAACCATCTGGCGTAATGTAAATTGTGGAATTGCCATTATAAATGTCCTTATTTTTCCAGTTAAACCTCCGCAGATTCTAAAAACCGCTTTCGCGGCACCGGAGCGAAACACGAACGCCGCATTCCGCCTTATCTGCGTGCGAAATTACAGAAAACATATGTTTTCCGAGCTTCCTTTTATACGCTATTTGTCTAAATATCAAGCTTTTTTTGCGTGCGGCGGCAAAAATTTTTCCGATGCCGGGAAACCGGTCTTTTTTTTGTTTATGAATCGACCTTAAAGCTTGCGTTTCTGCCGCTTTTGCGCTAATTTACGCCCATCGTAAAGGAAAATTTGAGGAAGAAATGTCGGATTTATTTGATAGCACGGCGCCGCAGCAGCAGTCCTATTCGGCGCAGGATATTCAGGTTTTGGAAGGTTTGGAGGCGGTCCGCGCCCGTCCGGGCATGTACATCGGCGGCACGGATGCCACGGCGCTGCACCATTTGGTTGCCGAAATCCTGGACAACTCGATGGACGAGGCAGTCGCCGGTTTTGCCAACCGTATCGAGGTCCGTATGAATGCCGACAGTTCCGTTACCATTAGCGACAACGGTCGCGGCATTCCGGTTGATCCGCACCCCAAATATCCGAACCTGTCGGCGCTTGAGGTTATTCTGACCATGTTGCATTCCGGCGGAAAGTTCGGCGGCGGTGCCTATAAGGTTTCCGGCGGTCTGCACGGCGTCGGTCTGTCGGTGGTCAATGCGCTTTCTTCATCGCTGGTCGTCGAAATTGCCCGCGACAAAAAACTCTATCGCCAGGCTTACGAAAAAGGCAAGCCGGTAACGCCGCTCGAGTTGGTCGGCAATGCGCCGAACCGCCGCGGCACTTCGGTTACCTTTCTGCCCGACCCCGAGATTTTTAACGGCAATTCAACCCTGAATCCGAACCGGGTTTACCGTATGGCGCGTTCCAAGGCCTTTTTGTTCAAAGGCATTCACATCAACTGGAAATGTGCGCCCGAAATTCTCAGCGAAGGCGACCAGACCCCGCAGGAGGCCGAACTGCATTATCCCAACGGTTTGCTCGATTTCTTAAATTATCAGGTCGGCGCTCGTCCGACCGTCAACCGTATGGCCTTTTCCGGAGATGCCGAACTGGCGAACGACGAGGGGCGGGTCGAATGGTCGGTAACCTGGCCCGAAGATGAAAACGGTTTCTGCTATTCCTACTGCAATACGGTCATTACGCCCGACGGCGGCACGCACGAACTGGGTTTTCGCTCGGCATTGATTCGCAGTCTGAAGGAATACGGCGAAATGGCCAATATCAAAAAGGTGTCTCAGGTTACGGCCGAGGACTTTTTGAGCGATGCCTGCGTCATGCTGTCGGTTTTTATCCGCGATCCGCAGTTTCAGGGGCAGACCAAGGACAAGCTGACCTCGACCAAGGCGGTTCGTTTGGTCGAGCAGGCCGTCAAGGATTCGTTTGACCACTGGCTCAGCTCCGACAAGGAAAATGCCGCTGCGCTGATTGAATATGTGGTTGAGCGTGCCGAAAGCCGTAAAAAGAAAAAAGAAGAAAAAATTCAAAACCGCAAATCGCCGACCAAAAAACTGCGCCTGCCCGGCAAACTGGCAGACTGTTCGCAGGCCGCGGCCGAAAATACCGAAATCTTTATCGTCGAGGGCGATTCGGCGGGCGGTTCCGCTAAACAGGGGCGCGACCGCATGACCCAGGCGATTTTGCCTTTGCGCGGCAAAATTTTAAACGTAGCCAGCGCTTCGCTTGACAAGATTACCCAGAATCAGGAAATCAAAGACATGATTGAGGCGCTGGGTTGCGGCATCAAGGAAAACTACCGGGAAGAAAATCTGCGTTACGAAAAAATCATCATTATGACCGATGCGGACGTTGACGGTGCGCACATTGCTTCGTTGCTGATGACGTTCTTCTATCAGCAGATGCCGAAGCTGATTGAAAACGGACATTTGTATATTGCAACGCCGCCGCTGTATAAGATTGTTGTCGGCAACAAAAATTTCTATGCGCTGGACGATGACGACAAAGATGCGATTCTCAAAAAGGAGGTCAAGGGCAATCAGAAGGTCGAAATCAGCCGCTTTAAAGGCTTGGGCGAAATGAGTGCCCTGCAGTTGAAAGAAACGACCATGGACAAGAAAAAGCGCCTGCTGTTGAAGGTGCTGATTCCTTCCTGCAATACGGAGGAGGGCAAAGAAGAAGCCTTTGAAACTCGCCGTCAGGTTGAACGCCTAATGGGTAAAAATCCGGAAATGCGCTTCAAATTTATCATTGAGCGCGCCAAGTTTGTTGATGATTTGGATATTTAACCGTGATTCGCCGAGCCGTTCCTGCCGATACGGATAAAATCATGTCGCTGTGGTTCAGGGAAAACGCAGCGGCGCATTCTTTCATTCCGCGGCGCTTCTGGGAAAATTGTGTGGAGATGGTCAGAACCGAACTGTTGCCTGCCGCTGAAACCTTCGTTTTCTGCGATAAGCGTCAGATTAAGGGATTTATCAGTCTGCTGAACGGGGATTATGTCGGCGCGCTTTTTGTCCGTGAAGATTGTCAGGGAAAAGGCATTGGTCTCAGATTGCTGGAATATGTCCGCCGGCGGCGGCCCCGTCTGAGTCTCCATGCCTATGTCCGGAATGCGGGCGCGCTGTGTTTTTACCGCCGCTGCGGATTCAAGATTGTTGCAGAAAGCGTCAATGAACAAACCCAAGAACCGGAAGTCCTGCTGGTTTGGAGCCGGGGCTGCCTCAGCGGTTGCCGCAACCGTTTTCCGGGTGATTCGTAGAGGAGTCGTTATGCCGAAAATTTCAGTGATTACCGTTTGCTACAATGAACCGGAGGTCAAACGTACTTGTGACAGTATTCTCGGGCAAAGTTCCGGAGATTACGAATGGCTGGTTATTGACGGCGGTTCAACAGGTCAGTGTCTTGAAACCCTGCGGGCTTATGCCGGCAAGGCAGCCTGTTTTGTTTCGGAACGGGACAATGGCATCTATGACGCCATGAACAAGGGCATAGCAAGGGCGCGGGGAGAGTATCTTATTTTTATGAATGCAGGCGACGTGTTTTTTCACTCGGAAATCCTTCGGCTGGTTGAGCCTTATCTGAACGGCGAAAATGAGGTTATTTACGGCGATACGCAATATATTAACGAAGACGGTTCTTCCGAAATTGTTTCCTGTCCGGATTCGTTGCCGAAAGAGTTTTTTATCGGCAACACCATAAATCATCAGTCTGCCTTTATCCGGCGCAGCCTTTTTGCACGGTTTGGCTGTTATGATGAAAATTTTCCGATTTTTGCCGATGTGGAAAAATGGCTGGTTTATAAGGAAAACGGCTGCCGCTTCAAACATTTGCCCGTTATCGTGGCCGGATTCTATCGTACCGGCGTTTCCAGTCGCTATACCGAAAGCTATTATGCCGAGCGGCGCCGAATGTATGAAAAACACTTTAATGCCGATTTTCTGAAAAAATATTTATAATTCCCTGGCAAAAACATAAATGACTTCGGAAATGTCATATCCCGAATATTCTTTGCGGCGGTTATATTCGGGAAAATTTTTGCCGCCCATGCTTTCGTAAAATCGCGCGGCGGGAAGGTTGCCTTTAAGCATATATAAATAATGTGGAGCATAATTAATCTGTTTCCGGTAAGCCGTAAGCATCGCCCGTCCGATTCCCTGCCGCTGTCTGTCGCTTTTGACATAAAGTGCATAAATTTCATAAACGATTCCGATATCGTCGCGAGCCGGCCCTGCCCATAAATAACCGGAAACCTCACCGTCGTCATAGACAAGAATGGTATATTTGCCGTTATCTGTTCGCCGTTGCCAGTCGTCGATTCTCTTTTCATCGGCCTTGCGGGTATTTAAAATTTCAGCAGGCAGCAGATTTTGGTATGCGGTCTGCCAGACTGTTGCGTTGATTTCCGCGATTTCCCGGGCATCATCAAAAGAAGCTTTTCTGACTACAGGCATCAACTTGTTCCTTCAAATATATCATTGTAATTTTAATTGTTGATGCTGTTTTCGTCAAAACAAAAAAAGCAGGACAAACCTGCTTTTTTATCGTTAATGGTGGAGCTGAAGGGGATTGCAGAGCAAAAACAATTCAGAGAAATGTTTTTGCCGAAATCAGTAGCAGTTGTTAGCAAGCGATGAGCGACAGCGAAAAGAGCGCGCATTACAACTGGCTTGACCGAAGCGCAGTTAGGGTGCGCTTTGATGCGCATCCTTACGGAGCAAGAGCGAACCCCGGGTTCGATCCCCTAAGAAACAAAAAAGCAGGACAAACCTGCTTTTTTATCGTTAATGGTGGAGCTGAAGGGGATT
>OJPH01000027.1_pt1 | contig 115719 bp, 99 predicted proteins | sample 1598481 | NCBI WGS metagenome assembly OJPH01 (sample SAMN03922482, study PRJEB24848) | human gut metagenome | isolation source: stool sample | host: Homo sapiens | place: Germany | collected 2011-05 | reverse complement strand
GAGCAACTGACTCTTAATCAGTGGGTCCTGGGTTCGAGTCCCTGAAGGTGTACCAGATTTAAAAAGAATAGGCCCATCAGCCTATTCTTTTTATCTATATGGCCTGTTGGTCAAGCGGTTAAGACTCCGGCCTCTCACGCCGGCGACGGGGGTTCGATTCCCCCACAGGTCACCAATGCACCATTAGCTCAGTTGGTTAGAGCAACCGGCTCATAACCGGTCGGTCCGGGGTTCGAGTCCCTGATGGTGCACCAATTTTATTGGTGCCGAGCTTTTTACCTATAGGGGTGTGGTTCAATGGCAGAATAGGGGTCTCCAAAACCTTTGACGTGGGTTCGATTCCTACCACCCCTGCCAAATAAAAAGCACGCTGTAGCGTGCTTTTTCACTTTATTAAATATGCACCTTTAGCTCAGTTGGTAGAGCAACTGACTCTTAATCAGTGGGTCCTGGGTTCGAGTCCCTGAAGGTGTACCAAGTTTAATCCCGTGTATTTTGCACGGGATTTTTTGTTGTATATAGCAACAGCCCGGCTGAATCAGCCTGGCTGTCAGTTTGTAGATAAAGTCTGTTTCTTCAAAAAGTGCTTGTTCTCTATCCCTTCAGGAACGCTTTGTGGGCTTTGCGTCTTGCAATTGCGGTCGTTTGGGTCGCTGCATCCTTGCAGCGACTTTGGGCGACCGCTTGTAAGCATCCATGCTTAAAGCCTTTGGGCGTTCTATCTCGGCATCCTTGCCGAATCCCCAAACCGCTTTTCTGGGAAAAGGGGCTGAATGTGGGGCTGCCGCCCTCACCAAGCAAGGACGCTTGAAGTCAGTCGCACATAGTCGCTGCACGACGCAGCGACACCAACGACTGACAACCCGCATTGGGGCTATGTCCCAAACCCTATTTTTATCAGCGATAGAGGTTTTTTGACAGTCTGCAGCCCGGCTAAATCAGCCGGGCTGTTGCTTTTGGTTATTTCGGCAGGTGCAGGAAGCCGCCTGTGAAGGCATTGGGAAAGGCAAAATTTTTCTGACCGTCAGCAAATTTTACATAGATATGTTTATCAGCGATTGACTGTACTTTTCCTTCGCCGAATATTTTATGTATTACAGTCATACCTACTGTTATTGACGATTCGTCAAAATCGGGGGTGTTGCTGCGTTTTCTGTCGGGAACGGGTAAAGCGGATTTGGGAACGGGTGATTTTATGCCGAACTTTTCGGTCACAAGAGGCGGAGTGGTTGGACTTGCAACGGTGGACTTGCCGGACGGCTGAACGGATTTTACCGCTGATGATCGTAGCTCTTACGCTTGTTTCATCTGTAATTCCAATAAGAATGATGAGTAAAAAACGACCTGTAGAAATAATTCGCAGTTCCAAATAAACGCAAAGCACCGCCTGCACGGGAAATGTGCAGGCGGTCGGTTAAAAACGCACAGCATTATCACCTGTGCGTTTTTTCGTTATAACTGACAATTCCCGACTGTTGTTTTTGTGCAAAAGGCGGAAAATAAAAACCGAACTGCAAAATCGGCTTTCAGCTTCGTTACATAAGACAAGAGAGAAATTTATTTGATTGACAGCTGCTCACCTTTTATATTACAATGGTTTTATCAAGCTTAAAGGAATGGTTACAACGCTTAGTTTTTACATATCGCTTGCCGAAACGGCGGAGGATAAATCGCTCATAGAAAGGCTATATAACGGCTATGAGCGGTATATGTATTCCGTTGCGTTTTCGGTGCTTCATAACGAACAGGACGCAGAGGATACGGTGCATGAGGCGTTTCTGCGCATCATAAAAAATCTCGGTGAGTATGATTTTTCCGCCGATGCTCAGACAAAGACACTTCTCGGCGTGATAACACGCAATATTGCTATTGACCGCTACAGACATAAGAAAAAGCACGAAAGCGGGAATGTCGAACTGAATGAAAACACCATAGGCTCTCAGCTTCCCGATACCTCGGAACTCAGCAACAGCGAGCTTAAGGAGATACTCGACAGCCTGCCCTATGAGCTCAAGGAGGTCATACTGCTGAGATATGTTGCGGGATATACGCTTAAGGAAACTGCGGAGCTGCTCGGTGTTACTTTCGGTACGGTACGCTACAGGCAGGATAAGGCTATAATCGCGATCGAAGAGCTTATAAAGGGGTGAAGATATGAACTGTACGGATAGCAGGATAAGAGATTATATCATCAGTGAGTTTGCCGAGGCTGCTACTGGTAAAGAGGCGGAGCACAGCTTTTCAAAGCGTTACCTCAGACGCAGAAAAAGAATAATCAGAAAATACGCACGGGTGCACAGATCGGCTGATATACATACAGTGTATCAGCGCAGGGCAATGAAGTACGCTTTTATTATGACCGTGATCGCTATTTCGTATATTGTCGGCTTTACCGATTATATAAGCGCAGGCGGGTTCAATTTTACGCCGCATAAAGAGCAGTCGCAGGTATATTATTTCGGCGATATAAGCGGGTATCCCGAAACACTGACGAGCCGTTACACAATAGAAGATGAACTTTACGGATACAGCGAGCAGATCTTGTGCGATACCGATACCAATTATAGCGTTTATTATACCGATAAAAACGGCGGCGATGTTATAATATCGCAGTGGGTCGCGAGTGTATTCAAGGGTGACATATGCATAAACACGGAAAGCGCATTGGTGCTGCCGACTGACATAACGATAAACGGACACAGTGGGTTTTACTATGCGACAGGTGACGGTCGGCATTGCTGTTGTATCGTATATGACGATTGCATTATGATTTATTCGTGCAGTAAGGATAAGCAGACTGTTATCGGTCTTGCAGAGCATACCCGCTTTACGGACGTTTGATGAAAGGAAAGAAAATGCCACTGTTACATATAGAAAATCTGACTAAAAGCTATAAAGGCAAGAAAGCATTGGACGCAGTTACGCTTGATTTTACGGTCGGGGTAAACGCATTGCTCGGTGCTAACGGAAGCGGAAAATCCACTATGATGAATATAATAAGTACCGCTCTGTCGCCGACAGGCGGCGCGGTGTATTATGACGGCAGGGAGATCTGTTCGCTCGGGACGGAGTATCGCAAGGTGATGTCTGTGCTGTTTCAGCATCAGCCCTATTTCCCGTCTGTGACGGTGAATGACTATATGCTTTATAATGCGGCACTGAAAGGAATGAGTGGCAAGGACAGACAGGCGGTTATCGATAATTCTCTCAAAAGGCTGAATGTGCTTGACTGTAAAGCTAAAAAGCTGAAGGAATTATCCGGCGGACTCAGACAGCGTGTTTTTATAGCACAGACAATAATGAACGAGCCGCAGGTGATAATTCTTGATGAGCCGAGCGCGGGACTTGATATTGCGGAGCGTGAGGAGCTGAAAAAAACAATAAAGTCGCTCGGAGAAAATGCCATAGTGATAGTGTCTACGCATATAGTTTCCGATATCGAGGATATTTCGGATACGGTGCACATAATCGATAACGGAAAGGTGATAGTAAGTCGGAAAAACGAGGGTATTGAGGATATGTCACGCTATTATCTGGAGGTTATCGGAAAGGGCGGAGCTTATGCTTAAAACGATGCTCCGTGAACGACTGCCGTCAGCCGCATTCGCCTTTATAATGGTTGTAAGCATAGCGTTTATATATCTGTACACCTCGTCGGCTGAAGCGCTTAAGTGGAATGTATATGAACAGAAATATGTAAGCAAAATGACCGCCGATGAATTTTTGACGCAATATCCTGCCGATTATGAAAGCGCACGCAATAAGTTTTTTTCTATAGATAACCTTGAGGGGATAGATACAGAAGATCTGTCGGAGGATAAGCTGATGGCTCTGCTTGCGGGTGATTATTCTTTCAGCGACGCCGAGAATATATGGCGGAATCGGCAGTATTCAATGCCGGGAAGATTTGCCGATACGGTTATAAACGACTATGAAATGATGTCGGATATGTACGATTATTATGCTCCTATGCTGAGATATGAGGAGCGGCTGAGCGAAAAAAGGACGATAAACGAGCGAATGCTTGCAAGAACCGGCACAAGCAATGCCGACAAGATCAAAAGTGAAAAAATACTTTCATATATCTCTGAAATTCCCGAAAAGCCCGACAGTATAGCACCGCTTATCAGTGCGGATATATTTTCGGAGAGCTTTGCAAAGGATGTGCTGTTCATATTTTTCGTGGCGGTGCTGTGCTGTCGTATGTATTCGGGCTACAGACAGTCGGGATATCTTGATTTCATTAAAACGACAAAATGCGGGGCGGGAAAGTTCTTTGCCGTGCAGTACTTATCCCACCTTGTTATTATGACTGCGGCGTATATTTTGTACTGCGTTTTGTATCTTCTGTTCATATTATCGGGGGCGGGCACTGCCGATGTGCTGTTTATGCCGTGTCAGGTGCTTAAGAGCGTGGCGTATTCTGTGCTCCCGCTTAACGTATGGCAGTATCTGCTTGTTATGGCGGCGGCAAGATATTGCTATTATCTGCTTGCATTTTCGCTGTTTGCATTTATTTCCGCTATTTGTCCGCTTGATGTTATATCTTCGGCGGTGTGCGGTATCGTATCGGCTGTTCCGATTTATACGGCATATGTGACTGCGGGAGATACGGCGGTAGGAGCGCTCGGTCGGTTTGTCACGGGAAATTTTGCAGACTGCTTTGACGGAGCGGATCTGACGGTGATATTTAATATCGCAGTGCCTAATATAGTGCTGTGCACAGCTTGTTTTATTGCGGCGTTTTCAGCTGTTACTGCCATCGTTATTATAACGGGGCGCATTCTGTGCAGAGTTCGTACATCAGCAGGTACATCTGTAACTTTCGGAAAGGCGGAGTGTGATGTTTAAAGCGTTTTTGCGGTTTGATGCGGGCGGCAAGCTTATAGCAGTATCAGCGATGCTGCTTGTGATAATTATGGTCAAACCGTTTTTGAAAAATGACAGCGGAAACGCAAGGCTTTATCAGGACGCTTGCGCGAGAGCACAGACAGTGGCGGGTATGGAACATAATGCGGCTGAAGCAAGGCTTGATGAGATAGCTGTCGAGGAAAGTCAGAAGGCTATCCTTGAAAACAGCGACCCTATCGCTCTTCAGACAAAGCTTGATAAGGAGAAGAATATCGGTTTTATACTTGACGGAAACCTGTATACCTTGCAGAAGGCTCAGGAATATATAGATAATGCGAAATACGGCACAGGCATAACGCACGATGTACCCTCAGAACGCTATTATGATAATCTTGATGCGTATAAAAGGCTTGATACGCCATCTCTTGTGATAAACGAGGTGTGGGACAGCTATTATAATATCACGGGGTTTGATCTTACGGCTGTAACGGCACTGCTTATAGCGGCACTCGGATTTTTGCGCAGTTTTGAGCTTGGCACGGACAGATGTGAATTGATAACGGCGAACGGAAGTAAAACGGCAAGGCTGAGGTTTTTGTTCTGGTTTGTGCTGACGGTAGTGATTACGGTTATTTCGTTTGCCGCAGATGTGGTGATATCCGATGTTATGATGTCGGGGGATCTGTTTTCGCTGATGATACAGGGAATTAAAAAATTCACGACCTGCTTTACAGAGCTTTCACTCGGGAATTATCTTGTATGTTCACTTGCGTTCAGAATTATGACGGCGGTAAATATGTTCTGCATATTTTTCATCATCGCAAAAGCGGCAAGGGACACATACCGCTATTTCACAATTTCGCTCGGGATACTTATGCTGTCTGCGGTGCTGAAAGCTACCGTACCGTCTGTAAGCTGTTTTCTGCCGCTCGGCTTTGCCGATATAGATACGCATATATTGAATGCGGTGTGGCTCGGCGGATATGATTCGCTTTGGCTCTATATGGCGGTAACGGTTATACTCACGGTGATGCTCGCTGTTTTCACTGCGGTAAGCTCGGATAAAATCAGGTAATGTGGAGGTATTATGAAAGGACGAAGAATAACAGCAATAATTGCGGCGGCAATAGTTACCGCGCTTTGTATGTCGGGCTGTGCGGACAGCTTTGACTGCACGTTTTATGAAACCACGGGAAACACAAATCCGTTTTTCGTAAAAACGCAGGGGGATTGCTTTTATATCCCGGATTATTCGGAACACCCGGGCATATGGGAGTATGACACAAAAGCACTTACGGTAACGAAAGTGATCGATTATGAGCAGGTAACCGATACAGCACTTAACATTTACAACAGCGGTGCGCCTGCGACAAACTACGGCGTTATCCCCGCAGGATTTATAATGATGTCGCAGGAGGGAGCAAAAAACCGTGACTGCTATGACGGCGATATATCATATTCGACTGTGTACTATCTGAATTTTGCGGGCGAGGTAAAGCATACTGTCAGAATAAAGCAGTATAATGAAAATAACACGGATATTAAAAACGGCGAGCCGCTTATAAACGAAGACACTTATGCGGCGTTTGATGATTTCAGCAATTTCTATGCTCATAAGGGATATATCTACGGCTATGATTATGAACGCCGACCGATAAGACTTGATCCGCTGACCGGGACAAGGCAGACAGTATACGATAAAAGCTACAGCGACTATGTGGGCATTTATGATAATTACATATACGTTCAGGGGGACGATGGGATAGTCCGTATAAGTGAAAGCGATCTGTCCGTTGATAAGACAATAAGTGATACATCGTCACTTGCGACTTATTCCTGTCAGGTGTGCAGTGATGATATTATCATAGGCTACAGCAGTACAGACGGACAGATCGTTATAAAGTTCGGGGAATATGTTAAAAACGTGCCCGAATACATAGATGATGTTACATATGCGGACGGCAGTTTTTATTATATAAGCGAAAATTCGCTCTATAAAACGAGTGATATTGAAGCAAAAGGAGAAAAGACGGCTGACGGATATTCGGGTATTCATAATGCAAGCGAAAAGTGGCTCATACTCACAAATGAGGATATAAGCGAGGAGAGTATGGCTGTATTTGATATAGAAAAACAAAAAATTCTGATATTCAATAAATAAACATAAAAACACCGCCTGCACGAAAACCGTGCAGGTGGTCGTAATATACGGCAAAATGGAGGGGTTGCCTTGAAATAGATTTAGCTTAACCTCCTTTAAGTTGTTATCTATGTTATACAAATTTTCCCTTAGATGGACCTTAAACGAATGAGAAAAGTTTGTGAAAATCAATTTACGGTTGCTTGACTAAAAAAGATGTTAATGCTATACTTGAAAAAATCGCAGATTTACTTTAATCAACACGGAGATAAAAAATGGACAAGATATGGAATGAAATGTACGCAAGGGCTAAATCGGTGCAGAACAGCAGGGATATAAACGGATATATTTCCGCAGGAGGTGTAGCCGCCGCTGTGCTGTCGGCTTCGGGCAAAATCTATACAGGAGTTTGCATAGACACTTGTTCCACTCTCGGAATATGTGCGGAGAGGAATGCAATCTTCAATATGATAACGAACGGCGATGATATAATCAGAAGAGTTATTGCAATTATGCCCGACGGAAAGACGGGTGCGCCGTGCGGGGCGTGCAGAGAGTTTATGGTACAGCTTATGGCGGATGATTATAAGAATGTTGAGATAATGCTCGACTATGAAAAAGATAAGGCGATAACGCTCGGAGAGCTGACACCTGAGTGGTGGATATAAGAAAAGCGGTCACGGGGCTGTATCTGTCCCTGTGACCGCTTGATTATTTAATTTATGTCTGCTCACGCTTTTTGAGAATCTTGCGGAAGGTAAGAGCGAAGATAACGGTACAGCAGATTGCCGAGGTCGCATCCGCTACGGATTCTGCGAGATATACGCCCTCTACACCGAGAAAATTCGGCAGGATAAGGGCAAGAGGGATAAGCAGTATCACTTTACGCAAAAGGGCTATGAACAGTGAAATTTTAGCCTGACCGAGAGCAACGAACATACTCTGACAGGTACGCTGAAGTCCGAATATGGTCATGCCTGTAAGGAAAAGGGGCATCATTCTGCCGACTGTTTTTATAAGTGCGGTATCGTCTGTGAACATTCCTGCGACAAATTCGGGGAAGGTAATCATAAACAGGTTAGTCAGGGCGAAGAACGAGAACATAATTATCACGGAATATTTAAAGCAGAGGCGGACACGGTCTGTGTTGCCCTTGCCGTAATTGTAGCTGACTATCGGAACAAAGCCCTGCGCAAAGCCGCTCAGAGGTACGGCGGCAAACTGCATTGCACTCTGCATTACCGTAAGGGTGCTGACGTATATATCGCCGTATGCGCTCAGCGAGCCGTTGAGAACGAAGCCGACAAGACTTTCCGTACTTGCCATTATAAACGGGGCGATTCCGAGAGCGAACAGCGAGCCGATTATCTTTATATCGGGCTTAAGATATTTCGGCTTTATTTTCAAAGTCGCTTTGTCGGATACAAGAAAGCCGACTATTATAAAGGCGCTTACCGCCTGCGATATTACCGTTGCGAGAGCGGCGCCCGTTACGCCCATACCGAATACATAGATAAAAAGCGGATCAAGGCCTATGTTGAGGATTGCGCCGATTATTACGGCTATCATTGAAATTCCGGGTCTGCCCTGTGCATTTATGAACGAATTAAGTCCGGTTGCGAACATTACGAACAGCGTGCCGGTAAGGTATACCGAGAGGTAGTCTGTGGCATAGCCGATAGTAGCATCGCTTGCACCGATAAGGCGGAGCAGGGGATCCATAAAGATGTAGGTTATGCCCGATGTTACTACAGTAAACAGCACAAGCAGTGAAAAGCCGTTGCCGAGTATCCTGTGCGCTCTTTCACGGTCGCCCTTGCCGAGCGCTATTGAGGCAAGCGGTGCGCCGCCACCGCCGACTATCTGTGAAAATGCCGAGATAAGAATGATTATCGAGCTTGTAACACCGATACCTGCCAGCGCATCTGTGCCGATAAGCTCTATGTGGCCGATGAAAACCCTGTCTACTATGCTGTACAGCAGGTTTATAAGCTGCGCCGCAAAGCCCGGCAGTGCCATTTTGAGTATAAGAGGCAGCATCGAGGCTGTGCCGAGCCGTTCTTCGTATTTGTTATCCATTTATAGTATCTCCGTGTTTTGTCTTTATATCTGTAAGAGAGTATATCACTTAACAGAAGAAAAGTCAAAGGCGGGCGGGTGGCTGAAAGCCACTGTAAATTCCGCCTTTGGAAATGTTTGAGGTTGGCTGAACGTGGCAAAACGGCGGGATAATATGATATTGAGGGTTCATCGGAGGCTGTGAGCCACTGTAAATTCCGCTTGCGGCAATGTGCCGCTTCAAATTCCGCCGTTTTGACAGTTGGCAGTTGGCGAGGCTTGCGTTATCGGCGGGTGACTGAAAGTCACTGTAAATTCCGCCTTTGGAAATGTTTGAGCTTGGCTGAACGTGGCAAAACGGCGGGTATTAAAACGTGTATGGCTTTAATTGTTCAGATTTATATGTCAACATTACCTTTTATGAGGGAGCAGTAAATTGGTTTTTTACTTTGTGCTTGTAATTACAAAAACAAAAAGACAGCACCGTCCGGCACTGTCTTTAATGTTTATGAAATTCTTGCAATTACGCCTGTTCGCTTGGAGCAAAGCCTGTTCTTTTCAGAGCCTTTGAAATTGCGAGGGCGGCAAAGTATGCGAGAACTACACTGACTATATCTTTTATAAGATAGGGAGCGGATACGAGCAGGAAGCTGGATAACAGATCCTTGCCAGCAACGAGAGCGTACTGTACAAATCCGCAGATATGGCAAGCGGCAACGCCTAAGATGCCCATTGCTATTCTCAGCGGTACACGGAACTTTTCGGGTGTATTTCTGAATGCGATTCCGCTGATAGCCGCCATAGCGATAAAGCCGATTATAAATCCGCCCGTAGGACCTACTATTGAAGCGATTCCGCCTTTGAAGCCGCTGAATACGGGAACGCCTACCGCACCGAGCAGAACATAAACGACCGTTGAAACGGTTGCTCTTGCCGTGCAGAGATAAAAGCCGCAGAGGGCTATCGCAAAGGTCTGTAATGTAACCGGTACGCCGGAGGGCATCGGTATCGCTATCTGCGAAAGTACCGCAGTAATTGCCGCAAAGAGCGCACAAAGTACGATTGTTGTGATTTTCTGTCTGTTCATATTTTTTGTTTCCTTTCCATTTTGTCAAACGACTTTAACAGAATACCACCGACAGCGCCTCGTGTCAACCAAACTGCACAAATGGGTGACAATCGAGAACGGTCTGCGTATTAACTTAATAACCTAATTGTACAAAATAACTAAAAGTTATGTGGTAAATGTGTGAAAAATGCAGATTGATTTTTTGACGTGCAGAGGTTATAATTAATTTAATTGAGAATGTTGTATACGTTTTACAACACTCATAAGAATGAAACATATACAATTTGTTTGGAGGTAATTAAAATGAAGATGAAAAGATTCATCGGTGCAGCAGCTGCAATGGCAGTAGCAGGCACACTTACAGTAGGCGCAGCAGCAGAAACTTATAATGCTTATATCGGTTTCCAGACAGCACCCTACTCATTCAGAAACTCTTTTGATGACGCTACATATGGTAAGGACGTTTCAGACGGCAAGTACTTCAACAGCGTAATCGTATGGGGCGGTAACGACCCTGAAACATTCCCTCAGTATGAAGACAAATTCGATGATGATATGCCGGGTGGTCAAGCCGGCTATGTTCTTCCTGCTACATACACAGATGTAAAGATCGACAAGGACGGCACATACAAGGTTGGCGTTACTGACTTTGACTGGGCACTTGACGGTTCTTCTGCTTTCAACCTTCTGTTCGTTTCAACAGATATTCCTTTCAACAAGGATGCAGGTGAAGACGGCGAATCAATCGCTAAGATCTCTGACTGCAAGGTTATCGTTGATGGTACAGTAACATCAGAAGTTGCTGATCCTGTCATTGATACAGAAGACGGTAAGAAGTCAGGCTATACAAAGATTCTGTTCGCTAACATCTGGAACAAGGATCTTGAGAGCTATGCTGGCGCATACCCCACAAAGTCTTTAGAGATCGAATTCACAGTTTCAGGTCTTGACGCTCAGCAGCCTGCTGATACAGATGCTCCCGCTGATACAGATGCTCCCGCAGATACAGATGCTCCCGCTACAGAAGCTCCTGCAACAACAGGTGATTCTACAAAGCCCAACACAAACACAGGTGTTGAAGGCGTTGCAGCAGTTGCAGGTGTTGCACTCCTCGCAGCAGGTGCAGTAGTAGTTGCTAAGAAGAGAAAGTAATCTTAAAAAGATTAACTGATAATGACAGCCCTCATTCGTGAGGGCTGTTTTAATATCACGACCGAAAGAGGAAATATGAAAAAATCTATAATCAGACGTGCGATAGCCGTGTTTATTGCGGCGGCTATGCTTGCAGGCTGTGCGGCGCAGGACAGCGGTGTATTATCGTCTGTCAAAAACAACTCGGCGACCGAAAGCAATGTATCGTATGTTGAGGATACGAGCAGTGTCGATGAAAACTCCGAGGTTACTTCCGTTGACAACTCGGTAACAGAGAGCGACACATCTTCCGATACCTCCGAACAGGAAGAAAGTAATACTTCAAAGCAGGAAAATACATCAAAGGCAGAGAACACCGAGAAGCCCGCCGATACAACAAAGGCACCGGCAACTGCCGACACGAAAAATAACAGCCAGAGCAAGCCTGCGGCTTCGTCAAGCAATTTCACTGTTCAGTGGAAGAAGTCGAGCAGCTGGGAAGAAGGCGGTAAGAAGTGCGGAGGCTATGAGATTGTCATAACCAATAACGGCGATACGGTGAACAGCTGGACGGCAAAGGTAACCGTCCCCGGCAACACAAAGCTGATGTCGCAGTGGAACGGAATATTCAGCATTTCGGGAAACACGATGACGGTCAAGAACGAGAACTACAACGGAACTATAGAAAAGGGAAAGAGCGTTTCATTCGGATTCAATTATTCGGCTGACGCTTATATCAATGAGGGTAAAGTGACGGTGAACGGAAGTACCGCAGGAACGAGTGCCGGAAATAACAGCAATAGCAACAACAATAGCAATAATAATAACAGCAATTCTTCTTCATCTAAAAAGCCTACATCGACAGTTCCTCCGGCACCGAGCGACCCTAAAGGCACTACACCGGTATCACAGCACGGTCAGCTTTCGGTAAAGAACGGACAGCTTGTTGATAAGAACGGCAAGGGCTATCAGCTCAGAGGAATGAGCACGCACGGGCTTACATGGTTCCCCGAATTCGTAAACGAGAGTGCATTCAAAACGCTCCGTGACGACTGGAACACGAATGTTGTCCGTCTTGCAATGTATGTTGACGAGTGGGGCAACGGTCAGTGCTATATGGGAAACAAGAGCGGAAGCCTTGAACTGCTTGAAAAGGGTGTCGACATCTGCATCAAGCTGGATATGTATGTTATCATCGACTGGCACGTTCTTAATCCCGGTGACCCGTCCAAGTATACAAACGAGGCAAAATCCTTCTTTGAAACGGTATCAAAGAGATATGCAAAATATCCGAATGTAATTTACGAGATATGCAACGAGCCGAACGGCGGTGCATCGTGGAGCGGCAATATCAAGCCGTATGCGGAAAAGATAATACCCGTTATCCGTAAAAATGCGCCGAACTCGGTAATTATAGTAGGTACGCCAACATGGAGCCAGGAAATCGACAAGCCGCTTTCAGATCCGCTGAGTTACAAGAATGTAATGTATGCGTTCCACTTCTATGCGGCAACTCACGCAGGACTTCGTTCAAATGTAGAAAACTGCGTGGCGCAGGGACTGCCTGTGTTCGTGTCGGAATTCGGTACTTGTGACGCATCGGGCGGAGGTGCAAACGACTTCAACGAAACGCAGAAGTGGCTTAGCTATTTTGACAAGCAAGGCATAAGCTACTGTAACTGGAGTATCTGTAACAAGGATGAAACCTGCTCGGTACTGCGGCCTGGAACATCGGCAAACGGTAACTGGAGCGAGAGCGATCTCACCGAAAACGGCAAGTGGATGCGTAACTGGTTCCGCAAGCACTAAGTGCCCGTGGGGCACGGCAAATTCCGACCTTTTGAAATGTCGATAGTTTGCGTGACTTTGTGGTACGGTCGGGGTTAAACGATGGCTTAAACTCAATAAAACAAAGCAACCGTGGGGCACGGCAAATTCCGACTTTTTGAAAGGTTTGTGGTTGGCTGGGCTTTGTGGGACGGTCGGGAGTTAATGAAAACAAGGAGATAATATGCTGAACGATATTAAATGGTTATTTTTCGATGTCGGTTCAACACTTGTTGACGAAACCGAGTGTTATAATCATCGCATACGAGATGCTATTGCGGGAACAGATATTACCTTTGAGGAGTTTAACGAAAAACGTTTGTATTTTTCAAAGCAAAATCTGAAAGGCGATATTGAAGCACTGAGATATTTCGGACTTGCAAAAACTCCTTGGCATCATGAAGATGAAAAGCCCTATAAAGATGCCGGAAACGTACTCAAAATCCTATGTGAAAAAGGATACCGTATAGGTGTAATTGCCAACCAGTCGGCAGGCACTGAAAAACGACTTGAAAGCTGCGGCTTGATGAAATATATACAGCTTGTTGTAGCTTCTGCCGAAGAAGGAGTTGCCAAACCTGATAAAAGAATATTCGATATAGCACTAAAGCGAGCAGGTTGCAGTCCGTCCGAAGCGGTAATGATCGGTGACAGAGTGGATAATGATATAATTCCCGCTAAAGAAATGGGAATGATGACGATATGGGTGAGGCAAGGCTTCGGCAAATATTGGACGATTTCTGACGAGAGCGAAAAGGCTGATTTTACGGTGGATAACCTATCGGAGCTTTTGGACATTTTTTGATAAGGCTTAGGCGGAAATATTGCAAAAGTCTTAAGCACTATGAATGAAAGAAAGGTTGTGTACTATGTTTAGCAAATTAAAACATCGGCTTGACAGGAAAAGCAAAAGGGTGGTTGCGCTGTTGGCAACGGCGATACTGCTCTGTGGGTTTACGGGGTGCGAAAGAAGTACTATTCCTGATGGTTCTGAGATATCGTACAGCGAAACGGGTTTTGACATTGAACGGATACGAAAAAATGTAATTGTTGACGGACAAGCGATCGAGATACCCATAAAGCTGAAAGAACTGCCTAAGGATTGGACATATGAAACTTCTGCTAATCGATTTGCGGAGGATAGATGTCACGTTGAAGTCAAGGACAAAAATGGCGATTTGCTTTTTAGCTGCGGAGCGGAAAACTACAAAGAGTCCAAAAAGGGTGACAGTAGGATTTTTGATGCTCCTTTTGAGAATGACAAATGTTCGGTTGACGGCATAACTCCATTTAAAACAACTAGAGAAGAAATCGTCGAAAGGTATGGTGAAGCAACAAGTATAAAAAATTTTAACAGTAAAAAATATGAAGGCTGGCAGGAATATAGATATGGTTCTCTCGAGGGAAAAACCTCGAATGATTGGCACGGTAAATGTCTTATTGTTACATTTAACGAGAAAGGCATTGTTGATTGGGTTACCATTGTTTATACAGACTGAAAATGACGCCTAAGAAAAGTATATAAACGACTGGGCAAGCCTTGAACGTTCTGTAATGCCGGCAGGCAGAGTCGAGGGCAAATCAGAATTATTATCTGAGTTGATAAAGCAGGGTGTAATAACCGAAGAGCAGGCAAATAACTACAGAGACCGAAAAAACGAACTCCGTTCAGACTTATAAATGCAGAAACAGAATTTAAAACAACCATTATAAAAATCCGTGTCAGGCGACACGGATTTTTTCTGTTATAGCTGTCTTTATATGTGCAAGACCGTTTGCGATAAGGCATTGACCGGGGTAATAGAGGGCAAGGCAGAAATTCGAGAACGGGAAATCTATCTTTGAGAAGTACGCCATCAGGAGCATTATATCGGATATAAGGAACAGCACACTGCCGAGCGCAAGTATAAGGTTGAATCTGTTCTTTATGCGGATAAAGTTCATTATTGCTTTGCCTGTCATAATGCAGATTATAACAGCGTATGAAATGCCGATGATTTTCATCATAACCGAGCCGAAGTCAAGAAGCGGTGAGAACATCATAAACAGCGCTATGGGGACAAATATTATAATTGCAGGGATAAAGTCGGTCGGACGGGGCTTTTGCATCAGCGAATATGCTATGAAATAGCAGATATGACCTAATGCGAAAATCGCCGCTCCTGCGATGAAATTTAAGTTTATCGCTATATCTGCGCTCATTGCGAAGAATACGCCGATGGTCAGTATTACTGACGGCAGTTTCTTATCGGGAAAGTATTTCAGGGCGTATATCAGATTTACTGCGGCGGCAAGCATAAAGAAAACGCTTGCGGCTATTTTTATCGGGTAAAGATGAGTAATTATCAGAGCTGTATCGCAAGCAAGCGATAAGCCGAGAAAAATAATGTTGAGCGGTAAAACGAGTTTTTTCATATATTTGTTTCCTCAGTCTGATTATTCGGTTCGATATTGATTTTTCTTGTGTATCGGGATAGCGGATATTCTCCGTCGTGGGATTCTCCGAAAAAGTAAGCGGACATATTTCCCGCCTGCGTAACTCTTGTAACTCCTGCACAAAGCAACAGGTCGGTAAGTTCTGCTCTGTCAGCCTTGTCGCAGATAAGCCCTGCGGTCTGCAAAAAGCCTTTTGCATTTCTCAGTGTACGCATTATGTCCTTTCTCGGAAGTCTTTTTACAAGCACATTGCACATCATAGGCGACAGTTCAAGCTCAAAGTCGTCTTTTATGATAAGGCTGCAATTCTTGCCGTAAAATACATCGGGAGAAATTTGCCGTATCCCGATTGCCTGTTCAAGACGTGCGGTGTAGCTTATGAGCGTATCTCTCGCCCTTGTGCCTATAGAGGTATTCCTGTGTTTTCCGACTGCCGCTTCAAGATACGGAAGGAACATTTCGCAAAATAGGGTAAGCTCGGTTTTATCATCGGTGTCGATAAACACGGTCTGGCAGGAACTGCAGAGCAGTTGCTTTGTAGAGGCTATATGCCTGGCAAGAGCCGAAAATTCATCTGTATGGTTTGCGTAATCGGAAATGTAGCAGAAACCGAGCTTGTGTCCCCATTCAATCAGCTTAACTCCCGGCGGAGCGAGTGAACGCACTGCTTTTACGGCTTCAGTACCGCCCCATACCACTATGCCGTCGGCAAAGTCTGCAAGCGTCTGGATGGTACGCACATCGCTTGACGGAGTGTCAAAGACATATATGTAGCGTGACAGCAAAGGCTCATATTTGCAAAGCCGCTTTATTATGCGGATCGACAAGCCCTTATCGGCGGACGGTAGCTTCAGTATATTGATATTGCCTGCAAGAAGTCCTTCTGCAACGCTCATCACGGGTAAGCCGTCGGCATTTCCTGCGGCTATGTGGAACAGAACGCTGAGAGGTTTTGTCTGAATTCTTATTTTCGGAGTGATGCCGTTCGGAGAACCGATAAAGCCGTCTGAATCTCCGAGTTCGGTTTTCAGCCTGTATTCAAGATTTTCACGGCTGAGGCAGGCTATTATAAGCTGTTTATAGTAACTCACATTTTCAACGTCAAGCGCTGAGAGCATATCGTCAAAAGCACCGTTTTCTATATCTGCGCTGATTTTTTCGGCGGCAAGCATGACCTGCTTAGCAGAAAGCCGACAGTTTCCGAGAGTGTCGCATATCCTGTCTTCAAAATGGGCTAACAGCTTGTCGCACATATCGTTTTCGTATATTTCGCCATCAAAGAAAATCATACGTTCACACCCTTTATTATCTCTTCTGCGCCTGCCGCACAGGTCTTTATATCCTCCGGTGCAACTCTGCCGACAATTTCAAGAAACGGCGTTTTCAGTCCGCAGGAACATTCGCTTCCGTTATGAAGTATGCCGAGGTCATCTGTCATTACGGAAAGCACGGGGGTCGCTTTAACCATAGGAGTTATCAGGTTTACAAGTCCTGTCTTGCCGTTTTCAAGCGGTTTTAACGTATCGACATCTCTGATTATCACTCTGCTGTAAGCGGGAACGTGGAAGTGATGTTCCTTGCAGTCGCAGTATAAAATCGGATGCTCTACCGCTCCGAAAAATTCTATAATATCGTTTTCCTTTATGCCGAGTACCTTTTCGGCAAGGCTGTAAAAGGAATTTTTATCGGTCTGCTCGGCATAGAACTGTTTCCAGCCGCCGCCGAGCATTATGCGTGAGCCTTTCGGCATTTTAAGATAAATTTTACGCTCGTCCATTATTCTCAGCAGAAAATAAGTATAAGCGGGAAACCCCATGAATCTTGTCGGGAAACGTGAACGTGAATGCCTGACAATAAGATCTATAATCCTGTCAAAGTCGGGAGAATAGCCGCCTTTTTTATATGTCAGGATATAATTGCGGCTCAGTGCAGGAGTGAAGAATGTTGCGCCGAAAGCCGTCTTTGTTACGGCGGTATTGTTTCCTCTGTGGTGCTTGTAACCCATAATGATATAGTGGCACGGAACGGGAGATAACAGATTCCTCAGCTTTGATACACGCATAACCATTTTAAGTCCGCAGAGAAGGCCGCCCGTGTCAAAGGCTATCGTGCTTTTCCTGCCGCTTGTGCCGGAGGAAGTCGCTTTTATAAGCGGAATACAGCCGGTATTCATCATCTGCTTTTTTTTGAACAGCAATGTGGGTATCACGGGAAGTCCGGACGCATCCGAGGGAGAGGATATATAAAGTTCTTCGCATATTCTGCGGTAATCGTCGCAATGGGAAACGCAGTAGGAGAAATTTTCTTTTACGGCTTTGGTGAACAGTTCGTCGGAACTATCGGAATACGGGTCTTTTACCGAAAAGAGCTGTCGTCTGTATTTCATCAGTCTTCCTCCGCTGTTTAAATATTTGATACAGTAAAATGATAACATAAATAGAACGGTGTGTCAATAAACGGTAAAACAAATGCGGTTTACTTAATTACCGTGTAACCTGTTACATTACCTTGCTGATAATTTCGTGTGAAAACGGCGTAAAATTATCGGAAATCTGTAGACAATGACGATTATTTGTGATACAATAATAATAACACCCGTCGCAGAGGTTTTTGCTTTGCGAATACAAGTAAACGATTACTCAAAACGTAAGCGGTACATAACAAAAAATGCGGCGGTATTATGACAGATTTATAAAGCAGAGAATAAACTGCACAGAAAGGAATTTTTGCTATGAAGAACATACCTGATGTAAAGCTCGGAATTGCGGCTGTAAGCCGTGACTGTTTCCCCATGAGCCTTTCAGCTTCAAGATGTGAGGCTGTTGTAAAGGCATGTAAGGAGATCGGTGTTGACGTATTCAAATGTCCCACCACTATCGAAAGCGAAACACATATGATGCAGGCTCTTGAGGAACTTAAGGGCGCAGGCTGCAACGCACTTGTTGTATACCTCGGAAACTTCGGTCCCGAGTCGGCTGAAACACTGCTTGCAAAGTACTTTGACGGTCCTGTAATGTTCGTTGCTGCGGCAGAGGAAACACAGGATAACTTAGTAGGCGGCAGAGGCGACGCTTACTGCGGCGTGCTGAATGCAAGCTACAACTTAGCACTCAGAAACATCAAGGCATACATACCCGAATACCCTGTAGGAACAGCTACAGAGGTTGCAGATATGATAAAGGAATTTATCCCCGTTGCAAGAGCGGTTATCGGTCTTAACAACTTAAAGGTTATCTCATTCGGTCCTCGTCCTCAGGACTTCCTTGCTTGTAACGCTCCTATAAAGCAGCTTTACAACCTCGGCGTTGAGATTGAAGAGAACTCGGAGCTTGACCTTTATGCCGCATTCAACGAGCATAAGAATGACGCAAGAATCCCCGAAGTTGTTGCAGATATGGAAAAGGAACTTGGCGACGGCAACAAGATGCCCGGTATCCTGCCCAGACTTGCACAGCTCGAGATTACGCTTCTTGACTGGATGGAAGCACACAAGGGAAGCAGAAAGTACGTTGTATTCGCTAACAAGTGCTGGCCCTCATTCCAGACACAGTTCGGCTGTGTTCCCTGCTATGTAAACTCAAGACTTACAGCAAGAGGAATCCCCGTAGCGTGCGAGGTTGATATTTACGGTGCGATCAGCGAATATATCGGTGCCTGCATTTCAGAAGACGCAGTTACACTGCTCGACATCAACAACTCTGTTCCTGCAGATATGTATGTTGAGTCTATCAAGGACAAGTACAACTACACGCTCAAGGATACATTCATGGGCTTCCACTGCGGTAACACAGCTTCGTGCAAGCTGACAAGCAAGACTATGAAGTATCAGCTTATTATGCACAGAGGTCTTGAGCCTGATAAGGAGCCTGATATCACAAGAGGTACGCTCGAGGGCGATATCGTTCCCGGCGACATCACATTCTTCCGTTTACAGAGCACGGCTGACGCTAAGCTGAGAGCTTATGTTGCCCAGGGTGAAGTTCTCCCTGTTGCTACACGTTCATTCGGTGCTATCGGCGTATTCGCTATCCCCGAAATGGGCAGATTCTACCGCAATGTTCTTATCAAGAAGAACTATCCTCACCACGGTGCAGTTGCATTCGGTCACTACGGCAAGGCTATCTTCGATACACTGAAGTACCTCGGTGTTGAGGATCTTGAATTCAACCGCCCCGCAGGTATGCTGTATGACGGTGAGAATCCTTACGCTAAGTATTGATTTATCGGACGGTAATACGAAAGTTGATATAATATAGTAAAAGCCCTGAGAACTGCAACTCTCAGGGCTTTTTATGTTGATAATTATTGCGGTAAAGCTAATGGATTATCAAAAAATAATCCGCCTAATTCGGTGGGCGGATTACTGTGATATATGCACTTTAATTGCCGAGGGAAACCGTCTATGAAGGCTTCCTATATATTGACTATAGCAAATGAACGGGTTAAAGTCAAAGAAAATCTCAAATTCGTGTCATTTTTATCGTAATATCTGAGGACTGTTTTAAGGCAGTCCTTAATTTTTGCGATAAATCAGTTAAATTAAAATATGGAATACTATCGTTAATATCCGCCGGTAACGGAGGTGAAACAAAGCTCAAACCGACAGAACGGCGAAATGTCAGCGGCGACCCGCCGCCCGCCGCACTTGCAAAAACGGGGGATTTGTGGTACAATAAAACTAATTATTGACTAAAGTTTCGCTGTACAGGGGAGTACGGCGGTTGAAAGGATAAAGCTGATGGCAAAGAAAAATTATGACGATAACAGTCTTAAACAGCTGAAAGGACCCGATCAGGTACGACTGCGTCCCGGTGTTATATTCGGCTCTGACGGGCTTGACGGCTGTTGTCACTCCGTGTTTGAGATACTTTCAAACTCGATAGACGAGGCAAGAGAGGGCTTCGGAAAGAAGATAATCGTTACACGCTTCCTTGATAAAAGCATTGAAGTGCAGGACTACGGCAGAGGTATACCGATAGACTTCAATAAAAACGAGGAGAAGTACAACTGGGAGCTTGCCTTCTGCACGCTGTACGCAGGCGGTAAGTACGACAATAACAGCGGAGACAACTACTCATATTCGCTCGGCCTTAACGGCCTTGGACTTTGCTCGACGCAGTTTGCGGCTGAGTATATGGAGGTCGAGAGTAACAACGGAACGTGGATATACGACCTGAGATTCGAAAAGGGCTATAACGTTGAAAAGGAAGAAAGAGGCTTCCGCCGTCACCAGTCGGACGGAACAACAGGTACAAAAATCAAGTGGAAGCCCGACCTTGATGTATTTACAGATATTGACGTGCCGTTTGAATATTTTGACGATGTTCTGCGCAGACAGGCAGTTGTAAATGACGGGCTGACCTTTGTGCTGAGAAATGAAGTGCGTGACGAGGAAACAGGCGAAACACGCTTTGAAGAACATATCTACTGCTATGAAAACGGCATCAGCGACTATCTGAAAGAAATCGTGGGCGATACCGCACTCACGACTGAGCAGGTATGGAGCGCACAGCGTACAGGTAAGGACAGAGAGGACAAGCCCGAATACAAGGTAAAGATGAAAGTCGCTTTTGTATTCTCAAACAAAGTACAGCTTATACAGCACTATCACAATTCAAGCTGGCTTGAGCACGGTGGAAGTCCCGATAAGGCTATGCAGGCGGCATTCACAAATCAGATAGACGGATGGCTGAAAGCCAACAGCAAGTACAACAAGACCGAGGGCAAGATAAAATTTACCGATATTGCCGATTGCCTTGTGTTTATATCTTCTAACTTCTCAACGCAGACAAGCTATGAGAACCAGACGAAAAAGAGCATAACCAATAAATTTATACAGGAGGCTATGACCGACTGGCTGAAGCATCAGCTTGAAGTGTACTTCCTTGAAAATCCGGACGAAGCGGTCAAGATATGCGAGCAGGTGCTGATAAACAAGCGTGCCCGTGAAAATGCTGCAAAGGCAAGAGATACAATAAAGAAACAGCTTTCGGGCAAGATAGACCTTGCAAACAGGATACCGAAGTTCGTTGATTGCAGGAGTAAGGACACGGCAAGACGAGAGCTTTATATAGTGGAGGGCGACTCGGCTTTAGGCGCTGTAAAGCAGGCGAGGGACGCAGACTATCAGGCGGTAATGCCTGTAAGAGGTAAGACGCTCAACTGCCTTAAGGCAAGCTATGACAAGATATTCAAGAGCGAGATTATCACGAACCTTATGAAGATACTCGGCTGCGGCGTTGAGGTAAAGGCAAAGGCGAACAAAGACCTTTCAACCTTTGACTTAAATAATCTCAGGTGGGAAAAGATAATAATCTGTACCGATGCGGACTATGACGGATACCAGATAAGAACACTTATTCTTACTATGCTGTACAGACTTGTTCCGACTGTAATAGAAAAGGGCTTTGTGTATATCGCAGAGTCGCCGCTTTATGAGATAAACAGCAAGGATATGACCTACTTTGCCTATACAGAAGCGGAAAAGCAGAGGATACTTGCCGATATAGGCGAGCAGAAGTATAAGATACAGCGTTCAAAAGGTCTTGGTGAGAACGAACCTGAAATGATGTCGCTGACGACTATGAACCCCGAAACAAGACGGCTTATAAGAGTAATGCCGGAGGACGCACAGAAAACGCAGGAGATATTCGAACTGCTGCTCGGCGATAACCTTGACGGAAGAAAGGACTATATCCGTGACTACGGCTATAAGTACCTTGACGATATAGATGTATCTTAAGCGGAGGATATATGGAAATTAACAGGATAGAGGTAATATCTGCCGTAGTGTCGGAGATGATAGCGACACTGCCAGAGGAAAGACGGCAGAAGGCATACATTCATCTTTTCGGCACGGCACAGACGGCAGGGCTTATTGCACTGCGCAGAGGTGTGAACGCAGAGCTTGCGCAGATAAGCGGACTGCTCCACGACTACCGTAAATATCTGACGGGCGTTGACGAAAAGCACGCAGAGGAAAGCGCTGACGCTGTAATGCCGATACTGGCAAAGACGGGGCTTTTCAGCGTGTGCGAGATAGGCAATATCACAAGAGCAATAGCGAACCACAGCGACAAGGAAAATGTCGGACTTCCGCTTGATGAGGTGCTGAAAGATGCAGATATTCTGCAACACGTTTTACAGAATACAACGCTCCCCGTAAGAGATAAATACGAGAAACGATTTGAAAAGCTGAAAAAAGAGTTTTCGCTCTGAGCAGGGCATAAAGCTAAAAAGAGGTATAGATTTTGAGAAAAGGAAAGAACGAAAAGAGCGAGAAGAAGGTCGCTCCGAATAAAAACGCTTATATAGAGGGCGCAGGCATTGTTGAAAATCAGCCGATAACCGATACGCTGACCGAAAACTATATGCCGTATGCTATGAGCGTTATAGTTTCCCGTGCGCTCCCCGAAATTGACGGTTTTAAGCCGTCGCACAGAAAACTGTTGTATACGATGTACAAGATGGGATTGCTTATGGGGGCAAGAACGAAGTCGGCAAACATTGTCGGACAGACGATGAAATTAAATCCGCACGGCGATATGGCAATATACGAAACGATGGTAAGACTTGCAAGGGGCAACGAGGCGCTTCTGCACCCGTATGTTGACAGCAAGGGTAACTTCGGCAAGGCATATTCAAGGGATATGTCGTTTGCGGCATCACGATATACAGAGGCTAAGCTCGACCCTATCTGCGCAGAGATATTTGCGGATATTGACCGTGATATAGTTGACTTTGTGCCGAACTACGATAACTCAATGACAGAGCCTGTACTGCTCCCCACAAGATTCCCTGCGGTATTGGTAAACAATAACGTCGGTATCGCCGTATCTATGGCGAGCAATATCTGCTCCTTCAATCTGTCGGAGGTATGTGAAACAGCCGCCGCACTTATGAAAAACCCCGAACACGATATTGTATCCACGCTTAAAGGACCCGATTTCCCAGGCGGAGGCTTCATATTACAGGACGAGAACGAGCTTCGCCGTATATATGCCACCGGACGTGGAAGCGTAAAGGTACGCAGTAAGTATATCTATGACAAAGCGGCAAACTGTATCGAAGTGACCGAGATTCCGCCTACGACGACTATTGAAGCGATAATAGACAAGATAGTTGAGCAGGTGAAGCTGGGCAAGCTGAAGGAAATCTCCGATGTTCGTGACGAGTCGGACTTATCCGGTCTTAAGATAACTATTGATTTAAAGCGTGGGCAGGACAGCGAGGCGGTAATGAAAAAGCTGTTCAGGATAACTCCCTTACAGGACGTTTTCTCCTGCAACTTCAACATTCTTGTAGGCGGTATGCCGAAGGTTATGGGCGTTGCCGAGATACTTGAGCAGTGGACGGATTTCAGAATCACCTGCGTAAAGAGAAAGACAAAGTTCGAGCTTGCAAGAAAGAAAGAAAAGCTCCATCTGCTGACAGGTCTTAAGAAGATACTGCTTGATATAGACAAGGCTATAAAGATAATCCGTGAAACAGAGGATGACGCAGAGGTCGTACCGAACCTTATGATAGGCTTCGGTATAGACGAAACGCAGGCTGAATATGTTGCGGATATAAAGCTGAGAAATATCAACAAGGGCTATATCCTGAAGCGCATCGAGGAAATAGACAGCCTCAAAGAAGAAATAGCCGATATGGAGGATATTCTTTCATCTGAACGCAGAGTAAAGCAGATAATCATATCGGAGCTTGGCGATATAGCGAAGAAATACGGCAAGCCCAGAAAGACAATGTTCATCTACGGCACTGAGGATGAGGAGAACGAAGCGGAGGAGGAGATACCCGATTATCCCGTTAATCTGTTCTTCACCCGTGAGGGATATTTCAAGAAAATCACTCCGCAGTCGCTGAGAATGAGCGGAGAACAGAAGCTCAAGGAAAACGATGAGATAATCGAAACCTATGACGGCAGTAACCGTGCGGAACTGTTGTTCTTCACGGATAAATTCCAGGTGTACAAGGCGAGAGCCTGCGACTTTGAGGACGGAAAGGCAAGCGTGATGGGCGACTATCTGCCCGTAAAGCTGGAACTTGACCCGGACGAGAGGATAATAAAGATGATAGCCGCAGAGGACTACAGCGGAACGCTCGTGATGTTCTTTGAAAACGGTAAATGCGCAAAAGTGCCTATGGCTTCGTTTGAAACAAAGACAAGGCGCAAAAAGCTGGCGAACGCATACAATGACGGCTCACCGCTTGTATCTATGACGCTTATTGACGGCGACTGCGAGTTTATGCTAAGCTCGGACGCAGGTAAGGTCATGATTTTCAACACCGTGCTTATCCTGCCCAAAGCGGCAAGGGATACGCAGGGCGTGCAGGTAATGAGGCTTACCAGAGCAAAGCTAAGATCTGCGGTTAAATACAAGGATGGTATGATAAAGGACGCAGACAGCTACAGGACAAAGACCGTGCCTGTTGCGGGTACGCTGTACGATGAGGACGTTGACCAGCTTAAGTTTGTTTAAAATATACGACATCGGTTTTTATAGATAATAATGCAGATGGGGTTTGGGGCGTAGCCCCAAGGCAGGTCGCAGGGACGCCAGTCCCCGTATTCTTCCCCGGCATGGATGCCGGACGTGTATGCACAAGGGCTTTGCAAGGACGCAAAGCCAACCAAGCATACACAGCCTTTCACGGGGGAAAGGGGGCAGGGGGATAGGGATGTGGAATTTGCTGTTTGTTTAAAGAATAGATTTTCTCTGCAAATTGAAGCAACATCAACCCTTTTAAAATATCTTTTAAACCTTGAAATTCACACTGTACTGTGCTATACTTAAATTGCGTCTTTATAATGACGTGAGAGGTTATAATTCAGGCGGTCAGCCACAGTAAAAAGAGGTAGAAAAAATGCTCAGCGATATTGAAATTGCCCAGAACGCAAAAATGCTAAAAATAAAGGATATAGCAAAAGAACTCGGAATTGACGAGGAGGAGCTTATACCCTACGGTCACTACAAGGCGAAGATCTCACAGGAATGTATAGACCGTCTTGAAAGCAAAGAGGACGGCAAGCTGATACTTGTTACGGCTATAAACCCCACTCCTGCGGGAGAGGGCAAGACGACTACTTCCGTAGGTCTTGCAGAGGGTATGTACAAGATAGGCAAAAAGGCTGTACTTGCACTGCGTGAACCGTCACTGGGTCCCGTCTTTGGTATTAAGGGCGGTGCGGCAGGCGGCGGATATGCGCAGGTAGTGCCTATGGAGGACATAAATCTTCACTTCACGGGGGATATGCACGCAATTACTTCCGCAAACAATCTGCTTTGTGCACTTATAGATAACCACATTCAGCAGGGAAACGTACTCGGAATAGACCCCAGACGCATACAGATAAAGCGTTGTCTTGATATGAACGACAGAGCGCTGAGAAACTGTATAATCGGTCTTGGCGGCAAGGTGAACGGCGTTCCGAGAGAGGATCACTTCCAGATAACCGTTGCAAGCGAGATAATGGCGATACTGTGTCTTGCGGATGATCTTGTCGATCTTAAGGCAAGGCTCGGCAGAATCCTTGTTGCGTATACTTATGACGGAAAGCCCGTATTCGCTTCTGATGTTGAGGCGGTAGGCGCAATGACAGCACTGCTAAAGGACGCTATCAACCCCAACCTCGTGCAGACGCTCGAAAATACTCCCGCCATCATTCACGGCGGTCCGTTTGCAAACATTGCTCATGGCTGTAACAGCGTAAGAGCGACTAAGCTCGCATTAAAGCTAGGCGACTATGCTATAACCGAGGCAGGCTTCGGCAGTGATCTCGGTGCGGAGAAGTTCTTTGACATAAAGTGCCGTTACGCAGGACTTAAGCCCTCGTGTACGGTCATAGTAGCTACTATCCGTGCGCTGAAATACAACGGCGGTGTTCCGAAAACCGAGCTTACCGCAGAAAACACAGAGGCTCTCAGAAAGGGCATCGTAAACCTCGGCGCACATATTGAGAATATGCGTAAATACGGCGTGCCGGCTGTTGTTGCGATAAACCACTTCTATACCGATACAGAGGCTGAAATAGCCATTGTCCGTGAATACTGCGAGAAGATGGGCGCAAAGGTCGCATTCTCCGATGTATTCTTAAAGGGCGGAGAAGGCGGTATCGAGCTTGCAAACGCTGTTATAGATACAATAAACGAAAACGAGGGCAAGACGAATTTTGCTCCTATATATGACGAGAAGCTGTCCATAAAGGAAAAGCTGAATATAATCGCCAAGGAAATCTACCGTGCGGACGGCGTAAGCTATACAACGGGTGCGGAAAAGGCAATAAAGGAAATTGAAGCTATCGGCTTTGACAAGCTGCCTGTATGCGTTGCAAAGACGCAGTATTCCTTATCGGACGACCCGACAAAACTCGGTTGCCCGAAGAACTTCACGATAACCGTCCGTGATGTAAAGCTGTCGGCAGGCGCAGGCTTTGTTGTTGCGCTCACGGGCGACATTATGACAATGCCCGGACTGCCTAAGGTTCCTGCCGCAAACAAGATAGACGTAAGCGCAGACGGCGAGATAAGCGGTCTGTTCTGATGGAACGGTTTATTTCAGATTCGCCCGAAGAAACGGTTGAGATCGGCAAAAAGATAGCCTCTTATCTGAAAGCCGGCGACTGTGTGCTTTATACCGGTGAAATGGGCGCAGGAAAAACACATTTAACAAAGGGCATAGCGGAATATTTCGGCAGTACGGACGATGTTACAAGTCCGACCTTCGCTCTTGTGAACGAATATGAGGGCGATGTGCCGATCTTCCACTTTGACCTTTTCAGAATAAACACGCTCGACGATCTGTACGCTATCGGATTTTTCGACTACCTCGACCGAGGCGGAATAATGTGTATAGAGTGGAGCGAGAACATACCTGAGCTTGCCTCGTATCTTGACGGCAGGTGCGGTGTGAATATCACAAAAACAGGGGATAATTCAAGAGTAATTGAATATATTCCGCAGGAGGAACTATGCTGATACTCGGTATCGACACTGCCGCCGCTCCTTGCTGTGCCGCCGTGTACGATACGGAAAAGGGGCAGATACTCGGCAGTACGGTGATAAACAACAAGCTGACGCACAGCGTGACGCTTATGCCTGTTGTAAGGGATCTTGTCAGAAATGCGGAGCTTTCTATGGAGGATATAGGACTTTTTGCAGTGGCGAACGGCCCGGGCTCTTTCACGGGACTTCGTATAGGCATATCGGCGGTAAAAGGGCTTGCCTTTGCATTGTCGAAGCCCTGTGCGGCAGTTTCAACGCTTGAGGCTATGGCGTATAATGTTACGGCTTATGACTGCGTTGTCTGCGCCGCAATGGACGCAAGGTGCAATCAGGTTTATATCGCACTGTTCCGCATTGAGGACGGTAAGGTCGAAAGACTGACCGAAGAAGAATGTCTGAAAACAGACGAGGCGGCAAGAATGCTGTCGGAATATGACGATGATATAATGCTTGTCGGTGACGGCGCATTTATAATGAAAAAAGCAACGGATAACGAGGGAATGGAAAACGTGAAGATCGCCCCCGATCCGTTAAGATACCAGACGGGCTACGGCGTATGCCTTGCGGCTGTAAATGCACCGCAGTTAACGCCCGAACAGCTTATGCCGATGTATCTTAAACTGCCGCAGGCTCAGCGTGAGCTTATGGCAAAGAATGCTGAGGCATATAAAGAAAGGAAAGAATAAAAATGCTGGCAATAGGTAGCGACCACGCAGGATATGAGCTGAAGTGCGAGGTTAAGAAGTTTCTTGACGAGCTGGGAGTCGAATATATCGACTGCGGCTGTAACGGAGAGAGAGCGGATTACCCCGACATTGCAGAAAAGACCTGCGAGAAAATCAAAAGCGGAGAGTGCGACAAGGGCATTCTGATATGCGGTACGGGTATAGGCATCAGCATATCCGCAAACAAGATAAAGGGTATCCGTGCGGCTTTGTGCCAGGATTATTATACGGCAAAGTACACACGTCTTCACAATGACGCAAACGTTCTGTGCATGGGCGGCAGAGTTATAGGAGCGGGTACGGCTGAAGAAATAGTAAGAGTATTCCTGTCAACTGAGTTTGAGGGCGGAAGACACGCAGCCCGTGTTGACAAGATGATGGCGCTCGAAAATAAGTAAGTAACTAAAGTCTGCGGATTTTTCCCTATGAAAATCACGGCAGGGCTATAAAAAACTAATCCAACAATACATAGGGAGAAAAGAGAATGTTATGGCAAACGAGAAACTTCACATCTGCGACCACCCCCTTGTACAGCACAAGGTATCTCTTTTAAGAGATAAGAACACGGGCGCAAAGGAATTCAGAGAGCTTGTAAGCGAAATTTCAATGCTTATGTGCTATGAGGCAACGAGAGATCTTCCTCTTAAGAAGGTACAGATTCAGACTCCCATAGCTATCGCAGAGTCAAATGTTATCTCAGGCAGAAAGCTCGCATTTGTACCTATCCTCCGTGCAGGTCTTGGTATGACCGAGGGTGTTATGGCACTTGTTCCTGCCGCAAAGATAGGTCATATCGGTATATTCAGAGGAAAGGGCGGATCGGACAAAACGGTCGCAAACGAGTATTACTGCAAGCTCCCGTTTGATATAAACGAGCGTGACGTAATAGTTACCGATATTATGCTCGCTACAGGCACATCGGCTGTACACGCTATACGCAAGATCAAGGAAGCCGGCGCACATTCTATAAAGTTTATGTGCATTATCGCCGCTCCCGAGGGTATAGCCGCTATACACAAGGAATTCCCCGATGTAGAGATCTACTGCGGTGCGCTTGACGACGGTCTTAATGAGGATTTGTATATCACTCCCGGTGTAGGTGACGCAGGCGACAGACTGTTCGGAACAAAGTAAGCCAAATAAAATCATTGAGCCTGCCGCAATTGCGGCAGGCTCCTTTAAACCCGTGCGGTTATTTTATCCGTGGCTGAAGCCCTGTCATAAAGCCGTCAAGTGCGGCAGAGCATATATCGCCGCCTACTATTCTGCCGTTGACGATGATAAGGTTCATTCTGATGTTATCAAGCGTGTTTCCGCTGTCATCGGTGTAATCGGTTATAATATATGTATACTGTACTGCGTCCTCGCCCTTATACAGCGATAAATCAAATCCGCACTGCTTTTGCAAAGCGTTGTAGTTTTCATATACGCTTCCGAATACAGCAGGGATAACGATATTCTGTACGGTTTCGCTGTCGGCGGATATGCTGTAGCCGAGCGTTTTTGCGTAATTTGCTCTGTCGCTGTACGTTTCGCCGCATATTGCACTGCGGCGGCACATAACAAGAACGGTAAGCAGTGTAACGAAAAGAGCGGCAGGGATAACAAGCAAGCGGATAATTTTTCTGTGTTTCATTTTTCCTCCGTTATGTCAATTTATTGTCAGGTCGGTCGGATGTGAGGACAGTCACTTGAAATTTACTAAAATCTATGCTTGAATATTCAGCAAAATGCTGAAATTTTAACGCAATCTTTAACACGTTTAAGTATTAATTGCAAAATTTCACTAAATTTATCCGCTTCCATTTGTGATTTGTAACAAATTCGAACGGAATTTACTTTATTCAAGGCTGAGATTCGGCTAAAATTTGTATAAATTGTACACAAAAAGGACAAAATTTAAATGCGTTTTATATGTGTTGGTGATTTTGCATAACGCAAGGCTTTGATATTTGGGTAATTAGGTACTATCATTTTCGGCTCGATTTTGTTAAAATATTAGCGTAAGGTTATTCTGCAATAAAACAGGAGGTCACACATAAATGGCAAGTTTATCTTTAAGAGGTATCTATAAGCGTTACCCCGGCGGCGTAGTAGCCGTTTCTGACTTTACTATGAACATCAAGGACAAGGAGTTCATTATCCTCGTTGGTCCTTCAGGTTGCGGTAAGTCAACAACATTAAGAATGATTGCAGGTCTTGAGGAAATTTCCGAGGGCGAGCTTTTCATCGGCGACAGACTCGTTAATGACGTAGCTCCTAAGGATCGTGATATTGCGATGGTTTTCCAGAACTACGCTCTGTATCCTCATATGACTGTTTTCGAGAACATGGCATTCGGCTTAAAGCTGAGAAAAGTGCCTAAGGATGAGATCAAGAAGCTTGTTGAAGAAGCTGCTAAGATTCTCGACATCGCACATCTTCTCGACAGAAAGCCCAAGGCTTTATCAGGTGGTCAGAGACAGCGTGTAGCTTTAGGTAGAGCTATCGTTCGTGATCCTCAGGTATTCTTACTTGACGAGCCTCTTTCAAACCTTGACGCTAAGCTCCGTGCACAGATGAGAACCGAGCTTTCTAAGCTTCACAAGAAGTTAGGTACTACATTCATCTACGTTACTCATGACCAGATCGAGGCTATGACGATGGGTGACAGAATCGTAGTTATGAAGGATGGTTACATCCAGCAGATCGACTCACCTATCAACCTGTATGAGAACCCCGTTAACAAGTTCGTTGCAGGCTTCATGGGTTCACCTCAGATGAACTTCATCAACGCTAAGCTCATCATGCTCAACGGCAAGTACACAGTTGAATTCGGTTCAGAAGATACAAAGACAACAAGAGGCAGAAAGTTCTATGTTGAACTGCCCGGTGCTAAGACAGATACAGAAGCTCTTAAGTACTATGTTGACAAGGAAGTTATCCTTGGTATCCGTCCCGAGAACATTCACGATGAAGAAATGTTCCTTTCAAACGCTAAGACAGGTATGATTGAAGCTACAGTAGACGTTACCGAAATGATGGGTGCTGAGTCTTACCTCTACCTCACATGCGAAGGTATCCCGCTGACAGCAAGAGTATCTCCCAGATGTACTGCTCGTCCTCAGGACGTTATCAAGCTCGCTCTTGATCCTAACAAGGTACACCTGTTCGATCCTAACGATGAGCATTCAATCTTAGTTTAATTATTAAATAAGATTATTAATCCCCCGATTTTTGTCGGGGGATTTTTGTGTTATCTTGTTATCAGACGGTCAGCGTACCGTTTTCGCTGATTTCGAGCAACAGTATCTGTTCTTCCTTGCCGGTATCGGCATTTATATATACGAGCATCTGTCTGCCGTCAGGAGAGGTGCAGTGAAATTCATAGCAATAAAGTTCGTTTGTGCCTGCGGAAGGCACTACGGCAAGTGAGGTATCGGTAACTGTAAGTTCTGATGAGAGTTGTTTTCTTGCTTGCTCTGCGGTAATCTTCGGTTCGGGCAGATTACGCTTCTTGTGGTTTGTAATATATCCTCTGCCGTCAAAGCTGAGTATATCGCCGTTATCCATTGCCACGCCGACTTTGATAAGGTCGGTGTACATCGTTATATCGCCCTGTGTGCCTGCAAAGTTCACAAGGCAAACGTTGCCGTTTATCTCATAATAGGTGTCGGTTATGTGGTTTATGCCGAGCATCGAGAGGTATTCTTCAGCCTTTGCGACAGCCTCAAGAGCGGTGACGGAGCGGGTGGGAACACTTCTGCCGCAAAGCATATAGCTGAGATAACCTCCGTTTTTTGTCACGGCTATGGTGGTGCTGTCCTTTGTAAAGACATAGGACGGCATTTTTCCCTGTTCATCGTTTTTGTCATCGTGCGACAAGCCGACAGTGCCGCAGGCTTTCTCGGCTTTTTTCAGTGCGTCCGAAAGGGTGACTGCCGATGCGGATTTCAGCATTTCTGGATTTTTTTCGAGGATATGATCGGAGAAGGGCCCGTCATATATAAGCGTCGGGTAGTTGTCATAGCCTTCTTCAAAATCGGTGAAGCCCTCCGTTATATATGACGGCTCATCGCTGTTTTTCGCTTCCTGCACCTCGGTTGCGGCTTTTTCAAAGGATAACTCGCCGTTTGTTATGCGCTGTTCTACCTTCCACATATTGTCGGCAAGACGGTCGGCATATTCGCCGAGCGTTTTAAGCGATTTCCTGTCGTCCTTCGTCAGCATTTCTCCGTCGGAATAACGCTTTGCAAGGCTCTTTGAGAAGTTGCCTACCTGTGACAAAAATTTATAGGTGTTTTCAAGATGAAGTTCGGATACCGGAAGCTCGGCAAGAGATGCTTTTGCGGTGGACGCATCGCTCCACAGCTTTGACGAAAGCTGTGTCATCATTTCGGGTGTGCCGGCATACATACCCTTGTAAAGCGTGTTCTTGATATTGTCGATCTCAGCCGACAGATCCTCTACATTTCGTGTCATGCTCTGCTCAAAGTTCCTTTTATAACGGACGGAGCTGTTCATATTCAGCGTGGCAGATATGCCTGCGGCGACCGATACGGCGGTAAAAAAGCTGATTATCCGCACAAAACAACGTTTTGAAATATACATATTATGTTCTTCCTTTCATAAAATCGGCGGTAATGCGTATACAAGGTTATTTTTTCATAAAAATTTCAGAATATACCCTGTTTTTTTATCGCAAAATGGTGTATAATTAAATAGCTTATAGATAAGTGGGTAAAACCCATACGAAAAGGAGACGGAATTTTGATATATCTGGATAATGCCGCCACTACAAAGCCCTGCGAGCAGGCAATAAAAGCGGCTGAAGATGCCGCAAGAAGCTGTTTTGGCAATGTATCGTCACTGCACAGGCTCGGTATTGAGTCCGAAAAGCTGATGAACAGCGCAAAGAAAACGATTCTTAAAAAGCTGGGGCTGCAGGGAGAAATATATTTTACATCGGGTGCGACCGAAAGCAACAATCTTGCGATAAGAGGAGTTGCGGATGCTTATAAACGCAGAGGAAATAAAATAGTGACTACCGCTATGGAGCATCCGTCCGTAGCAAGAACGATGGATTATCTTGAAAAGCTGGGCTTTGAAATAGTCCGTTTGTCGCCTAAGGACGCTATTGATAATTTCGAGCAATATATTGCGGATAATGTCACACAGGATACTATACTTGTATCGTGCATGGCTGTAAACAACGAGAACGGCTTTAAGGTCGATACCGAAAAGCTGTACAGGCTCGTAAAAAATGCGAACAGCGAAACTGTCGTTCATATAGACGGCGTACAGGGCTTTTGCAAGGTTACGCTTAAGGGCGATCTTATCAGTCTTTCGGGACATAAGATACACGGCTTTAAGGGCATAGGAGCAATGTACTGTGCGGATAAGATAAGATTCACGCCGCTTGTATACGGCGGAGGACAGCAGAAAAATCTGCGTCCGGGAACAGAGCCTACCGAGCTTATAGCATCATTTGAGGCGGCTGTGAAGGCATATCCGTCCGACCTTACGCATTACAGTGAACTGAACGGCTATCTGCGTGACAGGCTTTCGAAAATGGAGGACGTTTATATAAACAGCCCGGACAACAGCGTATATAATATACTGAGTTTCTCTGTGCTTGGGGTGAGAAGCGAGATAATGCTTCATTCGCTCGAAGAAAAAGAGATTTATGTGAGCAGCGGCTCTGCCTGTTCAAAAGGCAAGATAAGCTCGGTGCCCGACGCTTTCGGAATGAACAGCGAAAGAGCGGACAGCACTATAAGAGTCAGCTTTTCGATGGAAACAACAAAGGAAGACATTGACGCACTCTGCGATGAAATAGAAAACGGCATTGCACGGTTCAGACGTGCAAAGAAAAGCCGCAGGAAAGGAAACATATAATGAACGAACTTATAATGGCAAAATACGGCGAGATAGCGCTGAAAGGGCTTAACAAAGGCACTTTTGAGGATATACTCGTAAAGAATATCAGAAGAAGACTGCGTCACTGCGGTAAATTTCATTACATGAGAAAGCAGTCTACCATATACATAGAGCCTGTGGGCGAATGCGACCTTGACGAAGTTATCGAAAAGCTGAAGGTAATATTCGGTATAGGCGCATTACAGCGTTGTGCGGTGTTCGAAAAGGATTTTGAGCAGATAAAGTCGCAGGGCGTACCTTATCTTGAAAATGCGCTCAAAAACGCAAAAACGTTCAAGGTTGACGCAAAGCGTTCAGACAAATCGTTCCCTATGAAAACTCCCGAAATACAGGCGGAGCTTGGCGGCGCTATACTTGAAGCGTATCCTCACCTGTCTGTAGATGTTCATAATCCCGAAATTACCGTAATGTGTGAGATAAGGGACAAGGGTGCGTATGTCAGCGCCGAGCGTATAATCGGTGCGGGCGGTATGCCTGTAGGCAGCTCTGGCAAGGCTCTGCTTTTGCTGTCGGGCGGTATTGACAGCCCCGTTGCAGGCTATATGATGGCAAAGCGTGGTCTTATTGTAGACGGTATTCATTTTGTAAGTCCTCCGTATACATCCGAGCGTGCGCTGATGAAGGTTGAAACGCTCTGCGAAAAGCTGACAAGCTATTGCGGAGATATAAGATTCTACTGCGTTCCGTTTACGGAGATACAGGAAGCGCTGAGGGATAACTGCCCCGAAGAATTTTTCACAATAATTATGCGCAGGCTTATGGTGAAAATCGCCAACATAATTGCCGAAAGAAACGAGTACGGCGCACTTGTCACAGGTGAAAGCGTGGGACAGGTGGCAAGCCAGACATTAAAGGCTATACAGTGTACCGATGCCGCCGCAGAATATCCGGTATTCCGCCCTGTTATCGGTATGGATAAGAAGGAAATTATAGATATAGCACGAAAGATAGATACGTTTGAAACATCGACCCTGCCTTATGAGGACTGCTGTACGGTATTTACACCGAAGCACCCCAAGACACGTCCTGTGTTTGACGAGGTTATTAAGGCTGAGCAGTCGTTTGACTTTGCACCTCTCATAGAAAAGGCTGTAGAGGGTACAACGGTAAAGCTGTTCAGGATCGAGAGCAAAGAAGAACAGGAATAAACCTTGATTTTAAAGGAGATGTGGCATTATGAGCCGTATCGGAGAGCTTCAGCTTGATATTGACAAAACCGCCGGAAATGTAGTACAATTATTAGTTGGCAAGGGAAAGAAAATAGCCTGTGCGGAGAGCTGTACGGGCGGTCTTATCAGCGCCGCAATAACTTCCGTAAGCGGTTCTTCAGCCGTAATGGATATGAGCATCTGCACCTATGCCGTTAGCGCAAAGGAGCGGTTTATAGGCGTACCTGCCGCAATAATAGATAAATACGGTGTGGTCAGCGCCGAAACCGCAATGGCAATGGCTGAAGGGGTAAGAAAGACGGCAGGAAGCGATATAGGAATATCTGTCACCGGCATAGCAGGCCCTACGGGAGCAGAGCCTGGCAAGCCTGTCGGCACTGTATACATCGGGCTGAGCGTGGCAGGAAACACGCAGGCACGGCTCGTTTTTACTGACCCCATACTCGCAAAAGACGAAAATGCAAGAGAATATATAAGAAAAAACACGGTGCTTACCGCATTGCAGTGGGTTGCCGAAAATATATAAACAGAGCAAGAGAAAACAAACAAGCAAGGAGACTGTTATGGAAAGCGATAACAAATATGAAAATGATACAGGCGGTATGTCTGTTGATGAGATAATCGCAGATATTGACAGAAAGACAGCAAATGCAGCGGCGCTTGAAGAAAACTCGGTAGACGTTACGCCCGAAGGCGAAAATGAGATGGCGGACGAGCAGGCCGCAGTCAGTGCGGATGAAGCCGATACCGCCGCCGAACACACACCGGACGATGATGAAAGCACGGTAGACGAGCTTTCGGGCGCCGATGAAATGTCGGACGGTCAGGAGGCGCTTGAAGAAAAAAGCGCTGAATTAGCCGAAGAAGCAAACGCTGATGCGACAGCGAAAAAAGAGAAGAAGCCTAACTTCTTTTACCGCCTTGCAAGAGGAATTATACCGTGGAAAGGCGACGATGTGGGGCTTATAATAAGAAAAATCGTATTTATTGTCGCTTTTATTGTGTTTCTTGCGACAGCTATACCGCTTCTTGCGGATATACTTTCTATGTACAAGGACGAGCAGGTAAGCAAGGGCATTTCGAATATGTACCAACTTGATGCCAATACGGATGTTCCCGAAGATAACAAGGATATACTTCCCTCGTTCAAGAAGCTGCTGGAAATAAATCCTGACACAGTGGGATATATAAAGATAGACGGTACTCTTGTGGATTATCCCGTTGTAAAGGGAACCGATAATGACTATTACCTTACCCATGACTTTTATAAGAACGAAAGCCGCAGCGGTACGGTAATGATGGACTACCGCAACAAAGTGACGGCGGACGGTCACTCGGGCAATCTGGTGCTGTACGGTCACAATATGGCGGTCGGCACATTCTTTGCGCCGCTGAACGAATACTGGCGTACAATGTACGATTCGTATGACGAGCCGAGCAAGTCTTTCTACAAAGAGCATCCCGTTATAAGATTCGACACATTATACGAGCAGGCGGAGTGGAAGGTTTTCGGCTTCGGCATATTCAATGTTGCCGAGTCAAGAGGAGAAGTGTATGGATATAATCAGAAGTTCGATTTCACCTCCGAAGACGATTTTAACGATTATATCATAAATATAATGGACAGAAGCGATATTTTCACCGATGTTGATATAAAATACGGCGATGATATTCTTACGCTTTCAACGTGCTGCTGGCCTTACGAGGGCAGTGGTGACACAGTAAGACTTGCGATATTCGCAAGGAAGATAAGGAAAGGCGAAAGCGACAGTGTTGATGTGGAAAAGGCTGTAGGAAATCCTTATGTAAGGCGCTGGCAGTGGGTATATGACAAGGTAAGCGGAGGATATGACTGGTTCCAGAGCACATGGGACAGAAGAAAGCTGTTAAGCTACGATGCGGAAGACGCAAAGCGTGACAACTATTCCTTCCCTGACAAGACGGACTGACGCTAAGCCCTGTCACGTTAAATATAAGGAGCATAAATGACAACATATATGGAAAAGTATCCACGCCGCAACGGTGTGGCTGCAAAAAAGCCGGGTTTTTGGAAAAGGCTTATCAAGGGCATTATCCCGTGGAAAGGCGACAGTGCGGCGACTGTCATCAGAAAACTGGTGTTTATAATCGCACTGATCGTATTTCTTGCTACGGCTATACCGCTTGTTGCGGACGTATTTATGATGTTCCGTGACCAGTGGAGAAGTCAGGGAATATCGAACATATATATTCCTGACGGAAACAACGGCGGTGCAAGCAAGGAAATACTTCCCTCGTTCAAGAAGCTGCTTGAAATAAATCCCGATACGGTAGGCTACCTCAAAATAGACGGCACTGCAATTGATTATCCCGTTGTAAAGGGTAAAGATAATGACTACTATCTCACGCACGATTTCTACGGCGAAAAGAGCAAGAGCGGTTCTGTAATGATGGACTGCAACTGTGTGGTTTCTCCGGACGGAAATTCGGGCAATATGGTGCTTTACGGTCATAATATGGCTGTCGGCACATTCTTCTCGTGCCTCAGTGAATACTGGAGAACGCTTTATGACAGCTATGATGCGCCGTCAATGCAGTTCTACAAGGATCATCCGACCATAACGTTCAATACCCTTTACGAAGAAGCTGAGTGGAAGATATTCGGTATAGGGCTTTTCAATATCTATGAAGAATACGGTGAAGTGTACTATAATTACAATAACAAGCACGACTTTACTTCCCGTGACGACTTCAACAATTTTATAATTGACCTTATGGACAGAAGCGATATTTTCACCGATGTAGATATAGAGTACGGCGATGATATACTGACACTTTCTACCTGCTACTGGCCGTTCCGCTCGGATATGGACAATGTGCGTCTTGCGATATTTGCAAGAAAAGTACGTCCGGGCGAAAGCACCTATGTCGATGTAAGCAAGGCGAAGGTAAACACTTATGTAAAGCGCTGGCAGTGGGTATATGATAATATCGGCGGCGGATACGACTGGTCGCAGAGCAACTGGGACAGAAGAAAGCTGCTCAGCTATACAGCGGAGGATGCCGAAAGGGACGGTTACACGTTTATTGACGACATAAACGACAGTGACGGAGTATATGATTATAACAACGGCGACGGATATGACTATTGATATTGTCGCCTGATGCTGTGCGAGGCGGTGTGGCTTTGGAAGAACAGAATGAAACAAAAACGGAAAAGCAGCCGGTCATAAGCGGCAAGGTGCTGTGGGTGGCGCTCGGTGCGTGTGCGGTATGGCTTGCGGCTGTCGGCGTAATGCTGATAATGAAGCTGACACAGCCGCCTTTGCCGCCGAATATGCTGGATTATACCTGTACGCTTGATGTCGATATACCTGCAGAGCCGGTCGCTCAGGAAAAGGAAAAGCCGTCAATATTGCCTGAATACCGTGAGATGTATGAAAAAAATCACGATATGGCAGGCTGGCTGAAAATAGAAGGCACAAATGTCGATTATCCTGTTATGCACGTCAAGGGATTCGACCCGGAAAAGCCGATTGATTACGGAGAAGTGTACGATAAGAATATGTACTATCTGACGCACGACTTTGATAAGGAATACAGCTTTTCGGGGAGCGTTACGGCTGATTATTGTGCACATATCGGCAGTGATTACCGTTCACCGAATATCCTGCTGTACGGTCACAATATGTCAAACGGAACTTTTTTCCGTGATGTAAACAAGTTTGATGTTCTCTACTACGGCAGAGAGATGTATGACGAGCATCCTGTCATACAGTTTGACACCATATATGAAAAGGGCCTGTATAAGATATTTGCGATGATGCAGGTCAATGTCGAAAAAGCAGACGGAGAAGTATTCTACTATACGGCTACATATACTTTCAAAAATAAAAAAGAATTTATTGATTACTATGCAAAGGTTCTTGACCGCAGTTTTATATACACACCGCAGGTCGATCTGAAATACGGCGATGAGGTGATTGCACTGTCAACCTGCGATTTTCCTTTCGGCAAGAGCAAGAATATAAGATATGTGCTTTTTGCAAGGAGAGTGCGTGAGGGAGAAGATCCTACGGTGGATGTATCTAAGACGATCATTAATTACGATCCGCTTTATTATGATTACTGGTACAGCGTAAACGGCGGTTCGTGGAGCGGAAGGAACTGGGATCCTGCACTATTAAAAGGCTATAAGCCGAAGAATAACAGCTGACAGAGCAATCCTACGGTAATTATCACAGCAAAAGGAAGGTTAGAAGATGCCTGATTATAAATCGGTCATAGTATCGACCGCAGATAAGAAGAAAAAGAAGAAAAAGAAAAAGGAAAATGCCGCATTAGCCATTGTCAAGGGTCTTGTCCCGTGGAAAGGCGACAGCGTAGGCGAGATTATCCGAAAGATAGTTTTCCTTGTGTCGATAGTCGCTCTTTGCGTTGCAGTGCTTATAATCATTGATAAATATATGTTCGAGCCTGAAAGGCAGAGAAAAGAGTATCAGAGCAGCATATTACAGCTGGGAAACCACGAGCCGACCGCAGAGGAAATAGCCGAGCTTCCCGAAAAAGCCATAAACACCGAATATGCGCCTTTTTATGCGATAAACAACGATTTTGTCGGCTGGCTGAGCATAAAGGGCATAAATGTAAACTATCCTGTAGTACAGGGCGAAAACAATACCGAATATCTTGAAAAGGATTTTTACGGCAATTACAGCAAGAACGGTACTATTTTTGCGGATTATGAGAACGAATTTAAGAATACGGGCGAAACATCCGCAAATACGATTCTTTACGGTCATAACCTGCGTACCGAAAACTTCTTTGCCGAAATAACCGAGTACAGAAGGGTAAATCTTGACGAAAGCCTTGAGTTTCTGAAAGAGCATCCTGTAATCGAGTTCAACACGCTGTACGAAAAGGCAAAGTATAAGATATTCTCTGTAATGCTTATCAATACGAGGGAGGAATACGGCGACGTGTTCAATTATCCCGCCATACTGAATTTTGCAAACAGGGATGAATTCAATTATTTCACGTCCGAATGCCTTGACAGGAGCGAATTCTTCACCGGCGTTGATATGAAATACGGCGATAAGTTCCTTACGCTGTCCACCTGTGAGTTCGAGGTAGGCCTTTACGATATGCGTATCGTTGTTGTTGCGAGAAAGGTTCGTGACGGCGAGTCGGATTCGTTTACAGAAGAGCAGATAGACAGCTTCAAGCGTAACCCCGACCCGAAGCAGTGCCGGACGATAAGAGAGCTTTACTATTACGGCGAGGAATGGAGCGGAAGGTACTGGGATCCTGCGTGGATAGAAGGCTTCAAGAAGGATAGTTCGTTCAAGACGGAAAGCTCCGACTGATAAAAGAAAGCGGAAACTGTAACATAAAGGAGGAATTTAATGCAGAAGGCATCAATAGGAAAGATACTGCTTGCTCTCGTTATATCCTGCGTATACATTTACCTGTTCGGAATAGTTCAGGTAGTTCATGTAAGTGCAGACAACGAAAGAGAGATAGAGGTATCTATCCCTGAAGTGACAACATCTGCCGAAACCGAAAAAACTCCCGAAACTACAACAATTAAGCTACAAGACGATAAAAAACCTACACTTGCCGATGTAAAGGCACAGACTACAGCAACCACCAAGGCGGAAACAACCACAACTACGGTAAAAAAGCGCACACCCACACCTGCGGCGGCGGATAATACCGTTATAATTCCCGAAACAACAGCTGTCATAACAACCACCACAGCGGCAACAACTGTCGCACCGGAAACCACAACGGCTGAAACAACACCTGCGCCGACACCGACGCCCGATAACAGCGGTGAGGAGCAGTTATCGGTATACGATCAGGTGACCGGTACATATTACACGGCAGGCGCAAGAGAGATAATTGCGAGGGCGGTAGTCGGTGAGATATGGAACGAGTTCCCCGATGAAGCGGTAAAAGCACAGGCGGTAGCGGAATACACCTATATCAAAAAGAACAACGAAATGGGCGTCAGCCCCACGACAGCGCTTAAAACAGACGTATATGACAGAATATACAAGCTGGTTGACGAGGTGCTGGGCGAAGCAATCTACTATAACGGCGAGATGATACAAAGTGTGTTCTTTGCGTCCTCGTGCGGCTATACCAACAGCGCCGAAAATGTATGGGGCGTTGATTATCCGTATCTCAGAAGCGTTGATTGTCCTCTTGACAAGACGACCGACCCTAACTGGGGCAGTACCGACAGCTATTCTTCGGACTACATAAAGAACGCTGTGCAGAATACACTCGGAATAGCGCTCACAGGCGACCCGTCAAAGTGGTTCAAGATAAACTCAAGACTTGATAACAGGGAACACGGCTGGGTAACGTCAATTTCTGTTGGCGGCATGACAAAGGCAAACGGCAAGACGATAGACGGCAGAATGATAAGAGAAACGGTACTCGGTTATTCGCTGAAAAGTGCGGCTTTTGATCTGAAATATGACAAAAGCAGCGACAAGTTCATCTTTACGACCTACGGTCACGGTCACGGCGTGGGAATGTCGCAGTACGGCGCAAAGGCTCTTGCCGAAAACGGCTATACATATAAGCAAATTTTACAGCATTACTTCACCGGCGTGGAGATACATTGAGATTATTGCGAAAGGACATCGAGAGGTGTCCTTTTTATATAATTGACAGTGACGATATATCGTGATATAATACTGATATATTAAATTTTACGGAGGCGGCATCATGAATACCAACACGCGCAAAACCAATATCTTTATCACGATCGGAGCAATAACATTACTTGTTCACGCAATCGGATTTCTACTTCCGTGGTGCAATATGAACGGAGTTAAAGTACAGGAAGGTCTGGCTTTTGTCGCAGGTGGAAGCTGGGTCGCAATTGCTCTTTGTTTGGGGTTCGAACTGTATTTTGCATTTGTCAGATGGCAGAGCAGAAAACTTATGACAGTATGCAGGGTTTTGTCGGTCGGGGCGTCAATAGCGGCACTTGTAACCGAAATTATTATAATATCCGATATAAAGCTTGGTATGGCGAGTTTCGGGGTCGGAATCTACATTTGCATTATTACACTTGCGGTAAATATAATATGCTGCACGGCTGTATGCGTGCAGGCAATAAAAGACGGCACGGTACAAAAAGCGTGACGATAATAAAAGGACATCGAGAGGTGTCCTTTTATTGCTTTATAATAACCTCAGACTCAAAATCCGAAAAGTCGGATTTTAGCACGCATAACTGCGTGCTTACTGCTTCGCAGTGCCTGAGAACATTTTAACATTGATTGGTTTTGCTTTCAGCAAAACTGCGGCATTTTCGGCACACGCAATCATGTTATAATGCGGTTTCGCCATTGACAAAAACGCTGTATAGTGTTAAAATAAAACGATAGGATTTTTTATCCGTTATTATAAATAATCTGAGTGTAAAGAAAAAGGAATGAAAGAAATGAGAAATCTGACGGGTGCAGATATAATCTGCGAATGTCTGATAGAGCAGGGCGTTGACACCGTTTTCGGCTATCCCGGCGGCGCAGTTCTGAACATCTACGACAGCTTATACAATTACAGTGACAAAATACATCACGTTCTGACGGCACACGAGCAGGGCGCAAGCCATGCGGCTGACGGCTATGCACGTTCTACGGGCAAGACGGGCGTTGTTATAGCAACGTCGGGTCCGGGTGCGACAAACCTTGTAACAGGTATCGCAACGGCTTATATGGACAGTGTGCCTATGGTGGCTATTACGGGCAACGTTGCCTGTTCGCTTTTAGGCCTTGACAGCTTCCAGGAAGTTGATATAACAGGCATCACAATGCCGATAACAAAGCACAACTTCATCGTAAAGGATGTAAACAAGCTGGCGGATACACTGCGTGAGGCTTTCTACATAGCAGGAAGCGGAAGAAAGGGTCCTGTCCTTGTCGATGTTCCCAAGGATATAACGGCGCAGAAGGCAGATTTTGCAAACAAGCCCTTAAAGCCGTATACGGTAAATGTTACTATGCATCAGGACGGCTGTATAGCAAAGGCGGCGGAGCTGATAAAGAACGCTGAACGTCCGTTCCTTTATACAGGCGGCGGTATCTACGGCGAGGACGGAGCAAAGACATTAAAGGCTTTTGCCGAGCTTATTGACGCTCCCGTATCATCTTCGCTTATGGGTCAGGGCAGCTTTGACGAAACCGACAGCAGATATATGGGTATGCTCGGTATGCACGGAACAAAGACAGCGGCAGAGACAATAAAGAACTGCGACCTGTTCATCGGCATCGGCACAAGATTCTCAGACAGAGTAATAGGTAATCCGCAGACCTTTGCCCCCGATGCAAAGGTACTTCATATAGACATTGACCCTGCTGAAATAAACAAGAACATAAAGGTTTATCATCAGGTTATCGGTGACAGCACAGATGTTATGAAAAAGCTGATAAAGCTAATTCCTCAGCAGTCGCACAGCGGCTGGATGGGCAAAATAAAGACGTGGGAGAAGCAGTACGAGTGCAGGCAGAAAGGTACAGACGAGCTTACTCTTACTCCTCAGCATCTTATAGAAACGCTTGACAAGCTGACAGGCGGCGAGGCGCTTATCGCAACCGAGGTAGGTCAGTCGCAGATGTGGGCGGCTCAGTATTACGCATATAAGCACCCTCATCAGCTTATCACAAGCGGCGGTCTTGGCACTATGGGCTATGGTCTTGGTGCGGCTATCGGCGCAAAGTGCGGAAACCCCGACAAGACGGTTGTAAACATTGCAGGCGACGGAAGCTTCCATATGAACTTAAACGAACTTGTAACGCTGTCAAAGCACAATATACCTGTAGTTGAACTTGTTATCAACAATAACGTTCTCGGTATGGTTCGTCAGTGGCAGAGATTGTTCTACGGCAAGAGATTTTCACAGACAACACTTGACCGTCCTACAGATTATATGAAGCTCGGAGAAGCGTTCGGCATAAAGTCGTTTGTTATAGACAGCGAGGACAAGTGCGAGGAGATACTGCGTGAGGCTCTTGAGGTTTCAAAGACAGCACCCGTGCTTATTGAGGCGAGAATAGACAAGGATATAAACGTTCTTCCTATGGTACCGGCAGGAAAATCCATAACTGAGCCTATCCTTGAGATAGAAATCGACGACTGAACGGAGGCAGAAAAATGACAGAGAGAAACGTAATTTCCGTCTGCGTAAACAACGGCATCGGCGTACTCGGCAGAGTAACGGGTCTGTTCAGCCGCAGAGGATATAATATAATAAGTCTTAACGTTGCGGAAACCGAAAACCTCGGCATTTCCCGTATGACAATAGTTGCAGACGGCGACGAGGGCGTGATGGAACAGCTGGTAAAACAGCTCCGCAAGCTCTATGACGTATCGGAGGTCAAGGTACTGCATGACGCTGTATGCCGTGAGCATATCATTATGAAGGTCGGCAACGGCCCTGCGTCACGTCAGCCTGTGATAGAGATTGCAAATCTTTTCAGAGCGAAGGTTGTAAACGTAGCGGAGAGCAGACTTATGCTTGAACTTACGGGCGAACCCGAAAAGATAGATTCGTTCATAGGACTTCTCCAGCCCTACGGAGTAAAAGAGATCGTAAGAACGGGTATTTCGGCACTTGAACGTGATTAACGTAAACAAATCATAAGGCACAGCTTGTAACGAGCGGCAGAAGAAAGGCAGGACAAATACATGGGCATGACAATGAGCCAGAAGATACTGGCAAAGCACGCAGGACTTGAAAGCGTAAGAGAGGGACAGCTTATAAGAGCAAAGCTGGATATGGTACTCGGTAACGATATTACAAGCCCCGTTGCGATAAACGAGTTCAACAAGGCAGGCTTCGGCGGCATATTCAACAAGGATAAGATTTCTCTTGTAATGGATCACTTCACGCCGAACAAGGATATCAAGGCGGCTACTCAGTGCAAGCAGTGCAGAGAGTTCGCAGGAAAGTACGATATTACAAATTACTACGATGTAGGCGAAATGGGCATCGAACACGCACTTCTCCCCGAAAAAGGTCTTATAGGCCCCGGTGAAATGTGCATAGGCGCAGACAGCCACACCTGTACATACGGCGCACTAGGCGCATTCTCAACGGGCGTAGGCTCGACCGATATGGCGGCAGGTATGGCAACAGGCGAGGCGTGGTTTAAGGTTCCCTCCGCTATAAAGTTCAATCTTACAGGAAAACTGAACAAGTATGTGAGCGGCAAGGACGTTATTCTTCACATAATCGGTATGATAGGCGTTGACGGCGCACTTTATCAGTCTATGGAATTTACCGGCGAGGGCTTAAAGAGCCTTTCGATAGACGACAGACTTTGCATTGCCAATATGGCTATTGAAGCCGGTGCAAAGAACGGTATATTTGAAGTTGACGAGATAACAATGGCATATATGAAGGAAAGAGCAGACCGTGACTTTGATATATTCAAGGCTGACGAGGACGCAGTATATTCAAGAGTTATCGACATTGACCTGTCAACCGTAAAGCAGACGGTTTCATTCCCTCATCTGCCCGAAAACACAAAGACAGTCGATGAAATAACAGAGGATATAAAGATTGACCAGGCGGTTATCGGTTCATGTACAAACGGCAGAATAAGCGATATGCGTATCGCCGCTGAGATCCTTAAGGGCAAGCACATTGCAAAGGGCGTAAGATGTATAGTTATCCCCGGCACTCAGAAGGTATATCTTCAGTGCATAAAGGAAGGCCTTGCAGAGATATTTGTAAATGCTGGCTGTGTGCTTTCTACTCCCACCTGCGGTCCGTGTCTTGGCGGTCATATGGGTATACTTGCGGCAGGAGAACGTGCTATTTCTACCACAAACAGAAACTTTGTAGGAAGAATGGGACACGTTGACAGCGAGGTTTATCTTGCAAGCCCGGCAGTTGCGGCGGCAAGTGCTATAGCAGGTAAGATAACAGGCATAAAGTAAGGTGAGAATATGGTAAAGCATATAATAATCTGGAACTTGAAGGACGAACTTTCGGCTGAAGAAAAGAAGGAAAGATGCCGTCTTATAAAGCAGGGGCTTGAAGGGCTTGCCGGCAAGATAGACGGACTTCTTGAGATAAAGGTCATAACCGATATTCTCGGCTCTTCTACGGGCGACCTTATGCTTGACAGCACATTCGAAAGTGCAGAAGCGTTAAAGGGCTATTCGACCCACCCCGAACACGTTAAGGTAGCCGACAGCACGGTAAGACCTTACACTGCAAGACGCAGCTGCGTAGATTTTGAAATATAAGAAAGGACAGACATATATGAAGGCACACGGTACAGTACACAAATACGGTGACAACGTTGATACCGACGTTATCATTCCTGCAAGATACCTTAATACAGCCGACCACAAGGAGCTTGCAAGTCACTGTATGGAGGATATAGACAAGGACTTTGTAAAGAATGTAAAGGACGGCGACATTATAGTCGCTAATATGAATTTCGGCTGCGGAAGCTCAAGAGAACACGCACCTATCGCAATCAAGGCAAGCGGAATCTCCTGCGTTATCGCAAGCACATTCGCAAGAATATTCTACCGCAACGCTATCAATATCGGACTTGCGATCTTAGAATGCGACGAGGCTGCCAAGGATATTGAGAACGGCAACGAGGTTGAGGTTGACTTTGATACGGGAGTTATAACAAATGTGACGAAGGGCTGTACATACAAGGCTGAGCCTTTCCCCGAATTCATCAAGGATATAATCAACAAGGGCGGCCTGCTGAACTCCTTAAAGAAGTAAGACCGCAGAAAGCGTTATGCTATGAGGGTAGATATAAAAGCGTTATCGGACAGCGAACTGCAAGAGCAGGGCTTTAACAATACATCGGGCGGAATGCACGGCTTCGGACTTTATACGGATGATGTGCTGTCTGCTGTCTGCATAACAACAGAAATACCCGACAGCCTGAACAAAGAGGTCAGACTGGAGAAGCTGTATGTCTGCGAGGAAGAAAGACATTACGGCGTTGCCAGAAAACTGCTGAACCACACGCTTAGAACGATGCGTGCCTGCGGCTATAAGTATGCTGTAGCGACCCCCGACAGCGAGGATGCAGTACGATTTCTTGTCAGATTCGGCTTTGAAAAGGCGGAGGGAAAATCCGCTTTATACAAAATAGAGCTTTAAGCTCAGAGAAAGGATATTACCTATGGAAAAGAATATTGCCGTTATAAAGGGCGACGGAATAGGTCCTGAGATAGTTACCGAAAGCATGAAGGTACTTGATAAGGTGGCAGAAAAGTTCGGTCACAAGTTCAACTACACACAGCTTCTTATGGGCGGATGCTCGATTGATGCAAACGGCGTACCGCTGACCGATGAAACAATAGCCGCCTGCAAAGCGTCAGACGCTGTGCTTATGGGCTCTATCGGCGGTGATACGACAACATCGCCGTGGTATAAGCTCCCTGCAAATCTGCGTCCAGAGGCAGGTCTGCTCGGTATAAGAAAAGCACTCGGACTGTTTGCAAATCTTCGTCCCTGCCTGCTTTATCCGGAGCTTGCAGGTGCTTGCCCCTTAAAGACAGAGATAAGCGCAAAGGGCTTTGATATGCTCATTATGCGTGAGCTTACCGGCGGTCTTTACTTCGGCGCAAGAAAGACCGAAGAAGTAAACGGCGTTATGACAGCTACCGACACGCTTACATACAGCGAGGACGAGATCCGCAGAATCGCAATCAAGGCATTTGATGTTGCGATGAAGAGAAGAAAGAAAGTAACAAGCGTTGACAAGGCTAACGTTCTTGATTCTTCAAGGCTGTGGAGAAAGGTCGTTACCGAAGTGGCAAAGGATTATCCTGAGGTTACTCTTGAGCATATGCTCGTTGACAACAGCGCAATGCAGCTTGTAAAGGATCCTGCACAGTTTGACGTTATGGTAACGGAAAATATGTTCGGTGATATTCTGTCGGACGAGGCAAGCATGATCACAGGCTCTATCGGTATGCTCCCCTCTGCAAGCATGAACGAAACAAAGTTCGGTCTGTATGAGCCCAGCGGCGGTTCTGCTCCCGACATTGCAGGTCAGAACAAGGCAAACCCGATAGCTACCATACTTTCAGCCGCAATGATGCTCCGTTACAGCTTTGATATGGTGAAGGAAGCGGACGCAATTGAAAATGCAGTAAGCAAGGTGCTGAAGGACGGTTTCCGCACCGGCGATATTATGAGCGAGGGTATGACAAAGCTGTCCTGCTCGGAGATGGGTGACAAGATAGCAGAGAATATATAACAATAACTTCAGCCGCAGTGAAAACTGCGGCTGATTTATATGTATAAAAAGAAGCTGTGACGGAATATTACTTTCCGTCACAGCTGATTTATTTATCTTTGGTCTTACTGCTGAATACCGTTATTGTTGAAGTTGTTGTTTGTGGTGTCTGCAGTAGTGTTGTTAACGGGCGCAGCGTAATTTGCGTTGCTGTAACCTGTGTTTGCGTTGGGGTTATAAGCGTTGTTGTTCATATTGGCATTGTAGCCGTTATTCATATTGGGGTTATAACCGTTGTTCATGTTGGGGTTGTAGCCGTTGTTCATGTTGGGGTTGTAGCCGTAGTTTGTACCGGGCTTGTAGAAGTCCTCGTCCTTTGCGCAAAGAAGAAGGATACCGCCTATCATATTGCAGAATAAAAGAACGCATACGCTTATGCCTGTCGAAGGTCTCTGTCCCTTGCTCATCTGGCTTAATGCAATACCGCCGAAGATAAGCGGAAGTATTACCCAGAAGCCGCAAACCATACCGATGATTATAAATACCTGTGCTGCTGTTTTCATAATTACATACCTCTTTTTTTAATAAGTGACACACATTCCAATTTTATGTGTCTTATGTCAGTATACCACATTGATACCTGCGTGTCAATATTTTCTTGCGCTTGAAATTGATTTTATGCTGTAGGTCATTTGTCCTTGCGGTTATTATAAAAGAACATTGCAACGCCTACGCCGCATATTATCACATATCCGATAAAGCTCCATATATCCGGCAATTGCGAGAACAAGATAAATCCGAGCAGTGCCGAAAAGATTATCTGCGAATAATCGTATACCGATATTTCCTTTGCAGGAGCAAATTTATATGCCGCTGTGATGCTGAACTGACCGCCTGCCGCCGCAAGTCCTGCACCGAGCAGTACGAGCCACTGCTGCCAGGTCATAACGTGAAAATCGAACAGCAGGAACGGCAATGTTACAAGGCAGGAGAAGCCCGAGAAGAAGAACACGATATAAGGTCCTTTTTCGCCTCTGATGCCGAGCCACCTTACCGCCGTATAAGCCGCACCTGCGCCCATACCGCCGAGAAAACCGAGTAGTGACGGCACAAGCTCCAGATTTGCAAGGCTCGGCTTTATTATAAGCAGACTTCCTGCAAATGCGACTATTACGCCGAGCGTCTGCACTAAATTTGTGCGTTCCCGAAGGAACATTGCCGAAAATACGATAACGAAGAACGGCGACATTTTGTTCAGCATTGCCGCATCAGATAATGCCAGATGGTCTACCGCATAGAAGTTGCAGAGTATTCCGAGCGTACCGCATACCGAGCGTATCAGCAGTGCGCCGATGTTGCTTTTTTTCTGCGGCAGAAACGAGCCTTTCTGCCTTATCAGTATCGCCGCCGCAAATATGAAAGCGACAAGATTTCTGAAAAAGCTCTTTTGTACAGACGGCAGATCGCCTGCCAGCCTTACGAAAGCACCCATAAAAGCAAAGCAAAAGGCGGAGCTGATAATGCACAGCACGCCTTTGTGCTTCGGGGATATTTTACTGAGAATTTCCGCCATACTCAGCCACCTGTTTTTGCTTCGTCAAACGGCAGTAGTACGGTTTCGGGCAGTGTTATTTCTCCGCCCGATGAGAAAAGCTCAGGGCGGTCGAACTTGTAGCTTATCTTGAGCGAGCTTACAGCCTTTGTTATTTCCTCGTTTGTAAGTCCCGACCTGTCGATAACGAATATGAGCGAAACCTTACTGCTGTTGAAACGGTCTATTGACGAAATGTTTGTTTCCTTCAGTACAAAAGCCTGTTTGTCATACGGTATATCGTCAATGGAGAACTGTATGTTGCTTATTTTATACATACCGATGTTTGTAAAATCAAACACCATCTCAACACGCAGATAGTTTTCGGATTTTGTCATATCAAAATCCGTGTCGCTCAGCAGCTTGCTTGTAGACCCACTGTCAAGGTGAGTGCCGTCCTTAAGCTTATCGTATACGTTTTTTATCATATTGTCAAAGCTCTGCCCGCTGTAGCTGTACAGCCGTGTGTACGCATATTGTGCCTTTACGGGAAAAGCAAACTGCGTAACCACGACTATAACCGCAACAGCCACGACAAGTACCCATATCAGTGCTTTTTTAACGGCATTATGTCCGAAAAGATTTGTCAGTGTCTGCTTAAAACTCATACTTTCTTTACACCGAGAGTTACGTTCTCGCCGTTTATATCCTGTTCCTTTGTAAATCCGTCTGTCTTGCCGGTCACTATATCGTCTGCAAGAGTATCCTCTGAGATGCTGTCCTTGTTGCGTGTCAGTATCTCGGCTACCTTGTCACTGCCGTCGCAGTAGATAACGATATGATCCATAACCTCAAAGCCTGCATCCTTACGCATCGTCTGAATCTTGCTCACAATCTCTCTTACGTTACCTTCTTCGATAAGCTCGGGTGTAAGCGTTGTGTCAAGAACTACCGTGTAGCCTCTGTCGGTCACTACCGCATAGCCTTCCTTCTGATGCTCGTCTATAAGCAGGTCGTCCTTTGCAATCTGAACATCGCCTGTTGAAAGGGTAAGCGTCATAGCGCCTGTTTCACGAATCTCGTTCATAGCCTTCTGACCGTCAACCTCAGCGAGTTTTGTTCTGACCTCGCCTATCTGCTTGCCGAAACGAGCACCGAGCGTCTTGAGCTGGGGCTTGAAGGTGTAGCTTGTGAAGTGGTCGGTGTTATCTATAAAGCTGATTTCCTTGATGTTAAGTTCATCCTTGACAATATCCGCATACATAGGCTCAAGCGTCTTGTCGCCCTTTACCATTATCTTTGATATAGGCTGTCTGTTCTTGATGTTAGCGGCATTTCTTGCGGCACGTCCGAGCGTTACAACGGTCAGAACTGTGTCCATTTCTTCCTCAAGATGCTTGTCGATAAGCTTTTCATCTACTGTGGGGAAGTCGCACAGATGTACGCTTACAGGTGCGTTCTTGTCAAGCGAGCAGACAAGGTTTCTGTAAATATCGTCGCATACAAAAGGAGTCATCGGAGCAGATGTCTTTGCGATGGTCACGAGCGCTGTGTACAGCGTCATATATGCGTTTATCTTATCCTGTGTAAGCTCCTTTGACCAGAAGCGTTCTCTGCTGCGGCGGACATACCAGTTACTCATCTCGTCCACGAAATCCTGTAATGCTCTTGCGGCTTCAGGGATTCGGTAGTTTGCAAGGTTATCGTCAACCGCACCTACAACGGTGTTCAGTCTTGATAACAGCCACTTATCCATAACGCTGAGCTTGTCAACGTCAAGCGTATACTTAGTAGCGTCGAAATTGTCTATATTAGCGTACAGAACGTAGAATGCGTAGGTGTTCCACAGAGTAGAGATGTACTTTCTCTGACCCTCGTTTACTGCTTTTGCGTGGAATCTGTTGGGAAGCCACGGAGCAGAGTTTGTATAGAAGTACCAGCGTATAGCGTCTGCGCCGTGTTCAGCCAGTGACTCGAACGGGTCTACTGCGTTGCCCTTTGACTTTGACATCTTCTGACCGTCTTTATCGAGTACAAGGCCGAGAACTATAACGTTCTTGTAAGGAGCCTTGTTGAATAAGAGCGTTGAGATAGCGAGCAGTGAGTAGAACCAGCCTCTTGTCTGGTCAACTGCCTCGGAGATAAAGTCAGCGGGGAACTGCTGTTCGAACTTTTCTTTGTTCTCGAAGGGATAGTGATGCTGTGCGAAGGGCATAGAACCGCTGTCAAACCAGCAGTCGATAACCTCGGGAACACGCTTCATCTGCTTGCCGCAGTGAGGACACTTTATTGTAACCGCATCAATATAAGGACGGTGAAGCTCTATGTCATCGGGGCAGTTGTCAGACATTGACTTAAGTTCCTCGATACTGCCTATAGCGTGCTTGTGACCGCACTCGCACTCCCATATATTAAGAGGAGTACCCCAGTATCTGTTTCTTGAAAGACCCCAGTCCTGAACGTTTTCGAGCCAGTCACCGAAACGGTTCTTGCCGACGCTTTCGGGTATCCAGTTTATCGTTTCGTTGTTTCTGATAAGGTCGTCCTTGACAGCGGTCATCTTGATGAACCACGACTCTCTTGCATAGTACAGCAGAGGAGTATCACATCTCCAGCAGTGCGGATAGCTATGCTCAAACTTGGGTGCATCAAACAGTAAGCCCTTTTCGTCAAGGTCCTTAAGCACCATAGGATCGGCTTTCTTTACGAATACGCCTGCGTAAGGTGTTTCGGCGGTCATATTACCTTTGCCGTCAACAAGCTGTACGAAGGGCAGGTCATACTTTCTGCCGACCTTAGCGTCATCTTCACCGAATGCAGGAGCGATATGAACGACACCTGTACCGTCTGTCAGTGTTACATAGTTGTCGCATACTACATAGTAGCCCTTCTTGTGCTGTTTTTCACATATCTCAACGGCACAGTCGAATAAAGGCTCGTATTCCTTGCCCTCAAGCTCTTTACCTGTGTATTTTTCGATTATTTCGTAGGGGGCTGTGGGCTTGTCGCCGCCGAGTACCTTATCGCACAGAGCCTCTGCAAGATAATATGTGTAGCCGTCTGCTGTCTTTACCTTTACATAGGTTTCATCGGGGTTTACACAGAGTGCAACGTTTGAAGGAAGTGTCCAGGGAGTTGTTGTCCACGCAAGGATATAAGCGTCCTCGTCCTTTACCTTGAAACGAACTACCGCAGAACGTTCCTTTACATCCTTATAGCCCTGAGCAACCTCGTGGCTTGAAAGCGGAGTTCCGCAACGGGGGCAGTAGGGAACTATCTTGAAGCCCTTGTATAAAAGGCCCTTTTCCCATATCTGCTTTAATGCCCACCACTCAGACTCTATAAAGTCATTGTGATAGGTTACATACGGATCGTCCATATCAGCCCAGAAGCCTACTGTGCGTGAGAAGTCCTCCCACATACCCTTGTACTTCCATACGCTTTCCTTACACTTTGTTATGAACGGGTCAAGTCCGTACTTTTCAATCTGATCCTTACCGTCAAGACCGAGCATCTTCTCAACTTCAAGCTCAACGGGAAGTCCGTGAGTGTCCCAGCCTGCCTTACGGGGAACGTCATAGCCCTTCATTGTGCGGTATCTCGGAATCATATCCTTGATAACACGGGTAAGAACGTGACCGATGTGGGGCTTGCCGTTAGCCGTAGGCGGACCGTCATAGAATGTGTAGGTCTTGTCGCCCTTTCTCTGCTCCATGCTCTTGCGGAATATGTCGTTGTCGTGCCAGAACTTCTCTGTCTGCTTTTCTCTCTCGACAAAATTTACCGAGGCAGGTACTTTTTCATAAAGTGACATTTTTTCTCCTCCTGTTTTTGCAATTCACCTTGCCATATAAATCTTTTCGGCAAAAGCCTGAAGTTATATGGGGTGGGGGTTTGCCCATTGCATATTATTTTATTCTTTGCGTTTGCGGAAAATAAAAAAGCCCCTATCCTCCGAAAAGGATAAGGACTATAATTTCATAACAGTCTTTATAACCACCGTTTCGTCATTCCGTCAAATGCGTTCCTTTTAACGTTGGAAAAACGTCCCGTTCTACTCTCGCCTTAAACGGCAATTTCGGCGGGCAGCTTGGAGGTGATATTCATACGGTAACTCTGCACCGACCTCTCACCGTCGTCGGCTCGCTTTGGCTTTATATCCGCACTACTGTCCTCGTCACAGCCTTTAAATATCATACATATTGATTATACAATCAAATTTTCCCTTTGTCAAGCGTTTTGTCAATTTTATTTTAAACGGCTTGTTGTTTATGAGTATAGTACAACAAAGCGGCGGGTCGGGGCTTATCATAATGATCCGAACCTAAGGTTACAAAACGGTAACAAATAGTTACAAATTAGTTACAGTTTCAGTTTTTCTATTGTGAAGAAATTTTGTTTGTGATAGAATATTTATATAAGATATTTTGGGTAAGCGGGAAGCGACTGTATTTACAATTACCGCTGAAAGTCTATTATTAACGTGACATCGGAGGATATATGCTCGGAGCAATTTTCGGTGATATAATCGGTTCGACAAGAGAACTGCATAACGTGAAAACGGAAGAGTTTGAGCTGTTTCCACCGGGAAGTCATTTCACCGATGATACAGTAATGACGGTAGCGGTCGCAGAAAAGCTGCTGAACACTAATTCGGGCTGTAACACCCGGAAAGCTTATGCCGCTCGCTATAAGCAGTATTATAGCCGCTATCGTAACGCAGGATTCGGACAGATGTTTTCAAAGTGGGCGGAAAGTGATACGCTCCGAATTCAAAGAAGCTACGGAAACGAAGCGGCAATGAGGGTGACGGCTATAGGCTATGCGTTTGACGACTTAAAACCGCTTTTAAATGAAGTAAAGTCAAGCTGTTACTACACGCACCATAACCGTGAGGCGATAAAAGGTGCAAAGGCAGCGGCAACCTGCGTATTCCTTGCACGAAAGCAAGAGGACAAGGACAGCATCAAGCGGACAATAGAGAAAATGTATGGTTACAGATTTCAACCGCTTGACGAAATCCGCAGGGACTATGTTTTTGACAGCAGAGCGTCATATTCTGTTCCGCCTGCACTTGAAGCGTTCTTTGAATCGGATTCTTACGAGAGTGCGATAAGAAAGGCAATTTCTATAGGCGGCGACAGCGATACCATTGCGTGCATAACGGGCGGAATCGCCGAAGCGTACTACAGAGAGATGCCTAAAGAGATTGTGACAAAAGGAAATCTGCTCATTGACAGCGGACTGAGAAGAGTGGTCAGAGAGTTTAATGAAGTAATGAACGTTGAATGACGAACGCAAATCTAAAAAACGGCTGTTGATGTCGTAATTTGGAGGGAAATATGATTTACACCGTGAAAATCGAACAGACATTTGCTTATCCGAAAAGAATGAAATACATTGCAAGGACGGATTCATTTATTGAAAAGGACTGCGACAGCCTTTCGTATGTCAGGAATGTCCGTCAGCCATACGGAAAAGCGATAGCACGATATGTAAATCAGAGAGTGTGCTGAGATTATAAATTAAGACAAGATATAACGGAGAAAAAATATGAGCAAAATATGTCCCAACTGCAAACGAGAAATAGATGAAAACGTAAAATTCTGCCCGTTCTGTGCGGCTTTTACGGGTGAAACACCGCAGGAAAAGAAGAAAAGCCCTGTCGGTGCGATAATCGGCGGAGCGGCAGGTGTGCTGGCGCTCGGAGCGGCAAGCCTTGCGGTGTTCGTATTTGATGTGTTCGGAATGTACGGCGATAAAACTGAAACGCTTTACGGCACGGGCGACAAGCTGTTCATACAATCGGTGACACCCGTGTGCATTGATGGGAAGTGGGGCTATGCCGACAAGAGCGGAAGCACCACGCTGAAACCGCAGTACAGTGCGACTTATGCCTTTAACGAGGATACAAATGACGTTGCACCCGTTGCGGTTGACGGAAAGTTCGGATACATAAAAAAGGACGGCGAGTTTGTAGCACAGCCGCAGTACAGCTTTGCAGGGAGCTTTTCGGATAAGGGACTTGCAAAGGTCACGGATGAAAACGGAAATGTCGGATTTGTCGACAGCAGGGGAAGAAAAGCGTTTGACGGCAGAATGTTCAGCTATGCCTCGGATATGAACGACAGCGGTTATGCGTTTGCGTATACTTTGATTATGCCGGAAATCGAGGGCGGAAGGGGCTATTATGATATAATATACAGCCTTCTCAGTTCTGATGGAAAAGAGACCGAGCTTGCAAACGGCACGGGAATATCGGCTTTGTATGATGATAAATATATCGGCTTCAGACAGGCTGAAAGCAATAATGAAACAACGCTTGATTTTACAAGGGAGTATGCCGTGTTCTCGGCAGATGGCACACAGCTTACCGACTACTACGACCGTATTGAAAAAAGCGGAAAGCTGCTCATCGTCTGTGACGGCATTGATGACGACAGCAAGCTGTATAAGGCAAAGCTGCTCAAAGCCGATACGCTTGAACAGGTCGGAGGAGAGTATCTGTGCGGTTCTGATATAAAGTCTTACGACAGCGGTGCGGTACTGCTCAAAAGAGATGATAAGGGCTTTATCAGAGATGTTATGCTTTGCGATAACGCAAACGAAATATATCTTTGTTCAACGGGTTCGCACATTGTAAGCGGATTCGATATGAGCGGTTATGCCTGCGTTTACGAAAAAGGAAAATACTGCGGATATACCGCAAGCGGAAAGCAGTTTGAGAGCGATAATCAGTTCGGCTCGTTCAATTGCGGACTTGCGCCGTTTTACGATAATGCTAAGATAGGATATATCAATACAAACGGCGAAAAGGTGACGGACGCAAAGTTTGACGGAGCAAGCGGATATTATGCGGACGGCTACGCCTATGTAAAAAGCGGCACTGAGTATTCCGTCATAGATATGAGCGGAAATACGGTAATAGGAAGGCTTAGCTATGCGTCCGACAAGCTGATGTTTGCAGATACCGTGCATAGCTGGTACGACCCTGAGGACTTTGAGGGGTTTGACGGGGAGAATATGTTTCAGGGAGATTTCTATTATGTCGGCAACAACGCCGATATGAATAACAGCATATTCGGCAGAAGCAATATAAAACCATTAACCGAGAGAATGGTAGTAAAAAGCAGAAACCCGGATGTCGATATAGCTTTTGACTACAGAAGAACCGACAGCGGAAAACTCGGCAATGACGGTTATATTCTGACACACGAAATAAACAAATCCACACATCTTCTTATGTCGCCCGACGGGAAAGTAAACAAAGAAGATGAAATGAACAATGCAAACGTTATATGTATAGACTCTGCTCCAGTGATACGTTACTGTGACGATACTACGACCTATCTTGCGGATATATTCGGCAATAAGTATGTGGTATCGGGCTATAACCTCATAAATTCTAACGGTTGCACGGCACTTGATTTACGCAACGGCAACCGTGTTGCACGGCAAATTTTAATATATGACAATAGCTTTATGCCGTCTGTTGACATACACTCGCAAACATCGATGAACATAACGGATCTCGGTGATTTGTTGTATGTCAAAAACATCAGTAACGGAAATGAAGAAAACAATAATGCGATAATCGACAAATGGAACGGAAGAACACTTTATACAATTTATAATGCCGACTTTATCAGTGATTATTTCATCTCCAAACCGGACGTATACAAAGAAATTGACGATGACTATATTGTCGATGAAACGGATATGTACACCGCCTATACCGTAAGCACAAGCTACGGCGTTAATATAGGTACATATCCGTATGTAAAGGCATACGGCGACAGAGTTCTTTGCTTTGACTATGACAAGTATTATCTTTATGACCGCTATGCAAATTTGCTCGGAGAATACGAAAACAGACCGAAGATAAGCGCATATAACGGAAATACCGTAGTGAAAAACGATGACGGAACATACACCTGTTATGACAGGGATATGAATGTACTGATGACTACAAAGTATGATATTCAGCCGATAGAAAACGGATACTGCTCGTTTGCCGATAACCAAAAAGGGTTGATAGGTTTCTTATCTGTCGACGGTAAAACGGTTATTGAGCCGAAATACCATTGTGTTACCGGTATGACACCCGACGGATATTTTGTATCAAGGACGGCGAACCACGCCGAAATTCTTGAAAGCGGCGATTGCTATGCGGATTACACAGCGGCAATAGAGAACAGAAACGGCGAAACCGTTGTTAAAACAGAGTCGGCTGTAAGTGATATAGCAAACAGCATCACCGACAGCAAATCGCTCTACAGCTACTTTGACGGATATCGATATTACGCCGATAAGTTCAGCGGCTGCAAGAGCATTAATTTCAATGATATTGAAATTCTGCCCGATACCAACGAACGACGTCTGCCGTCAGATTTCTACGGAAACGAGCTTTTTGAAGAGTATAAAAACGTTGCATTAGATTATTCGGCAGTACAGATAAACGGCGATACTATCTGTGTAGAGGCAAGTTGTTATATTAATGATGAAATAGAATGCAGATTGCTTGGACTGAATGGCGAGAGGTTGTACCGCAACGGACGTAAGTTACAGCTTATAAATGGCGGGTATGTTCTCGGCGTTGCCGAAAACGGTCAGCCTGCTGTCCTTTATAATTCGGACGGATCTGTGATGCTGACGCTCAAAGACATCAAAGACCCTGACAGCATCGAGGCGATAAGCATTGTCGGCAACAGTGTACTGGTAAAAAGCTATACCGAAAGTGCAATCGTGTACGACAAGACTACAGGAGAGATAATATATAAGCCCGATACCGACGGTTCGAATGTTGATTTTATTTACGAAAATCTGATAAAGACAGCCGTCTATAATGAAGCGTCAGGAGGATGGTCATTTATTTTCATTGACCTTGACACCAAAAAGAGTTTTGAACTTCTGAGTGACCGTGTCGTGTTCAGAAATCCCGGCAATGACAGCGAAGGGCATATAACCGAAAATGCCGAATATCCGCTTATGTGCGGCACATTTTCGTATCTGTACAATCAGATGAATTATCTTTATCCTGCACTTTTGGAGCTGAATGTGTATCAGATAGACGAAAATATGGAAGTGAAGCTTGTAAGGACCTATTCTTCGGACGACGGGATACTGTATGTGGTTGACGATTACAATAGCGGAAGCGGGCTGTACGCATATATCGACCGTATTGATGATACCGCAGTACGCAACATAAGGCTTGTGAACGTATGGAACGGCAACGAAAAGTATTTTGAAAATGTGTCCGAGTTCAGCGTGCAGGATAATGAGGTGTGGATAGGCATATATGACGAAAGCGGAAAGCGGACGGCATATAAATTAAGCACCGATCTTGAAACGATGGAACAAGCAGAATGAAAGGTAAACAACAATGAGCAAAATATGTCCCAACTGCAAACGAGAAATAGATGAAAAAGTAAAATTCTGCCCGTTCTGTGCGGCTTTCACAGGTGAAACACCGCAGGAAAAGAAGAAAAGTCCTGTCGGTGCGATAATAGGCGGTGCGGCAGGTGTGCTGGCACTGGGTGCGGCAAGCCTTGCGGTGTTTGTATTTGATGTGTTCGGAATGTACGGCGATAAAACTGAAACGCTTTACGGCACGGGCGACAAGCTGTTCATACAATCGGTGACACCCGTGTGCATTGATGGGAAGTGGGGCTATGCCGACAAGAGCGGAAGCACCACGCTGAAACCGCAGTACAGTGCGACTTATGCCTTTAACGAGGATACAAATGACGTTGCACCCGTTGCGGTTGACGGAAAGTTCGGATACATAAAAAAGGACGGCGAGTTTGTAGCACAGCCGCAGTACAGCTTTGCAGGGAGCTTTTCGGATAAGGGACTTGCAAAGGTCACGGATGAAAACGGAAATGTCGGATTTGTCGACAGCAGGGGAAGAAAAGCGTTTGACGGCAGAATGTTCAGCTATGCCTCGGATATGAACGACAGCGGTTATGCGTTTGCGTATACTTTGATTATGCCGGAAATCGAGGGCGGAAGGGGCTATTATGATATAATATACAGCCTTCTCAGTTCTGATGGAAAAGAGACCGAGCTTGCAAACGGCACGGGAATATCGGCTTTGTATGATGATAAATATATCGGCTTCAGACAGGCTGAAAGCAATAATGAAACAACGCTTGATTTTACAAGGGAGTATGCCGTGTTCTCGGCAGATGGCACACAGCTTACCGACTACTACGACCGTATTGAAAAAAGCGGAAAGCTGCTCATCGTCTGTGACGGCATTGATGACGACAGCAAGCTGTATAAGGCAAAGCTGCTCAAAGCCGATACGCTTGAACAGGTCGGAGGAGAGTATCTGTGCGGTTCTGATATAAAGTCTTACGACAGCGGTGCGGTACTGCTCAAAAGAGATGATAAGGGCTTTATCAGAGATGTTATGCTTTGCGATAACGCAAACGAAATATATCTTTGTTCAACGGGTTCGCACATTGTAAGCGGATTCGATATGAGCGGTTATGCCTGCGTTTACGAAAAAGGAAAATACTGCGGATATACCGCAAGCGGAAAGCAGTTTGAGAGCGATAATCAGTTCGGCTCGTTCAATTGCGGACTTGCGCCGTACTACGATAATGCAAAAATAGGATATATCAATACAAACGGCGAAAAGGTGACAGACGCTAAGTTTGACGGTGCAAGCGGATATTATGCGGACGGCTACGCCTATGTAAAAAGCGGCACGGAATATTCCGTCATAGATATGAGCGGAAATACGGTGATAGGAAGGCTTAGCTATGCGTCCGACAAGCTGATGTTTGCGGATACTGTGCATAGCTGGTACGACCCTGAGGACTTTGAAGGGTTCGACGGGGAGAATATGTTCGTAGGGGATTTCTATTTCTCCGAGATTGCTGGCAATACTTCTGACGAAGATATGTGGGATTATATTTACAGCAATATGATACCTGTAGCAAAAAACGCAAAATCATACAACGAGGTATATAGAAAGTACAATCCGCAGTTTTGCGATTACCGTATAGATGACGGATATTTCATCGTCTGCAACAGCCGCACATTAAGCGGCAGAATAGTGGCTCCAGTAGAAACGCTTATAAATACCGATACGGAAAACGAGCTTGTCAACGCATCGGTAATTGATACGGACAGTGCAAGGCTTATAAGATACTGTGAGGAGGAACGTACTGCGGTAAAAGATCTGTTCGGTAATAAAGCGGTGTTGCGAGGCTCGTCTGAGAGATATTCAATGAACGAATACACAGCCTGCGACCTTAAACAAAGCAATAAGTCGAGTCAGACGGTGATATACGATAACAGGCTTTGTCCCGTGCTGACGGTTTCATCCTCCGTCAGCTTCAATCTGAATGAATACGGCGATAAGCTGTATATCGCATCGTTCAGCTCCGACCGTGAAAAAGATTCGGGCAAGCAGGATAAAATCAGGAAAAAGTATGCTATGGCAGACAGGAACAGCGGTCATGTATATGCGGTGTACGATAGGGCGTTTACGGTTCTGGGAAACGATTTCTACAAAACCAAGGACAATAATTCCCTTGCCGAATATTACACGGCATACGGAAAGAGCATAGGAAAATTCGTGTACGCAAAGGCATACGGCGACAGGCTGATGTGTTTTGACTATGACAAGTATTATATTTACGACAAGTACGGTCAGCTGTTGGCTCAGTATGAAAACAAGCCGAGAATAAGCGAAAACAGCGGAAGCGTGGTAATAAGAAACGATGACGGCAGCTTCACCTGCTATGACAGGGATATGAACGTACTGCTGACTACAAGGTATGATATTCAGCCGATGGAAAACGGCTATATGGCTTATCTGGCGGCTGAGAACGGCAGAACAGGCTTTATCGGGAAGGACGGCAAGGTCGCACTTGAGGCAAAGTACGAATTTGTCAGTGCAATGTCGCCCGACGGATATTTTGTATCTAAGACATACAAAAATAACGAAAACGGCTATAATTATAACGGCTATGCGCCTGAACTTATCGGTGTAACGGTAAATGATCTCAACGGCAAGGCGGAGATGGAAGGAATAAGCGGAATGTGCAGTGCCGGCAACAGTGCGACAAACGGTTATTCGCCGCTTGACTTCTACGCAGGTGCCGCATATTATGAAAGCACGCCCAAAATAACGCAAAATATAGCGAATTATATTTTTGTTGCAGATGACGGCGAAAGGCTTTATTATACAGACAGGTACGGAAACCGTCATTATGAGGAATACTATGTGAGCGACAGAGTAGATCAGCGTTATATGAGCCCTTGCATAACAGAAGGTGAGGCGGTGACGCTCAGCGTGCTTATGTATGATAAAACGGGCAAAAACCCGGCAACAGTGAATTACTATCTGAACCTTGACGGAACTCCGTTTGTGAAAGGCGACAGGACGCTTGACAGATTGCAAAACTCCGGATATATAATCGGAGATGGCAATGAGGACGGCAGATATAATATATACGGCGCTCACGGAAAAATACTGCTCAGCAATATCAAAACGGAGAAAAGCGCCGACGGCATCGGTATTATCAGAAACGGCGATAAGCTGGCGGTTTTGGATATGAACGGAGTAAGAATATTTGACCTTATAACACAGGAGCAGGTGTTCGAAAAGGAGGACGACAGATGCAGCTTTATTGCGGAAAATCTTATTTCTTATCCGGACGGCAATGCTGATAAAACGGTCTGCGTGAATCTTGATAACGGCAAGACGTATACCTATGAGGGACGAGTGAGCTTTATAAATCTCGACTCGTATAGAAATAAGAAGGCTGTGTTCCCTCTGCGGCTTGTGAAGTACGGCAATAGAAACAACGGCGGTACCACCGTCTATGATAACGGCTATGACTGCTTAAGCGTGTACAGCCTTGACGAAGATATGGAGGAGAGCTATGTAAACACTTATACGGCAGGTGAAGGGAAAAGCATCTTTAGGCTCGGCTCCGGCGATGGAACGGAAATGTACGGAATCACAGACACATATAATAAGAGCGGCAAAATGACGTGGACTTTTATCAATGTAATGCTCGACAAGCAGATAACGGTAGACGGAGTAATCAGCGTAAATCAGAACAAGTATCCGGACACGCCCTGCTTTATTATCGGCACGGAGAATGACGACGGCTCTGTGACAACGTATGAACTTGACACAGAAACTATGGAACTTTCCGGACAATAATACTGCTGTAAGCGATAATTTCCTTTATTTCTGCGGTTTTGCTTGCATTATTCCTTGCAATATGATATACTTAAATCTATATGGTTAAAACACGGAGTGAGAAACAGAAAAAGTACGAAAATCATAAGATTTAAAGTGTAAAAGAGAAAGGAAACAAAAATGATTACAGTATCGGACGTTAGTCTTTCATTCGGCGGACAGATGTTGTTCAAGGACGTAAACCTGCTGTTCACAGCCGGCAACTGCTATGGTGTTATCGGCGCAAACGGCGCAGGAAAGTCCACATTCTTAAAGATACTCTGCGGTGCACTCGAACCTACAACGGGTACGGTCACGGTTCAGGAGGGTCTGCGTATGTCGGTGCTTAAGCAGGACCACTACGCATATGACGAATATACGGTTCAGGATACCGTTATAATGGGAAATCCCCGTCTTTATGAGGTAATGAAGCAGAAGGACGCTCTTTATGCGAAGGAGGACTTCAATGAGGAGGACGGAAATCTCGCAAGCGAGCTTGAGGGCGAATTTGCCGAACTTGGCGGCTGGGAGGCTGAAAGTGACGCATCAAAGCTGGTACAGGGTCTTGGCCTTGACGAGAGCATTATGTACGCTCAGATGAGCAGTCTTGCAGGTAACGAAAAGGTCAAGGTACTGCTCGCACAGGCACTTTTCGGAAACCCTGATATAATCCTTATGGACGAGCCTACGAACCACCTTGATATTGACGCTGTGGCTTGGCTTGAGGACTTCCTTGCGGAGTATTTCGGTACGGTTATCGTTGTATCGCATGACCGTCACTTCTTAAACAACGTTTGTACCCACACGGTAGATATAGACTATACAAAGATCAAGATGTATGTCGGAAACTACGAGTTCTGGTATGAATCTTCACAGCTTATACAGAAGATGTTAAAGCAGCAGAACAAGAAGAACGAAGAAAAGATAAAGGAATTACAGAGCTTTATCCAGCGCTTCTCAGCGAATAAGTCCAAGTCAAAGCAGGCTACATCGAGAAAGAAGCTCATTGACAAGCTGACGGTAGAGGAACTGCCTGCGTCAAGCAGACGTTATCCGTTCATCAGCTTTGATATGGAGCGTGAGATAGGCAAGGATATTTTACAGGTCGAGGGGCTTACAAAGACGGTTGACGGCGTTAAGGTGCTTGACCACGTCAGCTTTACTGTCGGCAGAAACGACAAGATCGCTTTTGTTGGCGATAACGAGATTGCCGTTACCACACTGTTCAAGATACTGATGGGCGAAGAAGAGCCCGACGAGGGCTTTATCAAGTGGGGAAGCACCGCAAGCGTAAGCTACTTCCCTCAGGATAACAGCGCATTCTTCAACGGCTGTAAGCTGTCCATCCTTGACTGGATAAGACAGTATTCAAAGGACGAAACCGAAACATATCTGCGTGGCTTCTTAGGACGTATGCTGTTCTCGGGTGATGATATATTCAAGAATGTTGACGTTTTATCGGGCGGAGAGAAGGTACGTTGTATGTTCTCACGCATGATGCTGTTCCAGTCAAACGTTCTTATCCTCGACAGACCCACAAACCACCTCGACCTTGAAAGCATCACCGCCGTAAACAACGGCCTTTCGGACTTCAAGGGCAACGTGCTGTTCGCTTCTCACGACTATGAGATAGTACAGACGGTTGCAAACCGTATAATAGAAATAGCCGACAAGGGCTGCTACGACAGACAGGGAACATATGAGGAATATGTTGACTGGAGAAAGGCAAACCACGGCGGAAGCTTCACGCTCTGATAAAATCTGAAAAAATCTGATAAAAGAAATTCGCCCCTGCAAACGCAGGGGCGAAAATCATATTTCCTTGAAATCAAATTTAACATTTACGCTGTCCATCGTCTTACTTCGTCTGAACCTCGTCATAATACGTTCCTCTATGCCGTCAAACGAGTTTTTGTCTGCATCAAGCAACAAAAGAAGATACTGGCTTCTGCTGTAGCGTGTGTATACATCTCTCATTCTCAGCGAATTGCTTATGCTGAACGAAATTTTATCCATTGCCTTTTCAAGCAGTTTTATATCCTTAAGTTCATTTTTACTGCTGTCAACCGCAGAAACAAGGCAGATAGACAGCTTGCTCTCGATTCTTTGACTTTCACGCTTGTACAGGCGGAATATGTATTTGAATATTTCGTACTGGCAGTAAAAAACGCCTTTCTGTTCCTTACTGTCATCGCCCGTGAGATCGCCTATAACGGCATCTAGGTTATTCTGTACATCGTTACGGGGCTTTACCGTAAGCTCGTATAGCTCGGTCAGATGCGAACCGGGTGCGGCGCCGTACTGCTCGGTCAGATATGTGCGGATATAGTCATACTGCTTTGCGGCACGTTCATAATCGCCCATTGCGACAAAGGCACGGATAAGGTTTGCGTGCATTTTTTCATCGGACTGGTCAAGCATCGTGGCACGCTCGCAAAGCGTTATAATTTCTGAAAATTTACCCATAGGGTAGAGCAGCTGAGCGCATTTGTCAACTGCGGAATTGTATATAGCGTGAAAATATACGTTTATAGGCTGTACCCACGTTTCTCCGACGGCTCCTGCAAGATAACCGCTGTTGTAAAGGGCGATAGCCTTTTTATACATACTTATGCGTCTTGTTCTGGAAAGCGACTCGTCCTCCGCTTTGCTTATGTACTCTTTGAAAAGGGAGGAATCTATAACACAGTCGTCGGTTTCGGTAAATGCGTATGAACTGTGGCTTCCGGCTATGAGCCTGCTACCGCAGGGTATCATATCGTCAAGCATCGCTCTTGTCCTGTGTACCAGTGTTTTAAGCGCATTGGCAGGATTTTTGCTGTCCGACCATAAAAGGTCAATTAGCTCATTCTGGGTTATTTCTCTGCCACGCTGTGAAATCAGATATTCAAGAAGTGAGATCATCTTCGAACCTCTGTACTCGTTTTCGCACAGACGCTTGTCACGGTATGATATTGAAAACTGACCGAACATAGTAATATGTATCTTATTCGGCATTTTTTCACCTCCCTGTTTTTTCTTTCGTCTTAACGTATGCTTTAATGAAATTTTACGCTAAAGTGCGAAAATAATTTAAGCAAAATTCAAATTTTCTGACAGATGTTATGCAACAAGCGTTGCACTGTTGGCGAATTGTGTAAATATGATGCTATATTCTGCAAATCAGGCTTACAAAAATAACTAATATCGTGTAAATATGCACAATTCACTTGAAGAAATGTTGAATCAACTATCGTATAAGTAGAAATATGACGGCGATTCCGGCTGCTGTTCGCAATGTAACCGAAATGTAACCACGCTGTGGCATAATATGTTCGTAAGGTTGAGATGTAGATTTGAGATGATGTCTACCTCACGTTTTTACTTTTCTTTCCGTCATGAGAAACAGCATACCGCAGCAGAGGCTGTAGTGATGCTGTTTTTCTTTTTTGTGTTGAAAACGGTTTACAGGCAGGCACTTTTGAGCCTGCCTCAGTTTGTAGAAAAAGTTTGTTTTTTAAAGAATAGTGAAATTTCTCTATTCCTATAAGAACGCTTTGCGGGCTTTGCGTCCTGCAAAGCCTTCGGGCGTTCTATATCGGCATCCTTGCCGAAACCCCAAACCCCTTCCCCGTGGTGAAGGGCTGTGTATGCTTGGTTGGCTTTGCATCCTTGCAAAGCCCTTGGGCATACACGCACGGCATCCGTGCCGTGGCTGAGTGTGGGGCTACCGCCCCAAGTCCAAGCAAGGACGCTTGCAGTCAGCCACACAAAGCCACTGCACGATGCAGTGGTACAAATGGCTGACGACCTGTACGGGGGCTTCGCCCCTGCGACCCCAATTTTTAATAATATAGAAGTTTATCGACAGTCTGTTTCCTTTATTTAAGATTTTTTATTTTTGCGATTATTCTGTTCGGCTTTTTAAGTATAAACCATACTGCCGCCGCTATAAATGTGCCGGTAACAACTGCGGCGATCGCAAGAAACGGAAGGTACGCAAATACGGACAGCGAATATATAAGCGAAGCCGCAAGAATCTGTCCTACGTTATGCATCACTGCCGAGAATATGCCGGCAGGGAATACTCCCCACGCTTCTTTTATAAAGAGGTGCGTGACCGCCATTGCGGTAAACGACAGTGCGCCGCCGCACAGAGAAAACAGCAAAGCCGTGATATTGCCCGATACAAGCGCCGACAACAGTATCCGTGCAATCAGTATCAGTGCGGTATCGTATGCGTTCCACCGACCGCCGAGATACAGCGAGAAAAGAACAGGGAAGTACGCAAGACCTATCCTGAAGCCCGGTATTGCGACAACCGGCGGTATCATACCCTCGACAATATACAGCGTAAGCGACATTACCGCAAGAAGCGCAGAGAAAACTGTTTTTTTAACTGTCATAGCTGTATTCTCCCCGTCTTGCTTCAACACGGATAACCAGCTTGTGAGGCATACATACTATAGGCTGGATTCCGTCCGATACAGGCGCTGTCTTTACGCATATTTTGTCGGGGCAGTCTGCGTCCGAAACGCTTACAGATCCGCCGCTGACCTTTATAACATTATAACCGCCGTCATCGGAATATACGGTAAACGTCTGCTCGCTTTCACTGTCAAGCTCTACAGTCCTTATCAGCCTGCCGTTACTGTAAATACAGGCTGTATGTCCTGCTGTTGTTCTGCCGACAAACAGAATACCGAGCAGTGAAAGAAAAACGATACATACGATTATAATAAGGCACACGACCTTGCGCTTGTCACTGATAAACCTGCTCATGACGCTTTGAAATCCGCAGATATGCCGTCCGAAACCGAAACGGTGCCGTCATTTCTTGTGATGATATACTCCGCAACGTTGTATTTATCGTAAAACTCAGCGGCTTTTTCTTCACCCATCACGAAAAATGCGGTAGACAGCGCATCGCTTATAAGACCGCTTGCAGAATAGACCGTACAGCTTTTTATTCCGCTGTCGGCAGGATAAGCCGTGGACGGATCTATTATGTGGATGTACTTTTTGCCGTTATGCTCGACATATCGGTTTGCGCCGTTTGAAGTGGCAATGTAGCCCTCGTCTACGGTGAGAGTGCCAATGGGAGTGTTCGTTTCATCGGCGGTGATCGATATTTTGCGGCTGTTGCCGTTATCCTTGCCTATCGTAAGGATACTTCCGCCGAAATCCACCACTGCAGACGAGACTCCGGATTTTCTCAGATAAGAGTCAAGCATATCCATAGCATATCCCTTTGCCGCCGCACCGAGATCGAGCGAGAAGCCGCCGTCGGTAAAGCAGACAGAAGTATTCTCATCATCAAATTCAATGTTGCGGTAACTATGCTTTCCTGCGAGTTTTTTCAGTTCATCGCTGTCGGGCATAGGCGGGTTTTCCTTGCCAAATCCCCACATATCCGAAATATCACCGAGCGTTATATCAAAAGCTCCGTCTGTAAGACGTGAAAGCTCTGTACAGCTTTTGAGCAGATTATATGTCGATGTGTCGACAGCCACTTTTCCTGAACCAGCGTTTTTGTTGATTTTTGAAATTTCGCTGTCCGCTTTTGTTCTTGAAAGAGTATCGTCAAGCTCATTAAGCATTCCCACAGCGCCTGTGCAGACCTCCTCAGCCGATATTCCGTCACCCGTTTCATATATCGCAAATGATACGAAAGTGTCAAACGTAAAGCTGTCGTGCCTGTAAGGCTCAGCCTTGCCGCAGCCGCCAAGACAGACGGGCAGTGATACCGCAAAAAGCAGTGTCGGGATAAAAGATGTTTTTTTCATACCTTCTCCATTCGTTTTGTACATACTATTATATACTAAAAAGGCTCGGATTTCAACTGATTTTCTTTAATTTATATTGTATTATTGTCCGATTGTGCGTCTGCAACAAAAAAGTTGCATTTCAGACGGGTTTGTGATATAATCATTTAGTATGGAATTTTGTTTTTTGTTTTGGCTGTAAGCACGGCTCAGAACGTATGTTTACGGAGGCTGTATGCGTATTATCGGAATAGATCCCGGCTATGCGATCGTCGGTTTCGGTGTCGTTGATTATATCGACGGAAAATTCAGCGTCAAGGATTTCGGCGCAATAACAACCGATAAGGATACGCCGTTTCCTAAACGTCTTTGTGAAATATATGAAGATTACTGTCAGATACTGGATAACTGGAAGCCCGATGCGCTTTCGATAGAACGTCTTTATTTCACGAACAATCAGAAAACAGGAATAGATGTCGCACAGGCAAGAGGCATTATAATAATGGCGGCGGCACAGCGTGGTATTGAAATAAACGAATACACGCCCTTACAGGTAAAGCAGGCTGTCGTAGGCTACGGTCAGGCGGTAAAAAAGCAGGTGCAGGAGATGACGAAAAACATTCTCAAGCTTCCCTTTGTACCAAAGCCCGATGATACTGCGGACGCACTCGCAATGACGATATGCCACGCCCAGACAAGCGGCTCATTGCTCAGAAACATAAAAACATCAAATATATAAGAAAAGAGTTTTGATTTATGATATACAGTGTTAACGGAACGGTAGAACTTATCGAGCCTAACCTTGCGGTCATCGACTGCGGCGGTGTGGGCTATGCCTGCCGCACCACAGCGAATACGCTGTCACAGCTTAAAATCGGCGAAAAGGCAAAACTGCTGACCTATCTTTCCGTAAGGGAGGATGCGGTCGAGTTGTTCGGCTTTTATGATGCCGCAGAGCTTAACTGCTTCAGGATGCTGATTTCCGTTTCAGGTGTCGGACCCAAAGCGGCACTGTCGATCTTATCGGGAATGACACCGCAGGCATTCGCACTTTGCGTTGCGTCCGGTGACAGCAAGACGCTTACAAATGCACCCGGCATCGGCAGAAAAACCGCAGAACGCATCGTCCTTGAACTTAAGGATAAGGTGTCAAAGCAGGACGTAGCCGCTGGAGTAAAGGGCAGTGCAGTGCCGATAGTCGCCGCCCCGTCAAATACCTATGCCGAGGCAGTATCCGCACTTATGGTACTCGGCTATTCAAACGGCGAGGCAACCTCCGCACTCAGCGGACTTGACCCGTCAGCACCCTCAGACGAGCTTATAAGGGCAGGACTTAAAAAGCTGGCTAAATTCTGATGCTCGTCACGCATTAACTTTGAAGGGAAAGCGTATAAATGATTGAGAGAAATGACCTTTCATATACAGCCGATGACGAAGGCGCAAGAATAGTTGAGCCTCAGTTTTCCGCAGAGGATACCGATGTTGAGTTTTCCCTGCGCCCAAGAAAGCTGAATGAGTACATCGGACAGGAAAAGGTAAAGGAAAATTTACAGGTATATATACAGGCGGCGAAGAAAAGAAACGAGAGCCTTGACCACGTTTTGCTGTACGGCCCTCCCGGACTTGGCAAGACAACGCTTGCAGGAATAATAGCAAACGAGATGGGCGTTAATTTCAAAGTCACCTCAGGCCCCGCTATCGAAAAGCCGGGCGAGCTTGCGGCATTGCTTACAGGGCTTCAGGCAGGCGATGTGCTGTTTGTAGACGAGATACACCGCCTTTCAAGACAGGTAGAGGAGATACTCTATCCTGCTCTTGAAGACTGCGTGCTTGATATTATGATAGGTAAAGGACCTTCCGCCCAGTCGATAAGAGTTGACCTGAACAGATTCACGCTTATCGGCGCTACAACAAGAGCAGGACAGCTTACAGGACCTCTGCGTGACAGGTTCGGAGTGATAATGCGTCTTGAAATGTACACCCCCGAGGAGCTTTGCGATATTGTAATGCGTTCATCGGTCATACTTTCCATTCCCTGTGAAAGAAGCGGCGCTATGGAGATAGCAAAGCGTTCAAGAGGAACTCCCCGTATCGCAAACCGCCTGCTTAAGCGTGTGCGTGACTTTGCGGAAGTTATGGGCAACGGAAAGATCACAAAGGAAATGGCAGACATTGCGCTCAACAGACTTGAGATCGATAAGCTTGGTCTTGACAGCCTCGACAAGCGTTTCCTCACTATGATAATAAACGGCTATAACGGCGGTCCTGTCGGACTTGAAACGCTGGCTTCGGCTCTCGGCGAGGAATCGGTCACTCTTGAGGACGTATGCGAGCCGTACCTTATGCAGCTGGGATTTATTTCACGAACGCCCAGAGGCAGATGTGCGACCGAACTTGCGTATAAGCATCTCGGACTTGTGCGTGACGGTCAGCAAAGGCTTGATTAATTTATAAAGATAAATTGCAGACTGTCGAAAAACCTCTATTGTTATCAAAAAATGGGGTTGAGGGGCGTAGCTCCCAACAGGGACTAGGGGCGGTAGCCCCAGTAAACAGCCCCTTCCCACGGGGAAGGGGTTTGGGGTTGGGGATAGAGAATTTGCTCTATTTTTTTATAAAAGCAGACTTTTTCTCCAAAATGTGATTTTTAAGAATAAATTGTTGTGTTTGAAAAAAGGAAGAAAGGTATTTTAAGCATCATGGGCAGATTATTCGGAACTGACGGTGCCAGAGGTATAGCCATATCAGAGCTTACCTGCGAGCTTGCTATGAATATAGGCAGAGCCGCAGCCATCGTACTTACAAAGCAGAAAACTCACAAAGGAAAAGCAAGGATACTGATAGGTAAGGACACAAGAATATCTTCGGATATTCTCGAATCTGCGCTTATCGCAGGTATAACCTCGGTAGGTGCGGACGTTGAACTTCTCGGAGTAGTACCCACCCCTGCCGTAGCCTATCTTGTAAGATATTACGGAGCGGACGCAGGCGTGATGATCTCAGCCTCGCACAACAGCGTCGAATATAACGGCATAAAGCTGTTCTCATCGATAGGCTTCAAGCTCCCCGATGAAGTCGAAAACGAGATAGAGGCGCTGATACTCGACACTCCGGAAAAAATGACGCTTGTTGACGGCTCGGATGTCGGCAGAGTAAGAACTATGTACGGTGCCGTAAGCGAGTACAACGAGCATATCCAGTCGACCGTCGGCGGCAAGTTTCAGGGACTTCTTGTTGCGATAGACTGTGCAAACGGCAGTGCAAGCGCAACCGCAGAGTCGCTCTTCTATAAGTTCGGTGCGGAATTTGTATACATCAACAACGAGCCTGACGGCCTTAATATCAACGATAAATGCGGCTCCACACACATGGAACAGCTTGTAGAACTTGTTAAAAAGCGTGGCTGTGACGTGGGCTTTGCGTTTGACGGCGATGCAGACAGATGCCTTGCTGTCGATGAAAAGGGCAACATTATAGACGGCGATAAACTGATAGCTATCCTCTCACGTTATATGAAGGAAATCGGCACGCTGAAAAACAACACTGCAGTTGTCACCGTAATGAGCAATCTCGGCTTCCACCGCTTTATGAACGAAAACAAAATAGAAACAGTATGCACGAAGGTAGGCGATCGTTACGTTCTTGAAGAAATGCTGAACAACGGTTATAATATAGGCGGCGAACAGTCAGGACACATTATTTTCCTCGACCACGCAACCACAGGCGACGGACAGCTTACAGCGGCACAGACCCTTGAACTGCTGTCAAAATGCAAGCGTCCGCTGTCACAGCTTGTAAAGGACATACCCGACTTCCCACAGCTTCTTGTCAACGTAAAGATTACCGAGGACAAAAAGGGACTGTGGGAAAAGACGCAGAAGATAACCGATATTATCGCACAGGCTAAGCAGGCTATGGGCGAAAACGGCAGGATACTCGTCAGAGAAAGCGGAACAGAACCGCTTGTACGGGTTATGATAGAGGGCAAAGACGAAAAGGAAGTGCATCACTGGACAAATCTCATCGCAGACACGATAAAAGAGTGCCTGTGCCGATGAAATGTTAAAGGAGTTTTTATGGCAAAGATAGAAGCAGAGCTGTACGGCAATTTCGATATTATACTTATGGATCTTCACAACACCGTTATGAGAGGAAGCACCAGCGCATCTCTTGAAGAAAGTTCGGATATTGTAGTCGGAAGCACCCGATGCGCCATCCGTGCATACGAGCGTTACAGCTATCTCGGCAGGGGCAGGGTAAGTATGAACGTCACACTGTTCCAGACCGATGGCAGAATATTCGTTTCGGTAATGTCGACAGGCGGCAGTCAGGCAGTATTCTTTAAAATAAACAGGATAGGCGAAAACTCGTTTCTTGACACGATACGACCGACAGTAGACAGTTACAGGATAAGGTGAGCAAACTTGAGAAAATCACAGGATTGGCAGGACTACAGACTCATAGATGCGTCTGACGGTCAGCGACTTGAAAAATGGGGCGGAATAACGCTTGTGCGACCCGACCCGCAGATAATATGGAAAAACCCCGACCCATCACCGCTGTGGAGCAAAGCGGATGCGGTATATCACCGTTCATCAAGCGGCGGCGGAAACTGGGAATACAGAAAACAGCTTCCTGAAAGCTGGAACATAAGCTACAAGGGACTTACCTTTATGGTAAAGCCCACAGGCTTCAAGCATACGGGAATATTTCCCGAGCAGGCGGTCAACTGGGATTTATGCTCAGAGCTTATAAAGAACGCAGGCAGGGAGATAAACGTGCTTAATATGTTCGCCTATACCGGCGGCGCAACGCTTGCCTGTGCAAAGGCAGGCGCAAAGGTATGCCACCTTGACGCAGTAAAGGGTATGGTGGACTGGGGCAGGACAAACGCAAAGCTCAGCGGTCTTTCCGACAAGCCGATAAGGTGGATAGTAGACGATGCGGTAAAGTTTCTCGGCAGAGAGATAAGGCGAGGCAACCGCTATGACGGTATCATCCTCGACCCCCCAAGCTACGGCAGAGGCACAAACGGCGAGATGTGGAAGCTTGAGGACAGCATATGCGACCTTATGAATATGTGCACCGAGGTACTTTCCGACAACCCTCTGTTCATTGTACTCAACAGCTACACGACAGGTCTTTCCTCATCGGTAATGACTTACCTTTTACAGATGACGGTAGGCAGAAAATATAAGATAAGAGTAGATTCGCAGGAGATAGGACTTCCCGTTGAACAGACAGGGCTTGCAGTGCCTGCGGGAAACACCGCTGTAGTATATTTCGATTAAACGGCGGTAAAGGAGAACGGATTGAAAGATAACGAGATAATTAAAACCGAAGACCTTATATTCGATTATACCGTATTTGACGAAAACGGCGACGAAACAGGCAAGAACCGCATTCTTACCGACATAAACCTTTCGATAGAAAAGGGCAGCTTCGTAGCTGTGCTCGGTCATAACGGAAGCGGAAAATCAACGCTTGCAAAGCACTTCAACGGCATTCTTCTTCCCACCTCGGGCAAGGTGCTTGTTGACGGCATAGATACTACAGACGAGAGCAGGATATACGATATACGTCAGACTGTCGGAATGGTTTTCCAGAATCCCGACAACCAGATAGTAGCGACTATAGTTGAAGAAGACGTTGCGTTCGCACTTGAAAATCTCGGCGTACCTCCCGATGAAATACGCAAAAGGGTAGATGACGCACTGAAAACGGTCGATATGTACGAGTACCGTAACCACGCTCCGCATCAGCTTTCAGGCGGTCAGAAGCAGAGAGTTGCGATAGCAGGCATAATAGCAATGCGCCCACGCTGTATAGTAATGGACGAGCCGACAGCAATGCTTGACCCGAAGGGCAGAAAAGAGATAATGGCGACCATAAAGACGCTCAACAAGGAGCACGGTATAACCGTTGTGCTGATAACTCATTATATGGAGGAGGCCGCAAAGGCAGACCGTGTTATAGTAATCGACAAGGGCAATATACTGCTTGACGATGTGCCGAAAAGGATATTCTCACAGGTGGAGCTGTTAAAGTCGGTCGGACTTGACGTTCCGCAGGCGACTGAGCTTATGTACGAGCTTAAAAAATGCGGACTTGACGTTCCCGATGATATAATAGATGAAGATGAATGCGCACAGGTGCTGTACGACATTCTCAAAAATAAGGAATAAAAAATGAATGTGATAGAACTTAAGGGGCTTACCTATAAATACAGCGTCGGCACTCCGTTTGAGTCCACCGCTGTGGATAATGTAAACCTTACTATAGAAAAAGGCGAATTCTGTGGAATAATCGGTCACACGGGAAGCGGAAAATCAACGCTTATCCAGCACCTGAACGGACTTGTAAAGCCGACATCGGGTGAAGTGCTGATTGACGGTCAGAATATATGGAGCAAGGGCGTTGATATACGCTCGATAAGATTCAGAGTAGGACTTGTATTCCAGTATTCCGAGTATCAGCTGTTTGAAGAAACGGTGTACAAAGATATAGCATACGGTCCCAAGAATATGGGATGCGATGAAGCCGAGATCGACCGCAGAGTGCGTGAGGCGGCAGAAAATATGGGTATCCGTGAGGAGCTTCTCGAGCGCTCACCGTTTGACCTTTCGGGCGGACAGAAACGCCGTGTCGCACTTGCAGGCGTTATCGCAATGGATCCCGAGATACTTATCCTTGACGAGCCTGCGGCAGGACTTGACCCTATAGGCAGGGAAAAGGTACTCAGCAAGATAAGCGATTACCACAAGAAATACGGCAAGACGATACTTCTTGTTTCTCACTCTATGGAGGACATAGTAAAGTATGCCGATAAGGTGCTTGTTATGAACAAGGGCAAGCTGTTCTGCCACGAGGATACGGACAACGTATTCGCAAGACAGGACGAAATTATAAAGATAGGTCTTGATGTTCCTCAGATCACAAAGATTATGATGAAACTGAGAGATAAAGGTGTAGACTTAGGAAAAGATATTTATACTGTAGAACGTGCAAAAGAGAGAATAATGCAGTATATGGATAAAGGAACGATATGCTGAAGGATATTACAATAGGACAGTTTTTCCCGGGCAATTCAATAATCCACAGGCTCGACAGCCGTTTCAAGATAGTGCTTGATATAGCCTATGTCGTAATGCTGTTTATGGCGGGAAATTATTGCTCGCTTATCTCGGCAGGACTGTTCATGCTGATTATTTATATGATGTCGGGGATCAGCTTCAAGCTGATTTTCAAGAGCCTTAAACCCATTATGCCGATAATACTGTTTACCTGTATACTGAATCTGTTCTTTATACACGGCGAGGGAGATCCGCTTGTAAAGCTGGGATTTATCACGATTTACGCAGAGGGCATAAATACATCGGTGTTTATGACGGTGAGGATAGTGTTCCTTATTGTCGGAATGTCGCTTCTTACCTATACGACCTCGCCCATAGCGCTGACAGACGCAATAGAACGTCTGCTGTCGCCGCTCAAGAAACTGCGTTTTCCTGTTCACGAGCTTGCTATGATGATGACTATAGCACTGAGATTTATCCCTACTCTTATCGAAGAAACCGATAAGATAATGTCGGCTCAGAAGGCAAGAGGAGCAAACTTAGATACAGGCGGACTTGTAAAGAAGGCAAAGGCTCTGATACCCGTGCTGATACCGCTGTTCGTGTCCGCTTTCAAGCGTGCAAACGAGCTTGCTCTTGCTATGGAGTGCCGTTGCTACAGAGGCGGCGAGGGCAGAACACGCATGAAACAGCTTAAATTCGGAACAAGGGATATTGTCGCAACAGTTATAATGGCTGTAATGTTCACATTAATCATTCTTATGAACATTTATGTAGCCGTACCCGGAATTTAAGGTGAACTATGCGTAATCTTAAAGTAACAATGGCATATAACGGCACTGCCTATCACGGCTACCAGCGCCAGAACAATGCAAACAGCATACAGCAGACAGTCGAGGAAGTGCTTTCAAAACTGCTCTGCGAGGATATTACGATAAACGGCTGTTCACGGACAGATACGGGTGTGCACGCAAGAGCGTTTGTGTTCAATGTAAAAACGACCTGCCCCATTCCCTGCGAGGGCTTTATAAAAGGCGGCAACGCACTTTTACCGCAGGATATAGCCTTTCTTTCCTGCGAAGATATGCCCGACAGCTTTCACGCAAGGTTTGACAGCAAGGGAAAGGAATACATATACAGGATTTATACAGGTGATGTGCGTGATGTTTTCTCGGCTGATACTGCGCTTCATTATCCCTATAAGCCCGATATTGAGAAAATGCGGAAGGCGGCACGGCTTATAGTAGGAGAGCATGATTTTGCATCTTTCTGCAAGGCGGAGGCAAAGGAGCATCTGCTGTCAACCGTAAGAACCGTCTATTCGATAGATGTTGAGCAGACGGGAGATTTTGTCAAAATTAAAGTCTGCGGAAACGGCTTTCTTCACAATATGGTAAGAATCATAGTAGGAACTCTTATTTATATCAGCGAGGGAAAGCGTACAGAGCAGGATATAATAAACGCACTTACAAAGCCCGACAGGGAGTTTGCGGGAAAGACCGTTCCCCCCTGCGGACTGTATCTCAACAAGGTATTTTACGAAAACGATGTTTAAATGAAAGTGGGGTAAATATGAAAGTACCCGAAAAGAATCCTCTTGAAACGGATAAAAACAACGATATAAACGATGTTTCTCTTTACAGGAAAAAGAAGAAAAAAACAAAGCGGATACGAAACCTTATAATTTTGCTTGTTGTTATTCTGGCTCTTATTCCTGTATGGATATACCGTGATACGATATTTGAGCCTCTGCGTGGTATCGCCTCAAGGATACAGACTACCACGACCGAAACGGCAGGCTACCCGATAAGTCTTACCGGCAGGTCAGACTACAGCTTCTGCGCTATGAATGACAGCTTTGCGTTGCTCAGCGACACTTATCTTTATTCGTATAACGAAAACGGCGGACAGAATTTTGCCTTACAGCACGGCTATGTTCACCCTATGACCGTTTCAAACTCAAAACGTGTGGTTATTTACGATAAGGGCGGTCACGATTTTTCTCTGTTCAACAAGACGAGCGAGATATTCAAGCAGAATATCACGGACGAAGTCATTGTATCCGTTTTTCTTGGCAGCTCAGAGCATACAGCCGTTGTGACATCGGGCGGAAGATACTCAAACGTTATCTACGTTTATGACGGCGGCGGAAAATGGCTGTATACACAGCGTTTCATTGACGATAACATTATGCAGGTCGCATTTTCCGATGACAACAGATTCATCTATGTTACAAGAGTGACCTCGGATAACGGCGATATTGTTACAAAGCTCTCTAAATACGATATTTCGGGCGACGGCACTGAGCTGTGGACGCAGACGATTAGCGACTGCGTTTCACTTGCCCTTTCGGTAAACGGCGGTACGCTGACCGTAACGGGCGACAGCGAAATACGCACTTATAACACCGACAGCGGTGAGCTTATCGGTAATTACAGTTATCAGGGAACGATAGAGAACTTTGACGCTCTCTCATCGAAAAAGGCTTTTGTGCTTGATGATTATACGGACGGCGGAAAGAAGCTGGTGCTTCTTGACGATAAGTGCGAGGTGACCGCACAGGCAGAGGTATCCTCCGACGTAAAACGTATAAGAGTTATCAATAACTCTGTCATTGTAATGACGGAATCGGATATAACACAGTATGATTATTCGCTGGCGTCTGTAAAGAAAACTCTGCTTAAAGACAGCTATTCGGATTTCATAAAGGTTGGCGGCTCAATACTTCTTATGGGGTATGACAGCCTTGATTGCATACAGCTTTAATTGCAGAAAGGAAAGAATATGGGAACTGAATTTTTCTGGTTTTATGATGTTATTCTTGCGGCTATACTTATAGGTATGATGTTTATAGGAGCGAAAAAGGGCTTTGTCCGTATGGTACTGAGGCTGTGCGCTTTTGCGGCATCATTTGTGATAGCGCTTATGATAAGCAGCGGCGTTTCGGGCTGGATATATGACAGCTTTATCAGCAAGCCGCTTGAACAGACTATCTCGACTTCTATAAACGATGCGCTCGGCGACAACGTTGTTACACAGTTAGGCAAGATAGATATGGAAAAGGCGAAAATAAACGGTAAGAGCATTGACAGCCTTGAGCTGAAATCCGACAAGGCAGGCAAGGTGACCGTTAATCTCGGTAATGTGAACTTAAGCAACACAGGCATAAGCAAGGTCGATCTTACCTCGTTCGGCGTGGATAAAAACGTCGATTATTCAAATATCAATCTCGGCTCTGTGCAGATATACGAAAGCGATATTGAAAAGTACGGCATCGAGAATATGATACTTACTGAGGTTCTTGCACAGAATATCAAGAACAGCGAGGTTGCCGACAGCGTAAACGAAATAATAGATAAAGTCGGTGAAACCGTTCCTGCTCTCGACCTTAAAGGCAAGACGATAGAGGATATTGACAGCGGTACGATAAACAGCGTTGTTGTAAGCGTAGTGCAGTCGTCGGGCAATCCCGGCAAGGCTGTTCTTGACAATGTTGCAAAGCCAATAGTGCTTGTACCGTTAAGAACGATCATATTTGTCGTTCTGTTCATTCTTATATTTATTATCCTCTCGATAATAATAAAGGCGACCTCCGTTATAAACAAACTGCCGCTTATAGGAAAGCTGAATTCGCTTCTGGGCGGTGTTGCAGGACTTTTGCAGGGACTTGTAATAGTGTTCATTGTTGTGATAATAGCCCACATGGCTGTTGAGCTGACAAACAACACGCTTATATTCCTGAACGATATGACAATCAACAAGTCTTTTGCGTTTAGTAAAATATACAACTTCTCGTTCCTCGATTTCCTTAACTAAATACTCAGTTAACAAAAGAGAACTATAATAATAAGCAAGCTGTTAACGGCAGTGTTATTTTACTAAGCCGCCGCACCGCATTAGCGACAACAGTTCAGTCTGTCGAAAAACCTATATATTTTTGAAAATGGGGTTTGGGGCGTAGCCCCAAGCGGGGTGAGGGCGGCAGCCCCACACTCAGCCCCGGCACGGATGCCGGGCGTGTATGCCCTTCACCACGGGGAAGGGGTTTGGGGTTAGGGATAGAGAATTTGCTCTATTTTTATAAAAACAAACCTTTTCTACAAGCTGAGTTGTTATCTCATAAGCGATAACAGCTTACAATACAACAAAAATACAAAAGAACCTAAAGAAAGGTTGGATATAAATGCTTTGCTCAAGATGTAAAAAAAGACAAGCGGTAGTTTTTATCTCAACAATACAGGGCAACGACAAGCGTGACGAGGGGCTTTGCCTTATCTGCGCAAAAGAGCTTGGTGTTCCGCAGGTAAACGACTACCTTAAAAAAATGGGAATCAGCGATGAGGACCTTGAAGAAAGCTATAAAATGATTTTCGGTGACGTTGATGAAGAAACAGACGCAGACAGCGGCGCAGACGATGACTTCACACCTGGCGGCGCAGGCACAATGATGCCGTTCTTCAAGCGTTTTGCCGCAAACAAGGACAGCCAGACCGAAAGCGAAAAGCAGGACGTAAAGGACGATAAGAAGCACAATAAGAAAAAAGAGGAGAAAAAGAGAAAATTCCTCGATACCTATTGCACCAATCTTACCGCCAAGGCAAAAAAAGGCGAGATTGACCGTATAATCGGCAGAGAGAAAGAGATCTACCGTGTTATGCAGATTTTATCCCGCCGTACAAAGAACAACCCCTGCATAATAGGCGAACCCGGTGTCGGTAAAACCGCAATTGCAGAGGGCATAGCTCAGAAGCTGGCGGACGGTGATGTTCCTTTCAGACTTCAGGGTAAGGAGCTTTATATGCTCGATCTTACCTCCCTTGTCGCAGGCACGCAGTTCAGAGGTCAGTTTGAAGGCCGTGTGAAAGCGCTCATTGAGGAGATAAAGACCTCAGGTAATATAATCCTCTTTATTGACGAGGTTCATAACCTTGTCGGCACAGGCGACAGCGAAGGCACAATGAATGCCGCAAATATCCTCAAGCCCGCTTTGTCAAGGGGAGAGGTGCAGGTTATCGGCGCTACAACGTTCAACGAGTACAGAAAGTATATCGAAAAGGATTCCGCACTTGAAAGACGTTTCCAGCCCGTAACGGCAAACGAGCCGTCAATAGAGGACACTATCGAACTTTTAAAGGGCATCAAGGAATACTACGAAGAATACCACAAGCTGTATGTAAGCGATGATATTTTAAAAAGCTGTGCCGTTCTCAGTGAACGCTACATTACCGACAGGTATCTTCCCGACAAGGCGATAGACCTGCTCGACGAGGCGGCGGCTTGCGCAAGCATAAACAGCAAGGAGCTTACCGAGTACGAACAGCTTAAAAAGAAAAACAAGGCTCTTGAAACCGAAGAAAACAATCTGTCCGCCGAAACCGAGAACAAGGATTATCAGCGTATAGCCGAGATAAAGACCGAGCTTGCAAAGAATACAGCCCGTATTGATGAGCTTGAACCTATGATAAAGGAAGTACACGTTACAGAAAACGATGTCTGCAAGGTCATCGAACTGTGGACGGGTATCCCTGCAAGCAAGTTGCTTGAAACCGAATTCAAGCGTATCGCAAATCTTGAAACCGTGCTTAAATCAAAGGTAATCGGTCAGGACGAAGCGTGCGAGCTTGTAGCCGCCGCTATAAAAAGAACACGAGTTCAGCTTTCCGCACGTCGCAGACCTGCGTCATTCATTTTCGTAGGCCCTACCGGTGTCGGCAAGACCGAGCTTGTAAAGGTGCTTGCAAGTGAGCTTTTCAATACGGTCGATCCGCTTATAAGGCTTGATATGTCCGAGTTTATGGAAAAGCACAGCGTTTCAAGAATCATCGGCTCACCTCCCGGATATGTAGGATACGATGAGGCAGGCCAGCTTACCGAAAAGGTACGCAGAAAGCCCTATTCCGTAATTCTCTTTGACGAGATAGAAAAGGCTCACCCCGATGTAATGAACATTCTCCTGCAGATTCTTGACGAGGGCAAGGTGACCGATGCTCACGGCAGAACGGTCAGCTTCGAGAATACCGTAATCGCCATGACCTCAAACGCAGGCTCATCGTTCAATACAAGCGGTCTTGGCTTTGCAAAGAGCGAGGCGGATATTTCAAAGGACAAGGCGATGAAGGCTCTCGGTGAATTCCTTCGCCCCGAATTCTTGAGCCGTGTTGACGAGGTAGTAGTGTTCAAGCCTCTCACCCTCGATGCCTACAAGGGCATTGCCGGACTTATGATAGGCGAGATGAAACAACCTCTGCTTGAAAAGAACATAACGCTTAACGTCAGCGATGAGGCTTATGAGCTTGTTGCGAAAAAAGCATCAGGCGGCAAGTTCGGCGGCAGAGATGTCCGCAAAGTCGTCCGTAAGGATATTGAGGACAAGGTAGCAAATATCATAGTCGAAGCCGACGGCAACATATCACAGATAGACGTTGACGCAGACGGCGACGAGATAAAGGTTACAGGCAAGTAAATAAGCAGGGCATTGCATTAACTCAGGCTGGTAATGCAATGCCCGTTTTATAATCGAAAGGATTACTATGGCAGTAATTATTACAGGCGGAACAGGAGCAATCGGCAGTGCTATGGCTCGTGCCTTCGCAAAAACAAACGATGTCGCTATAATCTACAAAAGCTCCGATGAAAAAGCCCGTCAGCTTGAAAAAGAACTCGGTTGCAAGGCATATAAGACAGATGTTTCCTCCGCTAAAGAGGTGTCGGATGCGGTAGAACGCATAGCAACCGATTTCGGAAAAATAGATGTGCTTATCAATAATGCCGGCATATCCCAGATAAAAATGCTGAGCGATGTAACCGAACTTGACTGGTACAATATGATAGATGTTCACCTTACAGGCGCATTCAACATGACAAAGGCGGTACTGCCTTTTATGATAAATCGCAAAAGGGGCAGCATCATCAACATTTCATCGGTGTGGGGAGTATACGGAGCGTCCTGCGAAGTGCCATACTCAACGGTCAAGGCAGGACTTATCGGCTTCACAAAATCGCTCTCCAAAGAGGTCGCCCCCAGCGGAATAACCGTAAACTGCATCGCCCCCGGAGTAATCGACAGCCCTATGAACAACGCCCACCTGTCGCCCGATGAGATGAACGAGCTTATCGCCGAAACTCCGCTCGGCAGGCTCGGCACACCCGATGACGTGGCAAAGGCGGCTGTGTACCTTGCCTTTGCTAACTTCGTCACAGGTCAGATACTCGGAGTAGACGGCGGATTTTATTGATTAACTTAATACATTTTAGCTGTACCTTTTCGGTACAGCTTTTCTTTTTCCCTGACAAACAGTAATATTATGTCCCACACCCTCATATATTGTGTTAAAACCCGTACAAGAGGGAAACAGCTAAAGGAGGATTATATGGACTTTTCCGTAAAGAAAGAGCCTGTATTTGTCACAGAAGTGATATATGACGGACAGGCGGAGCAGGGTGTCGAGTTTGATTATGTCCTGCCGGATTATTACCCCGACATTTTCAGAATATTAAGATGCACCCTTCGTCCCGGAATAGTATCCTGCAACATTTCGGGCGACAAGCTGATACTCGACGGTGTGATCTGCATCACCGCACTCTATCTCAGCGAGGGCGGAGGCATGGAGTGCGTAGAGCATCGCTACAGCTATTCAAAAACGGTCGATCTGCCGAAATCAGCCGACAACGGCACGGTTACTGTCGAGCCTAAGGTGGATTACACTACCTGCCGTGCGGTTTCGGGCAGACGCATTGATGTCAGGGGAGCGGTCAGCTTCAGGATAAAGGTCGAGAACATAACACCGTTTGAGATAATAACGGATATTGAAGGCTGTAACATACAGACAAGAAAAAATAAAGTAAGCTGTACAAGAAAGCTCACCGCAGGAAAGCAGTTCGTTGTCCGTGAAGATATAGGCGTATCCGGCATTGACGGCACAGTGAAAGCCGTTGTAAGCTGTGATGCGACAGCGGTCGTGAATGACTGCAAGATAATCGCAGACAAGGTCGTGCTTAAGGGCGAGGCAAAGCTGAAAGCACTTTATCTTGTCGGAAGCGATAACGGCACATATCTTCAGACAATGGAAGCCGAGATTCCGCTCAGCCAGATAGTAGATATGCAGGGCATTGACGAAAGGCACACCTGCTACGCCCTGTTCAGAGTTCTGTCGTGCGCTCTTACGGTAAAGTCCGCCGATGACGATGCATCGGGTGTATTCGGCTGTGAGCTTACGATCGGCTCTCAGATTACCGCAACGCTTGAAGAAAGCATTTACCCCGTCACTGATATGTATTCCACGTCCTACGAATCAAGCTACACCACTTCTGCGCTGAAAACCGAATCCGACCACAGATTTATCAGCAGAACGCTTAATATAAAACAGCTTATCGAGTGCGATAACGGCATTCCCGACAGCGTTACCGATGCAGAATGCTTCGTGTCTGAAATAATCTGCAGACCGTGTGAAAACGGCGAACTTAAAGTGAGCGGTAAACTGCTTTGCTTTATCAGCGCCGTAAAGGACAGCGAGCCTGTATTCATCGAAAAAAATCTGCCGTTTGATGTTACCGAACAGCTTGGTATGGTTACCGACGGTTGCGTCATACAGCCTGTCGTGAACATATCGTCCGTAAGCTACAGCATTACCGATGACGGCATCGAAATAAGATGCTCGCTTCTTATGCAGGGATGTATGTATGTCTGCGGCACAAGTCAGATAATAAAGCAGATAGAGCTTAACGAAAACGCAGAAAAGCAAAAGTGCGATGATTATTCGCTCAAGCTGTATTTTGCCGATGAAAACGAGGATGTTTGGAACATAGCAAAACGCTATAACACTTCTGCGGCGGCGATAGAATCCGAAAACGAGGTCACCGACGGCAAAGTGTCAGGCCTGCTTCTGATCCCGATAATATAACAATACTCAAGATACGGCATTTTGCTGACAGATAAGGAGAATTTATGCCAAAATCAATTTATAAGGATATTTCCGAGCGAACAGGCGGAAATATCTATATAGGAGTTGTCGGACCCGTCCGTTCGGGGAAATCGACCTTTATCAGCAGGTTTATGAACGTGCTGGTCGTACCGTCAATCGAAGACGAATTCCGCAGGGAAAGGGCAGTGGATGAGCTTCCTCAGTCTGCGGCAGGAAAAACGATAATGACCACAGAGCCGAAATTCGTGCCAGAGGAAGCGGTAAATATCACCGTTGACGAAAGCGTGGAAATGAATGTAAGACTTATCGACTGCGTAGGCTACATAGTTCCCGGCGCAAAGGGTTATATAGAAAACGAAGCACCGAGAATGGTCAAAACGCCGTGGTTTGACGAGGAAGTGCCGTTCAATATGGCGGCGGAGGTCGGTACTCATAAGGTAATCACAGAACACAGCACCATAGGACTTGTGGTAACCACAGACGGCAGTATCACCGATATTCCGAGAGAGGAATATGAAGCGGCGGAGGAGCGTGTGATAAACGAGCTGAAAAGCATAAAAAAGCCGTTTACCGTAGTGCTTAACTGTAGCGATCCCTCATCGGAAGAATCAAAAGAGCTTGCTTTCAGGCTTTCAGAAAAGTACGGCTGTACCGTTACACCGCTGAACTGCCTTTACATCACCGAAGAAAATATAAAGGAACTGCTGTCCGATGTGCTTATGGGCTTTCCCGTAAGAGAGATAGGCATAAAGCTGCCGAAGTGGTTGGCATCCCTCGACAATGACCATTACCTGAAAAAGCAGGTATTCGAAGCTGTGAGGACATCTGCGGAAAATATCTCCTGTATGGGTGATTTAGACAGCTTCACGGGCAAAATAGGGCAGTGCGAAAGCGTCAGCCGTTGCAGTAAGGATAAAACGGAGCTTGGCTCAGGAACTGCCTATGTCACTGTGGAGCTGGGGCAGGAACTTTTCTATAAAGTGCTTGGCGAAACCACAGGCATCGAGCTTAGCGACGAGGGCGACCTAATGCCTTGTATGATTGAGCTTGCAAGAATCAAGAAAGAGTACGAAAAAGTCAGCACAGCACTTGAGCAGGTCAGAGCCACAGGATACGGGATAGTAATGCCGTCCGCCGAGGAGCTTACCCTTGAAGAACCCGAAATTGTAAAGCAGGGCGGAAAATTCGGAGTAAGGCTCAAAGCGTCCGCCCCGTCAATTCATATGACACTTGCAAATATCAACACTGAGGTAAACCCGATAGTCGGCAGTGAAAAGCAATCGGAGGATCTTGTAAAGTATCTTCTCAGAGAATTTGAGGAAAATCCCACAAAGATATGGGAAAGCAATATTTTCGGAAAATCGCTCCACGAGCTTGTAAACGAGGGCCTGCACAACAAGCTGAGCCGTATGCCCGATGACGCAAGAGCAAAACTGCAGGAGGCGATACAGAGGATTATCAATGACGGCTGTAACGGGCTTATCTGTCTTATATTATAAACGTCCGCCATATAAAAAGACCGCACCTCATCACAGGTGCGGTCTTACTCTGTCGATAAACCGATTATTAAAGCCCACGCAGTGAAATATTTCACCAACCCTCGCCCCGCACCAACCCTTCACAAAACCGAACTATCCCTCGCTTTGCACCACCACACTTGCCTCCCTTGTCAAAGGGAGGTGGATTGGCGGCAAGGCACAAACTGTTGCTTTGTTGAGTTTTACTTGCGATATGTCCGCCTTTTTTTATTCACCAAACTTTTTCTGCCGTCAAGACGGAGGGATTGTCACACCACCATTCCTCGCTCCGCACCAACCCTTCACAAAACCGCACTATCCCACTCGCTTTTCGTAGGGCGAGGAACTGCGTGTGCTTATACGGGTTTGCATTTGAACTATCCCATTCACTTTTCGTAGGGGAGCGAGCTTGCTCCTCCCGTTGCATCAATCCTTGTTGTTTTCACTAATCTTTGCAAAAGAACACTTATCACTTGCCTTGCTTGCTCCTCCCGTTGCACCGAATACTGCCATCCCCACAACCATTGCAAAAGAACAACAATCCCTCACTCAACACTTTCCCCACAAACCAAAAAACCGCACCTCATCACAGGTGCGGTCTTACTTATCCTAAACCTTACTTCATCGCAGGATTACCACCAAGCAGACTGAACACATCGATCCCCACAAGGCTCAGCAGAAAACTGATACCAATGAACAGCACAACAGCAACAACAGCCGCTATCCATACCGTTCTTTTCTGCTTTTTCGTCCAGGTGTGCTGAGGACGGGCTTCATCACTCACGCTGAATGAGATCGTTTCATTGCTTTTTACTGCGTGCTGTGCAATCATATCGTCATTTTCGTGATTTTCGCCGTCTTCTGCGTTTGCCAATACTTTTTCTTCGCTCATATCCGTCCTTATTTTACTATATATTCCTTAGCCTTTTCAAGAATAAGCTGCTCCCTTTTAAGCACAAAGCTCATCTGATATTCCTTGCACTGCTCGGAAAGAGCCTTAAGCCTGCTTACAGCCTCGTCATAAGGCATCCATTCTATTTTATATCCCAGTCTTTCCTGCGAACGTTCAAGCATCGCAGTATCGCACTTGTCCGATACTTTCTTTGCCACATAGCAATGTGAAACCATGCAGAATTTTCTCTTGAACTTATGCTCCTCTATCCATCCGAGATAGCCTAAAAGCTCGGCAGGGTAGCCGGTTTCTTCCGTTACTTCCCTTAAAAATGCCTTGTCGGGAGTTTCTGTTATCTCTATACTTCCGCCGGGCAGCTTGTAATATTCGGAGTCTTCTATCTTCATCATGGCAATGTTGCCCTCGCCGTCTGTCATGACTCCTCTTGTGTTATAACGTGCGTCGTCATCGATGTACTGAGGCTCACCGCCAAAGAAATCACTTTCGGTTATCTTTGCAATAAGCATTAATATGTCGTCCCTTTCATAGTGCGGAGCTTTCCGCTGTTTTTTTCATACATATAATATCACAAACGCACCTGCATTGCAATAAAAAAAGTAATTCACTTTTGTAGAAAACACCTATATATATGCCTTAATTATTGGTGATTATGCACAGTGGAACTTGACGTGCATTAGTGATATAATAACTTTATCCGACTAAAAAAATATGAGGAAGATAAAAATGGAAAATACAGCAACCGTCAGCGGCACAGAAGTTAAAAAATACAGACGTGCAGGCTTTATGGACGAAGTAAGAGGCTTCTGCATACTCTGTATGGTAGTGTATCACGTCTGCTTCGACCTTAACTACACCTATAATATTCACATCCCGATAATGTTCGACGGCTGGTTTGACATTGTCCGTGACATTTTTGCGGGAGCATTCATGTTCATATCCGGTATGAGCAGCCGCTATTCGCATAATAACGCAAAGCGTGGCATCCAGTGCTTTTTTATAGGTATGATAATAACCTTCATTTTCGCATTCTTCGCACCCTCCGCCCCCATACTTTTCGGAATACTGCACTTTATGGGCGTATCTATGATGATATATGCGATAGGGGATAAGTATTTTCTTAAGATTCCTGCACCGGTCGGAATAGCCGTGTGCGCCGTGCTTTTCTTATTAACAAGAGGAATTATGTACGGCTATCTCGGACCTGCTCAAGGTGTCGGAATAAAGCTGCCCGAATTTATCTACAATGCAGGACTTCTTTTTCCGCTCGGCTTCAGATCACCGAGTTTTCAGTCAATGGATTATTTTCCGCTCCTGCCGTGGTTTTTCGTATTTCTGGCAGGCGCTTACACGGGAAAATACGCTATCGAGGATAAAATGCCGGCATTCTTCTATAAGACCCATTGCAAGCCGCTTGCGCTTGCAGGACGATATACCCTTTGGATATACGTTCTGCATCAGCCTGTAGCAATGATCTTTTTCCTGCTGATTTTCGGAAAAATATAAAATTTAAAAAAAGTCTTGACAAACCGTTTTCGGTTTGCTATAATAATATAGCTTGACAAGTATACAACTTTGTCAACATCCCTTGCTCGTACAAGAGTACGGGCTTAATATCCACAAGGAGGTGCTTTATAATGGCAAAGCTCAGCGAAAAGTATGAGGCAGTTGTTGTATTTTCACTCAAGAACGGTGAGGATGCAGTAAAGGCTCTCGTTGCTAAGTTCTCTGATCTGATCAAGGAACACGGCACATTAGTTGACGTTGATGAATGGGGCGCTCGTAAGCTCGCTTACGAGATAAACTACGAAACCGACGGTTATTATGTAGTTTACAGCTTCGACTGCAAGCCTGATTTCCCTATGGAATTCGAGCGTATCATCAACATCACTGACGGCGTTCTCCGTTCGCTCGTAACGGTACGCAAGTAATCAAGGTTTGAAAACAGACAGGAGGAACGATAACGTATGTACAACAAGGTAATTATGATGGGTAGGATTGTAAACGACCTTGAGCTGAGATCGACACCTGCGGGTGCTTCCGTGCTTTCTTTCAGAATTGCGGTAGATCGTAGATTTCAGACAAAGGGTGAAGACAGAAAATCCGATTTCTTCAATGTTGTCGCATGGCGTAACGAGGCAGAATTCATTTCAAGATATTTTGCAAAAGGACGCATGATACTTATCGAGGGTGAGCTTCAGAACAGATCTTACCAGGATAAGAACGGCAACACAGCATACATTACCGAGATCATCGTTGACCGTTCCACGTTCACAGGCGAAAAGGCAAACAACACACAGGGTACATCCTCTGCTTATCAGAGTTACCCCGGTAATGCCGCTAAAAATGCCGCTCCCGAACATCCTGCACAGACTTCAAACACAGCGCCCACAGTGTCGCAGGGTAACAATTCTGACTTCACCGTAGAATCCGGTGACGATGACGATTACCCGTTCTGATCAAAATAAGGAGGATAAAACAATGTCTGAAAGAGAAAAGAACGAAAAGTCAACAGTTCGTCCTATGAAGCGTACAAGAAAAAAAGTTTGCGCATTCTGTGCCGACAGAGCTGAATTCATTGACTATAAGGATGTAGCTAAGCTCAGAAAGTGCATGACAGAGCGTTACAAGATTCTGCCCCGCAGAGTAACAGGCTGCTGCGCATATCATCAGAGAGAGCTTACAACAGCTATCAAGAAGGCTAGACAGGTAGCTCTTATTCCTTACGTTTCTGACTAAGTTATAAACAGCTTTATAAAAAATCGATGCTTAAACCGCATCGATTTTTTTATTTTTATCTATTGATTATTTCCTTAAAATGCTGTATAATAATATAGTATGATTGTGAGGTGTGTGTTTTGGCACAGAAAAAAGGAAAAAATAAATTCGGAATAACACCGTCTATGATATTTCTGAATCTTTTACTGGTTCTTATCATCTGCACAGTGTGTTTCTTTACCTATAATATTATAAACGGCGAGGATAATACTTCATCCGAGCCGCCGTTCACAGCGGTGACATCCGCACCGCCCGAAACTTCCGCTCCGGCTACTACCGCAGGCAGTACGGAAAAGCCCGACAGCAACTCATCCGTTGCCACATCGGATAATGAGCCGACAATTGACTTTGATAAGGACTATTTCTCCTCATCGCTGTTCATAGGCGACAGTATCTCCACAGGCCTTAGCCTTTATGGCTTCCTCGATCAGCAGAACGTATTCGCTCAACAGGGCCTTGCACCCTCTACGGCGCTTGACGCTGACATTGACGGAGTGACACTTTCGGATAAGATTGCTTCATTCAAGCCCAAGAAGATATTCGTGATGCTTGGCACAAACAGCGTCGGCTACGCCGATAACGAAACGCTTGCAGGCAATATGAAGGAGCTTGTGGAAAAGATTTCGGCTCTTACAAAGGCTAAGATTTACGTTGTATCCATTCCGCCCGTAACAGCAGAAGCAGAGAAGTCGGACGAGAATGCGCTCACCCTTAAGGACATCACCGATTATAATACCAAGCTCAAATCTGCAATTTCAGGTACTTCGGCAACATTCATCGACCTTAACAGCATCCTTTCCGACAAGGACGGATATTTCAATGCCGATTATGCCGAAATGGACGGAATTCACTTTATGGGAAAAACCTACGAGGTAATGCTCAGCTATCTGCAGAAGCATTCATCGTAAATATCAAAGGGGCAACATATTAAGAATGAAACATATAGCTGATTGTAAAACAATAGCAATATCGTTAATCTGTATATTATCAATAGTTCTTTGCAGCTGTTCGGATGTAACGGTGTCGCAGGATAGTTCATTGTCAAAAAATGACACAACAACCCCTGTAAAAACATCATTAACCGACACCAAAGCATCAACTGTAGCGACAACCGTTAAAATCGTTACTACATCGGCTACTACAGCCGTTACAACGACCGAAACGACACTGCCTGAAACTACAGCTGTAGAAACAGAGCAAAAACCGGCTCCGACCGATCCGCCAAAAACCTCTGAAACCGCTCCACAAGCCAAACCGACAGCCTCAACAGACTTCGATACCTCGTTTTTTGACGATGCGCTGTTCATAGGCGACAGCATTACTACCGGTCTTTACCTTTACGGTTATCTTGACGAGTCCCTCGTCTACGCAAAGCTTGGTCTTGCCCCCTCGACCGCATTGGAAAGCGAAATAGACGGTGTAACCATAAACAGTAAAATAAAGGCAAATAATCCCAAAAAGATATATATTATGCTCGGCACCAACAGCGTAGGCTATTCCGACGGCAATTACCTTGCAAATTGTATGGGCGAACTTGTACAACATATTTCACAAATCACAAAAGCGAAGGTATACGTTCTGTCTATCCCGCCGATAACATATTATGCTGAAGCTGACTACGACAATGCACTTACAACATCTGCGATAAACGAGTATAATACCGCATTAAAAAGCGTAATCAGCGGCACAAAGGCGAAATTTCTCGACTTACACTCTGTGCTGACCGCTCCCGACGGATATTATTACGAGGAATATCACGAGATGGACGGAATTCACTTTATGGGTTCAACGTATCAGGTTATGCTAAGTTTCCTTGAGAAACATTCTTAATATAAAATGTGCATAAAAGAAAGGAATTATGAACAATGAAAAGCAGTATCACAAAGAGAATAATGGCGGGAATTGTCTGCGCTATGGTCGCAGTTTCAATATGCGGATGCTCCGAAAAACCCGCTCAGTCATCGGCTTCGGAAAGCTCCGTCACATCCGATGCAAGCTCGGTTTCCGAAAGCGTTTCGGAGGCTTCTGACAGCAGTACGGCTACCGGTACCGCCGCCGAAATCACAGCAAAGATACAGGAAGATGTCAAGTTCCCGGGTATGGCTGAAATAGGCGCAGACCGCATGGCAGGCTACTATGACGTTGCCGCCGACAAGATAGACAGCTACAGCGCCTATATCTGCGGATCGGGTGCTTATCCCGATGAGATTGCGGTTTTCAAGATGAAATCTGCAGACGATGTAAACGATGTAAAGTCTGTCCTCGAAAAGCGTGTAGAGAGCCAGAGTGCCACATTCAAGGACTATACGCCCGATGAAATGTACAAGATAGACGGAAACAACGTAGTTACAAGCGGTAACTATGTGGCGCTTATCATCTGTGCCGACAACGCAAAGGCTATCGAAGATTTCAAGGCAATGGCTAAGTAAATCAGTAAAATGAAAGGAGAACCGTATGGCTATAGAGTGTCTTGTTATAACGTTTATACTTGGGGCTATAGTGTTCTCGTTTGCCAGAGCCGACAGAATCCGCTGGGTCATAGCGACCGTTCCGCTTGGGATACTGCCGCTTGCCAACTGCGTGTCTTGCTTTATCTGTACCACATTTCTGGGGTGCGAGCTGCCTAAGAATATTGCTGCGGTGATACTTCTTCTTGCGGTGATGGCATCGTGCGTGTGGATAGGCATAGCGTCGGGTTTTCTGCGTACAAACCGTATGCGGATACCTTATATTAGCGTTGGCATCGGCTTCAATGTGGTTCTTGGGCTTATTCTACTGAATTTCTATATCGGATTGTTGTAATCCGACTATGAAACGGAGATTCACAGCTATAAACAAATACCGCACCGCCGTAAATTTCTACGGCGGTATTTTTATCTTTACGTTATATCCGCATCCGTCATTCGTCAATAGACAAATTGTATAAAAATGAACTCGGATTTTTAGTTACTTATTCCTAAAAGACATATTGACAAATCGGAGATAACACTATATAATATTAATTGTATTTCGCTCACTACTACATATTGTGGTTTTACGACTAAAGCTTAAACGAGAGGGAGAAATAAATGCTGACTAAAATTCAAAAGAGGGACGGACGTACAGTGCCGTTCAACATTGAAAAGATAGCCGATGCTATATACAAGGCGGCGAGAGCTGTCGGTGGCAACGATTATCAGGAAGCCGGTGAAATGGCTGAAAAGGTTTGCGATTATCTTGAGGCAAACGTAAATAAGACGGGGGAACTTCCCACTGTAGAAGAGGTTCAGGACGCTGTAGAAAAGGTGCTTGTAGAAAGCGGCCACGCAAAGACCGCCAAGGCTTATATCCTTTACAGAGCCGACAGAACAAGGGTAAGAGAAATGAACACCAGCCTTATGAAGATCTATGAGGATCTTACATTCAAGGCTGCAAGAGATTGCGATATTAAGCGTGAAAACGCCAACATTGACGGAGATACCGCAATGGGCACAATGCTCAAATACGGCTCTGAGGGTGCAAAGCAGTTCAACGAGATGTATGTTCTTGCTCCCGAACATTCAAAGGCGCACAGGGACGGCGATATTCATATCCACGACCTTGACTTTTTAACGCTTACCACGACCTGCTGTCAGATCGACCTTATCAAGCTGTTCAAGAACGGCTTCTCGACAGGTCACGGCTTCCTCAGAGAGCCTAACGAAATCAGCAGCTATTCTGCGCTTGCCTGCATTGCCATCCAGTCAAACCAGAACGATCAGCACGGCGGACAGTCTATCCCGAACTTCGACTATTCTATGGCTGACGGCGTAAGAAAGACATATAAGCACCGCTATGCTCAGAATATCGTAAGAGGACTTGAGCTTATAGGCGGCATCGAAGACCTTGCAACAGCTGAAGCCGATGTAAAGGCATATACAAAGAAACTCGAAGAAGAAAAGCAGCTTTGTCCTGTTCTCGCCAACGATAACGGCTATCAGGACGCAGAGCGTGAATGCCTCAGGGAGATATGCCCTGATATAAGCGATGAAATTATCGAAAAGATACAGAAATTCGCACTGAAGCAGGCTGAAGTAGAAACCGACAGAGCCACATATCAGGCTATGGAGGCGCTTGTACACAACCTCAACACAATGAACAGCCGTGCAGGCGCACAGATACCGTTCTCATCCATAAACTACGGTACAGACACCTCTCCCGAAGGCAGAATGGTAATAAAGAACGTTCTGCTTGCTACCGAGGCCGGTCTTGGCAACGGCGAAACACCCATCTTCCCGATACATATCTTCAAGGTAAAGGACGGCCTTAACTATAACGAGGGCGATCCTAACTACGATCTGTTCAAGCTGGCTTGCAGAGTATCGGCAAAAAGACTGTTCCCGAACTTCTCGTTTATCGACGCTCCCTACAACCTTCAGTATTACAAGCCCGGCGACTATAATACGGAAATCGCATATATGGGATGCCGTACCCGTGTAATAGGCAACGTTTACGATCCCACAAGAGAAATAGTAACAGGACGAGGAAACCTTTCGTTCACATCTATAAATCTGCCCAGACTCGGTATACTTGCAGGCGGAGATATTGTAAAGTTCTTTGAGATGCTTGAGGACAGAATGAATCTTGTCATAGATCAGCTTCTCTACAGATTCAAGATACAGTCGCAAAAGAAAGTAAAGAACTATCCGTTCCTTATGGGACAGGGAATATGGATCGACTCAGAAAAGCTAAACCCCAACGATACTATCGGAGAGGTGTTAAAGCACGGTACGCTTTCTGTAGGCTTTATAGGTCTTGCTGAATGCCTCAAGGCGCTTATCGGCGTTCATCACGGCGAAAGCAAGGAGGCTCAGGAGCTTGGTCTGCGTATTATAGGCAGAATGAGAGCAAGAATGGACGAAGAAAGCAAGAAGACCGGTCTTAACTTCTCGCTCCTCGCAACGCCTGCAGAAGGTCTTTCGGGCAGATTTGTAAAGATCGACCGCAAGAAGTTCGGCAAAATCGAGGGCGTAACAGACAGAGAATACTACACGAACTCATTCCATGTGCCTGTTTACTTCCCCATCAACGCATTCAGAAAAATCAAGCTGGAAGCGCCTTATCACGCACTCACAAACGCAGGTCATATCAGCTATGTAGAACTTGACGGCGACCCGCTTCAGAACCTTGAGGCATTTGAGCAGATTATCAGATGCATGAAGGAATCGGGTATCGGCTACGGTTCGATAAACCACCCCGTAGACAGAGATCCCTGTTGCGGATACACGGGTATAATCGGCGACGTATGCCCCAAGTGCGGAAGAAGCGATCACGGCGACAACACAAGATTTGAGCGTATCCGCCGTATAACAGGCTATCTTGTAGGCACTGTTGACCGATTCAACAACGGCAAGAGAGCCGAAGAAAGAGATAGAGTAAAGCACAGCGTTTCTGCAGACGACGCAGAAATCTGACGGTTTATAAAGACTGCGAAAGAATCCGGCACATCCTGCCGGATTTTTTGCGTTCAGGGCTTGAAATCGGCGGCGGTTTAGTATATACTATCCATAAAGTCCATAAAGTCCATAAGCCGATAAGCATATAAGCACGGCTGTAAGGGCTGCGTGAAAGCAAAAACGGAAAAGAGGTATTTCTATGGGTGAATACGGCAAAAGAGCCGAGCAACTGTTTATGGAAGGGTACAACTGCTCACAGGCGGTATTGCTTAGCTACTCGGATATAACGGGGCTTGACGATAAGACGGCGGCTATGCTTGCATCGGGCTTCGGCGGCGGTATGGGACGTATGCGTGAGGTATGCGGCGCTGTAAGCGGAATGTTCATCGTACTGGGAATAGTGGCAGGGTATAGCGATCCCTCTGACGCACAGGGCAAGAAATCCACCTATGCCGCAATACAGGAGCTTGCTTCACGCTTCAGAAAAGAAAACGGTAGCATAATCTGCAAGGAGCTTCTCGGACTATCAAAGCCCGAAGGGACATATATACCCGAAGACAGAACGAAAGAGTATTATAAAAAACGGCCTTGTCCGAAAATCGTCTGTATGGCGGCTGATATACTTGAAGAATATCTTTACGAACACGGTTATCTGACCGGGAAAGGAATCTGACATGATTGCACTTATTACGGGCGCAAGCTCGGGTATCGGAAAAGAAATGGCAAAAAACCTTGCTACAAGAGGGGTAAATCTTATACTTGTCGCAAGAAGAACAGAGCGTCTGCTGGCACTCAAGGAAGAAATCGTATACAACTGTCCCGAAATAAAGGTCAAGACAATTACAGCCGACCTTTCAAAAGAAGAACAGTGCTTCGAGCTTTACGACAGGGTAAAGGAATACAAAATCGATTTTCTCTTTAACAATGCGGGATTCGGTTTGTACGGTTCGTTCCTTGAAACAGATCTTAAAGACGAACTTTCGATGATAAACGTCAATATAAAGGCTGTTCATATTCTGACAAAGCTGTTCCTGCGTGATTTTGCCGCAAGAAACAGCGGATATATCCTTAACACTGCGTCTGTTGCAGGCTTTATGGCAGGACCTCTGCTTGCGACATACTATGCGACAAAAAACTATGTCGTACAGCTTACCAAAGCGATTTATGAGGAACTGAGAAGCACAGGCAGCAGGGTAGTGATAAGCGCACTTTGCCCGGGACCTGTAGATACCGAATTCAACAGCGTTGCAGGCGTAAAAAGCTTCGGAATACCGAGCGAGAACGAGGCTTATGTTGCGGACTATGCTATCGAGCGTCTTTTATGCGGAGATCTGCTGATAATCCCCGGAGTTACCACCAAGGCGGCTGCGGCAGGCTCAAGATTTGCTCCGACAAAATTCCTTCTCAGAACGGTAAGAACGTTACAGGAGCAGAAAAACAAGTAAAAATATAATGTGAGGAACTATGGCGTATACTACAGATTTCAACGCACAGCTTGTTTCAAAGCAGGCAAGCAAAAACACAAAAATGCTTTATGAATACCTTAAAAGCATTTACGGCAAAAAACATCTGGCAGGTCAGCAGTATCTGCAAAGTGAAGAAGTCGAGGATCTTGTGTACTATCATCTGACGGGAAAACTCCCTGCCGTGAGAGGATATGACTTTATGGGGGTAAGCTCCTGCAAGAAAACGGACGATCAGGTTGACAGGGCGATAAAATGGGCTACTCAGTGCGGAGGCATTGTCACAATGTGCTGGCACTGGTACGCTCCGAACGATATGAACGATTATTCAAAAGGCTCATCGTTCTACTACAAGACGACAGACTACGATCACAAGACCAGCTTCGATTTATGCAAGGGCGTAACCGAAGGCACTGCGGAATATGAATTTATTATCCGTGAGATCGATATGGTGTCAGCCGAGCTTAAGCGTATGGCACAGCTTGATATACCTGTGCTGTGGCGTCCTCTGCACGAGGCAAACGGCAACTGGTTCTGGTGGGGAAACCACGACGAACAGCACCGTGAAGCGTATAAGAAGCTGTGGTATATGATATTTGACCGTATGGAAAATTATCACAAGCTGACCAATCTTATATGGGTATGGAACGGTCAGGACAAGTGCATGGAGGTAAGTCCGGACACGTTTGACATCTGCGGAGATGATATTTACTCGGTAAAGGAATACGATCATTCTTCCCAGAAGCAGAGATTTGAATATATGACCGAGCTTGCACACGGCAAGATGATAACCTTGTCCGAATGCGGTTATATCCCCGATCCCGATGAGATGAAAAAGGACAATGCCATGTGGCTGTGGTGGCTCCCATGGTGGGGCGATTTTGTCTACAAGAGGGAAGGGTACAAGCCTGTTTTTGACAAACACGGCTATACGGTGATAAACGAAAAATATATGACAGAGGACTTTATGAAGCGTGTTATGGCTCATCCCGATGTCATAATGCGTGAGGATCTGCCGTGGTACGACAAGGATAAGCACAAGCTCCCCGATGCACTTTCGGCAAATCTTGAGAGGATAAAAAATAAATGAGAAAAGCACTCGCTGTATTATCTGCCGTAATTATTGCCGCAATGCTCTGCGGCTGTGCCGATGATGTTTCTTCGGTACAGCAGGAGGACAGTTCCTCCCGTTCATTTACAAAATGGACGGTAACTAAGGTGGCTGACGATGATATTTCCTGCGAAGGTCTTGTACTCACAGCGCTTAACAGCGGCGATTTTCCCGAAATGGTAAAAGCAACGGACAGCACACTGCTTGATACGATAATGGATTTCAGCAAATACGGCATCACAGATTACTGCGTATATCAGCAGGCGATAAGCGTTGAGCTGTCGGAGATAATTGCTGTGCGTGCAGACGACACAGACGGCGTGAAAGCCGCACTGCAAAGCAGAAAAGACAGCCTTATAAAGCAGTTCGGAACATATCCCGAACAGGAAAAAATCGTAAGCAGGACGGTGGTATTCCAAAAGGGCGATCTGTGCTTTCTTATAGCGTCGGAAGAGCCTGAGAAGGCAGAGAAAGCAATATCGGACAAAATCAGCGCAAACTCTGTTGATACAGGGGCATAAAAGAAAGACGGCTTGAAGCTAAGTAAAAAGCAGAAATATATACCGACCGCAGTTTTCTGCGGTTGCTTTTTTTCTCCCCACTACTTGAAAAACCGACAGAAAAATGCTATAATTGTAAAGGTTTATCGTCAGACGCTTATGTCTGTCGGTTGGAAATAAACGGGTAGAACCGTAGGAAAGGTATAGATTTTATGTTAGACACAATGAAAGGTCTTAAGCGCACACATTATTGCGGCGAGGTCGAGGGTATAGGCAGTACCGTTACCGTTGCGGGATTTGTACAGAGAGTAAGAGATAAGGGCAGCCTTATGTTTGTCGATCTGCGTGACCGCACAGGCATTGTTCAGCTTGTATTCGATGATACAACAGAGCCTGCCGTATTTGAAAAGGCAAAGCAGATAAAGAGCGAATATGTGCTTATGGCGCAGGGACTTCTGCGTGAAAGAGAGAGCAAGAATAACGATATAAAGACAGGCAACGTTGAAATTCTCGTTACCGACCTTCGTATACTTTCGATGGCTCAGACAACGCCGTTTGAAATTGTAAACGATACAAAGACAAACGAGGAGCTTCGTCTTAAGTACAGATACCTCGATCTTCGCAGAAAGAAGTTGCAGGATAACCTTATAATGCGTCACAGGATTGCAAAGACAGCCCGTGAATATTTCTATGACAACGGATTCCTTGAAATAGAAACACCTATGATGATGAAATCAACTCCTGAGGGAGCAAGAGATTACCTTGTACCGTCAAGAGTTCACGAGGGCAAGTTCTATGCGCTTCCGCAGTCACCCCAGATATACAAGCAGTTACTTATGATTTCGGGATTTGACCGCTATATTCAGCTTGCAAGATGCTTCAGAGATGAGGATCTGCGTGCTGACAGACAGCCCGAATTCACACAGATAGACCTCGAAATGTCATTTATGGACGTTGACGAGATACTTGAACTTACAGAGGGCTTCATCAAAAAGCTGATGAAGGATGTGCTTGATGTTGATATTACAACTCCGCTCCCCAGACTGACATACAACGACGCTATGTCACGTTACGGCTCGGATAAGCCCGATACACGCTTCGGAATGGAGATACAGGACCTGTCCGATATTGTAAAGGATACAGAGTTCTCGGTATTTTCTTCGGCTATTGCCGCAGGCGGCAGTGTAAGAGCGATTGTAGCAAAGAATGCCGCAGGTGTTCTTACAAGAAAGGAAATCGACAAGCTGACCGAATTCTCAAAGGGCATCGGCGCAAAGGGTCTTGCATATATCCGCTGGCACGATGACGCACCTAACTTCTCGTTTGCAAAGTTCCTTAAGGAAGGCGAACTTGACGCTATACTTTCCGAACTTGGCTGTGAAAAGGGCGACGTTGTGCTTATCGTTGCAGACAAGAACAAGGTTACGCTCCCCGTACTCGGCGCTCTGCGTCTTAAGGTCGGCAAGCAGATAGGTATAGTACCCGACAGCGGATACAACTTCTTATGGATTACCGAGTTCCCGTTCTTCGAGTGGGACGATGAGTCGGAAAGCTGGCTTGCTATGCACCATCCGTTCACGATGCCTATGGAAGAGTGCCTTGAATATCTTGATACCGACAAGGGCAAGGTAAGAGCGAAGGCTTATGACCTCGTACTCAACGGCATTGAACTTTGCAGTGGTTCTATCCGTATCACAGACCCTGAGCTTCAGGAGAGGATGTTCAGACTTCTCGGTCTTACCGATAAGGAAATTGAAGAAAAGTTCGGCTTCCTTGTTGACGCATACAAGTATGCCGCACCTCCGCACGGCGGTCTTGGCATAGGTCTTGACAGGCTTTCGATGCTCCTTTGCGGTGCAGACAGCCTGAGAGATGTAGTTGCTTTCCCGAAGGTAAAGGACGCAAGCGAGCTTATGTCGCAGTGCCCGTCGGTTGTTGATGATAAGCAGCTTGAGGAGCTTCATATAAGAACTGTGGTTTCGGAAGAATAACCGTAATTAGCAGATTGAATAAAATTCAATAGGTTCAGAGCGCACGAGAAATCGTGCGTTCTTCAGTCTGTCGAAAAACCTCTATCGTTGATAAAAATGGGGTCGCAGGGGCGTAGCCCCCGACAGGGTCTAGGGGCGGTAGCCCCAGTAATATAGCCCCTTTCCCGGGGAAAGGGGTTTGGGGATAGGGATTGAGGACAAGCACTTTTTTAAAAAACATACTTTTTTTACAAACTGATACGGTCATCTTCGGGTGACCGTTTTTTCTGTCCTATAAACCGTACAGCTTGCTTTTAAAGCATTGACCTTGTGTGGCTACACAGCGCATATTATAAAAAATCCAGCACGGAAAAAGGCGATTCTCGGGATTTCGGGTTTCGATTTTTTCTGAAATTCATTTTTGCTATGCCGAAAGCATTATAAGCTTGCACGAAAAGTTCAAGTACAGCCTTAAGTGTTTCAATCCTTCGTGGGAAGCAGCGACTTCGCCGTCGTAAAATGGGTATATAATGTCTTAAATCGGCATTGATTCCTTCTACAGTAAAGGTGTCGCTTTTGTTTCGGACATTCCGAATATGTTTACCCGGATAAACTATATCAACATAGCCCAAGTATCCGTCTGTGCAGTAATATTCAGCTTCCGGACCGTTATCAACAATTTTTTGTATTCGTTGTGAGGACTTATCAAAGGCAACATCATACCCTACAATTTGTCGCGGCAGACGACTGACCATTGTCATTACATAGGTGTTTTCTCGTGTTTCAGTCTTAGCTTTCTTACCCACGAACCAATATAGTTCGTCTAATTCTAAAACGTGATAATTATTTTTCTGTGTCTGAGCCGTTTTTTTTAATCCAGTTGTAAACGTTAGCTTTATTGAAGCCGAAAACCTTTCCAACGCCTCTGCCGCTTGCGCCTGCATAATATGTTTTTATTGCTTGTTTTCTGATTTCTTCAGGATACTCTCGTGTTTTGGGTTCAAGTGTGTAGTATTTTTTGCAGTCATTGCAAAAGCACCTTTGTGTTCCCGAACGATTTTTTCCTGCATTTACTTGATGTTCCGTTTTACCGCAGAGCGGACATTTTCGCCCTGCTATTTCTTTTGCTTTTCTCATACTTATATTATACCATATTATGCGCTTTTTGTCCAAACCTGGCAAAAATATAACAATGTTTCTTTACAAGCCGACCGGTATATGTTAAAATAAATTATGGGCAAAGCAAGCCCGAATACCACAAATACACAAAATTCAAAAGGAGCGCAAAAATATGTGGAACGACATTTCCGCGGCATGGAAAGCGGCATTTGAAGCAGGCTGGGAGTCATTCAAGAGCAGCTCGATACCGATAGGCGCGGCGATCTGCGACGAAAACGGTGGTATAATCTGCGTCGGACGCAACAGGGTCAGGGAAATCAGACACGGCAACGACCGTATCGCGCACGCGGAAACGGACTGCCTTTCTCAGCTCGATACCTCGGCGTTTCCGAACGTGAAAAGCTACACCCTGTACGCGTGCATGGAACCTTGCCCCATGTGCATGGGAACGTTCGTCATGAGCAATTTCCGTCATCTGCGCGTAGCCGCTCGGGATTCACACTGCGGCGCAGTTCACTACCGCGAAAGCGACCCGTACATAAAATCCAAAGAAATTGAGGTCATTTTCGACGACGGCGAGCTTCAATTTGTCCAGCTTACAATGCAATCTTATTTTGAGCTGAAGCTCAGCGGCGACTCGGAAAACGCAATTATCGCCTGCTTCGCCGAAACCTGCCCCGAAGCCGTCATGCTTGCCCGAAAGCTGTACAAAAGCGGCGCTCTTGACAAATTCGCACAAAGCGGCGATTCTTTCGGCGAGGTTTTCGACTTTCTTCTGACAAGCAAGGAATAGCGCACACGGGCGCACGCGTTTTCGCGCAGCGAAAACGGGCAGCGGGGCTTCGCCCCCGCTGCCGCTGCGGTTCGGCTTTACCGAACCGCAGCGCGTGCGCCCGCCCCGCCGATTTTGCCGGAGTGAGGCGGCGAGCGTGGCATTTTGCGAAGCAAAATGCGGGCGAGCCGTACAGCACTGTTCTTATGCAGCTCAATGGGGATATTGCTTTTATATGAGGGAATAGACACGTTACCACGCAGTATATCGCCCTTTATGGCATTAAATCTGCCGCATACTCCTTGGCTTAACATTGAAAGATTACCAGTATTCATACTGGGAGCGTCCTCTTTGATACGATTGTAAATAACCGTAGAAAGCGATTTCCCAAGAATTTCTTTGTTTTCTTCACGGGTAGGGTATTCACCGTGTTTTTTCTTCCAGTCACTTTCAAAGCCGCTGTATTCCCAACACAATTGAATACATCTGTTGGCGGCAGTTCTTGTTTCTCGCTGAAGTTCCCAAAGCAGTTTATTTACTTCTTTATACTCAAGTACATCATCATTCTTTGAAATAAGTTGAATTTTTGTCGTTTTTGTCATTTTATTATCCTCGCTTTATTTTCATTATGCGCAAAAATGTAGAGGTCTAAAACAAGAGAGAGGTTTATACTATGACTACAACACGCTTTCGTCATGTGTAAAAACATAGAGCTCTAAAACTTCGGTACATTGTTGCTGTACCGTCCGCTCTTTCGTCATGTGTAAAAAACATAGAGGTCTAAAACCTCACGCTTTGCCGACATACGGTATACTCCGCTTTCGTCATGTGTAAAAACATAGAGTTCTAAAACCCCAAACCACATAACAACACATAACGTCCGTGCGGATTTTCATGCACGGAGTTTATACCTTCCCGTGAGTAAAGCCTACGTCGCAAGCGATGGTTTACGGCTACTGTCACGGTCTTAGGCTGCAAAGTCAGCCCGTTATTCGCCATTGGCGAATTGTTCATATCATTTATGATTTTCATTATGCTCAGCTGCTTCCAAACAGTCAAAGCACCGTCCGTCTGCCGCCCCGTCATCAATGTATTTGCCACATATGGGGCAGTTATGCCAGAACGTTGATTTTGCGGGAACTGATGAAATACTTGTGCAGGGATTGTCCACCTCTGTAATATCCGCAATCATTTCGAGCATTTCGCAGTTAGACACTCGGTGTTTAACAGCATACCTGACACTATCCCGAAAATGCTGTATCGCTCGTCCCTTGCAGTCGATAATCAAATTGTAATCCTTGTCATACTCGCCGTACATTGCAAGCCTATGGTATATTTTGCAGCCATTTGTAGGCGTGATTCCAAGTTCCCTTGCAAATTTACGGGAATCGGGCAGAATACACAAATTATCGGGTAACGTTCCAGATTCAATGTAATCAACCATTTGAGATACAACCTGTTCAACCACACTGGGCTTCCTTAAAGTCTTGTCAATCTTAATCAGGTCTTTTAATTCCATTGGCTTATTTTTTCACTCCTTGTGTAACATTTGAACAGAACTTTTTAATCTGTTCTGTTATCCATTCCGCAGTTAGCAGAACACAAGCTGACCAACTACCGATATAAAGTTCTGCTTCTTGAAATTAAATCGGATTATTTTCCATACTCTTATAGGCTTTCTGTGCAGCGGGAGCTGAGCGTAAGTTTCAGCAATTTTCTTTGACTGCGGCGGCAGAATGTCACCGTATTCGTCTAAAAAAGCCTGTGCCTGTTCATATGTTGCTTTTACACGAGCCTTAAACTTTTTAGCGTTCGTGAGAGCCAACCTACTGCGGTTGTTGACCGCACCTCATTGACCTAAGGCGGAAAAGCTACTATAATATAAGTAGATTACTTTAAAAGGAGCAAGGAATATGGAAATACTTATTATAATAACGCTTGTTGCATGCGTAATTTCGGTGATAATATCGGCAATAACGCTTCTTACGCAGAAAAGGCTTGCCGAAAATATCGGCGTGAACAAGATAACGGATGAGCAGACTGCAAAACAGCTTGAAATGCTTGCCGAGCGTACCGCACAGCTTTCGGCAAAATTCGATACGGTGCAGGCAAACCGTGTAAGCGGCGAATCGGTGCTAAGAACCGAGCTTGTGAACCTTGTGACAAATCTCGGAAACACGCTTACCGACACGCAAAAGCAGAACTCCGACGGAACAGCAAGGTTGCTGTCGCAGTTTGAACAGCGGCTTCAGAGCATTGAGCAGAGGAACGCCGCCGATATGCAGAATATGCGTAACGAAATGGCGGTACAACTTGGAAACATAAATGCGAATACCAAAAATCAGCTTGAAGAAATGCGTGGAATGGTAGGAGAAAAGCTACAGACTACGCTTGACGACAAGATAAGCCGTTCGTTTGCGACAGTCAGCGAACAGCTTAACAAGGTGTACAGCGGACTGGGCGAAATGCAGAGTCTTGCCGCAGGGGTAGGCGACCTTAAAAAAGTCCTGTCCAACGTCAAGAACAGAGGTATACTCGGAGAGATGCAGCTTGGAGCGATTCTTGCGGATATTCTCGCTCCCGAACAGTATGACACTGAGGTCGCTGTAGCCCCCGACAGCCGTAATCACGTTGAGTTTGCGGTAAAGCTTCCGGGCAAGAATGATGACACGGTGTACCTGCCGATTGACTCGAAATTCCCCGGCGATACCTACACAGCACTTTGCAACGCTTATGACAGCGGAGATAAGGTAATGATCGAAGAAGCGTCAAAGGCGCTTGTTGCTGCGATAAAGAAATGTGCGAAGGATATTCACGATAAATATATCTGTCCTCCGTACACGACCAACTTTGCGGTAATGTTCCTGCCGTTTGAGGGACTGTATGCCGAGGTCATAAAGCTCGGGCTGGTGGAGGAGCTACAGCGTAACTACGGTGTGAGCATAGCAGGCCCTACCACAATGTCCGCATTGCTGAACTCGCTTTATATGGGCTTCCGTACTCTTGCCGTGCAGAAGCGAAGCAGTGAGGTATGGAAGATACTGAGCAGTGTAAAGAAAGAATTTGAGACTTTTGAAGATGTGCTGACAAAAACTAAGAAGCATTTACAGCAGGTCGACAGCGATCTTGAAACGCTTGTCGGAGTAAGAACCAGAGCGATAAACAAACAGCTTATGAACGTCGGCGAGGATAGCACGGCACAGATAGGCACGGAAGAATAAGAAAGACCGCCGGGGAGCATTTGCGGTGATTCCTGGTGGTATTGCTTTCTATTGAAAATTTAGTGCTAAAGTTGCAAAAAATTCAATAGGAGCTGTAATATTATTCTTGCTTTTACTCATATTCCAATTTGATGCACGAAAACACCGCCGCAGAGCATTTCCTCTGCGGCGGTATCTTTATTTGATCATATCTATAACAGAACTGAGTGTATCTTTTACAGCTTGCTTTTCGCTTTCGGAAAGGCGTGTTATTTTGTCCGAAAGTATCCCGATAGGTGAAAGGGAGCTGTCAGATGTCAGAGGGTGGCGGCTTGAGGAAATTCCTGCGATATAATCAAGGCTGACATTATAATATTTAGCAAGCAGGACTGCACGCTCAAGCGGTATTTCTGCTTTACCCGATTCGTATTTTCCGTAGTGTTGCGCAGATGTGCCGAGATAGTCGGCTATCTCCTGCTGTGTCTTGTCTGCATCTTCACGCAGATCCCGTAATCTCTGATAATGTGCCATACTCACCCCTCCTGTACAGATTTTATCATATCAGATTGAAAATTGTTGACAAAAGTGCCTGATATGACTATAATTAAAGCATAATTAGTCATATTAGGCACTTTTTAATGCAAAGAAGTCTAAAAAGATTAACAGACAAAAATTTATAGACGATGAGGTGTGATTTATGGGACAGATAGCACAGATAATCAAATACGAAGGGGATAATTCCACATTTGTGTGGAAGCACCCTAACGAAGATTTCAACAGCCTTACCGAGCTTATAGTCCACGAAAGCCAGGAAGCCGTTTTCTTTATGAACGGTCAGGCGCTCGATCTGTTCGGACCGGGCAGATATACACTTGAAACGCAGAACATACCAAAACTCGGCAAACTGCTGAACAGGGCAACAGGCGATCAGACGCCGTTCCACTGCGAAGTATATTTTATCAATAAAACGGTTCAGATGTCGCTCAAATGGGGAACGGATACAAAGGTTCGTTACATCGACCCCGATTCGGGAATACCTGTTGAACTCGGTGCGTGCGGCAATATGAATCTTATGGTAAGCGACAGCAGAAAGCTACTGATAAAGCTTGTCGGCACAATGAACGGAATAGCGTGGGACGATAACAACATCGCCTTTTCAAAGTCGTTGCAGGATTGTTTCCGTCCGCTTATTTCCACAGCGGTAAAATCAAACCTTTCTACTGCTATCAAGTCGAAGAATATCTATCTTCTTGAAATAGACGAGCATCTTGCGGGGCTGTCAGAGGTGTTGAAATCGGTAATAATGCCCGGATTTGAGGAGTACGGTCTGACAATTCCTCAGTTTTATCTGACTACTGTAGTTCTGCCCGATAACGACCCGAACTTCAAGAGAATACGGGAATTACATACTATAGCTTTGCAAAAGAGAATGTTTGAAGCGGAGGCTGATATCCGCACCGCAAAGGCTGAGGCGGAAGCCAGATACGGCACTGCGCAGGCTAAAGCCGAAGCGGAGATAACAGCGGCAAAGCGTCAGACCGAGCTTGAAAAACAGACGACACAGACCGAGATAGCAAAGCGTGAAGCGGAAAGAGCCGTTATAGCGGCGCAGGCAGAAGCAACAGCAATGAAAGCCACAGGCTTTGCGGAAGCCGAGATTATGCAGGCGAAGGGCTATAATCAGAAAGACGTATTGCAGGCTGAAGTTCAGAAGGCTTATGCCGAGGGCATAGGAAATATGGGCTCTAACGGCGGTTCGTCAGGCGGCGGAGTAGCCTCGGATATGGTCAGCATGGTGGCAGGAATGAAAATGGCGGGCGCTATGATGGGACAGCTTGACAATATGACCGGCAATATCGGTCAGACGGTTCAGCAGTCATCACCTGCGCCCGAGAAAAAAGAAACGGTAATCAGATGCGAAAAATGCGGCGCAGATTTACCGCAAAACGCTAAGTTCTGCCTTGAATGCGGAGAAAAGGTAAAGCCTGCCGTTCCCGACGGAATGGTAGTGTGTCCCGAGTGTAACAAGACAGTGGTAAAGGGCAAATTCTGTCCCGAATGCGGTCACAAATTTGTAACGGTATGCCCGAAATGCAAAAGCGAGCTTCCCGAGGGAGCAAAGTTCTGCCTTGAGTGCGGCGAAAAAATCTAAGGGGGATATTTAAATGAAAAAGAAATTCGGTATATATGCGGTAATCTGGGCGGTCGCACTCGTTGTATTCAATGTAGTTTCATTTACAGTTGCGCTCAATACGGGAAAAGAGCTGAACGCATCATTCTTTATAGGATACGGTGCAGTCACGGCGGCTTTCATAGGTCAGCTTTTATGCGCTTATTTTGCGTTCAGGGCTGATTCGCTTAAAAAATTCTTCTATAATGTATCTCTGATTTCGCTCAGCTACGGCGGACTTGTTGCTATGCTTGTACTCGGCTCGCTTACAATGCTTATCCCCGACACGTTCTCTTTTGTCGGAATAATAGCCTGCGCAGTCGTTCTCGGAGCATATATAATCACTGTTGCAAAGGCGAAGCTTGCAATCGAAGCAGTTGAGCAGACAGACGCAAAAATCAAGACGCAGACGCAGTTTATCCGCCTGCTGACAGCAGACGCTGAGAGCCTGAAAGGTTATGCGGCGGACGATAACGCAAGACAAGCCTGTGAAAAGGTGTATGAGGCTGTACGCTATTCCGACCCTGTGAGCAATCCTGTACTAAGCGGAATCGAAAGCGAAATTTCGGTAAAATTCAGTGCGTTTTCCGACAGTGTGAAAAACAAAGCGGATAATTCTCGGCAGCTGGCGGAGGAGCTTTGCAGGCTGATTTCCGAGAGAAACGCAAAGGTAAAGGCGCTGAAGTAAAAATAGCCGTACAGCTACGGCAAAAATGAAGGGAAAAATTAAAATGTCAACATTGAAATGCAAAATGTGCGGCGGCACACTGGAAATAAATGAAAACGAAACGACCGCAACCTGCGAATACTGCGGTACGGAGCAGACAATACCGAAGATAACCGATGATGTAATCGGCAATCTTTTCAACCGTGCAAATACGCTTCGTTTAAAGTCCGAGTTTGACAAGGCGGAGGAGATATATAATAAAATTGTCGGACTTGACAACACACAGTCTGAGGCTTACTGGGGCATAATTCTGTGTAAGTACGGCATTGAATACGTTGAAGACCCCACGACCTATAAGCGTGTGCCCACCTGTCACAGAACGTCATATGACGCTATCACCGCAGATGAGGACTACAAGCTCGCTATTCAGTATGCCGATATAAGTCAGAAAATTATCTATGAGGCGGAGGCAAAGGCGATAGACGAGATACAGAAAGGCATTCTCACTATCTCGCAGAACGAAAAGCCCTACGATGTATTTATCTGCTACAAGGAAACCGATGAAAGCGGAAAGCGCACACAGGACAGCGTGCTTGCGAACGACATATATCACCAGCTGACGCAGGAGGGCTTTAAGGTATTCTATGCGGCGATAACTCTTGAGGACAAGCTCGGACAGGAATATGAGCCTTACATATTCGCCGCACTGAACAGCGCAAAGGTTATGCTTGTTATCGGCTCAAAGCCGGAATATTTCACGGCGGTATGGGTAAAGAACGAGTGGTCACGTTATCTTAAGCTTATGAAAGCCGACCGCTCAAAACTGCTTATCCCCTGCTACAAGGATATGGACGCTTATGAACTGCCGGAAGAATTTGCACATTTACAGGCGCAGGATATGGGCAAGATAGGCTTTATCAACGATATAGTGCGTGGCATAAAGAAGGTTATAAATAAGGACGAGCCGAAGTCTGCCGTAAAGGAAACCGCTGCGGCGGGTCAGGCGGTAAATTCAGCCGTTGCTCCGTTACTCAAGCGTATTTCACTTTTCTTAGAGGACGGAAACTGGCAGGAAGCGGACGAATACTGTGAGCGTGTGCTTGACAGCGACCCCGAGAACGCACAGGCTTATCTGTATAAGCTTATGGCGAAGATGGAGGTACGCAAAACGGAAGACCTCAGAAATCAGGCACAGCCGTTTGACAGCGAGGATATGTACCGTAAGACCGTCCGCTTTGCAGATGAAGAACTCAAAAATACGCTGGAAGAATATAATGCGTATATAAAGGACAGGAATGAGAAAAAGCGTATTGAGAGTATATATAATAAGGCTATCTATGATATGAGATATGCCCGTGACGAGATATCTTACAAAATCATTATAGAAGATTTAGCCGAAATACCCGGCTACAAGGACGCTGACGAAAAAAAGAAAGAGTGTGAGGAAAAGGCGGAGGAATGCAGGCTTGAAAGCCTTTATAATTCCGCTTTGAAAATTCAGACTGTACAAAGCGAGGATAATCAGCTCAGAGCCGCTCAGCAGTTTGAAAAACTCGGAACTTACAAGGATTCAGCCGAGAGAGTACAGCAGTGCAGGGATAAGGCTGAGGAGATAAGGACAGAGGAAGAAAGAATAAAAGCCGAGAGGGAAAAGGCTGAAAGAGAGAGGGAGGCAAAAGCAAAGAAGAAGAAAATTGTAATATCTGTTACGTCAGCGGTAGTTATCTGCGTAACTGTAGTTTTGTTTTGTGCGTACCTTATTATACAATCGACATATCATCCGATTGGTAGCATAATTAAGCTTGGTAAGTATGAACAAGACAATAATACGTCTAACGGTTCGGAAGATATAGAATGGATAGTTCTTGCTAAAGATATTGATAAAATGCTTGTAATTAGTGATAAAGCTATTGATTGTAAACCGTATCATTCGAGTTATGGTAATACAACTTGGGAGGAGTGTTCGCTCCGTAGGTGGCTCAATGACACATTTGTAAATGAAGCGTTTACCACCGAAGAACAAGAAAAGATATTAACCACTAACGTAACTGCAGATGCAAATCCGGACTATGATACAGACCCCGGTAATGATACAGAAGATAAGGTGTTTTTGCTTAGTATAGAAGAGGTAAATAGGTATTTCAACAATGACAGCGAAAGACAGTGCGTTCCAACTGAATACGCAAAGGCAAATGGAGCATTTACATACAAAATTGATGGCACAACTAATTGTTTTTGGTGGCTAAGGTCACAAGGTGGTTATTCAAATAAAAGCGCTTCGGTAGTCAATAGTGATGGCACTGTTAGCAAATATTGTAACGCTGTAGATGATAACAGAGATTGCGTCCGTCCTGCAATGTGGATTAGTCTTGCTTGACAAAGGGTGAAATGAGTGGTAAATATTAAATAGATAATAGTGGATAAGGAGCTTATATGGCAAATAATAATGGTTATGTAATAGCATCTCTTACCCCAGGGTGGATAAAAAAACGAGTACCGGATAATTATGCAGATGACGTTTTAAAAGATTTGATAATGTTTTATGTTATCAATACACCTTGTGATGACTTAAGCAGTAGTGGTATTAAATTAACTGAGTACGGTTGGGGAAAAGATGTTTGGAAAAACGATAGACTAAAAAACTATCTGTTTAGCATAGCTGGCTTAGAACGCAATTCTTCGTTTGCGGTTGCAAGTAAAACAGATGAAATGAAAGCTATCTGTGAGAAGACATCACTTAAAAAAGATTTTCATAAAAACCGAGGCAAAGAACGAATTGCTATCTATAAGGGGCGTTATAATGAATTTTTGAGTATTTGTTATCATATCAGAAATGCGTTCGCACATGGCAGACTTGCGATGTATGGCTACAAAAATGGTAGTGATATTGTTTTTGCTTTGGAAGACGGCGTAAAGAAAAAAGGAAAATTTGAAGTTCGTTCTCGTATGATTCTAAAAAAATCGACGTTGAAGAAATGGATGGAAATTCTAAAATCCGGGCGATACCCAGATATGAAAGATACGAAAAAATAACTAATTTAGTTTTTGAAAGATAATATATAGTTGATAGCACCGTTTGTTATATGTGGCTTATCAAGCGCCTCCTACAATTGCCCTGAAAGATTAAAATACCGACCGAATAAGAAACACCGCCGGAACATCACGTCCCGGCGGTATTTCCCTATCATCTCCCAATCGGTAAGAATGCAGTTGCTCATTTCGTGACATACTGATATAAAGTCAGCCTTTATCGCAAAAACAAAATCTCTCGTAATGAAAACTCAAAATCTCACGGGTTGAAAAGTCGAAATCTCACGTGTTTAAAACTTAAAATCTCTCGTAATGATATTGCAAAATCTCTCGTAATATGTTATATTATTTATATAGCTTACGAAAGGAGCGGAATATGCGTAACGATAAATACAGGCCCAGACTGATAGATAAGAAAATAGACGAATACCTTAAGGCGTTCGGAGCGGTGTGCGTTGAGGGCGCTAAGTGGTGCGGCAAGACGTGGACATCGGCGTTTCACGCTGAAAGTCAGATATTGATAGGCAACCCCGAAAATAACTTTCAGAACAGAAAGCTTGCCGAAATGTCGCCCGAACTCATACTCAGCGGTGAAACTCCCCGACTTATAGACGAATGGCAGGAAGTGCCGCCGATATGGGACGCAGTGCGTTATGAGGTTGACAAACGTGCCGAAAAGGGACAGTTCATATTAACAGGCTCGGCAACGCCTAACCACAAGGGCATTATGCACAGCGGCGCAGGCAGGATAGCCAAGATAAGAATGCGTCCGATGTCGCTGTATGAATCGGGTGATTCGTCGGGTAAAATATCTCTTAAAAGTATAGCGGACGGCACAATGCAGGCTGAAATGACCGGAGAAGTGGAGCTTATGGAGCTTTTCCGCCTTATAGTCAGAGGCGGCTGGCCGGGTAATATAGGCATTCCGCTGAAACAAGCAATGCTGATTCCCGATGAATATCTGAATGCGGTTATAGATGACGATGCGTTCCGCATAGACGGCGTGAAGCGGAATACTCAGAAAATGCGACTTTTGCTTAAATCGCTTGCGAGAAATGAAAGCACGACCGCAACGAATAAAAAGCTGAAAAACGATATATCTCAGACGGATAACGAGGACATCAGCGTTGACACGGTAGCCGAATATCTTGATATATTCGAGCGGCTTTTCATTACCGATAATCAGTTGCCGTTTTCGTCAAATATACGCTCATCGGTTCGGGTAAAACAGGCGGTAAAGCGGCATTTTGTCGATCCGTCGCTTGCGTGTGCATTGCTTGGCGCTACTCCCGAAAGATTGCTTGGCGATCTTGAATGCGCCGGCTTTATGTTTGAGGCGCTGTGTGAGCGTGACCTGAGGATATATGCCGATGTAAACGATGGTGTGCTGTATCACTATCAGGACTATTCGGGCAAGGAAATTGATGCCGTTATAGAATATCCGGACGGTGAGTGGCTCGCAATAGAAATCAAGCTCGGCGCAAATCAGATAGATGCCGCCGCCGAAAATCTTATATCAATAAGCAATGCCATAAAAAGCGAAAATGGCAGAGCACCGAAAGCATTATGCGTCGTATGCGGCCTGTCAAACGCCGCCTACAAGCGCCCCGACGGCGTATACGTCGTCCCAATCACCGCCCTGAAAGACTAAAATACTAACCGAATAAGAAACACCGCCGGAATATCACATCCCGGCGGTATTTTCATATATCAAGTTTTATGAAGGACAATAGTATTATACGCTCAGTCAACCTTAGGCATACGATCCATGCTGACTTTAAGTTCCTCGTCTGTGGGAATGTAGTCGCTCATTTCATGATCGTTGAACTTCTGGTATGCGACCATATCAAAGTAGCCTGTGCCTGTAAGGCCGAAGAGGATAGTCTTTTCTTCGCCTGTTTCCTTGCACTTCATAGCCTCGTCTATCGCAACTCTGATTGCGTGGCTGCTCTCGGGAGCAGGGAGGATACCCTCTGTTCTTGCGAACTGTTCTGCGGCGGCGAATACGCTTGTCTGCTCAACCGAGCGTGCTGTCATATATCCGTCGTGGTAGAGCTGTGAAAGAACACTGCTCATGCCGTGGTAGCGCAGACCGCCTGCGTGGTTTGCGGAGGGAATGAACGTACTGCCGAGCGTGTACATCTTAGCGAGCGGGCAAACAGCGCCTGTGTCGCAGAAGTCGTAAGCATAAACACCTCTTGTGAGCGAGGGGCAGGACGCAGGCTCAACGGCGATGAACTCATAGTCGGCTTCGCCACGGAGCTTTTCACCCATAAAGGGAGAGATAAGACCGCCGAGGTTAGATCCGCCGCCTGCACAGCCGATGATCATATCGGGCTTTATGCCGTACTTTTCGCAGGCTGTCTTTGTTTCAAGACCGATGACCGTCTGGTGCAGAAGTACCTGCGACAGCACCGAGCCGAGAACATATCTGTAGCCCTCGTGCGTTGTTGCGCATTCAACCGCTTCGGAAATCGCACAGCCGAGCGAGCCTGTCGTGCCGGGGAATTCTGCGTTTATTTTCTTGCCTACCTCTGTTTCCATTGAGGGAGAGGGAGTAACGTTTGCGCCGTAGGTTCTCATAACCTCACGTCTGAAGGGCTTCTGCTCGTATGAGCATTTAACCATAAATACCTTGCAGTCAAGTCCGAGATATGCACAAGCCATTGAAAGCGCTGTGCCCCACTGACCTGCACCTGTTTCTGTTGTAACACCCTTCAAGCCCTGCTTCTTGGCGTAATAAGCCTGAGCTATCGCACTGTTCAGCTTGTGTGAACCGCTTGTGTTGTTGCCCTCGAATTTGTAGTATATCTTGGCAGGCGTACCGAGCGCCTTTTCAAGACAATATGCTCTTACTAAGGGAGCAGGTCTGTACATCTTGTAGAAGTCGATTATCTCTTCAGGAATATCGATGTAGGGAGTTGTATCGTCAAGCTCCTGCTTTGCAAGTTCTGTACAGAATACGTGGCTCAGTTCCTCGAGCGTACAGGGCTGATGTGTTGCAGGGTTTAACAGCGGAGCAGGCTTGTTCTTCATGTCCGCTCTTACGTTGTACCACTGACGGGGAAGTTCGTTTTCTTCAAGATAAATTTTGTAAGGGATTTCTCTGTTTGCCATAATAATTTTCCTTTCTGACGGCGATGCGCCGCTCCAAGTTCCGCCTTTAATCAACTTTCTGATATTGGAATTGTTTGTGTGACGGCGGGGTTAAAACATTCTGCGCTCTGAACGTTATGTTTTTCCGTGTCGCCTTGTTTTTCCGAAAGCCTTTTTGGCGGAGTGCTTAAGTTCTTCGTGGAACATTCCACTGTCCGACAGCCTGTATCTTAATCAGCAACGCATTATGTCGGCTCTGCCCTGCTGTCATGCCATATGCCATGATGATAGCTTCAACGTAGAGATTGAATGTCCGGGAAAACAAAAAACTCCCGTCCCAGTTGGGACAGGAGTATAATTTACCTGCGGTACCACCCAAATTACCGTATAATAAAACACGGTCACTCGCTACACATACTATCATATGTGCGACCTGTAACGGAGGCGTCCGTCGCCCCTAAAATATCATAGATACTCTCGGTTTGCCCTCGTGAGTCCATTCACAAGCGTATGTATCATTGCCTTTACACCGACCGGCAACTCTCTGTCATACAGTGACGGGTGCTACTACTCTCACTCATAGGTTTAACATATTCTGTGTTCATTATATCCGCTGTAAAACCGTTTGTCAAGTGTTTTTCTGAAATTTCCGTAAATTTTTTCAAATCTTCTGATATTACTATGTTGAATAGCCCGTTATGAAATATAACAATACAGCGTTGCATAATAGACTAAACCGCCCTGATAACTTTAAATACGTTGTGCATTTTACCGATTGAAACAGGACGGGCAATATAGTATAATTGCTTAGCAATCGGCTAATATTGAAAAGCCGTTAATACCGCAGAAAAAGTTGTTTTCTATAAAGATAGCACAAATTCTCTATCCCTTTAAGAACGCTTTGTGGGCTTTGCGTCCTTGCAAAGCCTTTGGGCGTTCTATCTCGGCATCCTTGCCGAAACCCCAAACC